>Ga0209581_1001458_pt1 | contig 27336 bp, 28 predicted proteins | sample Coa_R2_FD_187160 | JGI IMG/M metagenome (GOLD analysis project Ga0209581, IMG submission 187160) | Surface soil microbial communities from Centralia Pennsylvania, which are recovering from an underground coalmine fire - Coalmine... | ecosystem: Environmental > Terrestrial > Soil > Unclassified ...
CAAGCTGCTCCTCGGGCTCTCTTGGCGGGAGTTGCGCCGCAGTCTCACGCGCATCCCTTTCCCGGAGACGCGCCTCGCGTCCTGGGCGCCATTCCCGGCTCTCGCCGCGAATAATTTGCGGCTCAATGACGAGGTCGTTGGGGCCGCCAATCATCAAAAGATGCTCGACGTTATCCCGGCGCACAATCACAAGTTGGCGCTGGCGGTCGAGATCGAAGGCGTCAACGATCCCGAGCCGCGGCTGCCTTTGCCGGCCGTTGCCTGGCGGCTTAACCCTGCCGCCGGAGAGGCGGCGGAACAGGCCAATGAAGAGAAGTGTGGCGGCGGCGCCGGCAAGTGCCATGGCGGCAAAGATAAAGCTCCTGCTCGCGAAAAGACCTTCAAAAACGCTTTGCATTCCTCGACTCGCGGGAGGGAATCAGGGGGTGGTGCCTTTTATAACATCTTAGCTTGACGGACACGCCCCTAGCCTAGCAAATAGTTAAAGAAATCATCAAATGTTGAGGCGATGAGGCTAGCGTCCCGGCGAGGAGAAATTGCCGGGCCCTTCGGGGTGGAACGGGGATGCCCCTAACCCCATGCGGCCGCGCGTCCCGGAATAGCCGAAGCGCAGCCAGTCCGCTTCATCGGGCGGCAGCTGCATGACCCATCCCGGCGGCGGGATAGGCGGCGGGCCATAATGATGCTGACGGAGGCGGCTGCTCGCAAACACGCTGGCCGGTAGAAGCCACCAGGCAGCTAAGCTTGCGAAGAGGACTTTGGTGAAGAGCTGCATTGAAATGCCTCCCGGTTCAAGTTTCTGGAATTCCTGAATCTCGTCTTAACGCGAGGGCTTCAGAACAGTTCGGCGGCACGGCCGCCTCATGCGCCGCAAAAGATTGGGACGTTGCCGGGAGTGGAATCATGCTGACGGAGCAAGGAGCAGCCAGCGGGGTCAGCGGGAACGCGGCCCTGATGATGGCGCTTTCCGCGGTGTTTGGTGCAATGCTGGTAGCTCTTCCATTCTTGCCGAATGAGCAAGGAGAAAACCTCGTTTTCCTGCTCTTTGGCTTCTTCGCCATTGCCGGAATCTGCTCCACATTTGCGCTCGCGGCAGGCCTGATCCATTTCTGTGGCCGCCCAGCGGCAGCCGATTTCACCAAAGACATCTGCGACGCGAGTGCCCATGCGTTGGCCGTGACCAGCGGCCGGGGGAAACTTCTTTACGCTAACGCCGCTTATTCGATGCTGGCGAACGGCACGGAGGCTGCCGGTCCAAAGACGCCAGAACGGCTCTTTCGGGGGCACCCGGATGCGGAGGAGGCCCTCTATAGACTCTCGCTCGCTGCCCGCGACAGCCGCCCGGCCCGGGAGGAGCTGCGCTTGCCTCCGCCGCTTGGCCACGACGAGGGCACGGCCTGGTACAGAATTTCGGTCCGGCCGCTCCAACCCGCACGCGGACCGGACGCAGTCCTGTGGACCGCGGAAGATGTCACGAACGAGCGGCCGGGGCGGGAACTCGCTTTCGAAGAGCTGCGCAGGGCGATCGAATACCTTGATCATGCCCCAGCCGGTTTTTTCGCCTGCAATGCCAGCGGTGCGATCGAGTATATGAATGCGACGCTTGCGGATTGGCTCGGCTGCGGCGCTGTGGGAGCCAGGAGCCTCAAGGTCGGCGATTTCTTGGCCGAAGGCGCTGCAGCTCTTGTTAGCTCCGCTCCGGAGAGCGCCAAAAAGGCAGAGCCGGCTGAGCTCGACACTTCGCTCAAGTGCCGCGGCGGCGGCACTCTGCCGGTTCGCCTCCTTTATGCCGCAGGCACCCGATCGGCCGCGCTTGTTCTCAAGCGCCAGAGCAAAGACCAAAGCGAAGAAAAGAGAGCCCCGGAACAGGAGCGGCAGGGGCCCGAGCCGCGTTATGGGCGCGTTTTTAATGCCACGCCGATGGCTATCGCAATTCTTGACGAAAACGGGCAGATCAGCCGCTGGAATGAAGCTTTCGCGCGGCTGATGCCCGACGCCCTAAAGCCTGATTCCTCCGGTGCGCGCTCGGTTTATTCAGGTGTTCTGAGCCGGGATCATACAGTGCTTAGCGAGGCCCTTGCCGGCGCAATCGCGGGCGCTCCAGAGATCGCTCCGGTCGATGCCGGCCTCACGGGTGCCGGACAGCGCTCGGCGAGGCTCTTCCTTGCTGCGGCTGACGAGCAGGACGGAAGAAGCGCGGCCCTCTACGTCCTCGACACCACGGAGCAGCAAGCCCTGCAGAGCAATTTCGCGCAATCGCAAAAAATGCAGGCGATCGGTCAGCTTGCCGGGGGCGTCGCCCACGACTTTAATAACGTGCTCACCGCCATCATTGGCCACTGCGATCTACTTCTCGCCAACCTCAGGCCAACAGACCCGTCCTTCCGCGACATCAACCAGATCAAGCAGAATGCCAATCGCGCGGCCTCGCTCGTTCGCCAGCTTCTTGCCTTCTCGCGCCGCCAAACTCTGCGCCCGCAAGTGCTGCACCTGGGAGACGTGCTCTCCGATCTGCAGGTTCTGATGCGCCGCCTCGTTGGCGAGAAGATCGATCTTGATCTGCGGCACGGGCGCGATCTCTGGCCCGTTGAAGCCGACGCTCATCAGCTCGGCCATGTGCTCGTAAATTTGATCGTCAATGCGCGCGATGCGATGCCGGACGGCGGCAGAATTATTTTGCGCACACGCAATATTGCGGCAGCAGAATGCCGCGAGTTTAACGAATCGTCGCTGGCGGCTGCCGATTATGCGAGCATTGAGGTGGAAGATTCCGGCCACGGAATTCCGCCGGAACTCAAGGACAAGATCTTCGAGCCCTTCTTCACGACCAAGGAGGTCGGCAAAGGCACAGGGCTTGGCCTTTCCATGGTCTACGGGATCATCAAGCAGACCGGGGGCTATGTCTTCTGTTCGAGCGAAGTCGGCAAAGGAACGGTTTTTTCAATCCTGCTGCCCCGGTACATAAGAGACGGCTCTAAGGCCGAGCCGGGTGCTGGCGAGGCCCCTGCCCGGCCGGCCGACCTTACCGGCCACGGCACGATTCTCCTCGCCGAAGACGAGGATTCCGTTCGCGCCTTCGCGGCCCGTGCGCTCGCATCGCGCGGCTACACGGTGCTGCAGGCCGCGACCGGCACCGAGGCCTTGCAAATCACAGAGCAGAAGGGAGGAAAAATCGACCTCGTCGTCTCCGATGTCATCATGCCGGAGATGGATGGCCCGACCATGCTGCGCGAGCTGCGCAAGCGAGGCATCAAGGCCAAGGTGATCTTTGTCTCAGGCTATGCCGAGGACGCGTTCGCCAACTTGCCAGCCGGCGAGGACTTCGGCTTCTTGCCAAAGCCGTTCACCTTAAAGCAGCTGATTGAAGCGGTGAAAGGCAAGCAATAGGCCGAGTCGCAGGAGCTGTGGCTGCCGCCTTTAGTATGGAATGGTTTGCTGGCGGCTCCGAAAAGTCCATGTCTGCCGGCCCTAAGCCTCGCTGCCTGGCTGGTGCCCTATCCCGGTCTAGACCTTGGAGCGCCTCCGGACTCGCCGGCCGCGCCGTTCTTTCTCTAATTGCGGGCGGCAAGCCGCATCAGTATAATCTTACTGTTTAGCGGCCGCCCCTCAAGAGCGCCGCCCGGCAGGACGGCCCGAGGATGGTGCGGCTTGCCCCCAGAGAGCGGAGGGTCAATTATGGCGATCTCTGCAAAACTCCAGCAATATCTCGCTTCCAAGCAACTCGAATACGACATCGTCCCCCATCCAGAGACGATGTCGTCGATGCCGACGGCCGAGGCTTGCCACATTCCGGGCGACCGTTTGGCCAAGGGCGTCGTCCTCCGTACGAAGGACGGTTATGTTCTCGCCGTGCTCCCGGCCACCTACAAATTAAACCCGGAAAATCTAAAGGAGCAGCTCGGTGATGATTTCAGCCTCGCCTCCGAAGAGGAGCTTGGCGAGCTTTTTGAGGATTGCGCGCGCGGGGCCGTGCCTGCGGCGGGCGAGGCCTATGGGCTCAAAGTTCTGCTCGATGACAGCATTCGCGAGCAGCCCGACATCTATTTTGAGGGCGGCGATCACGCGACCGCAGTGCACATGAGCGGCCTTCAGTTCGCACGGCTGATGGAAAACGCGCGCCGTGCGCATTTCGGGGTGCACGTCTGAGAATGGGCAAGGCGACGCCTGCATCCCGCGCCGCGGCCTGAAGCGGCGCAGGCGCCAAGGCCACACCGGATCTCAACGCCGCCCGAGCTTGCTGTGATGCCTGCCGTAAAGGAAATAAACGGCAAGCCCTATCACGAGCCACAGGCCAAAGCTCGCCCAGGTTTCGCCCGGCAAGCCAAGCATTAAGAAGCCAGCAGAGGCAGCGCCGAGCGGGGCGACCGCGTAGACGGCGGGCGTGCGGAACGGCCTATGAATCTCCGGATGAAGCAGGCGTAAGACGAGCACGCCAACACAGACGACCGCAAAGGCAAACAAGGTGCCAAGGCTCACGAGTTTGCCCACGAGCCCGATGGGCAAAAGCCCCGCCATCACCGCCACCGCTGCGCCGGTGATGAGGGTCGTCATATAGGGAGTACGGAACTTCGGGTGGATCGCGGCCGCGAACCGCGGCAACAGCCCATCGCGGGCCATGGAGTAGAAGATGCGCGGCTGGCCGAGCAGAAGCACCAAGATAACCGAGCTTAAGCCAAGGACTGCGCCGAATTTGATGACCGCCGCAAGCCAGCTAAAGCCAATGGCATCCGCGCCGACCGCGATCGGATCTGGGACGTCGAGCTTATCAAACGGAACGATGCCGGTAATGACAACACTGACGAGCACGTAAAGCAAGGTGCAAATCGCAAGCGACCCTAAGATGCCGATGGGCATATCCCGCCGCGGATTGCGGGCTTCCTGCGCTGCCGTCGACACCGCGTCAAAGCCAATATAGGCAAAAAAGACCACCGCGGCGCCGCTGATGATGCCGCTCCAGCCATAATGACCCGGCCCCGCATTCGGCGGAACAAAGGTGCCTGCGGGATTTTGCGGCGTCACCCAATTCGCGGGGCTGACGAACCAAACGCCCGCAAGGATGAACGCCACTACAATCGCGAGTTTTAAGGCAACAATTGCGTTGTTGACGTGAGCCGATTCCTTAATGCCGACGATGAGCAGGCCAGTGAGGGCAAGAATGATCGCGACGGCCGGAACATTGATGAGCGCTCCGGTGAAGGAGAGCGACTCGGATGCCGCATCATAGGTGAGTGGCGCTTCAGAGAATTTCGCCGGAATGGCAATGCCAATGTCGCGCAAAAAACTCGTCACGTAACCGGACCAGCCGATCGCCACGGTTGTCGCGCCGAAGGCATATTCGAGAATGAGGTCCCAGCCAATGACCCAGGCCATGAATTCGCCCATCGTCGCATAGGCATAGGTGTAGGCGCTGCCGGCGACCGGCACGGTCGAGGCCATCTCGGCATAGCAGAGGCCCGCGAAAGCGCAGACGATACCCGCCAGCACAAAGGAGATGCTGATCGCCGGCCCCGCATGGGCCGCCGCCGCGTGGCCGGTAAGGACGAAAATCCCCGCACCGATAATCGCGCCGATGCCGAGCGCAATCAGACTCGCAAGCGAGAGCGTGCGGCGCAAGCTTGTCTCACCTTCGACGAGCTCGAATTCGCTGTCCTTCGCCTCCGCCTGTAGCAAGGAAATCGGTTTTCGCGCCCACATGTTCGCCATCGTCATCCTCTCTTGCCCAACGGGCGCTTTGGCTACTTCCTCGTGCCTTGCAAGGTCTGTATTTGCGAGTCTCGCATGCTAACTGGATCTACACCCGTTCGCCCTTCAAGCCCACCCGGTGCATCAAATAGCACAGACAATCCTGACGGATGGCACGCACATCCTGCGTCAGCATCGCCGGGATTGCATCTTGCGTAAGGCGGATAATGCCTTGCCGGTAATCGAAATAAGTGCCGGGCGTGTCCGATCCATTGCCGGGCAATACCAAAAGACGCGCATCCTCTCTGCCAATCGTGCCGAAGGATTCGCCTGCCGCAAGCTCACTGAAGTTTAGCCGGTCGATATCAGGGCGGAAACTGAAATCGGCGGGTGTTCCGTCGAACGACAAACTTGCGTAATCCGGCGTCTTGACGATCGCGCAGGTGCGATAAAGATCGATATCGTTCGGCGATAAGCTATGCACCGGGAGTTCCGCGATCGACAGGCAGGCCTCGATCAATTCAATGGCATGCTCCGTGCCCGTGCCAGACGCTGCTTTTCCGCACTCGACCGTAACCGCCGGGCAGAGGCGTGCGAAGGCTGCGGCATGGACACCGAGCGGCCGTTCAAAATGAACGACGATGCGAGAGAAAAGACGCGCTAATGCAATAAATTGCGGCTCCATTTTGGTGATGCAGGCGTACTGCGGATTAAGGCCGGTATTGTTATGGATGTCGATGCTCGCAAAAGGCTGCCGCGCGGCTGCATAGTCGAACACCCATTGCGCCATGCGGGCCTCCGCAGTTTCCGGCGCTAAAGTGCCCGGCCAAATGCGATTGTAATCCGCCTGGCCTGGAAGGGTGCGCATATTCGCCGCCGCCGCCGCCGGATTGCCCACGAATAAGAGCAAAGAACGGCGCAATTTCTGGCTCCGATGGCGCCGCAGCACCTGCTGCACCGCGGCAATGCCGGTGTCCTCGTTGCCGTGCAGCAAAACGGAGATGAACAAGGGTTGCGGCTCGCGGCCGGGCAAATCGATGAGGCAAGGCCCCGGCAAAAGCTTCGCGAGCTGCCCGGCAGGACAGTCGAGAAAACCGTCCGGAATCGATTTGAAGATGGCGCAGTTTATTCCGTTTTTCGTCATAGATCCCATTGATGCACCGGCGCGCCGCTCCGCTGCCTCTCGCAATAAGCGGCCATCAATTTGTAGATGTCGCCGCCGGAGGCCTCGAAGGCCTTGCGCTGCCAGCAGGCGCCTGTCTGTCCCGACCGGACCCGTGCTTCGACAATATCGAGAAACTCTCCGCCGCCCCCCTCCACACCGAGATCCGCCAATCCTTCGCGTGCCTTTGGTATCAGCTCACCGAGTAAGAGCCTGGCTGCGGCGATTGTCCCAAGGCGAGGCCAGGCGAGCTTGGCATTGAGGCCATGCCGGGCGGCTTCATAGAAGTTGCGCACGGCATCGGCAAATGGAAGGCCGCCCGTGCCATTGGCGCCGGAGAGCGCGATAGAATGGGCAAGGCCCACATAGAGGGCAGCATTGGCAACCATGTCGCAAATCGCCGGGCCCGATGGAAGCGGCCGGTGCTCGATTCGCAGATGCGGCACGCCGTCCGGCTCAATGCCAATGAGCGGCCGGTTCCACCGCCAGATGGTGCCGTTATGCAGGCGCAGGTGCCGCAACGAGTCGAGTGGAGTATCATAGCAGACCGGGAGCAAAACCGGATATTCGCGCCAATTCTGCTCGAACACTTCGAACAGCGAGGCTTCTAGATAGCCAGATCCCATGCTCACGCGGGAGCCGCTTTTAGCCTCGGGAGTGGCGACCGCCTGCTCAAACAAGGGGATGCGCGTTTCTTCCCACAGCGATTTGCCGAAGAGGAAGGGGGCATTTGCGCAAGTGGCGAGAACGGGAGCGGAAATCGCGGCGGAGGCATTATAATAGCTGTGCGCCAGATACGCGGGCACCTTCAGGTGAATCTGAAACGAAGTCGCCGCCGACTCTAGCATCACGTCGCGATGCTCGGAGACAAGACGGTCGCGCCCCTCAATCTCGATCCGCAGCGACCGGCCGCGGCGCTGGCGCAAGATCTCCCGGTTGAGAGCATAAAAGCGGTTGAGCGGCGACATATTGCTAAGCGTCAAATCCTCGTCGCGAATGGCCGGCAGCGTCCCGATCAGAACCATATTGGTGTCGAGCGCATGTGCGGCGGCATTGCATTCGGCCCACAATTTGGAAAGCGCACTCAGCGCACGGTTAAAAACATCTCCCTTAAGCGGCAAAGGCTCGCAATTGAGCTCGATGTTAAAGCGCGACAGCTCCGGGACCGCAAGAGGGCTCGCCAGTGCCTCGAGCAGGAGCTGATTGACCGGGGCCGGAAAGTAATTGTGATCCAAAATCCAGCACTCGACCTCAAAGCCGAGCATATACCCCGAAGCAGAGAAAGCCTTGGCGGCAAATAAGCGTTTCGCCAGCTCGGTTTCTCGCGCGAGCCTTTCTGCGAAGCGCGCGAAATCCTCGCGCGTAAATCCTGCTGCCCCGATCTCTTCGCCCATTCTGCCCTTCGGCGGGTATTCCGGGCCGCTGCCCGGCCAGCCGGTGTGTTCCCCGGATGACACACTATAGCCGGGACCCAGCGCCAAATGGAAATGCGCCTCACCTTCGCGGCATAGGATTAGAGCCGGGAGGGCCGTGCCGCAGGCGCGGCACGGCTCGGGCCGGGGCTACTCCGGCTCGCCCGCCTTGCTCTTGCCCTTCCTGGGAGCGTCCTCGCGGGCCTTGAGCGCAGCGCCCAAGATGTCGCCAAGCGACGCGCCGGAGTCCGCCGAGCCATACTGGGCGATCGCCTCCTTCTCCTCGGCCACCTCGAGCGCCTTGATTGACACGGAGATCTTGCGGGCGCGCCGGTCGAACACGGTGACACGCGCATCGACCTTCTCGCCAATTGCGAAGCGGTCCGGCCGCTGATCGGCGCGGTCGCGGGCAAGCTCGCTGCGCTTGATGAAGGCGGTCAGATCCGTTCCCGCAATCTTGACATCGATCCCGCTATCCTTGACCCCCAGCACCTCGCAGGTGACGACGGAGCCTTTCTTCAATCCCGCGTCTTCTTCACCGGGCGCGGCTCCGGCAGGCTTGACGGCAAATGGGTCAGCGGTGAGCTGCTTGATCCCAAGCGAGATTCGCTCCTTCTCGACATCAACATCAAGCACCTTCGCTTGGACGATATCACTCTTCTTGTAATTATCGATCACCTGCTCGCCAGGCTTGTTCCAATCGAGGTCCGAGAGATGGACCATGCCGTCGACGTCGCCCTCAAGGCCGATGAAAAGCCCAAACTCGGTCTTGTTCTTGACCTCGCCTTCGACCAACGTTCCTGGCGGATGTTTCTCGGCAAAAGCTTCCCAAGGATTGGCCAGCGTCTGCTTGAGGCCGAGTGAGATGCGCCGCTTGACAGGATCAACTTCAAGCACTTGCACCTCGACCTCCTGGCTCGTTGCGACGATCTTGCCAGGATGCACATTCTTCTTGGTCCAGGACATCTCCGAGACGTGGATCAAGCCCTCGATGCCCGGTTCGAGCTCAACAAAGGCGCCATAGTCGGTAATATTGGTCACCCGGCCGCGGAACCGCGCCCCGACAGGATATTTGACTTCGATATTCTGCCAGGGGTCCTCCAGCAGTTGCTTCATGCCGAGCGAGATGCGGTGCGTCTCGTGGTTGATCTTGATGATCTTCACCCGCACCGTCTGGCCGATCGACAGCACCTCGCTCGGGTGGTTTACCCTGCGCCAGGCAATGTCCGTCACATGCAAGAGGCCATCGATGCCGCCAAGATCGACGAAGGCGCCGTAATCGGTGATGTTCTTCACCACGCCCTCGATCACCTGCCCCTCGGCCAAATTGGCGACAATCTCGTGGCGCTGCTCGGCCCGGGATTCTTCGAGCACGGTGCGGCGCGAAACGACGATATTGCCGCGCCTCCGGTCCATCTTCAGGATCTGAAATGGCTGCGGCGTGTGCATCAGGGGCGCCACGTCGCGCACGGGGCGGATATCGACCTGGCTCCTCGGGAGGAAGGCAACGGCGCCGTCGAGATCGACGGTAAATCCGCCCTTGACCTGATTGAAGATGATTCCCTCGACCTTCTCGCCATCCTCAAAAGCCTTCTCGAGCTTCGCCCAGCTCTCCTCGCGGCGTGCTTTCTCGCGGGAGATGACCGCTTCGCCCAGCGCATTCTCGATCCGCTCGAGATAGACCTCGACCTCGTCGCCGATTTTGACGCCGCCATCGCGCCCCGGCCCATGAAATTCCTTGAGCGGCACACGGCCTTCGGTCTTAAGGCCGATATCGATAACGGCTAAGTCCTTTTCGATCGCGACGACGCGGCCTCGGACGACCGATCCTTCGAAAGCTTCGTGCTGGGCGTAGCTTTCCTCAAGTAAAGAAGCGAAATCCTCGCGCGAGGGCGCGGAGGGCTGAATGGCTGCCATTTGTTCTCCTGAGTGCCCGGATACGGGCGGCGCCGGATGGGTTAGAGTGGGCTTAGCCTCTTGCCCGCCAGTGTTTGAATGCAAACCCCCGCAAAGCCCGGGGCCGGCGCCTGGATGGCGGAAAGAGGCAGGGTTTGAGCTCGTATCTAGCAACCGGGGGCGGTCGCGGCAAGGGGCGGAGCAGGAAGACGGGCAGCTGGCAAGCGGCGCCAAGAGCGATTCATGGCGCGGCGCAAATCTGACGCCACGCGCGGGCGCGCCCTCTCTAACCTGTCAAAGCTCTCAGTCTGGCGGCTCCGGCTTGGCATCGCCATCGAGCGCATCAAGCCTGGCCATCCGCAGCAGAACGGGCGTCATGAGCGCATGCATCTCACCCTCAAGAAGGAAGCGACACGCCCGCCGGGAATGAACAGCCTTCAGCAGCAAGCCAGCTTTGACGAGTTCGTGCGCGAGTTCAACGATGAAAGACCGCACGAGGCGCTCGCTATGAAACGCCCAGCCAAGGTCTACACCCCTTCATCACGGCCCTATAGAGGCCTGCCGGAATTGACTAATCCCTTGCATGACCGCGGCGCCGCCGTCACCGCTTGCGGCCGCCCCTGCCTGCATCGTTCGGCCCGAGGTTGCCACCCATGTCTTAGGTACGTTCTGTCACCCATGTCTCCGGGCTGGACACGTCTTTGCTGGCGTCCCGGAAGGGACTCGAACCCCTGACCTACGGTTTAGGAAACCGCCGCTCTATCCTGCTGAGCTACCGGGACCAACTCTTTGCGCGGCGACGCGAGGCTTTCGCCACATCCGCCGCAGCAGCCTTCGCGCAGAAGTCTATCCAACGGCCTCTGGGCCTCCGCCTCAGCGCTTGGCCTCGAGATAAAGGCAAATCGCCTGCGTCCGGTTGCGCACCGCAAGCTTGCCGAACAAATTCCGCAGGTGAAATTTGACGGTGTTTACCGATACGCCGAACTCCCGCGCAAGCTGAGCGTTGCTCTGACCTGTTTCCAGCGCCGCCAAGAGATCCCGCTCCCGGTGGGTGAGCCCCATCAGCGGATCGGGCTTTGCCTTATGGATGTCGACGAACGGGAATACCATGTCACCCGCTGCGACCGAGGCGAAGACTTCAAGCAGCCGTTCAGGGGGGGAGAGCTTGCTGACGAAACCGGCGCCCCCAAGCCGGAGGATTTCGGCCGGCGCCGACGGATTTTTCGTGCCGCTGTAGACAACGATCTTCGGCGCCGATGGCTGTTTGCCGAGCGACTGCAAAATCTCCGGGGCCCGCAAGGGCGGCAGCTCCCAGCCAATGACGGCAAGGCTGACGGGATGATCTTTGAGAGAGTCGAGGAATTGCACTCCATCGCTCGTCATCATGACGAGATTGAAGCGGCGGTCCCGGGTCAAGAGGCTTTCCAGCGCGCGCAGCACCATCGGGTTTTTGTCCGCGATGGCAATATCAACGGGGAATACCGGCTGCGGTGCTTCGCCGGGTCTGCTGCGAACCGCGGAGGTATCCACCCGCCCCTGGCTGCTCACGGCCGTGAAATTGCTGCCGAGTGCACTCCCTGCCGCCGGGGATGAACGGTCCCGGCCGGAATGCGGTTGGGCGAGACCCCTTGAGCCGCCAACCACCTGAATTTGCTTTCCAATTCTGGTCGATGACTCCTGGATCAAGGTTTTCCCCCACATAGTCATTTTTGGCGCAAGCCGGGCAAGCGCATACGGCCAGATTTGAATTCCGCCGACGCTTCGCCAGCGCCGTTTGATTGGCGCCCTGATTCTTCTTGGAGTATCCCGCGGAGCAAATTGGACCCGCGGGATACTGGGCTCTTGCGTTCCGCTGCCGAAAACCCCAGCGTTCCGCCAAACCACTCGCCACCCGGCGCCTCGCGAGGCCCATGGAGGGTGATACTCCCGGCGGAATTGAACCTTCTGCGCCAGCAACGGAGAATTCGCTAACCCTGGCCCGCACGGGCTAGTGCCGGGTCCAGTTTTGCGTCCGGGCGTTTGGGGGTTTAGTCGGCGAGAACCCAGCGGCCGAAGAAATAGAGGGCAACCACACCGGCGATCGCGGCGATCGCCCCAACCGGGGTCTCCAAATAGCTCGCCAAATCGAGAATCGCGCCCATTACTTTTTCCTCCTAATCTCGTTTTCACACGCCTTGCGGAATCCATCCGTCCTGACCAAGGGGAACAAGACGCGTCCTTGTGTCGAAGGCCCTCGTCACAAGCACCCGGCTAGGCCAAACATCATGTTTTGACGGCCGGGCGTTTCCTCGCGGTGACCGCTTCATGCCTGAAACTTACGTCAGGACGCCTGCGCCAAGCCTATATCATGCCCAGGTTTTCCGCGTGCGATATAAGAGCAATTCGCGATCCGGGTCAAGCGGCTCCTGGGCCTTCCGCCCTGCGCGGGGCCGTAAGAAAGGAACGCCGCCTTCCGCCGGGCCTGCAGCGTGTCGAAGCTTAGGCAGACTCTCGCGAATAGGCCCGCAAGGCTTGAGGACGCGCGGCCCAAGGCCGTTAGACCTTCTCGATCCGGACCTGAATGTCGCCCTCAAGAAGCGGTGTTTGCGGTTTCAGCCTGCGCAGTTCATCGAGGGCGGCCTTCACCCCGGTCCCCAGCTCACTTGCATCGCGGACGTCGATATGAATGGAAAAAATATCGGTGCCGCTCTTGAAGACCGTAACTTTCAGAATCATCGCCGCCTCTCTTGCTTCAGGTTAAGCATAGAAAACCGGCAAATATTTAGTTTCCATTACCGGCCGGGAAAGGCCCGGCGCGCCCGCGCGCCCGCTGCGGTTTCCTTTAATGGAACCAACTGAGGCTTGGGCGGTTTAATTGCGAATTGCGGAGGAACTCTCGTGCGCCTTGCCTTGCTTGCGCCAGCCGATCTTTCTGCGGAGCAGCGTGTTCTCTACGACGATATGCGCAAAGGGATCGGCGAGAGCTTTGGTGGTTTTATCGCGATGCGCGAGGACGGGGCCTTAATCGGCCCTTGGAATCCTTGGCTCCATGAGCCGCGCATCGGCAAGCCTATCTGGGAGCTCACCAAAGCCCTTTCCCAGCACTCAAATCTGCCGGACGCCGCCCGCCAGGTCGCGATCCTTGTGACGGGCGCACATTTCCGGGCGGCCTATGAAATTTATGCTCATGTGCCGATGGCCGAGAAAGACCGGATTTCAGACGCGAAAATTGCGACCATTATCGCGGGGCAGCGCCCGCCGGATCTTACGCGTCAAGAGGCCATTGCTTATGATGTGTCCGCCGCGCTGACAAATGGCGGTGTATTGCCGGAGCTGACTTACCGGGCAGCCGTTGACGCCTTCGGCATTCATGGCGCGGCCGAGCTTTGCTATCTCGTCGGCCTATATTGCCTTGTTTCCCTTACTTTAAACGGCTTTGACGTGCCGGTGCCCGAAGAGGCGGGCGCCGCAAAGTGATAAACCCCGCGTGAGATGTCCAGCCCAGGGTAATGGCTCTTTCAGGCGGGCAGCCGCTTAGATCCAAAGAAAAGCTTCAAAGCCCCGCATTCCGTGCATTAGTCCGCGCAAGGGCCGCCCAGTCCCTGGCGCTTTCGCCCTGCGCCAGGCCGGAAAGAAAGTGATCGCGAATGAGGCTCGCAATAGGCAGCGGCGCCCCAATGTCTCGGCGGCGGCAAGAGCGATCCTGATGCCCTTGAGGCCGAGCCTCATCGCAAACCCCGCTGGCTCATAGCGGTCATCGGCGATGATCGCGCCATAATTATGATAGACCGGGGCGGCGCGCTATCGCGGCACCCATATTGCCGAGGCGGATAAAACCAAGGTCCATGGCTCTATCAGCGCTCCTTGCGTTCGCTCCCGGCCCCAATGAGCGTAAAAGACTCTAATATTTGCCGGATCTCACAACAAGCCAAATCAACAACAATCCGAGGCCGCCGCCGGCCACAAACAGGGCTAGCCCAATGCTGCTTGCTCCCCACAAAAAAACCGAAATGAAGATCAGGACTGCGATCGCAGTGCTCGCTGCTATGTTGCGATCGCTTGAGCGGATGAGCTCGCCGCGCTCGAGCTCTTGCTTGCGTGCTTGTTCGGCCCGCTCCTCCGCCTGCTTGCGTTCCGTAATGTTGGTCCAGAAACCAACGATTTCCTTCGGCCGGCCGAAAGTGTCCCGCAGCAGACTCGCTTCATCCTGGATCCAAAGATACCGGCCGTCTTTAGCGCGAAACCGGTACTCTTGGACCAACCGGCCTTGGGTCATGAGCACCGAGGTCCTTTGAACAGCGGCTTCCTTGTCATCTGGGTGCAGGCATTCGATCCACCAGTTCGAAGCGAGTGCCTCCTCAGCTTCGTAGCCCAAGATTTTTTTGACGCTGTCGCTAACCCATTGCGTAGGAAAACCCTTAGCTGTCGCCGCCAGCTCGTAAACAACGGTCGGAATAGACTCTAATATGTGGCGCGACCGTTCGTCCGACTTGGCCCGAAGCAGAAACAGCATCAGCAAGAGGCTGCAGCCGATAGCTAGGGAAGCAAGCCCGATAACAGGCACGCCCCACATGAAGCGCGCCTCCTCTCTCAAGAGCAAGAGACCTGAGCCAAAGATCAATGCCAGCGCCACCACGCGAATGGCAATCCGGTTATTGATCCGGATCAGCTCGCCTTCACCAATGTCGCGTGCTTGCGCTGCCTGCTCTTCCGCCTGCTTGCGTTCGGTGATATTGGTCCAGAATCCAACGACTTCCTTGGGCCTGCCGGCAGAATCCCGCAGCAGGCTTGCCTCGTCGCGTATCCAAAGATAGCGGCCGTCCTTGGATTTGAACCGGTACTCTTGCACCAAGTGGCCCTGGGTCATCAGGACGAACGTCTTCTTAAGAGCGCTCTCCCGGTCATCGGGATGCAGACAGCCGATCCACCAGTTTGCGGCGAGCGCCTCCTCGACGCCGTAGCCCAAGATCTTCTGGACGCTGTCGCTGACCCATTGCGTGGGAAATCCATTCGCCGTTACCGCGAGATCATAGATGACGGTTGGAATGGAATTTAGAATATGGCCCGACTGTTTACGCGTTAGCATGGTTCGCTCTGGGATGTTTTTACATTTGAAACTTCGCTTGCGCGGACAGGATCAGATTTCCAATCACTAGGATAGGATTACCCGCCGCGCCAGATTTACCCAGGAGCCCTTCGTCGAATATTTCAAATCGGCGGCCTTAGCGCGCAAAGCCGTGGCGGTGTGGATTGCATCTGCCGGGGGTATGCTAGGGCTCCAGACCGGCTCCCGCGCGTTTTCTGGTACCGCGCGCGTGGCATTTCGCACGCCGGTGCAAGATCGCCGTAAAATTTTCGAACCATATCCGCACCTTATACGAGAGCCTCCGTGCGGGTTAGAGACGGAAGTGGCAATCAACACTTCCCAGTTTTGAGCCCGATCTATGGTCCCTTTGCATAGCCCTCTTTGCCTAGGGCGGAACCGGACCAGCCTTCGCTTTTCCACGATCAAGAGGCGTGGTGGAACTAAAAGCCTAGTGCCACTGTCTAACATCCACAAAATGCCCGGCAACCGCCGCCGCGGCCGCCATAGCGGGCGAGACAAGATGCGTGCGTCCCTTGTAGCCTTGGCGGCCTTCAAAATTACGATTCGAGGTCGAGGCGCAGCGCTCGCCGGGCGCGAGCCGGTCGGGATTCATGGCGAGGCACATCGAGCAGCCGGGCTCGCGCCACTCGAATCCCGCGGCGAGAAAGATCTTGTCGAGCCCCTCGGCCTCGGCCTGTTGTTTGACGAGCCCCGATCCCGGCACGACCATCGCCTTGACAGTCCCGGCGACGTGCTTGCCTGAAACCACCTTGGCGGCGGCGCGGAGATCCTCGATTCTGCCGTTCGTGCAGGAGCCGATGAAAACCCTGTCGATATTGACGTCGGTGATCTTTTCCCCGCCCTTGAGGCCCATGTAATCGAGCGCGCGTGCAATCTTGGCCCGCTGCGTCTCATTTGCCGCCGAGTCCGCAAGAGGGACGCGGCCTTCAATCGTCACAACATCCTCGGGACTCGTCCCCCATGTCACAAGCGGCGGCAAATTGCTCGCATCAAGCCGCACTTCTTTGTCAAAAACGGCATCGGGATCGGATTGCAGGATTTCCCAATAGCGCATGGCCTGGCCCCAAGCCGGGCCTTTCGGCGCCCTCGGCCGGTCTTTAAGATAAGCAAACGTCTTCTCGTCGGGCGCAATAAGCCCGGCGCGGGCGCCCGCCTCAATGGTCATATTGCAGACAGTCATCCGTCCTTCCATTGAGAGGGCACGGATCGCCTCGCCCGCGTACTCGATGACGTGCCCCGTGCCGCCGGCCGTGCCAATCTTGCCGATGATGGCAAGCACAATATCCTTCGCACTCACCCCTTCGCCAAGCGGCCCATCGACAGTGATGCGCATGTTCTTGGCTTTCGTCTGGATCAAGGTCTGAGTGGCAAGCACATGCTCGACTTCCGAAGTTCCGATACCGTGGGCGAGCGCGCCGAACGCGCCGTGGGTCGAGGTGTGGCTGTCGCCGCAGACGATGGTAGTGCCGGGTAACGTAAAGCCCTGCTCGGGGCCAATAATATGGACGATCCCCTGGCGGCGGTCACGCTCGTCGAAATAATCGATCCCGAACTCGCGCGCATTCTGAGCTAACGTTTCGACCTGCAGCCGGCTTTCTGGATCGCCGATCCCTTTCGAGCGGTCGGTCGTTGGCACATTATGATCGACTACGGCGAGGGTTTTTTGAGGCGCCCGGACGCGGCGGCCAGAGAGGCGCAGGCCCTCGAAAGCCTGCGGGCTCGTGACCTCGTGAACGAGATGGCGGTCAATATAGATGAGGCTCGTGCCGTCTGAACTGGTATGGACGAGATGATCGCTCCAAATCTTATCGTAAAGCGTGCAGGGATTAGCCATAGGATTGGGTCCTCACCGGCGCCTCTTGCAAAAGGAACCCTCAGGATGTCAGGTCATAGCCGCAAGATGCGGCGGCGGGAAGCCCCTGCCGCCGTTCCGGTTGAGATTTGTTGGAGGAGGCCGTGCGCCCGCCTGTTGCGCCCTATCTGACTGTATCTCCCGCCATGGCTGCGATCGCCTTTTATTCTTCGGTTTTCGGCGCGCGGCAGAAGGCCTATATGCCCTCTTTCGATGCCCTGCGCGTCATGCATTGCGAGCTTGAGATCAACGGCGGCTCCGTCATGCTTGCCGATGCCTTTCCGGAATTCGGTCAGACCCGCACACCTCTCCCGGGCGAGCTTGCAACGGCCTCGGTCAGCCTCGAATACGAAGACGCCAAGTCAGTGGACGAGGTTTTTGCCAAAGCCACGAGCCTCGGCGCGAAGGCCGAAACTAATCCGATGAATTCCTTTTGGGGAACGAGGCTTGCGACCTTCCGCGATCCGTTCGGCCACCGCTGGATCTTGAACGCGCCCCTGACCTAGGAGACGGGATGCCGGCCTAGGCCTGAGCGGGCGCTGCCATTTTCGGCTTGCCTTGCTTCTTCCCGGCTCCTTCGCTGTTCTTTGCCGGACCTTCCACCTTCTCGGCGATGCGTGCCGACTTGCCGCGCCGCGTGCGCAGATAATAAAGCTTTGCCCGCCGGACCTTGCCCCGCCGCACGAGCTTAATCGAATCGATTGCCGGCGAGTAAATTGGGAAAACGCGCTCGACGCCCTCTCCATAAGAGATCTTCCGGACCGTGAAGCTCTCGTTCAACCCAGACCCGCTGCGGGCGATGCACACTCCCTCATAGGCCTGCACACGAATTCGGTCTCCCTCCTTGACCTTAACATTAACAACCACCGTATCGCCCGGTGAAAAAGCAGGAATGACCTTCCCTTCAAGGAGCTTGGCGGCCTGGCGGGCCTCGAGTTCCGCAATAATGTCCATGGGGTGAAACCTTATGGCCCGCTGGCGGTGCGCACGCGCTCTGGCCGGCTGAGACAATGCTGACGCGAGCTTCTACACGCCCCGGCCATACTTGTCGAGGCCGCGATCGAATTTTGCCAGAAGTGCGGGCCGGGGGGTGCCTTAAGCTATCCCTGTCCCTGCGGCTCCTTGGGCTCTTTCACTCTCTCATAGGTCGTCACGCCGTCTGTGGAGGCATCGATAAGATCGAAACGGTCTGGACTCTGCGGGCTGATGGTCGTGGTGTATTTTTTCCCGTTCATCAGCTCGACATAAATCCTGCCGGCCTGACCCAGCTGATATCTGCCCGGCACCGCCGGGCCGCTTGTCTCCCCCGTCTGCGACTCCAACCCGTCCGCCCCCTTTGCTGGAAGAGTCAGGGTGACGCTCTTGTCGGCACGGAAGGTAAGATGCTCCGGGCCGCGCGCCGACTTCCACTCGCCGATGACCTGACTGTTCACATTCGGGACCGTGCGCGCGAGCCGCGCGATGGTCATACGGTTGTAGCCCATGATAGCAAGGATACCGATGACCACGACAAATATTTCGAGGACCGGAATCTTCCGCTTTCCGGCTGGGGATGGCGGTGCCATTGTGTTTCCTCCCGCAATATTGCGAAGAACTCCTAAGTTCTTGGCGAACCTGTCCGGCAGCTCCTCGAAGCACCTGGGTAACACTATATCGGCCTCCCCTTCAAGGCTGACAAGCGGCCCGCGGGGCCCGCGCGCAACGGGATTGGCACCGGTTGAACCGGCCGTTCTTAACGGGAACAGTTCAGGGGGTGCAGATCGCGCACCATGGCCTTCATCCTCTCGCTCAGGACGTGAGTGTAGATTTGGGTGGTCGAAATATCGGCGTGGCCCAAAAGCTCCTGGACGGCACGCAAATCGGCGCCGTTGTGCAACAGATGGCTCGCAAAGGCATGCCGCAGCACATGCGGGCTGACCCTCGCCGGCGCGATCCCCGCTGCGGCGGCGCATAGCTTGAGGTCGCGCGCAAACGCCTGACGGGTCAAGTGCCCGCTGGCGCTCGCCGCAGGGAATAGCCACGGGCCAGCAGCCACTCCGGGGTGAGCTTTTTCTAGGAGAGCCCGGTACTCGGCAATTGCTAGGCGCGCCTCGCCCGTCAGCGGCACGAGCCGCTCGCGTCCGCCTTTTCCGCGGATATAGAGGAGCGGCTCTCGCGTTTTGGCCGCCGAGGCGGGGAGGGCAACGAGCTCGGAAACACGCAAGCCTGTCGCATAAAGGAGCTCAAGCAAGCAGGCCATGCGCACGGCCCGCAGCCGTTCGAAAGCGGGCGAGCTCTCGACTTGCGAACCCTCCTTTGCGGCCCCAAGCAAGCGCTCCACCTCGGAAATAGACAGGATCTTAGGCAATCCGCGGCCGCGCTTGGGCGCCTCGATAATGAGGGCAGGGTCGTCCTCTCGATGGCCCTCGGCAGCGAGGAAGCGGTGAAATTGGCGAATTGCGGAAAGCTTTCTTGTGCTCGATGCAGGGCTAAGGCCCTGCCGGGCAAGAGCGGCAAGATAAGCGCGGATATCGGCCGTCGAGGCGTCGCGCGGCGCTTTTCCGCGGCGGGCGAGATCTGCGGCATAGGCCGCAAGGTCGCGGGCGTAAGCCTCGACAGTATTTGCCGCTGCGCCGCGCTCGGCTGCCATCATTTCAAGAAAAGCGTGAATGAGGTGCGCCGCGCCTTGGAGCATGGGGCAAGCTCTACTTGTTGAGCCTCGCCGGGGGAATGGTTTGCGTCATTTCGCGCGGCTGCGGCTCGACGAAGGTCACTAGGGCGATCATTCCCGCCCAGATGATGGCCGCCAGAACGCTCACAATCAAAAGAAACCGGATGAGGGATGGCACGCGAATCTCCGCTTGCACACTCCTCTTACCGGATAAGCTTAGCGCGAAGCAAGCATGCTTGGCTGGCAGTTGCGGGTAAACATGCAGTCGGCGGATTTCAGAATCGTTAAGCGCTGGTAGAATCCCGCGGCATCGGTGCGGGTTGCGGGAAGGCGCCAAAGGGCAGCAGGGCAAGTGACTTTGGGAGAAGCAGGCTAAGGATTGACATCGCCCTCACGTCAACTTATATGCGGCGAATCGATACTTGGCCGAACGGCTGGGCCGGATGCCTGCACTAACGGGCGAGCACGTTTCAGCGATCTCCCAAACATCGACGAGCGGGGAAATTGGGCGCGGCATCGTGCCATCTCCTCATGCATAATGCTAGTGAAGGCACTATCTCAATGAATACGGGCACCGTAAAGTGGTTTAACACCCAAAAGGGTTTCGGCTTCATTCAGCCGGAGACCGGAAGCAAAGACATCTTCGTCCATATCAGCGCCGTGGAGCGCGCTGGCATGCGCACCTTGAACGAGGGACAGAAGGTTTCTTTCGACATCGTGACGGACCGGCGCACGGGCAGAGCATCGGCCGATAATCTGCGCATCCTCTGACAGGCAGCCTAGTGAGCCGCGGGGCCTTGACCACGGATGGGCTGCCAGGGCTCCGCCCCCAATTACAAATGCCGGAGTGAATTAATCAACCGGGACTTGTTTCCGCCCTAGGGCCAGCCGGGAATTGGCTGTCAGCAGCAAAGAAATGATGCACCGAGACGATCTTGGCGGTGTTCCAGGCGAGACGCCTGGGCTCGAGCACGATGACTTCATTTATCCGTCCGCCATTCCCTTCCTGCTTGTGCATGTGGCGTGCCTCGCGGCTTTCTTGACAGGCGTCCCTTATCAGGCCGCCGCAATCTGCCTGGCGCTCTATCTTCTGCGCATCTTTGCGATCGGCGCAGGATATCATCGCTATTTTTCGCACCGCGCTTACAAGACAAGCCGCGCCTTCCAGTTCGCACTTGCCTTTCTTGCGCAAAGCACGGCTCAGAAGAGCGTGCTCTGGTGGGCGGCGAAGCACCGCCATCATCATCTTTACTCTGATACGGAATCAGACGTTCATTCCCCCCGCCAAAAAGGTTTCCTTTATAGCCACTTCGGCTGGATTTTTGCGCGACGGAACGACAAGACCGACCTTGCGAAGATCGCCGATTTCGCATGCTACCCGGAACTGATCTGGCTGCATAGACATGAGCTTTTTCCCGCGTTTCTGCTGGCCCTGCTCACATTCGCAATTGGCGGCTGGCCTGGCTTGGTTATCGGCTTTTTTTGGAGCACGGTGCTCGTTTACCACGCAACCTTCTGCATCAACTCGCTTGCTCACGTCTATGGCCGCAAGCGTTACGTGACGGGCGATGATTCCCGCAACAATTGGCTCCTTGCGCTGATCACCATGGGCGAGGGCTGGCATAACAACCACCACGCTTACCAGGCCAGTGTGCGGCAGGGATTCCGATGGTGGGAGATTGATGCCACGTTCTACATACTCAAGGCGCTCTCCTGGGCAGGCCTTGTTTGGGATTTAAGATCGCCGCCCGAGGCCGTGCGCCGCAACCAGCATCAGCTCGGGGCGCGCATTATCGAGCGCGCAGCCGCGCAGCTTGCAGCGAGCTTCGATCAAGAGCGCATCGCAAAAGCTATCGCTTCGGCCTGTGCCGGGTCTTCCTTAGCCGCTCTGCAAAAGAGACTAAGAGAGACGCAGCACAGGGCTGGAGCGGTGCTCGCAAGTCTGCATTTGCCGCACGTTCCGGCGCGCCAGGAAATCTTGAGCCGTGCGAGAACCATGTTCGCCGAGACCTGCTCGATGGAGGCAATTGTGAGCCGTGCACACGCCTCTATACTTGACGCGATCGGGGCGCGGTTGTGCGCTTTTCCCTTGCAGGCCGGCTCTGGGGCAACGGCGCCTTAACGCATCCGCTCTTATTCCAAAGCTTCTCGCCGATGCGGCTCAATGCTCTGGACTGGCTCAATTTTTTCCTCGCCGATGTGCGCGGCGGGCTTGGCCCTTATCTCAACGTTTTCCTTATCACAAATACGGGCTGGAGTCAGGCGGCGACGGGCGCCGTTCTCACCGCCGCCGGCCTCGTTGGAGTGATGGCCCATCCCGCGGCCGGCGAATTCATCGACCGCACACGCGCCAAGCGGGCGCTCGTCATCGCTGGGACGTTTATGCTCGCAGGCTGCGGACTTGCGATCATCAGCTTTCCGGTGCTCCCCGTCGTCTTAGCAGCGGATATCGTCATGGCCGTGCTTGGCGGCCTCTTCGCTCCGGCGGTTGCCGCCATTACAGTTGGCCTTTGCAAGCGGGACGCGCTTGCGCGGCGGCTTGGGCGTAACGCCGCTTTCGACCGCGCCGGAAACATTTTTATTGCCGCGGCTGCCGGAGGTGCCAGTCTCGCAATCTCGCAGCAGGCGCCATTCTATCTCGCTCCTCTCTTTGCGGTGCTGACCACCCTTGCGGCGTTATCTATCCCGGCTAGCGCCATCGATCACGCAAGGGCCCGCGGCCTTCCGGTCGACAAGGTCAGCCATCATCCAGGGGCACCCGCAAGCTGGCGGATGCTCATTCGATTCCGCCCGCTCGTCGTCTTCACGGCCGCCGCAGCGCTCTTTCATTTCGCGAGCGAGCCGATGCTGCCGCTCATCGCGCAAATGCTTGCTCTCGCCAATCCTGGCTTCGAGACGAGCCTCACCTCCGCCGCGATCATCATTGCACAGTTCGCAACAATTTTCATGGCTCTGCTCGTCACCAAAGCCAATGAGCTTGGGCGCAAGCCGCTTTTGGCCCTTGCCTTTGCCGCCGTGCCTCTGCGCGGCTTACTCGCCATGTGGTCCAGCGATCCGGCTTGGCTCCTGACGCTGCAAATTCTGGATGGGGCCGGCGGCGGCCTTTTCGATGCCTTGCTGCCTCTTATCCTCGCCGACATCATGCGGGGGACCGGCCATTATAGCCTCGCGCGCGGCCTCACCGGCACCATTCAGGGAATCGGCGGCTCGCTGAGCCAGGGCGCGGCAGGCTATATCGTCACCACCGCAGGCTACCCTGCGGCCTTTTTCACCCTTGCCGCGATTGCAGTTGGCGGCCTGGTGCTGGTTTTGACCGCTATGCCGGAGACAGGAGTGAGATTAGGCCACTCCATCGATTGAGCGAATTTCATTCTCGCGGCCGCAATTCAAGCCCAATGCCCTTATTGATGAATCGGAGCGTGTAGGCGCGGTGATAATCAAGATCGGGCTTAAAAAGCCCCGTCTGCACCATTTTGGCAAAAAAGCTCTCGATGCGCTCCTCCCTCATCGCGCCGATTCCGAGTTTGAGGGAATCGCCCGAGTCGACAATGCCGTATTCCTTCAGCTTGGCGACAGAAAAAGCAAGCTGCTCGTCGCTGATGTCGGGATTGTCGCGCTTGATCAGCGCGTTGGCGGCGCGGTTGTCGCCGTAAAGAAAATGATACCAGCCGATGATCGAGGCATCGACAAAACGCTGAACAAGATCGGGATTGTTCTCAATAAGCGCGCGTGTTGTCTCGATGGTGGTGGAATAAGAATCATAGCCGTAATCGGCGATCAAAAAGACATTCGGCTTGAATCCACCTTGCCGCTCGATTTCGAAAGGCTCAGATGTCGCATAGCCTTGCTCAATGGAATTTTTATCAGCGATGAAGGGAGCTGAATTGAATGTATATGGTTTGACGTTCTCGTCCTTAAACCTATAAGCGAGTTTCAGCCACTGATAGACTGAAACGAAGCCGTCCTTGCCAATGAACGCCGTGGCCTTAGGCAAATCCTCGATGCGGTCGAGCCCAACCCCCGGATGCGAAAGCAGCACAAACGGATCTTTCTGGAACATCGCGGCAACAGCAACGGCGGGAATATTCTGTGCAGCGGCATCAAAAGCCTGGATGAGATTGGCGCCCAAATTGAACTCGACCTTGCCTGCCGCAAGCAGCAGGCGATTATTGGCGTTGGGACCTCCCTGCAAGATCGTGACATCAAGGCCGTATTCCTCGTACGTGCCATCTGCCTTTGCTTGATAAAAGCCGCCGTGCTCCGCCTCTGCGAGCCAATTCGTCGCGAAGGTGACTTTGTCGAGCGCCGCAGCTGGCAGAGGAGAAAGGGCGAGGGCTGCAGCAACAAGAGTAGTGAGCCTCATCTTCCGCCTACTCTTCTTCAAAGGCAGGCGGCAAGGGTTTCTCCTCTTTCTCAATGCGCTCGACCGGCTCATTCTCCTCGGAAGGGATCTCTGCTTCGATCTCGGCGGGCTCTTTTTCAATGAGCTTTCCCGGTTCGTCGACGCTCTCATCGTAAGAATGATGGATTTGCCGCTTCTTTGGGATCGCCGCAGCATTTGCCCCGTTTGGCTCGCACCTCATTTTTCACTCTCCCGTTTCCGCTCAGCATCAGCGGCAGCCTTAGCCCTCACCCATTCGGCCGCGAGCCCGTGTGCGCCCATCCGGATATGCGCGCCAAAGCGGCTGCTCTCGCGATCAAGTGTTTTTTGCAGCCACCCGGTGTCCTCGCGCGATGGGTGGACAAGCTGGAACCGCCGGATTTGCAGCGGCACCAATTCGAGCGCGCTGAGGTATCCGCTGTGAGGGTCGATACTCGCAAAGTACATCAAAGCAAGATCACCCCGGAACTCCTCATAGCCTGCTATTCCCTCATAGTCATTGAGAAAATCACCGCAGCCATAAAGAATGAGCCGCTCCTTATAGACTTCGATTGCCTTCGCATGATGCGAGGAATGCCCATGAATGACCGAAACCCATGCCTCGTCGATCAGCTCATGGGCGAAACGTCGCTCGCGCTCCCCGATCTCATAGCCCCAATTTGGCCCCCAATGGATCGATGCGATGACAATATCTAAGGGCCGCCTCACCTCTTCGATTTGCCGCGCAATCGCGTGGACCGTGTCCTTTGAAAAATCGGGCAAGAGATTGATGCCCGGGCGCCCGTCCCGCGCCGCCCAGTGCCGGGGCGTGCCGCTCGTGCCCGAGGCAAAGGAGAAGACGAGGATCCGTGCTCCGGCCAGAGTCTCCAGCACCGCAGGCGCGCGCGCCTCGGCAAAATCGCGGCCCGCACCGGCCGTTGCAATGCCAAGCTCTTTCAGCACATCGAGTGTATCGAGGAGCCCAGCCGCACCCCAATCGAGGACATGGTTATTGGCAAGCACGCAGCAATCAATCGAGGCCGCCGTGAGGCAGCGGGCATTGGCTGGGCTCATCCGGTAATTGATGCCCTTGGGCTCATAGGATTCGCTCAGCGTAATGCTCGTCTCAAGATTGATGATGCGCGCCGCCGGCTGCACCCGGTCGAACTCCTCGAGAGCGGCGCCCCAGACATAAGCAAAATCAAGCGGGATCCGGATTGCACCGTTGGCCCTCTCAGCAAGGCGCAAATAGCCGAGGGCAGACTGCATGTAACTTTCATGGATTTGCGGCGGGCAGGGATGCGGCAGCGCCTGATCGATTCCGCGCCCAAGCATCACATCACCGCAAAGGAAGAGAGTTGCGCTCATAGGGCTTCCCAATCCGGCCCAGTTCCGGCAAGCCTCCTCAGCTTGGCCAAAAGCCGCGCAGCGCCGCGGGCGTTGCGGCTTTGGCATCTTCAAGTTCGGCCGCAGGCAGCCAAGCCGCCAAGAGCTCGAAGACGGCGCGGGCGACCTGCTCGCAATCGATGCCGGGGTCGCGATGAACGGCCATCTCGATGCGTTCCAAAAAGGAGCTGCGGGTCTTTGCAGGAATCGGCGCCTCGGGGTGCCAGCCCTCATAGTAGAGGCCGCGCAAGAGCGCGGGCATCGGCGCCGCGACATAGACCGCCTCGTCGCGCGGCAGGCTGTCGCGCAGCACATGGAGGGTGCCGAGCAAAGCGGCGCAGGCTTTGCTGCGGTCGTGCCAGCCGAGCCGGTGCATGAGGTCGCTGATCCAATCCTCGGTCTGGCTTAAGGCCTCGCAAAGCTTCGGGGTTCGATTCATGAGGGCGCGCGCTCAGTTCGGTTAGCCCCTTTTATCGCGCTCGGGGCGGGGAGGCAAAAGGGGGTCTCGCACGAGAATGTCAGGTCTAGGGGTTCCGCTGCAATGGCGGCTGTCAGCGCATTACACTAGCAGCCGAAAGAAAACGGCGCCGGTTTCGCCCAACCCTGAAGTTGGGTTGACGGCGCAACCGTCAGAACTTGCGCCAGCAATAGTCTTGCCGCTTGCTGCGGCCGATCCATGTGATCTGGCATTCACCAATTGAAATTGATGGAAGGGCGAGTTAGCGTCTCGAATTGCACGTGTTGACACTGGACATTGGCGGAACCCGGAGAACACGTAACTTTGGCCTCAGTTGATGGAAGCTGATTGAGACCAAGGTTGGCCAGCCGCAAAGCATCCTGCCGACACGGGGATTGCGGCCGCGGCTTGCGGCGCCACTCAACGAGCGGTTTCCGGCCGCTATGAACCCACCATCGCGCGCCTCCGTTACTCTTTGGGAGGCGACCGCCCCAGTCGGAAAGCCAAGATATTTGCGGATCAGCGAACTGGCACCGGCCTGCCCGCCAATCACGTGCCGCTCGATCACCCAGTGTCCGCAATCCGCCTTGCGTTCCTTTGCAACCGGACCGGAAAAATGAAACGCCGCCAAGTCATTGACCTGACGGTGAACGGCCCGAGACATAGGTGACAGTTCGTACCGGACACAGGGGTAACACTTTCCGCCAAGCGTGCCTAGCGGGATGTGTCGATGCCCTGGAAGGAGTGTTCGGTAATGGAGGAGCGTCTTCGATTTGTTGTCCGGCTTTTGGACGGTGAGGCAATGAGCGAGGTCTGCCGCGAGTCCGGCATCTCGCGCAAGACCGGCTATAAGATCTTCGACCGTTACAAGGAGCATGGGCTTGAGGCTCTCTCTGACCGCCCGCGGCATCCGGTGCGCTGTGCCAACCAGCTGCCGACGCAGGTCGAGCGCCTCATCGTCTGCCTCAAGTGCGAAAAGCCGCATTGGGGGGCGCGCGCAAGATTCGTGAGCTCCTGGTGCGGCGGCTCGATGGCGACACAAGGGTTCCGGCCAAAGGCACCATCCACGCGGTTCTCGATCGTCATGGCCTCGTTAAGCGCGGCGGCGGGCCGCGCCACCGGGCACGCGGCCGCCGCTGCCGGAGGGCGGCCGCCCCAACGATCTGTGGTGCGCCGGTTTTCAAGGGTGAATTTTACTGCTATCCGCTGACCGTCACGGATCACGCGCTTGCCTCTCCTGTGCGAAGCACTTGATTCGGCATGCGAAGATCTTGCCATCACTGCCTTCAAGAGGTTCTTTCGCGAGCGCGGCCTGCCGGCATCCGCTCCGGCAATGGCCTGCCCTGAGCCTGCCGAAGGGGCGTGCCCTTCGCAAGCCCGGACGCCCTCTCTA
>Ga0209581_1001464_pt1 | contig 27252 bp, 24 predicted proteins | sample Coa_R2_FD_187160 | JGI IMG/M metagenome (GOLD analysis project Ga0209581, IMG submission 187160) | Surface soil microbial communities from Centralia Pennsylvania, which are recovering from an underground coalmine fire - Coalmine... | ecosystem: Environmental > Terrestrial > Soil > Unclassified ...
ATTGGGTTGGCGACGATTATGATCCCGATGCTTTCTCCATCGACGAAATCAATCGGATGCTCGCGCCTCGGCGTGGGCGTCGGGGCAAAACTTCACGTGGTTGGGCACCAGCCCGGTAAACAAATACGTCCCAGGCTCTCCCGTCGTAGTTGTTCTCGTTACCGAAGGGATTCGGCCCATTGTTGAAGTCGCCATCACGGCCGTAAATGCCCTCGATCATATGCAGCCCCATGGGGGATGCCGCATGATTGTCGATGGTCCGGTGCGCCCACAATTCCATACACATGGCCGTGTAGTAGTACGCCTCGTTGTACTTCGGGTCGTTGCGCGCCACATCCGGCGTATTCCAACGCGGAATGGCGCCGGTGTGCCGCTTGAAGCTCGCTTCTACAACCTCATGAACCTTGGGGTGGATGCATTCCTTGTCAATCCGCTTCTCAAGCTTCTGCATCGCATCAATATCGGGCCACTGGGCACAGTACCGCTGAAAGTGGGAAGCGTGGCTGCCTTGCCAGTTCTTACAGGCAAGGGTCAAACCCATTTCGTGCGCTTTAAATTTCGCCACATTCAGGTTCCAGGAATCCGGAGCATTGAACGGCCACAGGTAAGGGAGCTGTTTACTCACCACGCCGGCAGGCACCTCTTTCCAGACAAATGCCCCGGCATCATTCGCATCTTCCGGTGTTTCCATGGCATTTTTGGCCGGGGCAACTGTCGCACCCAGCCGCTGGCCCATAGCGACGTATCCGCGGGGTCCGATCACACCGGCGCCATTGACATCGCGCGTATGCATGCTGGCGCCCGCGACCCCCAGTTCCTTCAATGATTCGAAGAGACCCTCGACGAAGAACACGTCAGTGGCAATGCCCATGGTGTCCTCGAGGGTGAGTCCTCTTTTTTTATCGACTGCGTCGTGAGCGGTGAGATTCGGCTTGGCCGCGATGTTGTATGTTACGGGAGTGCCGGTATGGTCCATCGGAACAAATACCGACCGTCCAAACTCCAGTCCGACCCGCTTGCACGCAAGGGAATTCGTCTTGTAATCCACATGCGTCCGCAAGATGAAGACCGCTTCGGGATGCTGCTCCACGAACGGATGCACACCGAACCATCCAGACGGTTTCGAAGCGGCGGCAAAAATAGAAGCTGGGCCCTGTAGAGCCGCGCTTCCACACAGCAATGACGAAGACGTAAGAAAATCCCTTCGACTGATCATGTGGCCCGTCCTTTCCAATGCCCGCCAGTATGAGATCTTCAGACCTGGTCTACCTGAATTCTACTGCGAGCAGAGACGTGGGGCAAACGGGGAACGCGCGCTGTTCAGCAAGGGGCCCTTAATCCATGGCCGTCATGCAATGCATATACAATGGAGGTGCGGTGTTCGACTGGGACACAAACAATCTGCGCAAGATTCGGGCGCACCGGATCCAGGCTGAAGAAGTGGAGAAAGCGCTGTCGAACGACCCGATCTCGATCTACGAGCAAGACGTGGAGGGGGAAGCGCGCTACGTCTATTACGGCGAGACAGATTCGGGCAGGCTGCTGGCCGTGGTACTGGTTGAGCGCGGCGACAAGATCCGAGTCGTCACCGCGTATGACCTGGATGCCGGGCAGAAGAAGGATTACCTCGCCCGGCGCTTGCGAGGGGAGTGAAGTGATGAAAAAGAAACCGGTCATCATGCCCAAGTTCGCCAACGAAGCACAGGAGGCGGACTGGTGGGCCAGCCGCGAAGGCCGCGAGTTCGTCAAGCAGAAGGCGGCCGGAACCGGGAAGAAAGGAGGCGCGCCCAGGGGCTCGCGCCTTGTCGGTCAGTTGAACAAGGTGGCCAGCGTCCAAATTGCGCTGCGATTGCCCGAACCCGATGTAGCCAAAGCCCGAGAGCTCGCAACGCGAAAGGGCATCGGATACCAGACCCTCCTCAAGATGCTAGTGCATGAAGGGCTTCGTCGCGAAGCGCGCCGGCTGTGAAGGGTTTACTCTACGCGACGGGCGGTTCGGTGAGCCAGTCCAGGTTGAAGCGCGCGAAGGTGATCTCTTCGTAGGGGTGCTGGTTTCCGCGCTCGTACAGGCAGCCGATGGTGCGGTCGTGCAGCACGGTGAGGCAGGAATAGGCGGCCGGTCCGCCGTGGAGCAGGCGGCGGACGGGCCAGGTGCGGCCGCCGTCGCGGCTCAGGCGCACGGTCATCCGGTCGCGCACCGTGTCGGCGGGGTTGGAGAAGAGCAGTTCGTCTTTCGCGTAAGTCACCAGGCTGGCCTGGCAGACCGGCTCGATCAAGGTTTCGTCGAGCTCGACCTTGGACCAGCTCAGGCCGCCGTCGCGGCTGCGGGCGATGGCGCGGCGGTTGCGTCCGGCGTAAGACCGCATGTTCAGCAGCAGGGTGCCGTCGGAGAGCTCGGCCACTTGCGACTCGTCGGTGTGGTCGCCGGCCACGCCGCCGATGGCCCAGGTGCGGCCCTGGTCGTCGCTATAGATCACGTGGGAGTGGTCCGTGCCGTCGGAGAGCACGCTGTGGTCGCAGGGCACCAGCAGGCGGCCGGTGCGCATGTGGATGCCTACGCCCGGACCGGTGGCGTACCAGGCCCAGGTGGGGTCCTTGACCGAGGAGGTGATTTCGGTGACGGGAGCCCAGGTGCGGCCGTCGTCGCGGCTGTGCGTCAGCCAGGCCGTACGGGTGCCGCCGCCAGCGCGGATCTGCTTTTCCGTGGCGGTGGCGGGGTTGGCGGTGAGCGGCAGCCAGATGGTGCCGCTTTTCCGTTCGATGACCGGGCAGGGATTTCCGATGGTAAAGCCATCGCGGTGGACTACCACCTGCTGTTCGGACCAGGTGCGGCCGGCGTCCGTACTGCGCTTGACGAGGGTGTCGATTTCGCCGGTGTCGCTCGAAGAGTTCTTGCGGCCTTCGCAGAAGGCCAGCAGGGCGCCCTTGCGCGTGGTCACCACGGCGGGAATACGGTAGGTGTGGTAGCCGTCCTGACCGGACTGATAGACGCGGGTCTGCCGCAGGAGGACCATTTCAGGCGGCGAGCACGCCGGCGCGGGTCAGGCGCGCGGCCAACTCCTTTTTCTGCTCCGGCGCGAGTTCGGCGAAGGGCGGGCGGCAGGCGCTTTCGCGCAGTCCCATGCGGCTGAGAGCGAACTTCATGGCGGGGATGCCGTCGTAGCCGCTGAGCGCGGCGGCGACCGTATCCAGGGCCTGCTGGTCCGCGTGCACATCGCCGTGGCGCCGCCAGGCCTGGAACACGGCGGCGGTCTGGCGCGCGAAGACGCTGCCGTTGCCGGTGATGGCTCCCGCGCCGCCGGCTTCCAGATCCGCCTGGATGTTGCGCGGCACGCCGGTGAGCATATGCAGCGCGGGGAACTCGCGGATGCGTTCCACCAGCACGTCCGCCTTGTTGAAGGAATCCTTTACGCCGTAGAGCCTTTCATAGGACGACAGCCGGTGCAGCAGTTCCGCGGTGATGGGCACGCCGCTGAGCTGCGGGATGTTGTAGAGCAGCACGGGAAGGCGCGAAGCGCGCAGCACGGGATCATAGAAATGCGCCAGGCCTTCGGTCGAAGGGTTCTTGAAATAGAACGGCGGCAGGACCAGTGCGCTGTCGGCTCCGGCGGAGGCGGCGTGAGCGAGCAGGTCGAGGGTTTCCGGCAGGTTGGGCGTGCCTACCTGGCACATCACGCTGAGATTGCCTTTGTGGCGCAGGTAGCTCTCCAGGATCTGTTTGCGCTCCTGGACGGAGAAGGACGGGAATTCGCCGGTGGTGCCCAGCACGAGTACGCCGTCGGCGCCGCCCTGCTCGAGGAAATGCAGGTAGTCCCGGACCAGCCCGTCATCCAGGCGGCCGTTGTGGTCCAGCATGGTCAGCGCGGCGATCAGGAATTGGGGGCCCGCGGGCTGGCTGAGTTTCGAGCCGGCCGCCCAAGCGGTGGCGGCGGCAGTTCCCAAGAAGAACCGGCGTGTCAGCAGCATGACACCTCCTCCGTTGGGAGGAATTATATCAGTGAATTGCCGCTGATAAGATTTGAGGCATGGATTTCTCGCGGCGGGAACTTTTGCAGGCGCCCGCGGCGCTGTCTCTGGCAGCGGCCGGACGCGCGCCCTGGTACAACCGGCCCATGCGGTGGGGCCAACTGACGCTGGTGGAGAACGATCCGCCGAAGCTGGATGTGGGGTACTGGCTGGATTACTTCCGGCGCTGCCACTGCGACGCCGTTACGCTCAGCGCCGGGGGCGTGGTGGCCTACTATCCCACGAAGGTGCCGCTGCACTACCGCAGCGCCTGGCTGGGCTCCCGGGACAGTTTCGGCGACCTGTGCCGGGGATGCCAGAAGATGGGCATGGTGGTGGTGGCCCGCGTGGACCCGCACGCGGCGCACGAAGACGTGTTCCGCGCGCATCCGGACTGGCTGGCGGTGGACGAGGCGGGGAACATCCGCCGCCACTGGGTGATGCCGGAACTCTACGTCACCTGCCCGCACGGCCCCTACAACCGGGTGTTCCTGACGGAGGTGATCAAAGAGGTGGTCACGCTGTATGGCGTGGACGGGGTGTTTGCCAACCGCTGGGCGAGCACCAGCAGCTTCGAGGTGTGCTATTGCCGGCACTGCCGCGAAAGCTTCGGGCAGGAGTTGCCGCGCACGCGGGACCCCCGCGACCGGCGCTGGCGGGACTACACGGTGTGGTACCAGGAGTCTTTGTTTTCGCTGATGCGGCTGTGGGACAGCGAGATCCACAAGATCCGTGCGGAAGCCACGTTTCTGCCGAACAGCGGGGGCGGGGTGACGAACGCGCTGGATTGGAAGCGCTTCGGCGAGATGGCCGAGACGCTGATCAGCGACCACCAGGGGCGCTCGGGGGTGATTCCGCCGTGGAGCAACGGGATGTCCGCCAAGGTGTTCCGCTCGGCGGCGGGGAACAAGGCCATCGTGGGCATTTTCGGCATCAACGTGGCTACTTCGCACCGGTGGATGAAGTCCGTCAAGAGCGCCGCGGAACAGCAGGTATGGATAGCGGAAGGGGTGGCGCAGGATTTCCGGCCCTGGTTCACCAAGTTCGGCGGGGTGCAGGAGGACGAGCGCTGGATGCCGGTGGTGGAAAAGTTCTACAACTGGCACAAGTCGGCGGAGCGGTATCTACGAGATCGGGAACCGGCAGCGCGGGTCGGGCTGGTCTATTCCCAGCAGACTGCGCACTATTACGGCGGCGCGCAGGCGGGGGCGAAGGTGGGTGACGCGGTCAACGGCATGTACCACGCGCTGGTGGAAGCCCGGGTACCGTTCGAAATGGTGCACGACCACAAGCTCGACGCGGCGGTGCTGACTCGATATAAGTTGCTGATTCTGCCGAATTTAGCTGCGCTCTCCGACGCCCAGTGCGGGCAGTTGCGGGAGTTTGCGCGCCGGGGTGGCAGCCTGGTGGCCACTTTTGAAACTTCGCTCTACGACGAATGGGGCAATCCACGGAAGGACTTCGGCCTGGCGGATGTGTTTGGGATCCGGTATCGGGGGCGGGTGCTCGGGCCGCTGCGCAACTCCTACCTGGCGTTCCATGGCGCACCGGGGCACCGGCACCCCATTCTGGCCGGGTTTGACGATGCCGCGTACACGGTGAACACCATCCGCAGCGTGGACACGGAAGGCTCGGCAGACGCTCCGATTACGCTGATTCCGCCCTATCCGGACCTGCCCATGGAGTACGTCTATGAACGCGTACCCCGGGGGCATATCCCGCAGGTGTTTCTGGGGGAATCCAGGAGATCGCGCACCGTATATTTCCCCATGGACCTGGATCGCACGTTCTGGGAGATCCTGCTGGAGGACCACGGGCGCCTGCTGGCCAACGCCGTCCGGTGGGCCATGGGCGAGCCACAACCGCTGGTGGTGGAAGGGCCGGGCGTGCTGGACGTCAGCCTCTGGAGGCAGAAGGACGCGCTGGTAGCGCACCTGGTGAACTTCACCAACCCGATGATGATGAAAGGGCCCATCCGCGAGTTGGTGCCGGTGGGCGCGCAGCACGTGCGCGTGCGGTTGCCGCGGGGAGGGAAAGCCGGGCGGGTGCGGCTGCTGGTGAGTGGCGAGGTGCCGGTGGCCAGCGCGAAGGAGGGTTGGGTGGAGTTCGTGGTGCCCTCGGTGCTGGACCACGAGGTAGCGGTGGTGGAGTTGGGGTAGCGGGGAAAATTTAAAGGCCCCGGCTGGGTTTCCGGGGCCTTGCACTCAGAGGGGCTAGCGACGGGAGGGGTCTCGTCGCCAGGGATGCTGTCTGTATTGATCTGACTATAGCATTTTCAGATCTTGGTGTCTAGTAGTATTTTTGTATTAATGTTCGATTGATGGAAATAGACAGGCCCCGGCTGGGTTCCGGGGCCTTGCACTCAGAGGGGTTGGCGATGGGAGGGGTCTCATCGCCAGGGATGCTGTCTGTATTGATCTGACTATAGCAGTTTCAGATCTGCTTGTCTAGTAATTTCACGAAATTTTTTTGGTTGCTTGCTACTGTAGAAATATTCAACAGAGACAAGCTCGAAAAGTTTGCGTCTGGCACTGGTCCCGAATCATCGTGCAGTCCGAAAACCGGAAGTAGGACTACGCCTATGACGCTCACGAGAAATTCGCTACAAGCGCTTCTGTTGTTGACGTTGGGATGTTTGGTGGCATTCGGTCAGACAGCCGTCCCGGCCATCACCTACGCCTATAACGGACCGCCTCAGACCATCAGCTACACCACCGGCAGTGTTGCGACTTTCGTGACCATCCAGGTGCCAAGCCTGGTGAGCATCACGAAATTAACGGTTACGGTCAATATTAGCTATCCGGTGGTCTCGGACCTGAACCTGTATCTGTTCGGTCCGGATGGAATCCGCACAAAACTCCTGGAGCGCAACTGCTCCGGGATGTCGGCCACGCTGGTCAACATGACCTTCGACGACAGCGCATCCACCATGTACAATTCGTTCTGCCCGGCGGAGGCCGGCCGGGGGCCGTTCAAGGGTAACGAACCGCTGTCGAACTACAATAACAAGGTTGCCTCCGGCACGTGGACCCTCGGCATTCAGAACACCGTGTCGCCCGCCAATACCGGCGTCATCAACGGCTTCAGCCTGTCCATTGCCGGCAATGCGCCGCCCACTCCGACGATCTCCGCCAATGCGATCTTCAACTCCATCACGGCGCAGACCGGACCGATTGCGCCCGGAGAGATCCTGTCGGTCGTGGGTGCGAATATCGGGCCGGCGGTCGCCGTATCCGCGTCGGCGGGCAACCTGCCGACCACGCTTGGCGGCGTACAACTGCTGATCAACGGAATGCCTGTTCCACTCTTCTACGCCTCTTCGACGCTGGTAAACGCGATCCTTCCGTATACAGCGGGATCGAGCGGCGCGGTCATCGGCGGAACAGTGACCCTCCAGATCGGTTACAATGGCGCCACCTCGAACTCCGTGACGACGGGTGTCGCCATGGCGTCGCCGGGGCTGTTTACTGTCAGCCGGACCGACGCCAACAAGACCCAGGTGAAAGCCATCAACCCGGACGGCACGCTGAACTGACCGGACAACCCGGTTGCGGCAGGTGCGGTGGTGGCCCTCTATGCGGCCGGCCTCGGACCGGTGACCCCGACCTTCACCGCGGGCCAGGTGGCGCCCCGGCCTTTTCTGGTATGCCGAAGACCTCCGCTGATTAGTGGTCGCGGTCGGTGATCAGGTCGATGACTGCGTACAGGGCCCTCTGGTAAGAGGATTCGGGAAACTCGGAAATGAGGGCGCGGGCTTTTTCAGTGAACGCGTGCGCGCGCTCGCGGACCCGCTCGATGCCGCGGTACTTGTCCAGCATGGCACGGACCTGGCGGAACGGCACCTGGTCGTAATTGCGGTCGCGCAGGATGGTTTCCACCTGGGCGCGTTCTTCCGGCGTGGCGCGCTCCAGGGCGTATACCAGCGGAAGGGTGACTTTGCCTTCGCGCAGGTCGCTGCCCACGGGCTTGCCCAGCACCTTTTCGTGGGCCGTGAAATCCAGCACGTCATCCACGAGCTGGAAGGCCATCCCCAGGCTCCAGGCGTATTCCCCGAGCTTCTCCTCGGCGGCGCTATCGGCGCCCGCGACCAGGGCTCCCAGCCGGGCGCACACGGAGAACAGGCAGGCGGTTTTGCGGTGCACCAGCTCCATACAGTCGGCCTCGGTGACGTGGATGCGGCCGATGCGCTCGAGTTGGAACAACTCGCCCTCGACCATCATCTGGGTCAGGCCGATCAGCAGGTCCAGGATGCGGAAGTTCCGCTCACGCAGGGCGATCTGAAAGGCCTGCATGTACAGCCAGTCGCCGGCCAGCACGCAGGTGTGGTTGCCCCATTGGACGTTGGTGGAGGGGCGGCCGCGGCGGGTTTGCGCGGCGTCGATCACATCGTCGTGGACCAGGGTGGCCGCATGAATGATTTCCACCACCGCGCCCATGCGAATGGCGCTGGGACTGGCGGGACCGATCAGCCGGGCGGACAACAGCAGCAGCGCCGGGCGGAGACGTTTGCCGCCGCTCGATTGCAGGTATCTGCCGATGGTGGTGACGGCATCGGCGGACGCCACCGATTCCAGGCTGATTTGTTGTTCCACGCGCTGGAGATCGTCGGAAATGAGATCGAAAATCTCCTTGGCGGTGAGAGCCTGCCCGAGCTTGCCTAAATTCATGAAGTTAACCAGTTTACCCGTTTGCGGCCCCGGCCCGCAAACAGAGCCGCTCAAAATTGGCGGTGGTGAGGCTGGCGATCTGCTCCGGCGGCGCGCCGCGCACTTCGGCGAGCATGCGGACGGTATCCACCAGGAAGGCCGGTTCGTTGCGTTTGCCGCGCCGCGGAACGGGGGCCAGGTAGGGCGCGTCGGTCTCGACCAGCAGGCGGTGGCCGGGAGTGAGGGCCGCGGCGTCGCGCACTGCTTGCGCTTTGGGGAACGTCAGCACGCCCCCGAACGCCAGGTGAAATCCGCGGTCCAGAGCCTCGCGGGCTTCGCCGGGAGTGCCGGTGAAGCAGTGCATGATGCCTTCGCCCGACCCATGCCGGTCCAGCAGGCGCAGGGTATCGTCCCACGCCTCGCGGGTATGGATGACGATGGGCTTCGCGGCCTCGCGCGCGAGTTCGAGCTGGCGCTCAAAGACCTCGCGCTGCACGGGGCGCGGAGCGAAGTCGTAGTGGTAGTCCAGGCCGATCTCGCCGACGGCGACTACCTTGGGGTGGCGGAGCAGCCGGCGGAGATCCTCGTAGGTTTCGGGCGCCGCCTGGGAGGCGTTGTGGGGATGCACGCCCACGGTGGCGTAAACGAACGGATACTGATCGGACAGCCGGACGGCTACGCTCAGGTCCGGCGGCCCGTCGCCGGTGCCGATGGTCAGCATGCGCTCGACCCCCGCAGAGCGCGCCCGGGCGATGACCGTTTCGCGATCCTCCGCGAAGCGCGCGTCATCCAGATGGCAGTGCGAGTCGACCAGCGTCATTTCAGCCGTGCGCCGACGGGCACGTCTTCGAGGAAGCCGGCCAACACGGGCGAGCCGCCCTCGAGCGAGGCTGCCACAATCATGCCGTCCGATTGGATGCCGCGCAGTTTGCGGGGTTTCAAATTCGCGACGATGACCACCTTGCGCCCCAGGATGCGCTCGGGCGAGTAGGCTTCGGCGATGCCCGCCACGATGGTGCGGGGCTGGGGCTCGCCGATATCGATTTTCAGGTGGAGCAGCTTGCTCGCTCCCTTCACGGGCTCGGCGGAAAGCACCCGGCCGACGCGCATATCCACCTTGGCGAAATCTTCGATGGAGATTCGGCCATCGGCCTCCGGCGCCGCTTCGCCTTCGGCGGCGGGCGCGGGCGTTTTGCCGAGCAAGGCGGCCTGCTCGGCCGTCACCTTCGCTTCCAGCTCCTGCATGCGGGCGATCGCCTCTTTCATCTCGATGCGCGGGAAGACGGCGGAAATCGTCCCGATTTTCTGGCCCGGCTGCAACTGCCCCCAGGCAAGGGCGGGGAGGCGGACGGATTCGACGGGTTCGGGCATGCCGAGCTGCCCCCAGATTTTGGGCGCGGATTGCGGCAACACCGGCGCCAGCAGCGCCGTGGCGATGCGCAGCGCCTCGGCGGCGGTATAGAGCGTGGCATCCAGCTTGAGCTGCGCGGCGGCTTCTGAGTCGCGGGCCAGCTTCCAGGGAACCTGCTGCACGATGTACTTATCCACGGCGGAGAGCAGGCTCCATACGGCCTCCAGTCCCCTGGAGAATTCGAAGCGTTCGAAGGCGGCGCGCACGGCCTTGATGGTGGCGCCGGCCACTTCCACGATTTGCGCGTCGGAGCCTTCCGGAATGGCGCCGCCGCGGTACTGCTGGATCATGGTCAGGGTGCGGCTGGCCAGGTTTCCAAGGCCGTTAGCCAGCTCGGAATTGTAGCGGTTGATCAGGGCATCGTAGCTGAAGCTGCCGTCCTGGCCGAAGACGATCTCGCGCAGCAGGAAATAGCGCAGCGCATCGGCGCCCATCACCTGGCGGATGGGCTCGGAGCGCACGATGTTGCCGCGCGATTTGCTCATCTTGTCGTTTTCAAACAACAGCCAGCCGTGCGCGAAGACGCGCCGGGGCAGGGGCAGATCGGCGGCCATCAGAAACGCCGGCCAGAAGACGGCATGGAAGCGCAGAATCTCCTTGCCGATCAGGTGCAGGTCGGCGGGCCAGAGGTCTTCGCCCGAGACCGCGCTCATGTAGCCGATCAGGGCGTCGAACCAGACATAGAACACGTGGCGGCCTTCGACCGGCAGGGGGATGCCCCACTTGAGGTTCGTCCGGCTGATGGACAGGTCGTTCAGGCCCTGCTTGACAAAGGAGATGACCTCGTTGCGGCGCACCTCGGGCTGCACGAAATCCGGCTGCTTCTCGTAAAGTTCCAGCAGGCGCTCCGGGAAGGCGGAGAGCTTGAAGAAATAATTCTCTTCGGTGACCGTCTCGGTGGGGCGGCCGCACTCGGGGCAGGGATCGCCGGGCTTGGCTTCGTTGACATAGAGCTCATCGAAGATGCAGTACTGCCCGGTGTAGTTGCCTTTGTAGACGTAGCCGTTATCCAGGCAGCGCTGGAAAAGCCACTGCACGGTCTTGTGATGGCGGGGGTCGGTGGTGCGGATGGTGCGGTCGATGCGGAGGTCGAGCTTGGCCCACTGGCGGCGGAACTCCGCGGAAATCAGGTCTGCGAACTCAGCGGGGGATTTGCCAGCGGCCTGGGCGGAGCGTTCGACCTTCTGGCCGTGCTCGTCGGTGCCGGTGAACAGCACGGCCTCCAGACCTTGCATGCGCTCGAAGCGCGCAATGGTCTCGGCGGCCATGGTGGTATAGGTGTGACCGATGTGCGGTGCGGCGTTCACGTAGTAGAGCGGTGTGGTCAGGTAGTATTTCATTTGATGCGTTTCAGGTATGCGTAATTGGCTTCCGCCACGATCTGCTTCAGGGGGAGGCCGGTCTCGATCGCCAGGCGGCGGCAGTCTTCGTATTCGGGGGCGTAGGCGCCTTCGGCGGAGATCTTGATGCGCACCTTGCCCTGGGGGATTTCGACCTCCACCCAACTGCGCGCCTGCACGCGGCGCTCCGCTTCGTAGATGCGCAGTCCCAGGGTGGTGGTTTCGGCGAAGATCTGGCGAGCCAGTTGCTCGCGGGTTTCGGGCCGGGCGATGACGCGGAGCAGCGTGCCGGGGCGGCCTTTCTTCATTTCGAGGGGCTGGAGGGTGACGTCCAGGGCTCCGGCAGCCAGCAGACGCTCGACAGCGTAGGCCATGATCTGGGGACTGAGGTCGTCGATATTGGCCTCGATGACAGAGACGGTAGTAGCCTCGCCGGCCCCGGACTCCTCACCGAGGATGACGCGCAGGACGTTGGCCTGCTCGGGAAAATCGCGCCCGCCGGCGCCATAGCCGGTGCGGCGGATGAGCATGGGCGGCAGCACGCCGAAGCCGCGCGCCAGGGTGGTGGCCACGGCCGCACCGGTTGGCGTGGTGAGCTCGAAGGCGGGTCCGCGGGAATAGACCGGGCGGTCCTGGAGCAGGGCGGCGGTGGCGGGCGCCGGCACGGGTAGCACGCCATGGGCCGTGTTCACGGTGCCGCTACCCACGTTCACCGGCGAGCAGACGATGCTTTCGACGCCCAGCAAATGAAAGCCCAGGCAGGCGCCCACGATATCGGCGATGGAATCGGCGGCCCCCACCTCGTGAAAATGGACCTTTTCCAGGGGCATCTGGTGTACGGCGGCCTCCACTTCCCCCAGGCGGCGGAACACGCAGGAAGCCGTTTGCTTTACCGGGTCGGGCAGAGGGGCGCTTTCGATGATCTTCAGGATATGCGACAGGTGCCGGTGGCTGTGCGTTTCGACGGTGGATACGTGGAACTTGGTGGCGGCGATGCCGCAGCGCTTCACCTTTTCAAACGACAGGGTGGCGCCCGTTTCGAGCGCGCCGACGGCGTCGATGATAGCCGCCTGGTCGGCCCCGGCATCGGCCAGGGCGCCCACCAGCATGTCGCCGCTGATTCCGGAGAAAGCATCCAAGTAGCAGATGAAGGCCACGATCTTTTCATTATGCGGGATTGGGGAGCCGTGTTGCGCGGCACACGAGGTCTGAGCCTGCGCTCGGACCGCTCCCTGTGGTCGCGGCTCGGTTACCGAGGAGTGAGAGGCCGATGTTTAGCCGAGAATTGCCGCATACCGCACGAGCCGAAAGCTGTAGCGTCCACACGGCCAGAAGCGTGTTCACGAGACGCCTTCGAGGCATTGCTGCTCGACCTGCTGCTTGCCTTGGCCGAGCACGGCATCGAGAAGAATATCAAGCAGGCGCTCGGCGTTGTTCCCGCCCAGGCAAAGGCGTGGCTCAAACGGGCCTGCGATGAGGGGCATGTGCGGAAGTTGAACCGGCCCGTGCGCTACGTCGCGGCAAAACACGCTCACCCGTTGTTTGGCGGCGCGGAACGGGGCGCCGAGGAACTTCAAGGTGCATCGCGCTCCGGGTATGTGGGCTGTCCGTTGGCACACGGCTACGTTTAGCCACGCTGGGGAGGCGTCCGAATCAGTTCTCCGGCGGATTTCTGAAATTGCTCTTCAGTGATTTTTCCAGAGCGCCTTTCCTCGTACAATTGCTCAAGTTTCCTGCCGAAGTCGATAGCCTCGAAGATATCGGGAGGCCGCAGGGGAGGCGGCTCGAAGATCGAGAACTTGCCCAGGAATTGATGCGTATCCAGTGCCGGGGTATCCGATACTTCACCCCAAACGGCAAAATGTTTCCACATGCTGCCGGGTTCAGGGATCGGTTCGTTGCCGGAGCACGGGGTTTCGGGCAGCAGGCTCGCCCATGAACGACCCAGACGGGCCCATTCCTCGGCCAGTGCGCCGAAAACGGCACTCGCCTCACGGCCGTGGTCGTAATGCACGTATGTGTATCGGAACCCCAACGCAGGGGGTGCCTCCATCTGCCCAGGAGGGCTAGCGGGAAACAGCCAAACTTCGGAATTGCGAGCGCTCGCCGGGACCACGCGTTCATCGTCACGAAACGTCGGGATGGAACACTTCCGAATGAAAGCGAGGCAATCGTCAAGGGCGCAGTTCAACGGAGTCAGATATGCCGGGTCGACTAATGGGCTACCCGCTGAGCCGAGATTGGGCCATCTTATGGTCCGGATGCGCACCAATATCAGGCGTGGCGCTTTGCCTGGCGGGATGTTGGCCTCGCTCATCCGTGCCCCATTGCTTTGTGGGAGCCAACTGCCACCGCCTCCCAATTGTCAGCCTGCACCATTTGGAGGTGAACGCGAAAGTTATCGTTCAACCGGATCGAAAACAGGTCCGCCTTGTCTCCCTTCATCTTTTCCAGCCGGGCGGATCGGGGGATGCCTGTGGCCATCTGCTGTCTCAATCCCGCCCACCGCCTTTGAAGTGTCGGATCTAATCTCCTCAGCTCACGCAGAAACTTATCCGATTCCGCAATCTGCGGCATGCTTGTGATGAACCGGAGTGCGGAACTGGGCAGGCCGAGGCGGGCCTCGTCATGGATGATGTGGACGGGGCAGCAAGACAGATCCGCCTGAGAGGGCAGCCAACGGCCATGCTCACACTCGGCGCCACAGATATTGAGCCCACGCTCAATTGCATGCACCCCGACATAGGACTTGATGACCTCGGCTGTAACGAAGTCGAATGGACCCTGGTCTGTGGCGGCTGGAGCGTCCCTGTACCCAGCGGGCTGCGATGCAACGAACTGCCGGATAGCGCTTCGTACGGGAGTAGAGAAACGCGTCTTAGCGATGCGCAGCATGTGCGCGTTGGCAAGCTGTTCTTCAGCCGCGAGAAACGAGATTCGCCCCGACTTTCTCCGCTGCAGAAATGCGGCCCAGCACGGCGCTTCCAGCAGCAATTCCCATTGGGCGCAAACATAGTCAATGGCGAAGTGCATCTGCTCGTGGGCGAGGAGGAAATCGTAAGCAATCTGCCACTTCCAGGCTCGACCGCCTCTCTGTTGGCCCAGAATGCGCTGCTCGCAGTAGGCGAGACTTGAGACCGGAACGAAAATCCCCCAATCTCCTCCAGATCCGTGATGGAACGAGGCGTACCAAGCCAGTGCGTCTGTGCCAACAGCCGCGCCTTGTAGTGGGCCTTCTCCTTTGATCCGGCTATCGAGCGGTGACCAGAACTCGGCATCGGCCCATGGGGGATACTCCCAACCGTCCGGAAGATCCAGTGTGAGCGCCGTACCAACACCCGCCGGCTCAGCGCGCCCTTCCGGACGGCGCGTGACATCCGGGTCAGGGCTTGTGAGGGCCCTCGGGATGCGCCCCAAAGCGGCGACGATATTTGCGATTGGCCTCATCGAACAGGCGGTTTAGAACACCAGCTTCAAAGCGAACTGGATCTCGCGCGATGGCAGCGCGGTGCTGCCGATCACGCCATAGGTCGGCGTGCCCACCGTGGAACCCGGCTCACCGAAGATGGGATGATTCGGCAGGTTGAAGAACTCGGCGCGAAAGTCGAGACGTGACCGTTCCCAGAGCGCGAACGATTTCTGGAGCGAGGCGTCGAGCTCGACAATCCCCGGGCCAATGATGACGTTCCGGCCGCTGTTGCCGAAGCGGTACGGGCCAGCACCCGGGACGAAGTCGCGCCGGCTGACGAAAGCAGCGCGATTGAACCAGGCGTTCGGCGTGGGGCCGGAAAGCACCGGGCTGACGCCGGTCGCGTCGGCGCGGCAAGGCGTGTCCGTGTTCTGGTAAGTGGACCCGGAAGCGCAGTAGGCCGAGATCGGGAAGCCCCCCTGCCAGGTGAATATGCCGCCCAGTTGCCATCCGCCGAGCACGCCCTGCACCAGGGCATTCGCGCTTCCCAGAAGCGGCTTTCCGCGGCCCACGGGCAATTCGTACAGGAACGAATTCACCCAGCGGTAGCCGAAGTTAAAGGCCGAGAGACCGCGCTCCGCCGCCAGGTCATACACATTTTGCGGAGTGTAAAGGTCCCCGTTCGCCTGGCGCACGCCGCTTCCGTTGTCGATGGACTTCTCGTAGCTGAAGGCGCTGAGCAGCGTGAACCCTTTGCGGAACCGCTGTTCGAGGCGAACCTGCAGAGCATCGTAGGAGGAATGGCTGCCCCCTTCCACGAGTTGCATGAATCCGAAAAACGGAAACGGGCGGCGCGCGTTGATGTTGGCGCTGGGTGGCCCGGGCTGCTGCTCGTTGTAATACGTCGTGCGGTACAGGTGCACGCCGGCCGAGCCGACGTAGCCGACTTCCAGAGAGAGATCCGGCGTGATCGCGCGCTGCAAGGTAAACGACCACTGTGGAATGTAGGACGTGGGGTCCTTCCAGAGCCAGTTGGGCGCGAGCGTGGAGATTCCCAGGATGGGGAAGGGGCTCGACCAGGTTTCGTTCGGCGTGAGCGCATTCGCCGTGGTGGCGATGCGAAGAGTGAACGGCATGTTCCGCGCCGTATCGAACATGGCGTTGCCGATTTCCTGGATGAAATAGACGCCCGCGCCGGCGCGCACCACGGTTTTGTCGTTGAGACTCCACGCCAGTCCCAGGCGCGGTCCGAAGTTGTGGTAATCGGTGCGGTAGAGATTGTCGCCGAAGCGGCCGTCGCGCACGAACGACACGTTGGACGGCAGCGGGTAAGGCGGACCTCCCTCGAGGGGGGAGCCGCTGCCGAGCCGCACCCAAGTAGGCGTCATGGAGTTGTTCCAGGCGAAGTCGATGAGGGTGATCCGGTCGTGGGTTTCGTTGTAGCCCGGCTGGAGCTCATAGCGCAACCCGTAGTTGAGCGTGAGGCGGGGAGTGATTTTCCACGAATCCTGGAAGTAGAAGCCCGCGTACCACTGCCGCATCTGGGCGACGACTTCCCCGAGTTGACCTTCCGAAGAGCTCATCAAGCCGAGCAGGTAGTCGGCCATGGAATTCTGGACAGTGGGCGCGGAGCCGGTGGCGGTAGTGTACTGGCCGTTGAAGGTAAAGCGCCCCCGGGCGACATCGTTGCCGATCAGGTTCATGCGCGTGCGCATCAGCTCGACGCCGAATTTGAATGCGTGGCGGCCCTTGTTCCAGGAGAAGTTATCCGAGGGCTGGATGATGGTGTCCCAATTGGAATAGGGTCCATTTGCCGGATCGCCGAACGGGGTCAAGCCGGTGAACTGGACGAAAGGAGTGCCCCAGAACGCCGGGGTATCCAGCACGTAAGGAATGCCGAGCTGTCCGACGACATCCACTTTATTGCTGCGAAGATTTCCGTTCACCAGTTCGAGGCGGCTGAAGCCCATCTTGAATTCATTAACCTTGTTCGAGCCCAGGACCCACGTGTGACCAGCCACCGCCTGATGCGTGATGGTGCTGTTCACCGTGCCCTGTTGGGGAATGGATGCGGGGATGTATTGCGGCTCATTGCCGTGGCTGTAACGGAAGACGAAGCTTGACTTGGCGTTCTGCTGCCAGTCCACGCGCGCCGTTTCCCCGTCCGCATTAGCCGTAGCGCTTTCCGTGCTGAGAAAGTCGTTCGCATAGCCGCTTACGGCGCGGTTCGGCGCGGGGTAATAACCGAGTAAGGCGGCGGACACGGGACTGATCCGGTTTTGAGGAATGACGTTCCCCGGGAACGGAGTTGCGGAGGTGACGGCGGTGCCCGCCGCATTCAGAACACGCGTTGACGGGTCGTAAATGGTGGCGGGGTAGCCAGAGAAGTTCCCGCCGCGGTCGGGAACCAGCGGGACGGTGGACGTGAGCGTCTGCGCCTGCGTCTGCCGAAGGCCTTCGTAGTTGAGGAAGAAGAACAGCTTGTTGCGGCCGTTCAGGATTTTCGGGATGAGCACGGGTCCACCCAGAGTTCCGCCGAACTGGTTGCGGCGGAACGGCGTTTTGGGGCCGGTGGCCCGATCGAAGAAGTTGCGTGCGTCGAGATCCGAGTTGCGCAGGAATTCGAAGAGCTCGCCGTGATACTGGTTGGTCCCGCTCTTGGTCAGCACGTTGATCTGGGCAAGATTGTGGCCGAATTCGGCGCCATAGCTGCTGGTATCGACCTTGAACTCCTGCAAGGCATCGACCGAAGGCTGGATGAGATAGGTGCCGTAGTTGGGGTCGGTGTTCTCGACGCCGTCCAGCATGTAGTGATTGTTTTCCAGGCGCTGGCCGGCGATATTGAGCTGGAAGTTGCTGCGGTCGCCGCCTCCGCGCGCCTGCGCGATGAAGTTGCTTGGGCCGTATTGCGTGGCCCCGGGAGTCAGCGACGCAAGCTGCAGGTAATTGCGCCCGTTGAGCGGCAGTTCCTCGATGCGGCGCGTTTCGACGACCGTGCCGACGGTCGCGGTTTCGGTATCAAGTGTGGCAGAGGACGCCTGAACTTCCACCGTTTGCGAGACGTTGCCGACTTTGAGCGTGAAATCGATACGCACGACCCGGCTCACCTGAAGCTCGATATCGTTTTGCACCTGGGCTTCAAAGCCGGCCTTGGTCACGCGGACGGACCACACGCCGGGCGGGAGCGCGGTAGCGTCATAGATGCCCTGGCCGTTGGTGGCGAGGGTTCGGGCGGCGTTAGTGGCGGCATGGGTCAGCGTGACGACCGCGCCGGCGATGGCGCCGCCGCTCGGATCCGTTACGGTCCCGGTGATTTCGCCCGTCGGAAGCTGCGCGAACACGGCGCAGACGCAAAAGAATGTCGTGAACACAAACCGTCGCATCATGGCGGATCTCAACTCTCCACGCGAACCATCATTTTGTCCATCGCATCGCGGTCCAGTTCGTAGCCGAGGCCCGGCTTCACGGGCGCCGGCACATAGCCGTCCGAATCGATGCGGATCTTGTCTTTGAACCAGGGCTGATCCGTGATGCCCTGCGGCTGGGTCATCTCGAACCAGACATTGTTCGGCATAGCCAGCTCGCAATGGAAGTGCACCGCGTGATCGAGCGCGGAGCCCCAGTTGTGCGGCTGGCATTCCATCCCAAAACACTCGGCGAGCCGGCCGATTTTCATACCTCCGGTGATGCCGCCGATGTTGTCCACAATGAACCGCACAATTTCCACTGCCCCACGGCGGATGTACTCGCCGAAATTGTACGGCGAAAAGATGAATTCTCCGATAGTGATCGGGATATCGAGCTTGTTCGCCAATTCCACAAGGCCATCGATATCGGTTGTGGGAAGCGGATCTTCATAGGAGATGTAGCCCAGCTCATCCAGGGCACGGCCCACCTTGACGGCCTCCTCCCGCGTATAGGCGCCCACCCGATCGAAAAGCAGCGGATAGCGGTCGCCGGCGGCTTTGCGGATGGCCTTGGCTACTTCGATATCCAGTCGGTAATCGACGGCGTTGTTCTCGAGCCACGGCGGGTGAATCTTGTAGGCGGTGAATCCCTGCCCCTTGGCATGCTGGAGGTCGGCGACGAAGTCGTCCACGGTCTTCAGGTGCTGGGAGCTGGCATACGCCCGGACCTTGTCCCGATAGGCGCCGAGCAGGCGGTAGACAGGGAGGCCCGCGGCTTTGCCCAGGATGTCCCAGCAGCAATTATCGATGGCCGACGCATACGAGAGCTGGCCCAGGCGGCGCTTGGCCGGGTCGAATTGCGAGGTGAGCTGGGGAAAATCGAGCACGTTTTTTCCTGTGACCGCGGCTTTGGCGTAGTCGAGCCAGCCGAGATTGCTCCAGTTGGGGTGGAAATAGCGGTTCTCGAGCGTGTAGTTGCCCTCGATGCCGCTATTGGTGACGATCGACGCGATACGCTGGGCGCGGCCACGCGTCGCACTGAGGACGTAGACTTTGACTTGCTTGACGATCAGGTCCTGCGGTTTGATACCGGCGGCGGCGACGGCGGCACTGGCCGGCCCTGGGGTGGCGGCTAGCGCCGCCGCCCCCGCGCCGAGGAGGGCGCGGCGAGACGAACGTCCGGAAAATTCCATGCCAATGAGCTAACCTTTCCGCAGCGCGATGTTTCCAGATCGGCCGCTTCGTTTTCGCAGATTATCTTGCGGAAAGCCTCCGCATGTCAAAGGAGGGGGGATCGTAGACAGCGCGTTGACCCCGCCGGCCGGCATTTCTTACAATCAAGAGAACCATTGGGCGGGAGTAACTCAATGGTAGAGTCACAGCCTTCCAAGCTGTTGGTTGCGGGTTCGATTCCCGTCTCCCGCTCCATGTTTTCAACAACTTGCAGTTCCCTGGCAGATTCTAAGCCGGGTGAAAACGAAGTAACTGGACGCCGCACATTTCGTAACCCACTGAAAATGAAGTGTTTGTTGCAGTAAGCCACAGCCCTCAGAAGCTGTAGCTCGGCCGTCGTGAATCGGCCCATCACCCGCCGCTCCTGATTTAACAAGATGTTCTTTGCTTTCAATGGAGCGACAACCTTCCAATCTCAAAAGAGACTCCGCCTGTGAGTCACAGCGTTGCCGTGCCGACGCCGGATCACCAGCGTGATTGACGAGTAGGTGTGGCCTAGCGGTCGGCTGTAGCCTTCCAAGCTACCCACCCAGGTTCGACGCCGCTCACCCGTTCTTTCCGGCCCGTGTACAGCGCCGATCAAGTCCATTGAACTCATCCGCATCGCCCCGGCGAGACGATGTGGCACGCACGGTGTTGATGAAATTGCCCGCCGGCGATGAGGCCCCCGTAGATATCACCAAACTCCGCGACTTTTGCCTCAATCCACACCACCCGCGAGGCCGACATAAAGCCAAAGTCTTGGTTTCCAGTCTGGGGCTGAAGGCGGGCGACGCCGAATTTCTGCGCGATGCCCTGATTCGGGCGGCTCGGGAGAATGATGCCATTGCTGGGGAGTCTGATCTGTACGGGCACCGCTACATCCTGGATTTTGACCTCGTTCGGGGTGATCGCCGCGCGGAGGTTCGGAGCATGTGGATCGTTCTGCGGGGCGAAGGAATTCCCCGGTTGACGACCTGCTTCGTACGATAAAATTGGAAAAGCGATAAATGGAACTGCTCTCAATCGTGGCGTTACTTGAAGACCTCCCGAGTCGCGCGCTCCGGCGGGGCCAGGTCGGCACCGTCGTCGAATGCGTCGCACCCGGAGTTTACGAAGTCGAATTCAGCGATGACGAAGGGCGAACCTATGCGTCCCTGCCCCTCCGTGCCGATCAGTTGCTGCAGCTCCACCATGAGCCGAGCCACCAGGGCTGATTTCAATACGCGATCGGATTCTGGCCACACACACCTACCACCAACTTGTGTCGGACCCTGCAAAGCTGAATCAATCAGGCTGCGGTCAGCGATGAAATCCGTGGCCTGATCCGGCGGCTGGAAGAAGAAAACCTGAACTCGGGTCTGGAACCCAAGCGCACGAGCGTGCAGGCGCCTTGGCAGAATGGGCTGGCGGAGCTCTGGGTAGGGAGTTGCCGGCGGGAGATGCTGGACCATGTCGTCGCTCTGAACGAGGACCATCTTCGCCGACTGATGCGCGATTACGCGAACTATCATGACGCAGACCGCATTCACGACTCCTTGGAAAAGGACAGGCCGAACCAGCGGCTCGTCGAGCCAAAGCCGTCCGCGAACGCGACCGTGACTGCATGTCCGCGCCTAGGTGGGCTGCACCATCGCTACGCGTGGCGCGATGCCGCATAGAACCGCCATCGTATCGCTGTGGTGGGACCTCTCGCCGCGATCGGGGAGGACGTGGACCGCGCCGGGAGCCTGGCGACGAAGACCAGTCCACCATCGTGCGGTCGACATCCGCAGAAGAGGTTTCAGTGGGCGCGCTCGGGAAAACCGCACTTGCATACTCGCTCACGCCGCCCCGCACCCAGCCAGCTCGCAGTCCTAACCGCGAACTGCGTCGCAGATTCGGTTCTGACTAGGTCAGCCTCGTCCTCGCGTAGGTAAACACGCAAAAGGCAAATTGCGATTTTCTGCTGCCATCCAATCCCGGATCATGAAGGTGATGCCAACGATGGAGCACAGAATCACCAGGATACTGAGAGCCACCTCAGCAAGATTCGTGCTTTTCTCGGGACAAGTCCACGCGCGCGATCAGGCTTTCCGCGGCCGGTTCCATACCGGGCCGGCGGGTTCCGCGTAACGGTGCCGTCGCGCGCTCCAGCGGGCTTCGCCGTACTCGCCCGGCGTGATAGTGCTGATGTCGCTCACGATGCCATGCATGCTATCGCTTTCGACTAGACCCGAAAACTCGTAGTTCAGATAGCTGCCTTCGTACCTCTGCGAGCTGCGGAAGCGGATCGCCCGGCCTTCCACGAAGCCGCGAAGATCGCCCGATAAAAACGAACCTTTGTGCGTCCCCCTCAGTTCGCTGCCTTGTTGCTCCAGGAACAACGTGTGTTGCGCGCTGCCGGCCAGGAATTCCATCTCCACCGACCACTGCCCCGCCACGTTGCTGGGTGGGCCCTCCGGCCGCTGCTCTTGAATTTTCGGAGGATTGGACAGCAGTGCGTATACCCGCTCCGCAACCATCTTTTCGTCGCCCGGCGACATCATCACCGGCAACAGGATGAACGAACTTGCCCTACCTTCCCGGCGGCTGCCCTGGGCGCGGGAAACCCGTATGCGCGGGCTACCCTCGAACAGCAGCGTTTCTGCTTCCTTGCCGGTGATCCCCAGCCTGGCGCCGTCCCAACTGATGCGCACGCGAGGGCATGGTTGCGTGGGAGTGTCGGGAACAAAAACTTCTGCGGTCACGCCCGGCGCCTTGCCCACGCGCACCGCAATGTAATCCACCCAGCCCCGCCACTGCTTCCACTCGGCCTGGTGATCCCGCTTCATCCACATTTCGACCGCCGCCAGCATTCCCATCATCTCTTCCTTGCCGACCTTCATCGGCCGGCCGAAGGAGTGGTGCGGCGCGGCGTTGATCCACGCGGCTTTCACCAAGTCTTTGCGCCCCAGTAGCAGTCCGGCGCACTGCGGCCCGCGCAGAAGCTTGCCCCCGCTGTACGCCAGCAGCGACGCCCCGCGCTTCAAGTACTCATTCGACAACCGTTCGGCAGCGCAATCCACCAGGATCGGCACGCCCTTCGGCCCTGCCAGACCGGCCACCGTTTCCAGGCTCAATGTCTGGCCCGCCTCCCGGTTCTCCGGTTCGCTGGCGTTTCCCAAGAACATGTAGATCATGGCGGTGCGCGGACTCAACCCCGCCTCCAGTTCGCGCGGAGTCTCCACTTCCACCATCTTCACGCCCAGCATGCGCACGGCATGGTCGTAGACGTTGCGGCAGTATCGCGGAACCACCACCTCGTCCTTCAGTCCGGTGAGATCCGGCAGCCGCTGCAACTTCTCCGGATCACCTCCGGTGATGCAAGCGGATGTGCCGTGTGTCATGGCAGCCGCACAGCCGGATGTCACGATGCCCCACTCCGCGCCGGTCAACTCTGCCAACCGGTTGCCCACTGCGTCCGCCAACTCATCGATGTGGACATACTGCCGGGAGGCTTCGTCCATCGCTCGTTTCACCTCGGGCAAAGTCAGCGATCCGCCGACGATCGTGATCACGCCTTCGCAATTGATCAGCGGCCGGACGCCGATGGATTGGTAGATATCGCTCCCTGCGCGAGGGCCTGGAGCGGCCCTTGCGGTGCCGGCCAATATAAGTCCGCCGGCCATCAAGTCCCGCCGGCGAATACCGTTCGCACTGTCGCTGTGATCGGAATGCATATGCCCCGCCCGTGGCGATCATAGCACGCACCGTGATACATTCGTGCCCTGATGAGACCGGCAGCGCTTGCACTGTTCCTGGCAGTTATGCCCCTCCGGGCGCAACTGGATGGCTTCGCAAGGCAGCAGTTGATCAAGTACACCGCCAAGAACCCTTTTGAGCGTTTCCTGGACGGGCGACCCAAAGTCCCGGACCGCTACATCCAGGCGCTCCAGGGTTCCTCCGCCGAGGCCATCTGGTCGGCCATGCACACGCGCGGCTTCCAGTTTCATTGGGAGGGCGGATGGAAGATTGCTCACCCCGAAAAGAAGCTGGTCGGCCGGGCCTTCACGGCACAGTACATGCCCGTCCGCCCGGATGTGAATGACCTGATCGAAGCGGATGCCAAAGCCGCCGGCCGTTCCGACCGCAATCACACCCGCGTCATCGACATGCTCCAGCCAGGCGATGTCCTGGTGATAGATCTCTTCGGCAAGATCGCCTACGGCTCCATGACTGGGGACAATCTCACCGCCGCCATCAAGGCCGCCACCGGCAACGGCTTCGTGATCGACGGCGGCATCCGCGACCTGGATGGAATCCTGGAATTGGACGTGCCGGTATATTACCGCGATTCGCATGTGCTCCCCATGCGCAACGTCATGCTGACCGGCGTCAACGTGCCCATCCGTATCGGCGGTGTGACGGTGATGCCCGGCGACGTAGTGGTTGGAAATAGCGAAGGCATAACCTTCATCCCTCCGGAACTGGTGAAAGCGGTCGCCAGGGAGGCCCGTGAGACCGAACTCAAGGACGAGTGGACCAAAGCAAAATTCGCCACCCGCCAGTACAAGTCCAGCGATCTTTATCCGACACCGAAAACTCCGGAGTTGAAGAAAGAATATGAGGAGTGGCTGGCGAGGAGGAAGAGGGAGTTGGGCTTAGAATAGCCCACAAGCGACGGCGACGGCTCGGGGATCACGCATTAGCCGCGCTGGCACCGCCCGCGCAGCCGCCATCCCCCGCCGCGCGATCTGCCGGTGCCGGCAACGCTGACTGCTACGCGCCGGGGTCAGGATCCTCCCAAATCACCGGAGAAGGGGATAGAATGGCCTGCGATGAGAAACACAAGGATGCGGGTTGGTCTCGTTGCCGTGTTAATGCTGGCGGCAGCCGCATCGGCTGCTGGCCAGGATTACGATCTGGTGCTCAAGGGCGGGCACGTCATCGACGGCAAGAACCGAATCGACGCGATTCGTGACGTTGCCATTCGCGGCGGAAGGATCGCGGCCGTGGAGGCGAACATCGCTCCATCGAAAGCTCGCCAAACCGTCAATGTCGCCGGTATGTATGTGACGCCGGGATTGGTCGATATTCACGTCCATGTATACGCCGGCACCGGTCGGCGGGGCGCTTACGACGGCGACAATAGTGTCTATCCGGACGGCTTCACGTTCCGGTCCGGAGTCACCACGGTCGTCGATGCGGGCAGCTCGGGGTGGCGCAATTTTCCCGATTTCAAGGATCGTGTGATCGACCGTGCGAAAACTCGTGTTTTCGCCCTGCTCAATATCGTGGGCAGCGGGATGGGTGGAGGCGCCATCGAGCAAAACCTGAACGATATGGACGCTGCCGCGACCGCGAAACGCGCTCTGGAATACAAAGGCGTGGTCGTCGGCATCAAAACCGCCCACTATGCCGGGCCGGAATGGACACCCGTCGAGCGCGCTGTAGAAGCCGGAACCATTGCAGATCTTCCGGTGATGGTGGACTTCGGCGCATTCCGCCCGGAGCGGCCGTATCAGGACCTGGTCACGAAAAAGCTGCGGCCGGGAGATATCTCCACCCACGTTTATAACGCGCGTGCGCCACTGCTCGACGACGCAGGCAAACCAAACGCTTATCTATTCGAAGCCCGCAGGAGAGGCGTCATTTTCGACGTGGGCCATGGAGGGGGCAGTTTTGCCTTTCGCCAGGCCATTCCGTGCGTGAAACAGGGTTTCCTGCCGGACTCCATTTCCACGGATCTGCATGCGGGAAGCATGAACGCCGGCATGAAAAACATGCTCAACCTGATGTCGAAGTTTTTGAACATGGGAATGCCGCTGGCTGACGTGGTGACGCGCTCGACATGGCATCCCGCTCGCGAGATTCGGCATGAGGAACTCGGAAACCTTTCGGCCGGGGCTCCCGCGGACGTCGCCGTATTGCGGCTGGAGCGAGGCAGTTTCGGCTTCCTCGATGCCGGTGGCGCGCGTATGAACGGGACGCAGAAATTGGTGTGCGAACTTACGATACGCGACGGGCGCGTTGTCTACGATTTGAACGGCCTCACCCACGAGGACTGGGATAGGCTGCCTCGCCCGGTCGGCCGCGCGACGACAAGTGCGTCGGATTCCAAATGAATTTCCGCCGATCGATGCCGGGGCGGACGGAAACTCGCTGTACTAGTCAATATGGGGCAACCAACGGTTCTGTTGCAAAATAGCGGAGTGGAGCAGAGGGGTGTGCGTCGGCCAGTGAAGAGCTACGCAGCGACACGAGGATTGAGTGGATGAATTCACGCCGGGCGATCGGATCGCCCTTGGCTACCCAACGGACCTGCCCTTTGAGAATTGCATGCATCGCCTCATAGCCTTCGATTGTTCGCCAAGCCCCCTCCGCCGAACGGAAGCCCACGCTGGCCGCGATCCACTTCTTGATGAATCTATGATCCTGCTCGATGTTGTTTAAACCGAAGTTCCAGCCCATTTCAGAGGTAAGTAGCTGAAAACGTGAGGGTTGGGTAGAAATACAGCTTGGACGTACTGACTACGATATTGGGAGGCTTACAGAGACACCTGGAGCAGGTCGAGGGCGCGTTGTTGGAGAGCCGTAGGAACAGTGACGATATCAAAGGCCGGGGTACTGGTGTCTTTGGGCTGCACACGGTTGGAGACGATCGTGGCCAGGTCGCCGAGTAGAGTTTGAAAACTGTGCACCGGCAAATCCTCTTGAGTCCGCTTGCTGTGGGCCTTCGCTTCAGCAGAGGTGGAGCGCCGGACCGGCGCGACGACCGAGGCGCGCAGTTTCTCCGCGGCGGTCTTGTCCTCATCGTCAAACAGAAGCGGCGCCAGTTTCTGGCGCATGTGCCACTCCACATAGTAAGCCAGCATGCAGAGGAAGATATGGGCGCGCACGCGGTCGGGCTGGCGATGGTGGATGGGGCGCACGTGGAGGTCAACGGTTTTCAGACTACGAAAGGCGCGCTCCACTCCCGACAAGCTCTTGTAGTTCCGCACAGCCTGCTCGCTGGATAGCACTTCGGCGGGGACGTTGGTGCGAATCACATAGATACCGTCCAACGATTCTTCCTTTTCGATGTTGGCTTGTTTGCGTTGATAGGCGAAACGGTCGTCTTCGATCTGCAATTGAAAATGCTTTCCCATCTTATAGCGGTTCAGCACTTTGCCGGCGCGCAGTCCGATGTTTTGCTGGCCGCGCAAAGGTCGCTTTTGGCGGCGCGTGGCGGCGGCAATCTTCTCCAACTCCTTTTCGGTGGCGGCCAGAAGTTCGGGCCGCTTGCGGGCGCGCTCCTCCGCCAGCAGGGGATTGTAGCAGGCCACCAGGCGCTCGCCGGGAAAGTCTGGATGAGTAATCTCGGCCAGATCCCGAGTGTCGAACAGGGAGAGTTGCAGAACCCCATCGGAGGCCAGTTTCTTGATCGCCGGCGCGCGCAACGCCGTGATCCATTCGATCCCGGGCGCGGGTTGGAGATTCTCGCGCAGGCGTGCGCTGGTGATCATGCCGCGGTCGCCGACCAGAATCACACGTTGTAGTCCGAATCGTTTCCGTAGTTTGGTCACCTGATCGGACACGGTCTTGGGGTCGGACGTATTACCCGTATAGACTTCCACTGCTACCGGGCAACCTTGGGCATTCGTCAGGAGACCGAAGACGATCTGCAACTTACCCTTCTGGTCGTCACGCGAGTGGCCCAGTTTGCCGAGCGGACAGTGGTGCCCCTCGAAATAGGGCTCTATAGCAGAATCTGTGGGCAGAGCGACGACTGAATTACCTGGCTGACAAGCTGTTTGACTGCGACGAATGGGAGCACTTTGAGAGAGCCGCCCCCGGTACCTGCGGTGAAGGGGGAGCTGTG
>Ga0209581_1001465_pt1 | contig 27239 bp, 26 predicted proteins | sample Coa_R2_FD_187160 | JGI IMG/M metagenome (GOLD analysis project Ga0209581, IMG submission 187160) | Surface soil microbial communities from Centralia Pennsylvania, which are recovering from an underground coalmine fire - Coalmine... | ecosystem: Environmental > Terrestrial > Soil > Unclassified ...
CGCCTGGCAGAACCCGCGGCAGGCCTACCTGATCCAGGACGGCCCGCTCGCCTTCGGCAGCACCTACGAGCGCATCAATGCCGGCACCGCGCGGCACTGGCTCGGCACCAGCCTGCGCAACCTGCCAAACGATTTCATGATGAAGACCAAATACGACAAGTTCGTCGACTGGCCGATCCGCTACGAGGACCTCGAGTCCTGGTACGGCGAGGCCGAGCGCCAGATCGGCGTCTCCGCCAACAAGGACGAGCAGGCCTATCTCGGCATCACGTTTCCGCCAACCTACAACTATCCGATGCCCGGCCTGCCGGTGTCGCGGGTCGACATGATGGTCGAGACGGCCATGCCGTCGTTCAAGATCGGCTTCGGCATGGACAACGTGCCGTGGAAGATCACGCCGACGCCGGCGGCGCGCAATTCGCAGCCCTACCAGAACCGCCGCGTCTGCGCCGGCAACACCAACTGCATCCCGATCTGCCCGATCCAGGCCAAATACGACCCGACGGTGACGCTCGCCGAGGCGCTGCGCACCGGACGGGTCGAGATCAGGTACCGCACCGTCGCCGCGAACATCTCGGTCGGCGCCAACCGGCGCGTCGACGGCATCGACACCATTACTTATGCGACCGACCAGGGCCCGCCGACCGGCACCCGGCGCGTCACCGCCAGGCTCTACATCATCGCCGGCAACGCCATCGAGACGCCGCGCCTGTTGCTGCTGTCGAAAGGCGCCAACGCGCCGAACGGCGTCGCCAATTCGAGCGGGCTCGTCGGCCAGCACCTGATGGACCACCCGCTCTACCTCGCCTGGGCGCTGGCGCCGGCGCAGGTCTGGGGCTACCGCGGGCCGCTGTCGACGTCCGGCATCGAGATGGCGCGCGACGGCGAGTTCCGCCGCGCCCGCGGCGCCTTCCGCATCGAGATCGGCAACGAGGGCTGGAACTTCGCCATTCAGGATCCCAACACCACCACCGTCGACCTGATCAACGGCACCAATATCAGCCAGCTCAATCCGGGCAATCAGGCCATGTTCGGCCAACAACTCGTCAACGCGCTCAACGACAGACTGTCGCGGCAATTCCGCCTCGGCTTCCTGGTCGAGCAGTCGCCCGAGGACAATTGCGCGGTGACCTTGTCGACGCAGCACAAAGATCATCTCGGCCTGTGGCGGCCGCAGATCAAATACGACCTGTCCGACTACACCAAGGAAGGCCTCTGGGTGGCCAAGCAGACGGCGAGCGCGATGTTCAAGGCGATGGGAGCGCAGGAATACACCAAGCCGCCGGAGCCCACGCCCAATCCCAACGACCGCGATCCGACGGTGTTCGAGTGGCGCGGCGAGCGCCTGAAGTATTTCGGCGCCGGCCACCTGGTCGGCACCCATACCATGGGCGCCGACAGCAAGACGTCCGTGGTCGACGACAAGCAGAAGTCGTGGGACCATGACAATCTCTATCTGGTCGGCAGCGGCAGCTTCCCGACGGTCGCCACCGCCAACCCGACGCTGACGATCGCGGCGCTGTGCTTGCGCACCGCCGACCATATCGCCAAGAATGAGCTGCGATGATGGTGCGAACGCTACGCAGCCTGCTTGCGGCAACCGCGCTCATTGGCCTGCTCGCGGCGGGCGCAACGGCGGCCGACTGTCCGGCGGTGCCGGAGCCGCATCTTCCCAAGCCGGAGGCGCCGCTCAACGTCCAGCTCGTCAAGGATCAGCTGCGCGCCTACCACGACGGCGACTACATGGCGGACATCACCGCGGTCTATGCCGTCGCCCGCAGTTACGTCGTGCAGCGCGCCGCCCAGGTGAAAAAGCCCGCGGTCGTCCTCGATATCGACGAGACCTCGTTGTCGAACTGGCCCAATCTCAAGGCCGACGATTTCGGCTTCATCGGCAAGGGCCCCTGCACTCTCGAAAAAGGCTACGCCTGCGGCTTTCCCGCCTGGATCATGAAAGGCCGCGCGCCGGCGATCGAGCCGGCGCTCGCGTTCTACAATGCGGTGCGCGCCAGGCAGGTCGCGGTGTTCTTCATCACCGGGCGCACGCCCGATCAGCGCGAGGCGACGATCCGCAACCTGCGCCGCGCCGGCTTCGACGGCTGGGCCGGCCTGACCATGCGGCCGGAGAGCGACAAGGCCGCGAACAAGTCGGTGATCCCGTACAAGAGCGGCGAGCGCGCCAAGATCGAGAAGCGCGGCTATACCATCCTGGCGGCGATCGGCGACCAGCTGAGCGACAGCGACGGCGGCTCGACCGAGTGCAAGTTCAAGCTGCCGAACCCGTTCTACTTCATCCCGTAGCGCCGCCGCGCCTCACAGCTTGTGCGGCGAGCCGCGGTAGCCCTCGATGTCGGCATAGGCGTAGAAGCTCCTGGCGTGCGCCAGGCACTGCGCGTTGCTCAAGGTCTTTGCCGTCGCATTCCTCGGCTTCCAGTCGCCGGCGCCGGGCTTGAGCTGATCGAGCTTGCTGCCGCCGGCGGTGAAGATCTTGAGGGCGGCGTCGGTGCACAGGAACGACGTGATCGACGGCGCGAAGTCGGCGGCGCCGTCGGCGCCGACGAAGAACGCGCCGCTCGTGTCGCCGGCCTTGCCCGCGGCGGTGATGTTTTTTGCGAAATCGAGATTGGCGTCGTTGAGCTGCTTGAACTCGTCGAGCTGGATCTCGGAGCCGGCGATCGGGATCGGCGCGCCGGGGATCGACACCGCGTTGCCCTGCGCGTCGCGCGTATCGATGCGGTTGGCGAGCTTGTACATGATGTTGCCGATCTTGTAGGCGGTGAAATCGTTCTGCAGGTAGACGATCTGCTTGACGCCGGCGAGCGACATCACGCCCGAGCATTGCGCGCACGATTCGAGCGAGGTGTAGAGCGTGACGTCGCCGAGCGAGGCGGCGCGCGGTCTGCCGGGAATCGCGCCGGTCCGCCAGTTATCGAAGATATCGGTGAGGCTAAACAGGCGCCGCACCATGCGCGACTCGGCGTGCTCGGCCGAGCTGCGGAAGAAATCGTTGTGGTTGAAGTCGAAGTCGATGATCTCGCCGTCGCCGTCGACCGCGATGCAGGCGATGTTGTGGCCGAGATAGCGGTCCCAGTTGACGCGCAGTCCGCCCGGGTTCGCCATCATGTCGCCGCGGTAGCGCGCCGGCGTCTGCGCCACGTCCTTCTGCGCCGCGCGCAGCGGATAGGTTCCGAGAGGCCCGCGCTTGTTGCCGTTCCAGAACCGCGTGATCAGCTTCATCAACAGGTAGCAGTAGATGCGGTGGCGCTCGCGCGCCGGTTCCTCGGCAAGCTCGGGCGCATCCCGCCTGAGATCGGCGGCGACGTCGGCGACGGCGTTGAGCGCTTTGTCCCAGTTGGCCCGCAGCGGCGCCTGATCGGCAAAGCCGGGCGGCAGCGGCTCGGCGGCGGCGGCCGGCGCCAGGCTCGCCGCCGAGAGCGCGCTGGCCGCGCCGGCGGCGCCGGCACCCTTCACGATCAGGTCACGGCGATTGATGTCGCGGTCCGCGCTCATAGGAGGCCCCCGAAATCTGCTACTTTGGCGCGAACGTTCTTTAGCGCGCACCAAGAACGGGCCTAATATACGGGATATATCCTACAACGTAAAGTTGAGGTATCCGCGACAGTCCTTAACAGACTGCGGCGCGGCGTCACTGCCGCCGCCGTCATCGCCAGCGGCCTTGCGCTCGAATTGCCGCGCTAGCGGCGCCTAAGGCTGGCTGGGGCGCCAGGATTCGAACCTGGGAATGGCGGAATCAAAATCCGCTGCCTTACCACTTGGCTACGCCCCAAGACTGCCGCCGGAAAACCGCGCCGAACCTGACGCCGGCCGCGGCTGGCGCGGACCATAGCGGCGCGGCCTTAAGCGATCAACTTAAGGTCGCCTCGCCCCCGCTCTTGCCCCGCCTCCGGCGCGGGCTAGATTGGCCGCCAAGGACGACAAATGACCTACCGCGCGCCGGTTGCCGACATCGTATTTGCACTCAAGCACGCCGCGGGCTTTGCCGCGGCGCTGAAGGACGGGCTCTACGGCGAGCTCGACGAGGCGACCGTCGAGGCCGTGCTGCAGGAAGCCGGCAAGTTCGCCACCGACGTGATCGCCCCGCTCAATCGCGAGGGCGACAAGTTCGGCACGCCGTTCAAGGACGGCCGCGTGACCATGCCGCCGGGCTGGAAGGAGGCCTACACCGCCTGGGCCGCCGCCGGCTGGAACGGGCTTGCCGCGCCCGCCGCGTTCGGCGGCCAGGAGCTGCCGCAAGCCGTCAACGCCGCCTGCGTCGAGATGTGGAATTCGGCGTCGGCGGCTTTTGCCATCGGCCCGGTGCTGACCATGGCGGCGATCGACGCGCTCGCCGCCTATGGCACCGACGAGCTCAAGCAGCGCTATCTCGGCAAGCTGACGAGCGGCGAATGGATGGGCACCATGCAGCTCACCGAGCCGCAGGCCGGCTCCGACGTCGGCGCATTGCGCAGCAAGGCGGTGCGCGCCAAGGACGGCAGCTACCGCATCGCCGGCTCCAAGATCTTCATCACCTATGGCGAGCACGAGCTGACCGACAACATCATCCATTTCGTGCTGGCGCGGCTGCCGGACGCGCCTTCCGGCACCAAAGGCATCTCGCTGTTCCTCGTCCCGAAATTCCTCCCCGACGGCACGCGCAACGACGTGCGCGCGCATTCGGTCGAGCACAAGCTCGGCATCCATGCCTCGCCGACCTGCACCATGGTCTATGGCGACCAGGGCGGCGCGGTCGGCTTCCTCATCGGCGAGGAGCACAAGGGCATGGCGGCGATGTTCACCATGATGAACCGCGCCCGCCTTGCCGTCGGCCTGCAAGGCGTCGGCATCGCCGAGCGCGCGCTGCAACAGGCAGAAGCTTACGCCCGCGAGCGCCGCCAGGGCGCCGGCGGCACCATCATCCATTATCCCGACGTCAAGCGCATGCTGCTGACCATGCGCGGGCTCACCGGCGCCGCGCGCTCCATCTGCTATGCGACCGGCGTCGCCATCGACCGCTCGCTGCGCGACAAGAGCGAGGCGGCGCGCAAGTCGTGGCACGAGCGCGCCTCGCTGCTCACGCCGGTCGCCAAGGCCTTCTCCACCGACATCGGCATCGAGGTTGCCTCGCTCGGCGTCCAGGTGCACGGCGGCATGGGCTTCATCGAGGAGACCGGCGCCGCCCAGCATTACCGCGACGCCCGCATCGCCGCGATCTACGAAGGCACCAACGGCATCCAGGCTTTGGATTTGGTGACGCGAAAAGTGCCGCTCGACGGCGGCAGGACGGTCGCCCGTTATGTCGAGGAGCTGCGCGGCATCGTCGGCGCGGTGCAGGCGAGCAATGCGCCGGCCTTTGGCGAGACCGCGGCGCGGCTGCGCGAGGCGCTCGACTCGCTCGAGCGGGCGACGCAATGGCTGCTGGCGCAGCAAGGCTCGGACGCGGCGCTTGCCGGCGCCACGCCCTATCTGCGGCTGTTCGGCGGTGCCGCCGGCGGCTGTCTCTTGGCCGAGCAGGCGCTCGCGGCGCTGCGCGCGGGCGACGGTGCGGCGCGCGTGGTGCTTGCCCGCTTTTTTGCCGAGAACATCGCCGTGCAGGCCTCCGGCCTCGAGCGCAGCGTCACCGCGGGCGCCGACAGCGTGTTGCAGGCCGCCGCGGCGCTGTCCGTGTAGTCATTCCGGGGCGGCGCGAAGCGCCGAACCCGGAATCCAGCCGCTTGCTCCTTGCCCGGTTCTGAATTCCGGGTTCGCGTGCTACGCACGCGCCCCGCAATGACGAGACAAGAATTCGAGGTCGCCGCATGTCCCTCAAATCCAAAACCCTGTTCATCACCGGCGGCTCGCGCGGCATCGGCCTCGCCATCGCGCTCAAGGCAGCCAGCGACGGCGCCAATGTCGCCATCGCCGCCAAGACGGTTGCGCCGCATCCCAAGCTCGAAGGCACCATCCACACCGCCGCCGCCGCGATCGACAAGGCCGGCGGCCGCGCCCTGCCGCTGCAAGTCGACGTGCGCGACGAGGCGGCGGTCAAAGCCGCGCTCGACACGACGGCGCAGACCTTCGGCGGCATCGATATCGTCGTCAACAATGCCAGCGCCATCCAGCTCACGCCGGTTGCGCAGACCGACATGCGCCGCTTCGACCTGATGCACCAGATCAATACCCGCGGCAGCTTCGCGGTGTCGAAGTTCGCCCTGCCCTATCTGGAGAAGGCGGCGAACCCGCACATCCTGATGCTGTCGCCGCCGCTCGACATGGCGGAAAAATGGTTCGCGCCGCACACCGCCTATTCGATGGCCAAGTTCGGCATGAGCCTGGTGGTGCTCGGCCTGGCCGGCGAATTGCGCGGCCGCGTCGCCGTCAACGCGCTGTGGCCGCGCACCACCATCGCCACCGCCGCGATCAAGAACCTGCTCGGCGGCGACGCCATGATGGCCCGCTCGCGCAAGCCCGAGATCATCGCCGACGCGGCGTATCGCATCTTCGAGAAGCCAGTGAGCTTCACCGGCCATTTCCTCATCGACGACACCGTCCTCGCCCAGGAGGGCGTCACCGATTTCGACCGCTACCGCGTCGATCCGAGCCAGCCGTTACAGGTGGATTTCTTCGTGCCCGACTCCATGCCGCCGCCCAAGGGCGTGAGCCTCCAACCTCTCTCGTCATCCTGAGGAGCGAGCGCAGCGAGCCTCGAGGGATGACAGTCCCGGGCCGTCGCCCTTCGCGGGCCGCGCTGCGCGCGGTCGCATCAGGGTGACGGAGATAGGTCTTCCACAGAGGCAACCCAGCGTCTAAGTATCGTCAATGTCCACGCTCCTCATCACCCATCCGGCCTGCCTCAATCACCTCACCCCGCTCGGCCATCCCGAGCGGCCGGACCGGCTGCGCGCCATCGAGCAGGCGCTCGAGGACGAGAAATTCCAGACCCTGGCGCGGGTCGAGGCGCCGGCCGCCGCCGCCGAGATCATCGCGCTCTGTCATCCGATGGATTACATCGAGGCGATCCGCGAGGCCTCGCCGCAGCAAGGCATGGTGCGGCTCGACGCCGACACCTCGATGTCGCCGGGCTCGTTCGAGGCGGCGCTGCGCGCGGCCGGCGGCGGCATCAAGGCGGTCGACGAGGTGATGACCGGCAAGGCGGCCAACGCCTTCATCGCCGTGCGCCCGCCCGGCCACCACAGCGAGACGGCGCGGCCGATGGGCTTCTGCCTGTTCAACAACGCCGCGATCGCCGCCCGCTACGCGCAGGACCGCTACGACGCCGAGCGCGTGGCGATCGTCGATTTCGACGTCCATCACGGCAACGGCTCGCAGGACATCTTCTGGTCGGACAAGACGGTGATGTACTGCTCGACGCACGAAATGCCGCTTTACCCCGGCACCGGCGCGATCACCGAGCGCGGCGAGTTCAACACCGTGGTCAATTGCCCGTTGCGCGCCGGCGACGGCGGCGTCCAGTTCAAGCAGGCCTTCGACAGCGTCATCCTGCCGCGGCTGCGCGAGTTCAAGCCCGACTTGCTCGTGATCTCGGCGGGCTTCGACGCGCACACCCGCGACCCGCTCGCCAACCTCAATCTGGTGGAAGCCGACTACGCCTGGGTGACGCAGAAGCTGATGGAGATCGCCGACGCGTCCGCCAAGGGCCGCATCGTCTCGCTGCTCGAAGGCGGCTACGACCTGCAGGCGCTGTCGCGCTCGGTCGCCGCCCACGTCACCGCGCTGATGCGCGGCTAGCGCAGCGACCTTCCTTCACCCTCCCCCTCGGGGAACGACCCTCCGTAACTCAGCGCGCCGTCAGCCCGCCGTCGATCGGCACATCGGCGCCGGTGATGAAGGCCGACGCGTCCGACAACAGATAGGCGCAGAGCGCGGCGACCTCCTCCGGCGCGCCGAGCCGGCCGAGCGGGATGTCGAGCGCCAATTTGTTTTTCACGGTGCCCGGATCCTTGGTGCCGGACGCGATCTCGTCGACCATCGGCCCCTCGACGAAGGCCGGGCACACGGCGTTGCAGCGCACCGGCGGCTTGAAGCGCGCGCCGTAGAGCGCAACCGACTTGGTCAGCAGCGACACCCCGCCTTTCGACGCCGTATAGGCGGCAAGGTTCGGCCCGCCGACCAGCCCGAGCACCGACGACAGATTGACGATCGCCCCGCCCTGCTTGCGCAGCAGCGCAAAGGCGTATTTGCAGCCGAGAAAGGTGCCGTCGAGATTGATCGAGAGCACGCGGCGCCAGGTGGCGAAGTCGGTTTTCTCGATATTGGCGACGGCGGCAATGCCGGCGGCGTTGACCAGGCCGTCGAGCCTGTCGATGGCGGCAACCGCGCGCTGCCAGTCGGCCTCCGAGGTGACATCGAGCGCGACATCGATGCCCGGGCGGCCTTTGAGATCGCTGGCGATGGCCTTGCCGCCGGCCTTCCTCACCGCCGCAACGACCGCCTTGCCGATGGCGCCCGCGGCGCCGGTCACCAGCACGGTTTTGTCGTTCAAATCGGCCACGCCCGCCCCCGTCATTGCATTATCGCTCATTCTCAAGCATTCATCGTCCGATGTCACCCGTCTGCCTCATCACCGGCGCGTCCATGGGCATAGGCGCGGCGCTGGCGCGCGAATTCGCCAAAGGCGGCCACGCGCTGGTGCTGACCGCGCGCCGCGAAGCGCATCTGGAGGCGATGGCGCGCGAGATCGCCGACGACGGCTATCCCGAGCCCGTCGTCATTCCCTCCGACCTGTCGACGCCGGCCGGCGTCACCGCGCTGGAGAATGCCGTTGCCGCCCGCGGGCTGGAGCCGGCCTTTGTCGTCAACAATGCCGGCTTCGGCCTGCACGGCGACGCCGCCACGCTCGACCGCGACAAGCAGCTCGCCATGATCGATCTCAACGTGCGCGCCTTGACCGACCTGTCGCTGCGCTTCATCGACGGCGTCAAGCGCCAGCGCGGCGGCATTCTCAACGTCGCGTCCGTCGCCGGCTTCCTGCCCGGCCCCGGCATGGCGGTCTATCACGCCACCAAGGCCTATGTTCTGTCCTTCACCGAGGCCCTGCACGGCGAACTCGCGGCCGACGGCGTGCGCGTCTGCGCGCTTTGTCCGGGGCCGGTCGAGACCGAATTCTTCGGCGTCGCCGGGCTGCCCGACGACTATTTCCCCGAGTATTTTGCCCGTTCCGCCGAGCGCGTCGCGCGCGAAGGTTACGAGCTGTTTATGGCCGGCCACCGCGTCGTGGTTCCGGGCACGCCGAATCGCATCATGACGCTGCTGCCGCGCTTTTTGCCGCGCGCCCTGCTGCTCGGCATCACCGGGCGGCGTTGGCGGCGCGCCAATCGCGGCGGTGGATAAACCTGGCTATCTCGCCTGCCGATGACGGCTTACAATGCGAGACAGCGCTTCGCCGGGATGCCGACATGGCCGACACCACCAATACCGACGTGAAGAAGATGCCCTTCGAGCGGGCGATCGAGGAACTCGAATCGATCGTCAAGGATCTCGAGGCCGGCAAAGTGCCGCTGGAAAAATCCGTCGAACTCTACGAGCGCGGCGAGGCGCTCAAGAAGCGCTGCGAGGAACTGCTGCGCCAGGCGGAAGCACGCGTGGAGAAGATCACCCTCGATGCCGACGGCAAGCCGGCCGGCAGCGAGCCGCTCGACGTGGAGTGAGCGTGAAGGTCGGGCGCAGGCTCGTCGTCTACGTCCAGGGCTACGACCCGCGCGGCCTTGCCGAATACTATCGGATGTTCCGCCGCGAGCACCGGCGCACCTGCGAGCTCTACGGGCTGTCCGGCAAGGTCGGGGCCGCCGAGAACGATCCGCAACGCTTCATCACTACATGGGACGTGAGCACCGCCGGCGACGGCTGGCAGGTCGAGACGCGCTACATGTTCCTGCGCTGGGAGGACATCATCCGGCGGGACTTCGCGCGGCCGGTGTGGTGGAAGATCGTGCACATGTATCGCGCCTACGTCGCCGCCGTGCTCACCGGCGTGGTGGCGCGCATCGTCAAGGCGCATTGGCGCTTCGGCCTGTTCACGCTGTACACGCTCGTGGTGATGACGCTGTGGATCGTGCTCGGCGTGCTCGCCGGCGTGCTCGCCATGAAGCTCCTGATCGCGCTCGGCGCGCCGCCCGCGGCGGCCAGATTTGTCGGCAGCGTCGCGGCCATCGGTAGCTTCGCCTCGATCTTGTGGCTGACGGAGAAGCGCACCTACCTGCTCTATCTCTGCGACGACAGCGTCTCCACCGACCAGTTCGCCCACGGCCGGCGGCCGGACTGGGAGGAGCGCATGGAAACCTTCGCCGGCTACCTGGTCGATGCGGTCGGCGCGAGCGGCGCCGACGAGGTGGTGATCGTCGGCCACAGCTCGGGCTCGTTCCTTGCCGTCGACGTGCTCGACCGCGCGCTGGCGCGCGACCCTGCGCTCGGCCGGCACGGGCCCAGGGTCGCGCTGCTGACGGTCGGCGCCAATCTGCCGATCATCGGCTTTCATCCGCAGGCGCAGTGGTTCCGCGACCGGCTGCGGCGGCTGGCGGTCGCGCCGGACATCGCCTGGGTCGATTACCAGTCGCGCCACGATGTCATGAACTTCTGGCCGTTCGATCCCATCATTGGCCACGGCATCGAACTCGGTGCCGAGCGCCGCAACCCGTCGGTGGTTACCGTCAGTTTCCGCGACCTGTGGACGCCCGAGACCTTCAATCGTCGCCGCTGGCGGTTTTTCGACGCCCATTTCCAGTTCCTGCGCGCCAACGACCGCCCTGGAGTGGCTTATGATTACTATTTGATTTGCTGCGGACCTTTCGACCTCGTGACCCGGGCGACACGGCCGGCGGAGGTAAAGTCGGTTTTGGCGCCAAAACCGGAACCGGCCGCGCAGCCCCGAATTGCCTAAGATGATGGAACTGGTGTAAGTCAGCCCTCAGCGCTGGGGCCGCCAAAGCAATTCCCGGAGTAGGTTTTTGTCCGAATCATCCAAAACCCCGCTGCTCGATCGCGTCAATTTTCCAAGCGATCTTAAGAACTTCTCCCCCGACCAGCTCAAGCAGCTCGCCGACGAGCTGCGCTGGGAGACGATCGACGCCGTGGCCAAGACCGGCGGCCATCTCGGCGCCGGCCTGGGCGTCGTGGAGCTGACGGTCGCCCTGCATCACGTTTTCGACACGCCGCAGGACAAGCTGATCTGGGACGTCGGCCATCAGGCCTACCCGCACAAGATTCTGACCGGGCGGCGCAGCCGCATCCGCACCATCCGCCAGGGCGGCGGCTTGTCCGGCTTCACCAAGCGCGCCGAGAGCGAATACGACCCGTTCGGCGCGGCGCACTCCTCGACCTCGATCTCGGCCGGGCTCGGCATGGCGGTCGCCCGCGACCTCGCCGGCAAGAAGAACCACGTGATCGCCGTCATCGGCGACGGCGCGATGTCGGCCGGCATGGCCTACGAGGCCATGAACAATGCCGGCGCGCGCAACGAGCGACTGATCGTCATTCTCAACGACAACGACATGTCGATTGCGCCGCCGGTCGGCGCCATGTCGGCCTATCTGGCGCGGCTGATCTCCGGGCGCACCTACCGCACGCTGCGCGACATCGGCAAGCAGCTCGCCCAGCACCTGCCGAAATTCTTCGAGCGCAAGGCCGAGCGGGTCGAGGAATTCGCCCGCGGCTTCTGGACCGGCGGCACGCTGTTCGAGGAGCTCGGCTTCTATTATGTCGGCCCGATCGACGGCCATAATCTCGACCACCTGCTGCCGGTGCTGCGCAACGTGCGCGACGTCGAAAGCGGCCCGATCCTGGTCCACGTCGTGACGCAGAAGGGCAAGGGCTACGCGCCCGCGGAAATCTCCGCCGACAAATATCACGGCGTGGTCAAGTTCGACGTCGCGACCGGCGCCCAGGCCAAATCGACCGCCAAGGCGCCGCAGTACACCAAGGTCTTCGCCCAGAGCCTGGTCGCGGAGGCGCGCAAGGACGACAAGATCGTCGCCATCACCGCGGCGATGCCGTCGGGCACCGGGCTCGACCTGTTCGAGAAGGAATTCCCGCGGCGCTTCTTTGACGTCGGCATTGCCGAGCAGCACGCCGTGACCTTCGCCGCCGGCCTGGCGACAGAGGGCTTCAAGCCGTTCGCCGCGATCTATTCGACCTTCCTGCAACGCGCCTACGACCAGGTCGTGCACGACGTCGCCATCCAGCGGCTGCCGGTGCGCTTCGCGCTCGACCGCGCCGGGCTGGTCGGCGCCGACGGCCCGACCCATGCCGGCTCCTTCGACGTCGCCTATCTCGGCTGCCTGCCCGGCTTTGTGCTGATGGCGGCGGCCGACGAGGCCGAGCTGGTACACATGGTGGCAACCCAGGTGGCCATCGATGACCGGCCCTCGGCCGTGCGCTACCCGCGCGGCGAGGGGCTCGGCGTGGCCATGCCCAAGGAGGGCGTGCCGCTCGAGATCGGCAAGGGCCGGGTGCTGCGCGAGGGCCACAAGGTGGCGATCTTCTCCTACGGCGCGCGGCTCGGCGAATGCCTGAAGGCCGCCGACGAGCTCGCCGCGCTCGGGCTGTCGACCACGGTCGCCGATGCCCGCTTTGCCAAGCCGCTCGATACCGACCTGCTGCTGCGGCTGGCGCGCGAGCACGAGGTGCTGATCACCATCGAGGAAGGCGCCGTCGGCGGCTTCGGCTCGTTCGTGCTGCAGACGCTGTCCGAACAGGGCCTGCTCGACCGCGGCATCAAGGTGCGCAGCATGGTGCTGCCGGATGCCTTCCTCGATCAGGACGCGCCGGCGGCCATGTACGCCACGGCCGGGCTCGACGCCCACGGCATCGTCGCCAAGGTGTTCGAGGCGCTGGGCAAGGACGCCGCGGCGGCGACCGTCAAGCGCGCCTAGGTTCGGCGCTGCGTCAGAGCCGCTTCTTGCGCGGCACTTTTGCGCCCTTCTCGCGCGCTTCCGACAGCCCGATCGCGATCGCCTGCGTCCTGCTCTTGACCTTTCTGCCGCTGCGGCCGCTTCTCAAGGTCCCCCTCTTGCGCTTGCGCATCGCGCGTTTGACATATTTCCGGGCGCCTCTGGAGTATTTACGTGCCATGCCCTGCTCCCAAAGAAGTCATCGACGATGATCCGCACCGCTGCGACGGATCGTTGCGATAACACCTTCGAATGAAACCTGGTTCCGCGATAACCACGCCTCGCCAGCGCGCCGACCGCCTGCTTGTCGCGCGCGGCCTGTTCGACAGCCGCGCCAAAGCGCAGGCCGCGATCGAAGCGGGCCTGGTGACGGCCAACGACGTCGCCGTGCGCAAGGCATCGGAGGAAATCCCGGCGGACGCGCGGCTCGCTGCCGGCGCCGCCCATCCTTACGTCTCGCGCGGCGGCGTGAAGCTTGCAGCCGGCCTCGATCACTTCCAGGTCGCGCCGCGCGGGCGCGTCTGCCTCGACGTCGGCGCCTCGACCGGCGGCTTCACCCAGGTGCTGCTGGCGCGCGGCGCAAGGCTCGTCTACGCCGTCGACGTCGGCCGCGACCAGCTGCACCCGTCGCTGCGCTCCCGGCCGGACGTCGTCTCGCTCGAGCAAACCGACATCCGCGGCCTTTCTCCGGCGCGCCTCGACGAGAGGCCGGACCTCGCCGCCGTCGACGTCAGCTTCATCTCGCTCAAGCTCGTGCTGCCGGCGGCGCTCACGCTGGTGGCGCCGTGGGCGCAGCTGGTGGCGCTGATCAAGCCGCAATTCGAGGCCGGCCCCGGCGCGGCCAGGAAGGGCGTGGTGCGCGACGCGGCCGTGCACCGCGCGGTGTGCGACGACATCGAAGCCTTCATCGCCGCGCTCGGCTGGCGCGTGCTTGGCGTCACGCCATCGCCGATCGCCGGCGGCGACGGCAACGCCGAATTCCTGATCGGCGCCGCGCGTGGCTGAAAAACTCACGATTCACCGCCTCGCCCATCGCGGCGACGGCGTCGCCGACACCCCGGCGGGCCCGGTCTACGTGCCCTACACGCTGCCCGGCGAGGTCGCGACCGTCGAGCCGGTCGCCGGCCATCCCGACCGCCGCCATCTCATCCATATCGACAGGCCGAGCCACGAGCGGGCAACGCCGATCTGCAAGCATTTCGGCCAGTGCGGCGGCTGCGCGCTGCAGCACTGGTCGCTCGCCGAATATCATCGCTGGAAGCGCGATCTGGTGGTCGAGGCGCTGGCGCAGGCGGGCCTGGTCGCGCCGGTCGACGAGCAGATGATCGACGCCCATGGCGAGGGCCGCCGGCGCTGCGTGCTGCATGCCCGGCGCGGCGCGCACGACGTGCTGGAGGTCGGCTTCAGCGCGCCGCGCGCCCACCACATCGTGCCGATCGACGCCTGCCCGGTGCTGGCGCCCGGCCTTGCCGGCGCCGTCAAAGCGGCCTGGGCGATCGCCGACGCGCTCGGCAACAGCGCCAAGCCGCTCGACATCCAGTTCACCGCCGCCGACAACGGCCTCGACGCCGACCTGCGCGGTTCGGGCGCGCTGGGCGCGGCCGAGATTGCGGCGCTCGCCGCCGTCGCCGGCGAGCACAAGCTCGCCCGCCTCACCCGGCATGGCGAGCTCGTCGTGCAACGTGTGCAGCCGGTGCTGAGGGTGGGCCGTGCCAACGTGCCGCTGCCGCCCGCCGCGTTTCTGCAAGCGACCGCCGAAGGCGAAGCGGCGCTGGCGCGGCTGGTGATCGCGCATGTCGGCGCTGCCAAAAATATCGCCGACCTGTTCTGCGGCGTCGGACCTTTCGCGCTGCGGCTTGCCGAGCAGGCGCGCATTGTCGCCGCCGACAATGACGCCGCCGCGGTCGAGGCGCTCAAGCGGGCCGCCGCCGGCACGAGCGGCCTCAAGCCGATCGAGGCGGCACGGCGCGACCTGTTCCGGAGGCCTTATGTCGCCGGCGAGCTCAAGGCGTTCGACGCCGTGGTGTTCGATCCGCCGCGTCAGGGCGCCGAGGCGCAGGCGCGCGAACTCGCCACAAGCGGCGTGCCGGTCGTCGTCGCCGTGTCGTGCGACGCCAACACTTTCGCGCGCGACGCCGCGATCCTTTCCGCCGGCGGCTACCGGCTGGCGCGCGTCACCGCCGTCGACCAGTTCCGCTATTCCAACCACGTCGAGATCGTGGCGAAGTTCGCAAGGTAAGCGGCGCGGACCTCTCCGAGCGCTGCGGTGACTGGATGCCCCCGCGGTCGCCGGGCATGACGTCGCACTAGTGGAAGTCGAAGCCGCCCCAGCGTTCCTGCCACATCTTTTCGCCGATGGTGCAGGAAATGCGCGGCTTGTCGGCGGAGGCCGGCACGACGCGGGGCTCGGGCTCGCGCCCGGCAATCTCGAGGATCAGCTTGGTGCGCGTCGCCTCGATGAATTTTTCGCGCTCGCGGATCGGAATGACGAAGGCGCCGGGACCGCCGATGACGCAGTCCTCGTAGTAGATGTCGAGATTCTCGATATCCATGGTGCCGGGATTGGGCCGCTTGAGCATGATCGGCAGGCCGTTGATGGTGATGCCGGCGGCCAGCACGTCGTCGCGCACCTCGACCACCGGCGGGCCGGCATTGTTGGCGCCGTCGCCGGACACGTCGATGACGCGCCGCAGCCCGCGATAGCCGCTGGCGTCGAACAGCGTCTTGGCGAAGCGCAAGCCGCCGGCGATCGAGGTGCGCGAGGCGCGCCGGTAGGGCGCCGCGGCAAGCTCGGCGGCGACGCTGTCCGCCGATTCCGGCCCCTCGATCAGCCGCCACGGCATGATGATCTTCTGGTCGAACTGGCCGGCCCACTCGATATAGGTGACGGCGATCTTGGCATTGGCGCCCTGGCGCAGCGCCTGCATGAATTCGCGCGAGCGCAGCGCCTGCACGTAGCCCTCGCGCTGCAGCGCCTGCTCGTCGGGATCCATCGAGTAGGAAACGTCGACCGCCAGCACCAGCTCGACGTCGACCGGCATGGCGCCGGGGCTGGTATCGGCGAGCCGCCACTGCGGCGCCGCGTAGGCGGCGAAGGCAACCAGCGCCGCGGCGGACAGACCGGCGATCGTTATGCAGTTTTTATATCGCCCCATAGCTGAATCCTGCCACGCGCGGCGGGCGAAAAAAAGGCCGCGGCTCGTCATTCCGGGGCGCGGCCGCAAGGCCGCGAACCCGGAATCCATAACCTTAGGCGCTGCGGAGTATCGATTCCGGGCCCGCTCGCCATAGCGCGTCGAAGACGCGCGTAAACGCGCTTATGGCTCGCGTCCCGGAATGACTGAATTAATTTTCCAGCGTCTCGGTGTCCACAATCTCGATGCCGAAGCCGCCGAGGCCGACATAGGTGCGCTTGCTGGAGGACAGCAGGCGGATCGAGGAAATGCCGAGGTCCTTGAGGATCTGCGCGCCGAGCCCGATCTCGCGCCACTGCCGCGAGCGGGCGGCTTCGGTCTCGGTGCCGTCCTCGTGCGGGATTTCGGCGACCGGCACGCCGGCGGTGCCGTCGCGCAGGAAGACGATGACGCCGCGGCCGGCCGCCTTGAAGCGCTTGAGCGCGGCGCGGATCGGCTTGGCGCCGCCGAACACGTCGCCGATGACGTCGGCGCGGTGCAGCCGCGCCGGCACGCCCTTGCCGTCGCCGATGTCGCCATAGACGAAGGCCATGTGATGGACGCGGTCGAACGGCGTGACGTAGGCGTAGCCTTTCAGCGTGCCGATCTCGGACTCGACGTGGAAATCGCCGACGCGCTCGACCAGCTTGTCGCGCGCCTGCCGGTAGGCGATGAGCTCGGCGATCGAGACCTGCGCGAGCTTGTGCTGCCTGGCGAAGGCTGCGACCTCGGGGCCGCGCATCACCGCGCCCTTGTCGTTCATCAGCTCGGCCAGCACGCCGACCGGCGCCAGCCCGGCGAGCCGGCAGAGATCGACGCAGGCCTCCGTATGGCCCGAGCGCATCAGCACGCCGCCCTGCCGCGCCACCAGCGGAAACACGTGGCCGGGGCGCACGAAATCGTTGGCGCCGGAATTGTCGTTTGCCAGCGCCCGCACCGTGTTGCAGCGCTCTTCCGCGGAAATGCCGGTGGTGAGCCCGTGCTTGACGTCGACCGAGACGGTGAAGGCGGTGCCGAGCGGCGCCTCGTTTTCCGCCACCATCGGGTCGAGGTGCAGCTTGCGCGCCTGCTCGGCGGCGAGCGGGGCGCAGACGATGCCCGAGGTGTAGCGGATCATGAACGCCATCTTTTCCGGCGTGCACAGCGAGGCGGCGATAAAGAGGTCGCCCTCGTTCTCGCGGTCGTCGTCGTCGGTGACGCAGATGAGCTCGCCTCTGGCGAAGGCCTTGATCGCGGCTTCGACGCGGCTGTGACTATCCGACACGGAACACCCCCGGCATCAGGCGCGGGGCTTGAACGGCCAGGCCGTGCGCTCGCCCACCTGTGCGCGATGCATCAGATAGTGATCCGCCAGCACGCATGCCACCATGGCCTCGCCGATCGGCACGGCGCGAATACCGACGCAAGGGTCGTGGCGGCCCTTGGTGACGATCTCGGTATCGTTGCCGTATTTGTCCACCGTCTGGCGCGGCGTCAGGATCGAGGAGGTCGGCTTGACGGCAAAGCGCGCGACGATCTGCTGGCCGGTCGAGATGCCGCCAAGGACGCCGCCGGCGTGGTTGGACAGGAACACCGGGCGGCCGTCATTGCCCATGCGCATCTCGTCGGCATTGTCGATGCCGCTCATCGCGGCTGTGGCAAAGCCGTCGCCGATCTCGACGCCCTTGACCGCATTGATGCCCATCAGCGCCGCGGCGAGATCGCCGTCGAGCTTGGCATAGACCGGCGCGCCGAGACCGGCCGGCACGCCCTCCGCCACCACTTCGATCACCGCGCCGCAGGACGAGCCCTGCTTGCGCACGTCGTCGAGGTAGCCCTCGAAGAACTTCGCCTGCTTGGCGTCGGGGCAGAAGAACGGGTTGTTGCCGACCTCGTTCCAGTCCCAGCGCGAGCGGTCGATCTTGTGCGGCCCCATCTGGATGAGCGCGCCGCGCACGGTCATGCCCGGCACGATCTTGCGCGCCACCGCGCCGGCGGCGACGCGCGCCGCGGTCTCGCGCGCCGAGGCCCTGCCGCCGCCGCGATAGTCGTGGATGCCGTATTTGACGTCGTAGGTGTAGCCGGCATGGCCGGGCCGGTATTTGTCCTTGATGTCGGAGTAATCCTTGGAGCGCTGATCGACGTTCTCGATCATCAGCATGATCGGCGTACCGGTGGTGACCTGCCTGCCGTCGTCGCCGGTGAAGACGCCGGACATGATCTTCACCGCGTCCGGCTCCTGGCGCTGGGTGGTGAAGCGCGATTGCCCGGGCCGGCGCTTGTCGAGGTAGACCTGGATGTCCTCGACGGCCAGCGGAATGCGCGGCGGGCAGCCGTCGACCACGCAGCCGATCGCCGCCCCGTGGCTTTCGCCGAAGCTGGTGAAACGGAACAGATGGCCGAAGGTGTTGAACGACATGGCAGTTCCGTACCGCGCGCCTGTGCGGCGGTCAAATTGCATCGACGTGTCATTCCGGGGCGCGGCCATTAGGCCGCGAACCCGGAATCCAGACGCAAATGCAGCATCCTTATCTGGATTCCGGGTCCGCTCGCCTTGCGAGCGCCCCGGAATGACGAGCCGTCACGCATACCTTGTCAGCCGCTCGCCCTCGAACACGTAGACTACGCCCTGCGCGATATCGATGAGCGGGGCAGCGGCCGGCTTGGCGATGCCGAGCGAGGCCATCAGCCCGCGCGCGGTGCCGCCATGCGCCGTGACCACGGTGTTGCGGTCAAGGCCGTCGTACCAGGCCCGCATGCGCTGCGACACCGCTTTGTAGCTTTCGCCGCCGGGCGCGATGAAATGCCATTTGTCGTGCTCGCGCTGGGCGATGCGCTGCGGATCGCGATTGCGCAACTGCGCGATGGTGAAGCCCTCCCATTGGCCGAAGGAGATTTCGGTGAGCCGCGGCTCGATCGTATAGCCGTCCGCCGGCAGGCCGAGCGCGGTCCGCGCCAATTCCATGGTCTGGCGGGCGCGGCCGAGCGGGCTCGACACATAATCGAGCGTCTTGGGGTCGATACCCTTTTGCACGAACAGGTCGCGCAGCACCGCGCCGCAATGCGCCGCCTGCTCGCGGCCGCGCGCATTGAGCGGAATATCCTGGTGACCCTGCAGGCGGCCCTCGACGTTCCAGTCGGTCTCGCCGTGGCGGATGTAATAGATGAGGGGCGGAGACATTCAAACTCGCGTGCAACCCGCCACAGCCATACATCGCTCCGCGACGATCGCAAATGGCGCAAGGGCCTGGCCGCTTCCCGGCAGACGGCGCCCGGCAGTCTAGATACGTTATCGCGGCCCGGCGAGTCTTCGGTTAGAGTGGCCGCCGACCTAGGAATGCGGACACGACTGGCCTCGGCGTTTTCGCCGCGCGGCGTTTTGGTTGCCGCAGCGCCCGCAGATGTATGATGTCGGAACACGATGCATTGCCGACCGTACCGGCGCCCGATCAGGTGCGCGCAGCGCTGGAACGCATTGTAACGAGCGATGTTTTTCGCTCGTCGCCTCAGCTCGCCTCGTTCTTGAGCTTTGTCGTCGAGGCCGTCCTGCACGGCAAGGGCGAGCGCATCAAGGGCTATACAATCGCCGTCGAAGTACTCCGCCGCGACCCAAAATTCGATCCCCAGCTTGATCCGATCGTCCGCGTCGAGGCAACGCGGCTGCGCCGCGCCCTTGAGCGATATTACGCGGGACCAGGCGCCGACGCCCCAGTGATCATCGGCCTTGCGCGAGGCACCTATGTGCCCACTTTTTCTTATCGCAACGCCATGCAACGGGTGGACACGTCGGAATTTCGCCTGGGCAACGGCATGCCGACTCTACTGCTGCGTCCATTGGAAATTCTCCAGACAAACAACGCGCCGGCTCTGTCCATCGACGTTCTGTACGACAAACTATGCGATGCCTTCGCGCGTTTCGACACGATCAATATAGTTACCGCTCCGGGGCACAGCCCAGAATCACCGTCTCACGACTACGAACTCGGCGGCTCAATTGAAACCAGCGACGACCGTGTCACTACCGTACGGTTCCGACTGACCGATAGTGCCGACAAAAACATCATCTGGTCGCGTGCTTTCGAAAGGCCGATGACGCACGGCGGCAGCGCGGCGGCCGAGAACAAAATTATCACGGAGCTTGCCGCAATCCTGCTGCAGCCATTCGGTGTCATCCGCGCGCATGAACGCGTCCGGCATCTGGCAAGCAACGTCGGCGATCCGCGCTATCGGTGCATCGTCGAGAGTTCGGAATCGTTCCGGTCGTTCGAGCCGGCGCAGCATTTGCACGCCCGCGCCAGTCTTGAGCGCCTGACCGCGGCCGACCCCAGTTTTGCCATCGGCTTTGCCTATCTCGCAGCGATTTACTTTCGTGAATATCAATATGGCTATTCCGGCCGGCCGAGCGACAGGACCATTCTCGACCGCGCACTGGAGATGGCGCGACGATCCATTGAGCTGAGGCCGGAAAGCTCTCGCGCCTATCAAATCCTGTTTGGCGTGCTGTTCACACGCGGCGAAATTCCAGGCGCCTTTGCCGCCGGAGACAAGGCGCGCGCGCTCAATCCTTACGACATGACGATCATCAGCGATTATGGCGGACGGCTTGTGATGATCGGCGAGATTGAGCGTGGCATGGCCATGCTCACGCGCGCAGCCGAATTCGGCACAGTGCGCCCCTCATGGCATCACTTTTATCTGTTCCTTGGCAGCTATCTGCTGGGCGATCTTGCCAACACGGTGCATCATGCCAACCAGATCGTTGGCGACAATTACGCGCTTGGACTGATTGCACGGGCCCTTGCCGCATCGGCTTCAGGGGAGCCGGGTCGCGCCGCGCCCGCGCTTAATAGACTCGCGGCAATCAATCCGGCGTGGAAACTCAATCTGCGCGGTGAACTGGACCGACTCATTCCGGTGGCGGCACTGGCCGACAGGATCACGACGGATCTTGGCCGCGTCGCTCGCGCGACGATCTAAGTGATTGCTGCGTCGAGCATTTGGCAGCCAAAACACATCCGTTTAACAGTAAATTGCTTCCGCTTCCTGCGCCTGCGCTGTAGCACCGGCCTTTGGACGGCGACGCCGTCGTTTATCGGGCCGAGCAGAGGCAGATCGATGGTGAACCGGATTGGCAACAGCGCCGAAGTCAGCGCGAATATTTATGCCGACGAGAACGAGGCGCGTCGACGCGAATGCGAATATATCCTGACGATTCGCACGGTCGCCAGAATGTTCAAAGTATCGACTCTAAAGCTGCGGCTTTATGAGTGCTTGGGACTGATCGGCCGCCAGCGTGCCGGCAAGGATCGGGTCTACAGCTGGTTCGACTGCGAGCGCATCGCGCTCATTGTCAAAGCGGGCTATGCCGGGCTTGGCATCCGCCCGATCCGATCGATCGTGCGGGCCATGAGCGAGCAATCGACATCGGCAGCCGCGGATGCGGGCCGGCTCCGATGCCTGGCGCTCATTCACGACCTGGAAAGCCGTCAGCAGTTGATCGGCAATGTGCTGGGCGAACTTTACCGCATCCACCGGGAATTGTCCGACCGCTTGGAGATCAGAAATCCGAACGGCGCGACCACAAACCGGCCTACTCGTCCTTCCCGACCGTGATGTCGGGGGCGTCGGGGTGCTTCATGCCGACGATGTGGTAGCCGGCGTCGACATGGTGCACCTCGCCGGTCACCCCGCTCGACATGTCGGACAGGAAATAGACGCCGGTCTTGCCGACATCATCGAGCGTGACGTTGCGGCGCAGCGGCGTGTTGTATTCGTTCCAGCGCAGGATGTAGCGGAAGTCGCCGATGCCGGAGGCGGCGAGCGTCTTGATCGGCCCGGAGGAGACGGCGTTGACGCGGATGTTCTTGACGCCGAGATCGGCCGCCATATAGCGCACCGAACATTCCAGCGCCGCCTTGGCGAGCCCCATGACGTTGTAGTGCGGCATCCACTTCTCGGCGCCGTAATAGGTCAGCGTCAGCATCGAGCCGCCATTGGTCATCAGCTTCTCGGCGCGCTGCGCCACCGCGGTAAACGAGTAGCAGGAGATCAGCATGGTCTTGGTGAAATTGTCCGCCGTGGTGTCGACATAGCGGCCGTCGAGCTGGTCCTTGTCGGAGAAGGCGATGGCGTGCAGCAGGAAATCGAGCGAGCCCCAGGCCTTCTGCACGGCGGCGAACACCGCGTCGATCGAGCCCGGGTCGGTGACGTCGCAGTGGCCGGCGACCAGGCCGCCCACTTCTTGGGCAAGAGGTTCGACCCGCTTCTTGAGCGCCTCGCCCTGATAGGTGAAAGCGAGCTCGGCGCCCTGCTCGCGGCACGCGCGGGCGATGCCCCATGCGATCGAACGGTTGTTGGCGACGCCCATGATCAGGCCGCGTTTGCCGCGCATCAGGCCAGCACTATCGGGCATTAACCTCTCCGCTCACCCTTTGGGCACCGGAAGCCTCCCTATGGCATAGGGCCCACGGGCCAGCAAGCAAACGGCCCGATCCGGCAATCGGCACTGTTAATTCCATTCGGTTTGGGGAATATGAGCGGGATTGGCGGGGTTTTTTGAAGGAGAGTGGAGGCTAACGAACGTGGCGACGTTCCGGCAGAAGGTCGAAGCGGCCATCCCCGCTTTGCGGCGCTACGCGCGCGCGCTGACGCGGGACGCCGATATCGCCGACGACCTGGTGCAGGACACGCTGGTGCGGGCGCTGCGTTCGGAACACCTCTTCCAGGGCGACGAGATCAGGAGCTGGCTCTACACCATCCTGACCAATCTCAACCGCAACCGGTTGCGCTCGCTGGCGCGCCGGCCGGCGCTGTCGCCGATCGAAGACAACGACGCACCGGACCTTGCCGGGCCGGAAGCGGGCAGCCGCGACATCGAGCGCGCGCTGGCCATGCTGGTGGAGGAACAGCGCACGGCCTTGCTGCTGGTCGTGCTGGAGGGCTTGAGCTACCGCGAGGTCGCCGAAGTGCAGGGCGTTCCGATCGGCACCGTAATGTCGCGTCTGGCGCGTGCGCGCGTTCAGATCAAAACCTATCTCGACGGCGGGCGCCCGGCGCTGCGCCGCGTGAAATGAAGGATAAGGACCATGACCGACTTTAACTCCGTGACCGAAGACGAATTGCACGCCTTCGTGGACGGCGAATTGCCGGCCGACCGCAAGGAGGCCGTCGCGAGCTGGCTCGCCACGCATCCCGGCGAGGCGGCGACGGTGGCGGCCTGGCGGGCGCAGGCCGAGGCCATCCGCGCGCGCTACGGCGCGGTCGCGGGCGAGCCGGTGCCGGCGCGCCTCAAGCTCGACGAGATCATGCGCCGCGGCAGCGCCGGCCGGCGGTCGTGGGCGGCGATGGCTGCCGCTGCGGCAATTGTGGCCTTTGTGGCCGGCGGCGGCGTCGGCTGGTTCGCCCGCGGCGCCTCGGCCGCGGCACCGAACGGCTTTGCCGCCATCACCGCCGACGCGCTCGACGCCTACAAGCTCTACGTCGTCGAGGTGCGCCACCCGGTCGAGGTGCCGGGCAGCGAGCGCGCCCACATGACGCAATGGCTGTCGAAGCGGTTCGGCGCCGCGCTGCAGGTGCCGGATCTGGAATCGATCGGCCTTAAGCTCGTCGGCGGCCGGCTGCTGCCGGGACCGACCGGGGAAGCGGCGGCGTTCTACATGTATGAGAACGCCTCGGGCGAGCGCTTCACCGTCTATTGCGCCAAGGCGACGGCGCCGGAAAGCGCGCTGCGCTACAAGAGCGACGATCACTCGGCGGCCTTCTACTGGGTCGACAACAAGATCGCCTACGTGGTGAGCGGGCCGAGCGATCGCGACAAGCTCGAGAAGGTCAGCAAGACGGTCTACGAGCAGATCGACAAGAGCGGCGCGCGCAAGTCGTAACTATTTTCCGTTCGTCCCCGCGAAAGCGGGGACCCAGGTCCTGCTCGCTCAGTGCTCGTCGATTCTGGATTCCCGCTTACGCGGGAATGAACGGACAATTTACTCCATGTCGCTGCGCGGGTCGTAGGGCTTCTTGTCGCGCCAGCTCTTCATCAGTTCCTTGAACTGATCGTCGGCGCGGTCGGGAAGCATGATGCGGACCGTCGCCAGGAGGTCGCCGGTGGCTGCCTTGGTCTTGAGCCCCTTGCCCTTGAGGCGGAAGGTGCGGCCCGAATTGGTGCCGGCCGGAATGGCGAGTTCGACCGCGCCGTCGAGCGTCGGCACGCGCACCTTGGCGCCGAGCGCCGCCTCGTAGAGCGTGATCGGCAGGTCGAGCCGCAGATCGGGGCCGTCCGGCGTGAACAGCGGATGCGGCGCGACGTTGACGGTGATGAGGGCATCGCCCGGGCGGCCGGAGGCGCTCGGCCAGCCCTGGCCTTTGAGACGGATGGTCTGGCCGCTCTGCATGCCGGCCGGAATCTTGACGTCAACATCCTTGCCGGTCGGCAGGTGCACCCGCGCCTTGGTGCCCTTGGCGGCGTCGGGCAGGCTGATGGTGAGGGAGGCGTGCAGGTCCTGTCCCGTCGCCGGCTGCGCGAAATCCTCCGGCTCGAACGGGGCGCCGCGGGCGCCGCCGAACATGTTGCGCAGAATGTCCTCGAAGCCGCCGGCGCCGCGGCCCCCGCCCCCTCCCCCGCCCCGGCGCTGGAAGCCGTCGGGGCCGAAGCTGAAGCTCTCGAAATGCGCCCCGCCCGGTCCGCGGCGAAAGCCGCCGGCCCCCGGCTGGGCGCCGAAGCCCTCGAACCCCTGGAAGCCTTGGAAGCGCGGCTTGCCCTCGGCGTCGATCTCGCCATTGTCGAAAGCCTTGCGCTTCTTGTCGTCGCCGACGATTTCGTAGGCGGCGTTGAGCTCGGCAAACCGCGAGGCCGCCTTGGGATCGTGCTTGTTGGCGTCGGGGTGCAGCTTCTTGGCGAGCTTGCGGAAGGCGGATTTGATCTCCGCCTCGCTCGCAGTCTTCGATACCCCCAGGACCTGGTAGGGGTCGCGCATTCAGAAAACTCTCCGTGGAATTTGGCAGCCGGAAGAACCAGCGACTCGTCCCCGCACAATGTGGGGTTCCGGGCGCCCGGATGCAAATCGCCTGACCGGCAGGAAGCCTACGAGCGTTTGGCGGGCTTGAGGCTGCGGATTTCCCAGCCGCCTTTGGCCTCTTTGCAGGCGGCGCCTTCGAGCCAGGATTCGGATTTGCCCTTGACGTAGCTCGCCAGGAAATTGCGGCAGGTGCGGCCGTCCTGGACATAGGCCGAGGCGATCGGGGTGACGGTGCCGCGCGCGCCGCTCCGGGGATTTTCCCAGGGCAGGCTCGCGTTCTGCTCGTTGCGCCTGAGGACCTCGCTCGCGGCGATGCGGGCATAAGCGAGGTCGTTGTCCGGCGGCAGATCGGCCGCCGGCTTGGCTTCGGAGGACGCGATCGAGCCGGTGGTTTCGGGCTTGTCGCCGCCGAGGAAGGAATCGAGCTGGTAGGAGAGGCTGCAGCCGCCGGTGCCGAACGCCAGCAAAAGCCCCGCCGCCGCGGGCAGGCCGCGCCATAGGCGCGCACGTCCACATCTACTATAAAGGCGGCGACCCGACCCCACTGCACCGGCCACGAGACGCGCTCCGAATATGTCCGATACGGCGCCAATTGAACACCCAAGCTGGTTAACGAGTGGTGATTTCACCGCCGCCGACGATCCCTTGCGGCTTTTTGCGGCCTGGCTGAAGGACGCGACCGCGGCGGAACCGCGCGATCCGACCGCCATGACGCTGGCCACGGTCGACGCCGACGGCGCGCCGAACGCGCGGATGGTGCTGCTCAAGGGCGCCGATGAGCGCGGTTTCGTGTTCTACACCAACATGGAAAGCCAGAAGGGCCGCGAGCTCGACAGCCGCCCGGTGGCGGCGCTGGTGTTCCATTGGAAAAGCTCGAACCGGCAGGTGCGGGTGCGCGGCCCGGTCGAACGGGTCACCGCGCAGGAGGCGGACGCCTATTTCGCCACCCGCCCCAAGCAGGCGCAGATCGGCGCCTGGGCGAGCAAGCAATCCTCGCCGCTGGAAAGCCGCCTCGCCTTCGAGAAGGCGATCGCGATCTATGCGGCGAAATACGCCATCGGCGAGGTGCCGCGGCCGCCGCATTGGTCGGGCTACCGCATCGTGCCGAAGGAAATGGAATTCTGGCAGGAGCGGCCGTTCCGCCTGCACGACCGCGTCGTGTTCAGGCGCGCAGGTGCCGCCTGGAGCAAGACGAGGCTCTACCCGTGACAATGCTCCGCTCGTTCCCGCACAGGCGGGACTCCAGAGATGAGTGTTAGTGACAGGACCGCCATGCCGAGCAGCCAACCCAACCAGCCGCGCCGTACCCTGCTCCTGACCGGAGCCAGCCGCGGCATCGGCCACGCCACCGTCAAGCGGTTTTCGGCCGCGGGCTGGCGCGTGATCACCTGCTCGCGCCATCCGTTCCCGGAAAACTGTCCCTGGGAGGCGGGACCGGAGGACCACATCCAGGTCGATCTCGCCGACGAGAAGAACACGATGGCCGCGATCGAGGAGATCAGGCGGCGCATCGAGGGCCACGAGCTGCACGCGCTGGTCAACAACGCGGCGATCTCGCCCAAGGCCGAAGGCGGCAAGCGGCTCGGCGCGCTCGACACCTCGATCGAGGTCTGGCGGCAGGTGTTCCGCGTCAATTTCTTCGCCCCGATCATGCTGGCGCGCGGGCTGGTCGAGGAGCTGAAGGCGGTCAAGGGCTCGGTGGTGAATGTCACTTCGATCGCGGGCTCGCGCGTCCATCCGTTTGCCGGCGCCGCCTATGCAACGTCGAAGGCCGCGCTTGCCGCGCTGACGCGCGAGATGGCGAGCGACTTCGGCAGGCTCGGCATCCGCGTCAACGCCATTGCGCCCGGCGAGATCGACACCGCCATCCTGTCGCCGGGCACCGAGAAGATCGTCGAGCAGATCCCGCTGCACCGCCTCGGCACGCCCGACGAGGTGGCCAAGATCATCTATGTGCTGTGCACGGACACGAGCTCCTACGTGAACGGCGCCGAGATCCACATCAACGGCGGTCAGCATGTGTGAGTTTGCTTCACCTTCTCCTTTCAGGGAGGGTCGAGCCTCGTGGTGAGGAGCGGCGCTTCACCCTCCCCTTTCAGGGGGAGGGTGGAAGCAGGCATGCGTCATCGCCCCTGTTCTTTGATCGGCCCGGGGTGAGCCGCATTGCCAGTTTCCGCATCGCCCTAAAAAGTACC
>Ga0209581_1001467_pt1 | contig 27228 bp, 22 predicted proteins | sample Coa_R2_FD_187160 | JGI IMG/M metagenome (GOLD analysis project Ga0209581, IMG submission 187160) | Surface soil microbial communities from Centralia Pennsylvania, which are recovering from an underground coalmine fire - Coalmine... | ecosystem: Environmental > Terrestrial > Soil > Unclassified ...
CAAAGATGCTGCGCGTTGGCAGGGGATTGGGCCGCTGAAAGACCATCCCTATATGGCGCCGGACAAACATCGGCTGAATTGTACGGTTGTAGATATTGACCCCATTGATCAACACCTCGCCCGCTACACGGCCTCCTGCTATTTCCTCATGCATGCGGTTCAGGCAGCGTATAAAAGTTGATTTCCCACAGCCTGATGGGCCAATGATAGCGGTCGCGCCGCGGGACTCGATATCGAGATCCACATTGTAGAGCGCCTGGGAATCCCCATACCACACGTTCAGATTGCGCACCTGGATTGACACATTTTCCTCCTTCTCTCTAGAGATGCTTACCGGCTACCGCTCTTAAATCCTCCGGTGGCCCAACGGATCGCAAACGAGGTCAGGAGAATAAGGAATATCAGGACCAGTGAGCCGGCATATGCCTGATTGACCTGAGCCTGGTAGGGACTCTCCGCAAAGTTGAAGATGCGCAGAGGAAGCGCGTCCATAGGCTGAGTAATGTCAGTATTAAAAAACGGATTCCCGAAAGCCGTCATCAGGAGCGGAGCAGTTTCTCCGGCGATACGGGCCATAGCCAGCACAATACCGGTGATGATACCATTGCGGGCCGCGGGAATGACCACGCGCAGGATTGTACGGGACTCGGTCGCGCCCAATGCCAGCGAAGCCTCACGTAACTCTTTTGGTACCAGGCGCAGCACCTCCTCTGAAGTGCGTGCAACAATCGGGATCATGATAATCCCCAATGCGACTCCTCCTGCCAGGCCCGAAAAGGTTTGCTGTGGCTCAACGATGAAAATCCAGGCGAACAGGCCGAAGATAATCGTTGGGATGCCGGTCAGCACCTCAACCAGAAAACGCACGCCGATGGCGATGGCTCCGCGTCCAAACTCCGATAAGTAGATGCCGGTGAACAGGCCCAGCGGGATGCCAAAGAGGGAAGCCAGCCCGACGATAATCAACGATCCCTGGATAGAGTTGGCCAGACCACCGCCCGGCTCTCCATTCGGCGTGGGAATCTGGGTAAACAGATCCAGATTAATATAGGGCAGGCCCGCGCGCAGCACGTAGAGCAGCAGGTAGAGCAAAACTGCCGCCGCGAAGATTGTAGCGAGCAGAGAGAGCACGACTATCAGCAGATTGCTCACCTGACGGCGGAGAGTGTGCAAATTTCGCGGGGCCTGAAATGGATTGATCTCCGACCGTTTTTCGACGATAGCGCTCATGCAACAAACCCTCCCACACGCCCCTGGCCCATGCGGTAGATCAGGATGCGCGCCAGAATATTCGTTATGAGAGTGATAAAAAACACCAGCAAGCCGGCCTCGATTACCGCTGAAAAGAAGAGACCGGGCGTCGCTTCATTAAACTGGTTCGCAATGACGCTTGCGAGCGTATAGCCCGTATCGAAGAAATGCGGACTGATGGGCGAGGCTTGATTGCCAACCACCATTGTTACAGCCATCGTTTCGCCGAGCGCGCGGCCAAGTGCCAGGATCGTTCCGCCGGTAATGCCAACGCGCGCATAGGGGAAAACCGCGTGACGGATGACCTCCCAGCGCGTAGCTCCTAACGCCAGAAGTGCCTCGCGCTGCGCCGTCGGAGTTGTCAGGATGACTTCACGGGAGACGCTGGTGATGAGTGGCAAAATCATAATCACCAGGATTATCCCCGCCGTCAGCAAACTAAGCCCATGAAACTGCCCCTGGAAGAGTGGCAAAAATCCCAGGTACCTCTGCAGCCAGGGCTGCCCCGTTGATTGCAGCCACGGAGCCAGGACGAGGAAGCCAAACAGCCCATAGATCACGCTGGGAACAGCGGCCAGGAGTTCTATCAGGAAAGCCAGGGGTTTTTGCAGGGGGCGCGGGCAGAAGTCTACCAGGTAGATGGCTGTGCCTACCCCGATGGGAACGGCAAAAAGCAAGGCGAAAGCGGAAGTCACCAGGGTGCCAAAAATGGCCGGAGCAACGCCATACACGTTATGCACCGGATCGAAAGCCCGGTTGGTGAGAAAGCTCCAGCCGAATTGCCGGATGGTTGGCAGTGCATTGCTGACGAGCACCCAGGCGACACCCGCTACGATGACCACCACAAAGAGAACGAGCAACAGGGTAAAACCGCGAAAGAGCGTATCACTGAGCCGAAGACTGCTCCCCTCAAAGAATCGCACTCTTCCCCGCGCTCTGGAGAAGCTCTGTTGCATGCAACACCACTTTCTTTTTTCGCACCAGGATTACGGAGAAAGCCTCATATCCCCAGGACCCCTTCTCCTGTGTTCGTCCCGGTGCGTTTTGCGAGCACAGCAGCGAGATCCTGGGAGTGTAAGAGGCACTTTGCAGCTAACTGACAGCCCCGGTGTAGCACGGCGCGTTGTTGCTGCCGCACGTCATCGACTTAATCTGTGCTTCATCTTTGGTGACGATATTGGCCGGCAGTGGCACATAGTTGAGCGCTGTGGAGTACTGCTGGCCCTCATGCGTCATCCACCAGAGCAGGTTCGCAATAGCCTCGCCTTTGGTGGCGTTGCTCTGATGCTGGTAGACAACCACCCAGGAGTAGCCTGAGATGGGATAAGAGTCGTCCCCAGGCGCGTTGACAATGAAGAAGCGCAGATCGTCGGGGATGTTTGTCACATTGCTGGCGTCCGCTTTAGCACCGTCGAGAGAGGGCAAGACATTTTTTCCGTTGGCATTCTGGACGGCGGCATAGGGGAGGTTGTTCTGGAGAACATAGGCTAGCTCAACATAGCCAATTGATCCGGCTGTGCTTTTCACAGCGGCCGCGACGCCCGCGCTGCCTTTGCCGCCAACACCAACGGGCCAGTTGACGGTCGTTCCCGCTCCTACCTTCGAGGACCAATCGGGACTCACCGCGCTCAAGTAATGGGTGAAGATGCCCGTCGTGCCACTGCCATCAGAGCGGTGGACGGTGGTGATGGTCTGATGCGGCAATGTGACGCCTGGATTGGCAGCCTTGATGGCTGCGTCATCCCATGAGGTAATCTTCCCCAGGTACATGCCGGCGATGATGGCCGGTGTCAAATTGAGATGGCCGGAGACGCCCGTAAGGTTGTATGACATGGCAACGGCACCCAGCGTGACCGGGATGTGAATAATCGTTCCGCTGGTGCTCTGGGCCTCCTGTGCATTGGTCAGGGGCGTGTCTGTCGCGCCGAAGTCTACCGTATGAGCAAGCAACTGGTTAATACCTGCGCCACTGCCTACCGATTGATAATTTACCTTGACGCCGCACTTGGTGGCGGGATAGTTGGACGGCTTGAACATCTCCGAAAAAAGTGGATTGTCAAAGGTCGAGCCGGCCCCGGTTAACCCTGAGATCGAAGGGCAACTTGGGCCGGTATTGCCTGTTCCACTGCCCGTGCCTCCACCGCCACAGGCCGAAATAAAAAGAGTAATCGCTACGGCTAATCCTGCCAGTAGGGCGTAGCGCCAGTGTTTCAACATGAGTCCTCCTGCTTGTTTCTTCCTTAACAAAGGTGTAACTATTCGCTGCGATATTGGGCGGCTTCTTTGTTCGTTTGCCACCGCACTCTTACCATAGCATCCATGAGTTAACCGTCCTTTATGGATAGGTTAACCCTCGTTAAATCTCTGTTAAAACTTGCCCACAGGATAGGCAGCGGATTTTTTTTATCTCGATTGATGCGGCAGAAGGGGGCGATTGATGCGGGAAATGCATCAATCGCCCCCTTCTGCCGCATCCAGCCAGTAAGAGCCAGACATCCGTTCTTTAAGCAAAATCTTACCGGCCAATTACCCACTGTTAACCCTTGCTTAACATTCTCATAACACAGGAGGACTACACTTCTATTGATGAATTTTTTAAAGAGAAAACCTATCCTTTGGGCAAGGAGTTCAGTCCGGTATGTTAGCTGAGGAGACAAAACAACCGGTTTCCGTGATGGATCAATCGGTTCAGGAGATTCTGGCCCGGCTCGATGAAAGTCAACTCTCGCGCTTCCACTGGAAGGCGATGATTACTTCGGGCATGGGCTTTTTTACCGACGCCTACGACCTCTTCGTTATTGGCGTCGTCAATTCGCTGCTGATCCCGCTCTGGTCGCTGAATCCTCTGGAGATTGCGCTGATTAATAGCGTGTCGCTGCTCTCGGCGGCCATCGGGTCGTATATCTTCGGGCAACTGGCCGACCGCATTGGACGCCACCGCATCTATGGCCTGACGCTGATTGTGCTGGCGATTGGCGCGATTCTCTCGGCCCTCTCGCCCAACATCTACTTCCTGCTCGCCTTCCGCCTGGTGATGGGCCTGGGCATCGGCGGCGACTATCCCCTGAGCGCGACTCTGATGAGCGAGTATTCAAACCGCAAGGATCGCGGCAAGTTGATTACGATGGTCTTCTCGATGCAGGGCCTGGGCCTGATTTTCGGTCCGCTGGTCGCGATTGTGCTGCTGGGATCGGGCGTGAGCCAGGATCTCTCCTGGCGCTTGATGCTGGCCTTTGGCGCGATCCCCGCGCTGGCTACCTTCTACCTGCGCCGCAAGATTGCCGAAACCCCGCGTTTTGCCCTGATGATGAACGGCGACCTCGACGGGGCCGCGCACACGACGGCACAGGTGACGAATCAGCAGAACGCGCGCAGGCATCCGCGCGCAGTGCCGGCGCAATCCGCGAAACGTCAGCCGCACAAGTCCAGCTTCGCCCTGCTCTTCACTCGCCGCTACCTGGGCTGGATTATCGGAACCGCCGGGGCCTGGTTCCTGCTGGATATCGCCTACTACGGCACGACGACCTCGAATACGCTGATTCTGAACGCGCTCAATCCCCATGCCAGTCAGGTGACGCACATGGTCGAGGTGCTGCTGATCTTCCTGGTCGCGGCCCTGCCGGGCTATATCGTCGCGGCCCTCACGATCGACAAGCTCGGGCGCAAGGCGATCCAGTGCATCGGCTTCGCGATGATGGGCATTACCTACGGCCTGCTGGCCCTGGTTCCCAATCTGACCCAACTGACCGGCGCGTTTCTGACGGTCTACGCCCTGGGCTACTTCTTCACCGAGTTCGGTCCCAACGTCACAACCTTCGTCTACCCGGCAGAGATTTTCCCGGTCAGCGTGCGCAGTTCCGCACACGGGCTGGCGGCCTCGCTCGGCAAGGTCGGGGCCTTCATCGGCGCTTTCGCCTTCCCCTACCTGCTGAGCAATGTCCACCTCCCCGGCGCGATGGCCTTCGCCGCGATTGTCTCCGCGCTCGGCCTCGTCCTCACCCTCTTCACTCTCCCCGAACCCAACGGGCGCTCGCTGGAGGAGATTTCGGGGGATCTGGAACTGCTGAAGAGCAAAGCGAGATAGAAGATTGGTAATCTTGTAGAAGAGCAAAGGCGAAATAATTCAAGGAGGAAGGAGCGCAGAGCGAGATACCTGCGCTCCTCCCTCCTTTTTAATGAACTGGCGGGGGAGAAGTTGGATCGATTACATCTTTCAAGCCGGCAGGATCTGAGGCGCGTATGATCTGAATCCATTGCTGAACTGTCCTGTCAAGATACACAGCCATTGTGTGGTTTTTTAACTGAAGAACGGCTTTTGTGGCGAGATCGAGAGCCTCTCGATAGTTCATTCTAACTTTCCCTGTTCTAAAATATGTTTGAGTTGATCGATAAAATCTTCGATTGATATATCAATGGCTTGACAAAAGGCCAGAAGCTCGATAACATCAATACGCCGTTCACCTCTTTCGCATTTGCTGACAAAAGATTGCGTTTGTTGAAGACGTTCTGCAACCTCTTGTTGGGTGAGTCCGGCGGATTTCCGAGCACAGCGTAAACATGAGAGGAAAAGAGCATAATTCCGATGAAACACAGATTTTTCCATATGGCCTCCGTGTTTTGCTGAAAGTATAGTACTGTATGGTTAATAATAGTTCGCGGTTCTGAGCGTTTGAAGGATGACCATGCGAAGTGCTTGCACGCCAATCAGAAGCCGCTGAGTTTAATAGAACGGGTTATCCTCGCCTCCAGTGATCCTGGCGATGTGGTCTGGGAGCCGTTTGGAGGACTTTGTTCTGCGGCAATTGCCTCTTTAAAAACCGGGCGTCAATGCATGAGCGCGGAAATCAATCCCAGCTATTATCGCCTGGCCCAGGAGCGCCTCGTAAACCAGGTCCTCACTATCGATCTCTGGGACCTGGCGGACAAGCATCAGGAATAATCAATTATGCCGGGCACACTAAAAAGAACGGGCAGGTTGCGCAGACGTAGGGATCGGGGCGAGGCGCGAAGTCCTGGCGCTCAATGCCGGCGATGGCCTGCTCCAGTTCGCTCAGCAGGCTCTGCTCTTTGCGCGGGGTGAGCTTGATTTCGTGGGTCTCGCCGCTGCTGAGGTTGTGCGTTTGCAGGGCGGTCTCCTGTCCGGCGTGATGCTGGCGCGCGGCATGGACGTAGAGGAGTTCACGCGTGCCGGTGGCTGGCTTGCTGCCCTTTCTGGCGAAGCGCGTGCGCACAAGCCTGGTCGGCTGGCTCCCCGGAACCGCTGCCTCGACGCGATCGATGGTGACGTCGATCTGCTGGCCCGCCAGGTCTACGGTGAGGCTCTGGCGCAGTTGCCACTCGCCGCTCTCTCCCTCGCTCAGTTTGCTCCAAATTTGCTCGACGACCTCTGCGCCGTGCCGCCGGTAGATTTGCGCGAAGGGACCGCTTTCGCCGCCGTGCGCGTGCCAGTGGTGCTTGAAGAGTTCGCCAAGCTCTTCTTTGCTGACCGGCTTCTTTTCGCCGAACATGCGCTGGACCAGCGTTTGCAGCGTTTCTTGAGTGGTCTGCCAGAACGGCAGGAAGGCGCTGTCGCTGCGCCGAAAGGCGTAGACGGTGCTGTAGAGATAGCGGCGCGGGCAGGTCTGGTAGTCCTCGATCTGGCTTGCGGTCAGGCGCGGCGGGCGCGTGGCCTCGCTGAAGCTCTGGCCGGGCTGCGAGATAAGGGCTGCGTCCTCGTCCGCTTCGTCCCCCGGCTCGTTGTCGAACCGCCACAGCACGCGCTTTATCCGCTCCTCCGGCAGTCCCGCGACCAGGGCGTCGATGTAGCCTGAATGTTTGGCGTTTTGCTTGCCGTAGCGCTCGCTGTAGCTCAGAATGAGCTGGTCGCGCGCGCGTGTAGTACCGACGTAGAAGAGGCACGCCTCGCCGCTTGCGTGGGCGGCGTCCCCGTCCCACTCTGCCGGCAACATGCCCACAGGAGGAGGCGTGGGATTGTGGCGTTTCTGCAAGGGGAAGCGGCGCTGGCTGAGGCCTGGCAGGTAGACGACGGGAAATTCCAGGCCCTTGCTGGCGTGGACGGTCATGACGCGCAGCACCTCCGGCGCGCTCTCCTCTCCCTCAGCGCTCTCTTCGCGCCGGCCCTCGCTCTCCTGGCGCAGACTGAGCAGGATCTGGAGGTATTCGAGGAAGTCGCGGATCTGCTCTTGCATGTCTGGCGCGGGCGGTGGCTCCTCGCCGCGCTCCCTGGCCTGCTCCTCGCTGCGCCGCTGCGCCTCCTGAAAACGCTGGTCGTAGCTGTGCGCGAATTGCAGCAGGGCCGCGTAGTCCTCGCGGGCCGCACGTGCAGCGGGACCCTCGTCGGCCAGCAGGTCGCGTCCCAGTGAGGTCTCTTGCAGGAGATAGCGGGCCAGCAGGGACCAGACCGAACTGCCGCCGCGCGAAAGATTGCGGACCAGGCTCGCCAGCTTCGAGAGAGAGCGTGCGCCTTCGGAACTCATGGCAAGCGGCGGCTCCTCGCGCAGGATCAGCGTGAGCAGCGAGGTCTTCTGCGCGCGCGCCTCCAGCAGCAGGGCCTCAATATCGGACTGGCTGAGCTGGTGCGCGGGCAGGCGCGCGGCGCGCAGGATGCCCATGCCGCTGGAGTCGGCGATGAGCAGCAGCAGGGAGAGCAGATTTTTGCTGTGATCCTGCTCTAGCAATCCCCCGCCGCGCGCGCTGACCGGCAGGCCGGCTCGCGCTAGTGCGCGCGTGACCTTGCGCACCAGCGCCCGCGTGCGACAGAGAACGACGATTTCGCTGCACCGGTAGCCGTCCGCTAGCTTGCTCTGAATGTCGCGCACCAGCCCGCGCAACTCGCCGGCCTCATCGGGCGCGACCGCCAGGGTGATATACGCCTCGCTCTCCCCCTCGCGCGCCGTCTCGACACCCCCCACACGCTCGTCCTGCTCCAGATGCACGCTCCTGAAAGCATCGGCAAGGTGGACGATATCCGGGCGCGAGCGGTAGTTGCGGCTGAGCGGTAGAACTTGCGCGTTGGGATAGTCCTGGTGGAAATTGGCGATATTGGCGGGGGAAGCGCCTCTGAAGCCATAGATCGCCTGGTTCATGTCCCCGACTACCCACACGCGCTGCTGCTCGCCGGCGAGCAAGCGCAGGAGAACCCCGCTGGCGCGATTGATGTCCTGAAATTCATCGACCAGGATATGCTGATAGCGCCCGGTGATCTCTGCGCGCAGGTCGGGATGTTCACTCAAAAGCTGTACGGCCAGCACGATCAGTCCGCCGAAGTCGATATCGCCGCGCTGCTCCAGACCTCGCTGGTAAAGCTCATAGACAGACGCGACCTCCAGGGCCTTCTCAGCCGCCTGCGCGCTCTCGTCGTCCTGCGCGTTGGCGAGCATAGCCAGGGCGAGCTCGCGGTAGCGCGCGGGACTGACCAACTCGTCTTTCGCGCGAGAGATGGCCTTGAGGAAGTCCCTGAAAGGCGCGGCTGGATTTTGCAGATTCTGGTAGTGGTTGAGCGGCAGCGAGCCGGCCATGCTCTGCAAGAGAAAATAGCCCTCCGCGTCGTCCACCAGGGCGAAGCTCTCGCGCAGACCGACGCGCGGGCCATGCGTGCGCAGCAGTTCGGCGCAGAAGGCGTGGAAGGTGCTGATCGTGGGCGGCGGCAGGCCGGCGGGCAGGATATGCTGTAAGCGCTCCTGCATCTCCTGAGCGGCCTTGCGTGAGAAAGTCAGGGCCAGAATCGCCTCCGGCGGCACGCCCTGGCGGCGAATGAGATGCTCGGCCCGCCCGATCAGCGTGCTGGTCTTGCCGCTGCCGGGACCCGCCACAACCAGCGCGGGCGTGGCGGCCTCGATCGCGGCCTGCTGGAACTGATCGTAGGACCTCTTCACGCTCGTCTGCTGCGTCTCTGGCGCCTCACGTATCTCCTCTCGCTCGTCCAGGTTAGGGGACGCGTCGGGTCTTGCGGCGGGACGCGGCGCGGTGAGCAGGCCGGCGAGGCGATTGAGCAGAGCCGCGAGGGAGACGCCGAACTGCGCGGCCAGCAGGTCCGGCGCCTGGCCCTGCGTGACATAGAGTTCGTACACGCGCTCAAGGGGCATCAGCAGTTCGGCGGCGAAGAGATTGGCCGCGAGTTCGCGCCGGCTGCGTGGATCGTAGGCCAGTCCCGGCCCCAGCAGCTCCTCCACGCGCTCCTGGGAGAGCAGGCCGGTCAGCTCCTCGCGCACATCCTGGTCGTGGCAGGGATCGTCTGGCGAGACGCCAGCGTCATCGGGGCGCGCGAGCAGACCGGCGGGCAGATCGTGGCCGATCGGCAAATGGCTGTGCAGCACGACATGGCCCAGTTCGTGAGCCAGGGTAAAGCGGCGCAGCGTCGCAGGCAGGTCCCGGCACAGCCAGATCAGCGGTTCGCCAGGCTCTAGAAAACCGTAGGTCCCGGCGGGATGGTCGTCTGGATGGAAAGTCGCAATCTCGCAGCCCAGCCAGCCGGCGATCTCCTCCAGCGGCGTCTGGTCGTCCTGCCAGGCCGGGCGGGCAGCGCGAAAACGCCGCAGCAGATCCCGCGCGGCCTCCACAGCTTCAGAGCGTACAGGCACATCCATCGATTCTCTCCACAAGAGATAGATTTTCTGTTCCAGGACATTGTACCACGTTCCGCTCTGTGCCGGTGAATTTTCTTCCCCCGCAAGCGTACTTTGTTTGGTATAATCAATGGTATCGGAGCATCAACTGTTCTATCAGGTGCCATTCAGCACACAGCGGGGAGAAAATTCTCTATGGAATCAGTTCAAATCCTGGCTCAGATCAATGCAGAAGAGGGTGTGCCCCACGACTGGCTTGTCTTCACGCTTATTCGCCAGAAGGTAATCATCGGCATCCTCGGCTGGATTGTCGGCGCGCTTATGGGAGGCGTCCTCTTTGCCTTCATGGCCCCCATTATGATCCCGCACAATTATCAACTCGGCGTGGCCGCCGCAATCTTCTCAACGATCATTCTCGCGATCGTCCTCTACGTCTGCCTGGGCAGCCTGTGGGCGATGATTACGGATATCTTGCGCCTGCTCCACGCGGACGAGCATGTGATTGTGATTACCCCGACGGACTTTGTGAAGCAGGAGGGGAAGAAGATTATTCACGTGCCCCTGGAGTACGTCAAATATGTCACCGCCAGGGGCACGCCCCCGGTCGATCGCAGCGTTGAGACGGCTCGCCAGGAGGCGCGCACCGACAATGTGGGCGTGGGCATGGGCAGCCTGTTCTTTGGCCGCCGCTTCGCCGAGTCGGGACGCCGGGGCCTGCGCCGCAAGCGCGCGCGCACTCCCAGCACGCTAGCCTTCGTAGATAGTCGCACCGATAAAGAGGTGATCGTGACGACCGATAAGGCTTATGGCGACCCTTTCTATATCGCCGCGCACCTCAAGGAATATGCCGCCGCTCGCCTGCAAAGTATCTCGTAGCTCGCTCGGCAGGGAGGAGCCATGTTACTTGCCATCGATATCAGTAACACCAATATCAAGTTCGGCCTCTACAATAGCGTCGAGGTGCAGCACCGCTGGGTTGTCTCGACGGCCAGGGAGCGCACGACCGACGAGTACGCGATGGTGCTGAGCGACCTGCTGCGCCACGCCGGCCACTCGTTCTCCTCGATCGACGATATCATCCTCTCCAGCGTGGTGCCACCGCTCACGCCAGTTTTTCAGGACCTCGCGACTCGCTATTGCCAGAAGGAGGCGATCGTGCTGGACTACCGCCTGGACATCGGTATCAAGCTACTGATCGACAATCCCTGGGAGGTGGGCGCGGACCGCATTGTAAACTCGCTGGCCGCGCACCATCTCTACGGCGGACCCGCCATCGTGGTCGCCTTCAGCACGGCCACGACCTTTGATGTGGTCTCGGTCAACGGCGACTTCCTGGGCGGCGCGATCGCCCCCGGCCTGGTGATCTCCGCCGAGGCCCTGAGCAACGCCGCCTCGCGCCTCTACCGCATCGATCTGCTTCCCCCGCGCTCGGTGCTGGGCAAGAGCACGATCGAGAATATGCAGTCGGGCATCATCTACGGACACGTCGGGCTGGTCCAGGGCCTCCTGCAGCGCTTGCGCCGCGAAATTCCCGACGTGAAAGATGAGCAGGGGGTCAAGGTGATCGCGCACGGCGGGCTGGCCCCGCTCATGGCCCCGCTCATTCCCGAAATTCAGTACGTCAATCAATATCTGCCCCTGGAGGGCCTGCACCTGGCGTATCTCATTCTCAAGGGAAGAAAATAACTTTCCCTGGGAAGTAACGTGAAAGGAATACGAACATTATGGGTTTACTCGACGGAAAAATCGCTATTTTGACCGGCTCCGGGCGCGGGATTGGGGCTGCCGCCGCGAAGCTCTTCGCGGAACACGGGGCCGCTGTGGTGGTGAGCGATCTCGATGCCGCCCCGGCTGAGGAGACCGCCGCCGCGATCCAGAGCGCCGGCGGCCAGGCGCTCGTTGTGCCCGGCGATGTCACCGATCCCGCCTTTCCCAAACAGCTTATTTCAGCAACCCTCGAGCGATTTGGCGGCTTTGATATCATCGTGAATAACGCCGGCTATACGTGGGACGCAGTAATCCAGAACATGACCGACAAGCAGTGGTACGCCATGATCGATGTGCATCTGACCGCGCCATTCCGCATCCTGCGCGAAGCCTCGACCTATCTGCGCGAGACGGCCAAGCGGGAGCAGGCCGCGAACGGGCAGGCCAATCCCCGCAAAATCATCAACGTCTCCTCCGTTTCGGGCGTCTACGGCAACGCCGGCCAGGTCAACTATTCCGCCGGCAAGGCGGGCATCGTCGGCGTGACCCTGACCCTCGCCAAAGAGTGGGGACGTTACAATATCCAGGTCAACGCCGTCTGCTACGGGTTCATCGAGACGCGCCTGACCGCCCCGAAGGAGAGCGCCGAGAAGCTCCAACGCGACGGAGAAGAGATCGCGCTGGGCGTGCCCGATGCCATGCGCTCAATGGCTCCTCTGTTGATCCCCCTGGGACGTCCCGGCACTCCCGAAGAGGCCGCCGGCCCCATGCTCTTCCTGGCCTCCCCGCTCTCCAACTACGTCTCCGGCCACGTGCTGGAAGTGACGGGCGGGCGCGCGGTCTAGGCTGTCAGCATTCAGCCTCCGGGCGCTCTTGCCTGCGTCTGCAGCTTCCCTCCTATGGACAGGGATTTGTGTTGTTTGCACAGATTTCGCGTCATTTTGGCGCGAAATCTGCCTGCCTGGGTGGACGCGAACAAGCCCACAGGACGCCCATCGGCGCGTTGTGTAGCACGTTCCGCAAAACGCGGACAATCTTACAGGACACACACAAGGGGTGTCTCTCCTATGGACGGAAATTTGTTGTATGGGGACGTTTTACGCGTACCCCAACGTCAGGGTGTCCTGATTTCCTGGTCACTGGATGTGGCTGGGGGGCCAGCGCGCATCACTCCCCACAAACCAGGCAAGCTCGCGTCGGATCTACGCGAAACAGGTGCAAATAACACCAATTCCCATCCATAGGAGAGACGCCCCTTGTGTGCGTCCTGCGGTCTTGTCCGCATCCTGCGCCATCACGCACCCCACGTGCCTGTCCGCGTCCTGCCGTCTTGTGGGCGTCCTGCGGGATGTGCCACCTAACATGCACTTCACCTGCAGCGGGCACCAGGGCTGCGACATTCACGAAATCGTCTCTAAATACTTGTTGCTATTACGGCCTGGCGATTATGCTCCCCCGAAAAACATTGCGCAGCGCAATATCCCCTATTTAACTCGGCCACGACGTTCTTTTTCAGCAGAAAAGCGGATTTGTCCTCATTATCTACAAGGAGGTCATTCGTGCGTCGAAATATCGTAGGTTTCTGTCTTCTGGTGGCGCTGCTGGTGGCGAGCTGGCTGATTCTTCCCGGTCATCTCTTTAACGCGGCCAGCGCCGACACTAACGCGTCCCTGGCTCCGAGGAGCGTGGGTGGTGTTTCCCCGCTCTTGCACGTCAGCCGCGAGCGAGGAGCGGACCAGGCAGCGCGCACTCTGCGTATGAGCGTGGGCCTTGCTCTGCGCAATCAGGGTGAGCTGAATACGCTTCTGCAAAACCTCTATACTCCCTCTTCACCGGACTACCACCACTTTTTGAGCGTCGCCGAGTTTACCCGGCGGTTCGGGCCGTCCGCGAGCGAGGAGCAGGCGGTGGTGGACTATTTGAAGCGGCAGGGCTTTACTATCACGCAGACCTATCCCAATCACCTGCTGGTCGATTTCAGCGGCTCGGAGGCGCTGGCCGAGCGCGTCTTCGGCGTCAGCATCAGAAGTTTCCAGGCCCCGGACGGGCGGAGCTTTTTTGCCAATACGAGCGCGCCGAAGCTGCCGGCTTACCTGGCCTCGACGATTATCTCGCTGAGCGGACTGGACAATGCCAATCAGTTCTTTCATCCCCCCGTTCGTTCTCACAAGGGACCGCATCTCGCTCCCCGCGCGGGCACCAGTTGCCCAACGGCGGGCAGCGGCGGCTTGCTCCCCGGCCAGCTTGCGACTGCGTATAACTACGATGGCCTGCACAACGCGGGCTTGCAGGGAGAGGGCCAGACTGTTGGCGTGTTTGAGCTGGATGGCTACTCTCAGAGCGATATTCAGACCTACGCGCAGTGCTTTGGCGGCAGCAGCGTGCCCTTGCAGAATGTTGTGCTGGACGGCTTCAACGGCCAGCCGGGCGCGGGCGCGGTCGAGGTTGAACTGGACATTGAATTGCTGCTGAGCATGGCGCCGCATCTGGCGAAGGTGTTGGTCTACGAGGCCCCGAACACCACGCAGGGCTACAACGACGAGTTCGCGCGTATCGTCAACGATCGCACGCCGGTGGTTAGCGTGAGCTGGGGCGATTGCGAAAAGAATATGGGCCAGCAGGAGGTGCAGCAGGAGAATACGTACTTCCAGGAGGCGGCGGCCCAGGGGCAGAGCATTCTGGTCGCCGCCGGGGACAGTGGCAGCGAGAGTTGCTTCCAATTCTTGCAGGGCGGCAGCTTTGATTTCTCGCTTAACGCCGATGATCCCGCCGCGCAGCCCTTCGTCACCGGCGTCGGAGGCACTAATCTCACGCTGAGCGGCAGCAACGGCTACGGCTCCGAGGCGGTCTGGAACGGCGGCTTGCTCGGAGGCGCGGGCGGCGGCGGCATCAGCCAGTTCTGGAAAACGCCCTCCTGGCAGACCGGTCCCGGCGTGAAGAATTCCTACTCCAATGGTATGCGCGAGGTGCCAGATGTCTCGCTGGACGCCGATCCTACCACCGGCTATCCGATCTACTGCACAGCCGGCTCTTCGTGCAGCGGCGCGGGCGGCTTCGGTGGCGGTGGCGGTGGTTGGATGACTGTGGGAGGCACCTCAGCCGCCGCTCCTATGTGGGCCGCGCTGGTCGTGCTGGCCAATCAGCAGGCCGCGAAGGCCGGCAAGGGCGTGCTGGGCTTCCTGAATCCGCTGATCTACCAACTGGCCGGCGGAAGCAACTACGCCCGCGATTTCCATGACATCACGCAGACCGGCAATAACGACGAGCTTGGCATTAACGGCGGCGCTTATCCCGTGACCAGCGCCTACGACATGGCTACTGGCTGGGGCTCGCTCAACGCCGCTAACCTCGCCGCCGACCTGGTTGCGCTGGATAAATAAGTTGAAATTCGGTTGAATCCTGTCCATTTCAGGAATGTAACGGAGGCCCAGGCACCCCGCCGCTCGCGCTTCGTCAGCGCGAGCGGCGGGGAGTCATGTTGGATGCACACCCGCACGCTGAACATGTAATCACACAGGACGCGCACACGATCGCAGGACGCGCACACGCATTCCCACATGTTGGGTGCGTAAGCGCGCAGGACGCGCATACGAGCGCAGGACGCGCACCAGCATTCCCGCATGTTGAGGGCGTAAGCATGCAGGACGCACACACGATCGCAGGACGCACACCAGCATTCCCACATGTTGAGGGCGTAAGCATGCAGGACGCGGGCAAGCAGCGTCCCTACTATGGACGGGGGTTTTCTGCGTGGGAAAGTTTTCCGCGTAAAAGCGATGTATGTCCGGTGCGCTGGACGTGGCCGGACACCAATGTGTATCGATCCGCCCCGCCCACGCAGGTTCGCGTCGTTTTTACATGAAGAATATGCAAAAGCCCCCAAAAACCGTCCATAGGAGGGACGCCCCTTGTGTGCGTCCTGCGGAATGTGCTATCCAGCGTGCGGGCTTGCGTCCTGCGGGCTCGGCTTGTCCGCGTCCTGCCCTCCACGCCGACCAATCTCCGGCTTAATCTGACGCACCACCTGGTGGCACCTGCCCGTCGCTTGCGCCCAACCGCTTTGCACAGGACTTTATTTCAGCTTACAATGGAACCATCGATCCTATTGAACTGCTGCACTTTCCCAATCGTTAGGAGCTCAGGAATGAAACCATCGATCTCCAGACCCGGCAACTGGCAACTTTTGCGCCTGTGGACGGGCATTGGCCTGCAATCGTTCGGCGGGGGCGCGTCAACCACGTTTTTAATCCAGCGCACATTTATCGAAAAGCACAAATACTTAACGGCAGAGGAATTTACCCACTTCTGGAGCCTGTGCATTCCAACGCCGGGGATTAATTTGATCGCGGTGACTATTTTGATCGGCAGGAGGCTGGGAGGCGCGTGGGGCGTGCTGGCGTCTCTGACCGGTTTGCTCCTGCCGAGCGCGGTGATTACCTGCGCGCTCGCGGCCATCTTTCAGCAGATTGAGCATCTCCCGGCGGTCCAGGCGGTCATTCGGGGAGTCATCCCGGCGACCGGCGCGCTTATGCTGCTGGTGGCGTTTAACTTCGCCGGACCCATTCTGCGCAAGAGTTCCAAAGAGGGCAAGCTCTCGCTGCTGGCGAACAGCGCCGTGATTGCGCTCTGCACCCTGGCGGTCATTCTCCTCAAGCTCTCAGCGATTGTGATCGTCGTCAGCGCGATCGTCGTGGGCGCGCTCTGCTTCTCTCCCAAACCGGTGCCGGCTTCCCAGGAGGGAGAGCGCCAGCAATGATTAATCCTCTGCTCTACTTCTTGCTTTTCCTCAAAGCCTCGCTTTTCTCAACCGGCGGGCTGAGCAATCTGCCCAGTCTTCACCAGGATTTGACGGGAGCCGGCTGGGCCGGGGAGTCGGATTTCGGACAATCGGTCGCCATCGGGCAGATCAGTCCCGGCCCCAACGGCCTGTGGGTCATCAGCCTGGGCTACCTCACCTATGGATACCTGGGGGCGCTGCTGGCGCTGATTAGCGTTGTTCTCCCGCCCTTCCTCGTCCTGGTCTTCGCAGCCATCTATGAGCAGATCGAGCACAGGCCGCGCGTGCAGGGGGCGATGCATGGCGTCTCCCTGGCCGTGGTGGCCCTGACGCTGGCCGCCTGTTGGACCATTCTGTACCAGCCGTCGGTGGATTGGAAAGGATTGCTCATCGCGGTGGGCGCGTTCGGGCTGGCTCTAAGCCGCAGGGTCAACTTCCTGCTCATCCTGGCCCTGGCGGGTCTGATGGGCTATCTGCTCTACGGCCTGGGCTAAATCCGGGCTCCGCGCCTGTCCTTTTGACCAGTCTTTGCGCGCAGAAATATGAGAAAACCGGCAATTAGCACACTTCAGCTTGACTTTTTCCCGCCCATCTCATACAACTAAGAACGGAAAGACTCTAAACGTATCGCCGCGCTTCCAACTGCTCCAAACGCAGAACTACCAGCGGACGCCACATGCAGTTATGCAACTGGTAGGAGAAGGCGCGGGACGATACCAACGAAAAAACCCTATTTTCAAAGGAGAAATTTCACATGGCTTTTGAAGTTCCGCCACTGCCGTATGACTACAACGCGCTTGAGCCGTATATCGACACGCAAACCATGCAGATCCACCACGACCTGCATCACGGCGCATACGTGACCAACCTCAACAACGCGATCAAAGAGAGCGCCGTAGCGGACTGGTCGCTTGAGGACCTGGTAAGCCGCCTCAACGAGGTGCCGGAGAATATTCGCACGGCGGTACGCAACAACGCCGGCGGCCACATCAACCACAGCATGTTCTGGCAGATTATGGGTCCCAACAAGGGCGGCGCGCCCAGCGGCGAGCTGGCCACTGCCATCGATCAGACCTTCGGCTCGTTCGAGAAGTTCAAAGAAGCCTTCAAGGACGCCGGCGTGAAGCGCTTCGGCTCCGGCTGGGTCTGGCTGGTTCTCGACAAGGGCGGCCAATTGCAGGTCATCTCGACGGCCAACCAGGACAACCCCCTGATGGACGGCCTCTACCCGGTCATGGGCAACGACGTGTGGGAACACGCCTACTACCTCAAGTACCAGAATAAACGCCCCGCCTACCTGGACGCCTGGTGGAACGTAGTCAACTGGGATGTCGTCGCCAGCCGCTACCAGCAGGCGCGCGGAAAATAACCGCTTGCCCGTTAGCACGCACACGCGAGGGCCGGCGCGACACGCACACATGGGGGAAGCGAAAACGATCGGAGAAGATCATCCCCCATCTGTGTATGCCGCGCCGGCCCTCCTAATCATTGATGAAGCTACGGAAGGAAGCTATGTTTCCTCCTCCGCGAAAAACGTATCTTCATACACATCCGCTACGGAGAATGTTACGCCCAGGCGGGCAAGCTCCACGGAAGCGCCGGGTCCGAAGTTCCTGAGCGTCCAGAGATCGTTCCTCTCGCGTTGATAAACCTGGATCTCTTTGTACTCTGAGGCTACCAGGACATATTCCTGAATACTTGGGCACGCGCGATACCAGCCAAACTTTCTGCCGCGATCTCTGGCCTCGGTTCCTGGCGAAAGCACCTCGATGATCAGGCAGGGATTCTTAATGCCATCTGGATCGATATGATCTCGCTCATTGCAGCTAACGGATACATCGGGATGCACATAGCGCGTTTCGGAGAGATAAAAGTAGACATCGGGACTATACACACGGCAGGGGCGTCCGCGCAGCAGACCTTTCAGCAAACTGCTCAAATTTGTCGTGATAATCGCGTGATTTGGGCTACCTCCGGCGAGCATATAGACGTACCCATCAATGTATTCATAGCGATCTTCGCTCGAAGCGTCAAGCTCAAAATACTCCTCCACACTTAGAGCAGGTTGATATGGTAAAGTCATCTCTTTTTCTTCTCCCAGCCAGGCATAGAGAAAATTCCTCCTCCCAAATTATATCATTGCCGTCCCGTTCCTGGTAAAGAAGGGCCTGCATGAAGGGGGTATTTTTTCACATTTGGGCTGCTCGGGGTGACAAATATCTGCATTTGGGAGTAAATTGATGTATAATGCTGCTAAAAGGCTAATCCTCTGGCAGCCATCTGGAGGTTGTTATCCCGGATTTCGATAGAAGTTCTCAGAAGAGAGTAAGGGCGAGAAAAATGCATCGAGAAATAGACATTAACAATACGTGGAGGCATAAATTCTATAGAGTGTGTCTGCTGGAAATGCTCTGTCTGGCAATACTCTGTCTGGGGATAGTGATGGTAGCAGCGCCGGCAGCCTTCGCGGATGGGCCTGGGGGCAACGTCGCCGATCCTGTTGTGCGGGCGGTGGATATCGCTGAACCCGCCGTTGTGCGCATCATCACGCAGGGCGTTGGGCAGTTGACGGTGAATTTTCCAGGCGGGCAGCGCGTGACTTTTCCGAGAACTCCGCAAAATGGCGTGAATGGCTATCCTTTCCAGACCTCCGGCACGGGATCGTTTATCAGCGCACGCGGCGATATTCTGACAGCGGACCACGTGGTCAATCCTCCCCCCGATGTCGCGGACCAACTGGCCGCGCAGGATGTAGCCGATTATATCAATCAGAATTTGCATCCCGCGCAGCCGGTTTCCGCTAACGACGTTTTTACCGAACTGGCAACCGGCCAGCTTGTCTCTACTCCTCAATACACCCAGGTGCAGAGTATCGTTTTCCTGAGCACGGCCTTCAGCGGTCCCTTGAGCGCGACCAGTTTTCAGAACATTCCCGCGAGCCAGTACGCGCGGATGGATAAGATTGTCGAGCAGACCTCGTTTAACGCCACCGATACGGCCATTATTCACGTCAACGGGATGGATGACATGCCGATGCTGCAACTGGGCGATCCCACGGGGGTTCAGCAGCAAGATAAGCTGACCATTATTGGCTTTCCCGGCAACGGCGACCTCAACAACGATCCCACCGGCCTGCTCACTCTTTCGATCAACCAGATCTATGTCAGCGCGATCAAGCCAAACAACGGCGCGACGGTAATTCAGGTTGGCGGCAATGTCGAGCACGGCGATAGCGGCGGTCCCGCCCTGAACGCGAACGGCCAGGTGGTGGGCGTGGTCAGTTTTGGCGTGAGCGATGGCAGCGGGGGACAAACCAGCTTCCTGCAAACCAGCAGCACGGCGAAGCAACTGCTCCAGCAGGCGGGGATCAGCACCGCGCCGGGCGCGCTTCAGCAGGCGTGGAGCAAGGCGTTCAATGATTATGCCGCGAACATTCCCGGCCACTGGCATCAGTCCATGCGGGAATTCCAGCAGATTATCAACCAGTATCCGCTGTTTAAGGCGGTGAATCCGTTCCTGCAGTACGCCACGCAGCAGGCGAAGTCGGAGGTGCAGACGCAGGAGAACAACTCCTCCGGTTCGCCATCGCCGACGGTTGGATCGGGCGGGCTTAGCCCTCTGCCCTTTATTATCGGCGGCGCGGTCGTGATTGTCTTCCTCTTCGGCGGCATCGCGCTTTCACGCCGGCACAAGCCCGTTGCTGCTCCCCCAATGGCCGGCTATGGCTTCCCACCAACCTCCGGCTACAATCATCTGCCCGCTCAACCCTACGCCGGCTCGCAGCCCGGCCAGGGTCCCTCCGCCGGGATTCCGCAGACGCCCGCCTATCCGGGCCAGTCAGGCTACCAGCAGGCGGCTTACAGCGGACAAGCCCAACCGCAGGCCGGTTATAGTGGACAAAGCCAGCCACAGGTGGCCTACAGCGGACAAAGCCAGCCGGCGGTTTCGCCATCCCCTGCGCCGCAGCCAGTGCAGCCCCAATTCCAGCAGCCGGGCTACAGGTCTGGTCAATCCTCGCCGCCTCCAACCGGTCTGGCCGCGTTCGGAGCGCCACCGGCCACGCCTCATCCCGGCCCATCGGCCTCCGACTCAACGATCCTGGCGCGCACCAGGTCCGCGCCCCAGTGGCGCACCTGGCCCTGCGGACACCTCAACCGCGACGACGCCCGCTTCTGTGGCACCTGCGGCGAACCCGCGCCGCCCCCCCTGGTGCGCCGCGTCGAGCAATAACAGACAGAGAGGCAGCGCGCGCTGCCTCTCTCTTTGTATAGTACATAGTCGCCGGGGCAGATCTTCGATTTAAGATGAAAGGAGAAAGACACCCCCAGCAGAGAATGAACGATCGCGGGACGCGGACAGGATCGCGGGACGCACACCTGCCCATTGGGCGGCATGGTACACAGGACGCACACAAGAGGCGTCCCTACTATGGACGGTGATTGGTGGTGTTTGCGCGTTTTTTACGTAAAACCGGCGCGAACCTGCCTGGGTGGGCGGATGGATGCACATTGATACCCGGCATCGCTCAGCATCTCGGCCAGCGAGCAGGATGCGCGTGCTTTTACGCGAAAAACATTCCCACGCAGAAAATTCCCGTCCATAGTAGGGACGCTGCTTGCCCGCGTCCTACATGCTTACCCGCGTCCTGCACGCTTACGCACCCCACGCGCTTGCCCGCGTCCTGCATGCTTACCCGCGTCCTGCACGCTTACGCACCCCACGCGCTTGCCCGCATCCTGCCAACGTGCCCACGTCCTGCAATCTTGCCCGCGTCCTGCATGCTTACGCACCCAACTTATGGGAATGCTTGCCCGCGTCCTGCGCCATCACGCCCCCCAACGTGAATGGAGCGCCAACTCTCGCGTCCCGCGCACACTTTTTTCCGCGCTTATGCGCCCATAATGTAATACCCGGCATCGACGAAAAGAATCTCGCCAGTGATCGCGCGGGCGAGGTCGCTGGCGAGGAAGAGCGCAGCGTCGCCCACCTCGCTCTGCTCGATATTGCGCCGCAAGGCTGCGATCTGGCCGCTGTGCGTGCGGAAATCGGTGAAGCCGGAGATGCCGCGCGCGGCCAGCGTGTTCAAAGCGCCGGCTGAGATAGCGTTGACGCGAATGTTAAACTCGCCCAGTTCGAAGGCCAGATAGCGCACACTGCACTCCAGGGCGGCCTTCGCCACCGCCATGACGTTATACTTAGGCATCACGCGCTCGCTTGCTTGATAGGTCAACGTCAGAATGCTGCCGCCGCCGGCCGCCTGCATCAGGGGCAGCGCGCGCCGGGCCATCGCGGTCAGCGAATAGGCGCTGACATCCAGAGCGGTAAAGAAATCCTGGCGCGAGGTCTGGTAGAAAGGATTCTCCAGCGCGTTCTTGGGAGCAAAGGCCACCGAGTGGATAAGGATGTCGAGCTTGCCGCCGAAGATCTCACCGGTTTTAACAAAGGCCGCGTCCAGCTCATCGTCGTTCTGCACATCGCATTGCAGAGTTGAGGTCCCCGGAATCTGCTCCGCCAGTTCTTTGACGCGCCTCTCCATCGGTTCGATATAGGAGAGAGCCAGCGTGGCCCCCTCGCGAGCCAGGGCCTGAGCGATGGCCCAGCCGATCGAGTTCTTGTTGGCGATGCCGAAAATAAGCGCTTTCTTCCCTTCGAGTAAAGGCATAGAAGTCTCCTCTCAAGATAGTATGATCACAAAGTTGTGGGATAATTGCGAGCGACCCATCCGTTCATCCCATTTGCCAGGTTATACACCTTTTTCAGACCGGCGACCAGGGCAATCTCGCAGGCAGTGGCGCTTCTCTGGCCGGAGCGGCAGACAAAAATAACCTCCTCGTCCTCAGGCAGATGGAGGTTTTTCAGAGCCTGGCCAAAGGAATAGATGCCGCTAATCGGGAGCAGGGTTGCCTGCGGGATATGTCCGCTCTGCCACTCATCCAACTGCCGCACATCGATCACCCTGGTCCCCTGCTCAATCATCCGTTTAGCCTCATCGGTACCGATCGTGGTATAAGGAAATGCCTCTTGTTCGTCCGCGTAAGTCATAGGGGTTTCTCCTTCTCATGGCTAGTGTCGTATTGTTCAAGCCAGAGGCGTCCTAAGGTCGTAATGCTAATCACATACTCGTCGCCAACAAAGGCCATCGTGAGCAAGCCCTGATCCTCCATATCGCGGAAATCCTCAGTCACCAGAAAATACTGATGGACCAGGCGCGACAGGTCACTCTCCGGCAATTGCTTCCAGATCAAAAGCTCGCGCAAGACGGCGGCGAACTTGGGGCCGCTATCGTCGATTGCCCGCATATACTCACCCGCCCCTTTTCAAGAATTCGCACTGCCCACAGTGTAACAAATCCAGAGGGCAAGAGCAAGCAAGATCGTTTTTGCTGGTGGACGCAAAATTCGCACTCGACGTCGCTTGCGAACTGTGTTATAACCAGGGAAAGCACATATGTTTATCATCAAGGAGGCCAGTCCAGCCATGTCGAATCCAGCCAGGCCGGAGATCCAGGCCAGCACCGTTATCCGCAATATCGGGCAGCTTGTCACTATTTCGCAGCAGCCGCTGGCGGGGGCCGGCGGTCCGCTCCAGGTCATTGCCAACGCCGCGCTCGCCGTACAGAAGGGTCACATTGTGTGGATGGGTCCAGACGACGACGCGGAACCAATTTTTCAGCAGGGGCAGAGCCGGGGGGACGGTATCACGCTGATCGATGCCGGAGGCGCGGTCATCACGCCCGGCCTGGTGGACTCGCACACCCACCTGGTCTTTGCCGGCGATCGCGCGGAGGAGTTTCACCTGCGCCGGCGGGGCGTGAGCTACGGGGAATTGCTGGCCCAGGGACGCGGCATCCTGACGACCATGCGCGCCACGCGCGAGGCCGACACGGAGACGCTGACCGAGCTTGCGCAGCGACGCCTGGATGCGATGCGCCGGCACGGCACAACCACCGTCGAGGCCAAAACCGGCTATGGACTGGACACCGTCACCGAAGAGACCTGCCTGCGCATCATCAACAGCCTGAACGCGCTTGAGTCCGAGCCGCGTTCGCAGCCCGATCGTGTGCGCATCGTGCCGACCTTCCTGGGCGCGCACAGCCTGCCGCCCGAGTATCGGGAGAAGCGCGCGGCCTACGTGGACCTGGTGGTCGAAGAGATGCTGCCCTCGTTCGTCGGCCTGGCCCGCTTCTGCGATGTCTTCTGCGAGCGGGAGGCGTTCACTCTGGAGGAGTGCCGGCGCATCCTGACGCGCGCCAAAGAGCTGGGCTACGGACTCAAGCTCCACGCCGACCAGCTCAGTCCCTCCGGCGGAGCACGCCTGGCCGCGGAACTGGGCGCGACCTCCGCCGACCACCTGGACTTTGCCAGCGACGAGGACCTGGACGCCATGCGCGAGGCCGGGGTCGTCGCCACCCTGCTGCCCGGCTGCTCCTACACCCTGCGCACGCCCTATCCCTCCGCGCGGCGTTTCCTGGACCGGGGTCTGCACGTCGCCCTGGCCACCGACTTCAATCCCGGCACCTCCTACTGCGAAAACATGCAGACCATGCTCGGCCTGGCCATGTCCGCGATGGGCATGAGCCTGGAGGAGGCGCTGACCGCCGCGACCATCAACGGCGCGCGCGCACTGGGCTTGCAGGACCGCATCGGCAGCCTCGAGGTGGGCAAACGCTGCGAGCTCGTCCTCTGGTCGATTCGGGACTACCAGGAGATCGGCTACCACTTCGGCGTCAACCTCGTCCAGTCGGTGCTGCGCCTGTAATTCTTGAGGCCCTGATTAAAATCACGCGAGCAGCGGAGGATGTTTCACGTGAAACATCCTCTCTGCAAGGACCAGGCTTGCCTATTTTGCCCTGTTGTACAGAAACGCCATGTTCCAATCGAAGACCTCAGCGCCTTCCCAGGCGTCGAAAGGCGCGGGCAACTTCCTTCCGGTCGCCTCCTCCAGCGGCAGGCCCTCGCCCATGCACTGTTCCGCTAAGGCCAGGCAGGAGGCGAGATAGCCCCGGTTGAGCGCCAGATCCTCGCGGCTGCCCAGCGGCCCGTGCCCGGGAACGGCGATCGTGAAGTCGAATTGCTCGATGCGTTGGAGAATGGCCTGCCACTCCTGCGGATCGCCGTGACCTATCCAGGGATGCACGCGCACGAAGAGCAGATCACCCATAAAAAGCAGGCGGTCGGCGGGCAGATAGAGAAAGGCATCGCTCGCCGTGTGCCCGCCGCCGTAGGTAAGCAGCTCTATGGTTCTCTGGCTGCCGTGAAAGGTCAACTGCTGCCCAAAGGTGAGATCGGGGAGAGTTCTCTCAAATGTGGAGATAGCGCTCAGGAGCTCGCGCCGCGTGGCTATCTCAGCAGCCTGCGAACGCCTCTTAGCGTCATCCTGCTCCCGCGCGCGTTTGGCCTCAAACTCACGAATATCGTTCTCGATCTCGCGCTGCATCTCCTCCCGACTCATGTTCTCGTTCATGAGAATATCCGCGCGCGTCCTTTCCGTCGCGATGATAGTGGCGGCGGGATGAAAGACCTGGTTTCCCCAGAAGTGGTCGCCATGCCTGTGGCTGTTGACAACATAGGCGATCGGCTGCCCCAGAAGTTGCTCTGCGGCGGCACGCAGATCCTGCGCGGCCTGCGGCGTGCCAAAGGTATCAAAGATCAGGGTGGTCCCGCCCAGGTCGATAATTCCCGCATTGCTCATCGAGCCGGTTCCATCGATCGAGATAGCGGCATAGACGCCTTGCGCCAGTTGTTCCAGATGAAAGTGCCGGGATGTAAAAGGAACAGATGTTGGATAGGTCACGTTTTTCCCTCCCTATAAATATTGAGCTTTTTCTTGCAATTTAAACCGATCTTTATTGTATCATACGGCCTTTTTCGATCAAGCTTCGGGAAAATGGCCCTCAAAAAAACGCGCAGGCCGGCTCATCATGTAGAAATCGCGTCTCTACATGATGGCCGGCCTGCGCACTATGTGAACCTTTCGCAGGCATTTACCTCTGCGAGGTCGTATGTTCCGGCTGGATATACAGGATTACCCGCTCCTCGCCGGGCTGGTTGTAGGGATACTTGTCCACCCCCATGTACTTTTTCGCCAGGGAGTCGATAAACTTCTTCTGCGGATCATCCTCGATGCGCACGACCTTGCCGCGAATCTCCAGGTAATGGTAGGGATTGTTCGGATCGGTGATCGAGAGCGCGACATGGGGATCGCGCTGCACATTGCGGTACTTCTGGCGCGTGCGAGTCTGGCTGACACGTACATATGTTCCATCCCAATCGAACCAGACGGGATTTGACTGCGGCTCATGTTTGGGGCCGATGGTTGCCATGTGGGCAAAGCTCTTCGACTGAAGTATGGCAAGCTCTTTTGGCGGAATAACGCTCATTTTTTCCCTCCTTCAACTTGTCGCTCAGAAGCTGTGCAGTTCTCTGAGCGGAGAACACACCTCCAGTATGATCCCGGCAAGCAAGCAAATATTGATAGACATTTTACTCTTTGCGGCTCCATCTGCTACAATGCCTGAGAAGAGGCAGCGTTGCCTGGAAAGGATAGCCAATGATGAGAACTGACAGTATGTATACGCTTCCCACAAAAGTTACGCTACAGGGCCAGGCGCTGAGCGTCGCCGATGTGCTCGCCGTGGCCCGTCACTCCGCCCCGGTTACGCTGGGGGGAGACTCGCTTGCGCGCATCAAGGCCGCGCGCAGAGTGATCGATCGCATGGCGGACGAGGAGCAGAAGGTCTACGGCGTCACCACCGGTTTTGGTCATCTCAGCCGGGTGCGCATCCCGCACGAACAACTGACGGAGTTGCAGCATAATCTTCTGCGCAGTCATGCCGCGGGCGTGGGCGAGCCGCTGAGCGAAGAGATCGTGCGAGCGATGATGCTCCTGCTCGCTGCCAGCCTCGCGCGCGGAAATTCGGGCGTGCGCGTCGAGGTAGTTGAGCAACTAGTGAACATGCTGAACGCGGGCCTCTACCCGCTCATTCCCTCGCGCGGCTCTGTGGGAGCCAGCGGCGACCTCGCGCCCCTGGCGCATCTGGCGCTCACGCTGATCGGCGAGGGAGAGGTCAGCTATCGCGGCGAACGTGTCACGGGAAACGTCGCCCTCGCCCGTGCAGGACTAGCGCCTCTGCACTTACAGGCCAAAGAGGGGCTGGCCCTGATCAACGGCACGCACCTGATGGAAGCCTGCGCGATCCTCGCCCTGGCGGACGCGCAGCGTTTAGTGCGTGCGGCAGAGGTAGCCTGCGCAATGAGCATCGAGGGTTTGATGGGCAGCCACGTGCCGTTAGACGCGCGCATCCACGAACTGCGCGGCCAGGCGGGACAGCAAGCCACGGCTGCGCGGCTGCGCGAGCTAGTCCGGGACAGCGAAATCAACCTCAGCCACCAGAACTGTGCCCGTGTGCAGGACCCCTACAGCATGCGCTGCGCTCCCCAGGTGCTGGGAGCCGTGCGTGACGCGCTGGAATACTGCGCCGGCGTTTTCGAGCGCGAGCTAGGGGCCGTGACCGACAATCCCCTGGTCTTTCCCGAGGACGGAGATGTACTGAGTGGCGGCAACTTTCATGGCCAGCCCCTGGCCCTGGCGCTGGACACCATGGCCATCGCCATCACCCAGCTTGCCAGCTTCTCCGAGCGCCGTATCTACAATCTCATGGGACCCCACGATTGGGACGAGAACGGCGCCCCGCTTTTCCTGACCCCCAATCCCGGCCTCAACTCCGGCTTTATGATCGTGCAATACGTCGCAGCCGCGCTCACCAACGAGATCAAGCTTCTCGCGCACCCCGCCAGCATTGACTCCATCCCGACGAGCGCGGGCATGGAGGACTTCAACAGCATGGGGGCCACCAGCGCCCACAAGATGCTGCGTATTCTGGAGCAGGCGCGTCAGGTCGTCGCCATCGAATTTCTCTGTGCCGCGCAG
>Ga0209581_1001468_pt1 | contig 27219 bp, 28 predicted proteins | sample Coa_R2_FD_187160 | JGI IMG/M metagenome (GOLD analysis project Ga0209581, IMG submission 187160) | Surface soil microbial communities from Centralia Pennsylvania, which are recovering from an underground coalmine fire - Coalmine... | ecosystem: Environmental > Terrestrial > Soil > Unclassified ...
GGCATGGTAGACTTAAACGAGCCATTCCGCGGAGAAGATTCCCGAATCCGAAGACTTCCCGTGATGCGGCAGAATCGATTTGGGCTGGCGACACCACCTCCGGCCCAAGCCAAGGTGTGGGCAAAATTTAGGGGCGTAGCTCAGTGGTAGAGCAGCGGCCTTTTAAGCCGAAGGTCGTGGGTTCGATCCCCACCGCCCCTACCAACCTTCTTTCCTTTCAGGAAGTTAGATTGCCACCCCTGTTCCAATTGGAACATTTGTTCCAATTGACCGCTTCGCGATGCGCTCCATAGATTCGCGCTGCGATTGAGGGATAACATGAGCGTAGATTTTCAATGTTGTCCGCACGTCTGCATGCCGCATCTGGGTTTGCAGCACGGTGATGGGCTCATTTTCTGCCAACTCCGTGGCGAGACCATGCCGGAAAGCGTGTAAGCCAACGTTTTTGGCAGGAATTCCCAGCTTGCCGAGCACGGGTTTGAGACCGGAACGGACCACATTGTTTCGTGACATGGCAAATCCACTCTTGCGTGGTGCTGGAAAGAGAAGCTGGTTGGGATTTTCTTTCCAGTGATGTTTGAGGAAGTCGCGTAGCACCGCTTCCAGATAAGAGGGCATAGGAAGCAGAGCCACGGATTTTCTAGTCTTGGGTTGACGGACTTGCCTTGTCAAATCATCTGTGGATTTGTTGACGCGAATCGTCTTTCGGCAGAAATCCAGATCGGACACCGTGAGAGCCAACAACTCTCCTGCTCTGGCTCCCAGAACGGAGGCCAAGGCGAACATCGTTTTGTATGGCTCTTTCGCGATGCGGATGATCTGGCCAACCTGTTCGCTTGTGAAGTACGGACGCTCGGATACCTCCTGGTCTCTGATCGTCAAATCCGAGAAAGAAACCGGAGCCGTCCTCATGCCGCACTTCTTCGCATAACGCAGCACTGCAAAAATCGCCTCCAGGATGTTGATAATCGTCTTGGACGACAGACTGCTTTGCAGGCTCGTAGCGAACCGCTGCAAGGCCGGAACGTTCAAAGCGTGCGGAGCTTCCTTTGCGAACGCAGGAAGAACATGGACGCGGAAGTAGCTGTCCCGCTGCCGCACCGTTGCCGGTGACAACTGGGGCGCGACATCCCGTTTCCATGCATCAACAGCGTCTTGAAACGTCTCGCCCTTGATAGGAACGGGAACGTTCCCACGACGCCGATTGATTTCTGCCATGAACAAATCGTGCTCTCGGCGGGCGGCGCGTTCTGACATTGTGCTGAGGTCACCAATCAAGTGACGGGCGCGCTCGGTAACAATCGTCCCATCCGGCGTCTCAACATCCCTGTAAAACAGCGTGTACGCCTTGCCGTTTTGCACCTGAAAACTGCCTTTCTGAAACCGCCTTTTTGGCACTGGCCCTCTTTTCCGGCCTGTGCCCTCTGGCTGCGTTGCCGTAGCGATTGTAGCAGGGATTGCAACGCTGGGAGCTTGCCGGGAGCGCATCGCGCTCTCAGTCGGAAGCGTTTTTGCCGAAAGATTGGCCGTGTCCGACAAGAACATTTATCCGCGTTGCTTAATTCAAGTAGCCACTTGGCGACTTAAGGGCATGGGTGTGCCCCCCGCCTGAAGGGAATGGGAGCGAATGGCTAACGGTGAATGGATAGGGGGCGGAAGGGGCAAGGGAATGGATTCCGCCTTGTGGCAATGCAAAGGAAAAGGAGCTGCCGGGACGCGGCGGCAAGCTTGCCGCCGCGTCCCGGCGCGAACGTCTTCGCGTTTGCGGTTGCTTTCGTTCATTGTGTTTGCCGGAGGAACTCGCGGAATAGTGGGTGGTAGAGCCGATAATGGCCCCGTGCAGTTCGGATCAGGAGTCCTTTATCAACGAGTCTGGTGAAGTAAATCCCGCTCGTACTCGCGGAGCTGTGTACGGCTGATTTCTTCCTCGCCACATCGTGCCAGCGAGCAAAGTAGCTGAAGTTCGCGTTTGGTGACCTGGGCAAGATCGGCGGAGAACTTTTCTCTTTCGAGGCGGCGGAAGATTTCCGGCCAGTGCTCCCTGGCGTCGAGTTTCTGGCGTTCGGGTGCCAGTTCTGCAAGCTGGCGGCAGATGAACGCCATGAAGTAGGGGTGACCGTGCACCTTGGACTGCAGCCATTGGGCGAACTCGGAGCGGTCCGCTGTCGCGCCAAAAATCGCATCAACGTACTCCGAGGTCTCCGCGAGACAGAACGGATCGAGATAGGCCTTGTCGTAAAAGCGCACCGCAGGCTCTGCCAGGCTCCTGATGTCGGAGAAGTAGTTCGCGGGAGCAGAGAAGCAGACACTGCAATTGATGTTCTCGGTTCCGAAGGACTGAAATTGATCGCGCAATGCCAGCGCGATGGCATCCTGACTCGGTGTGCTGAGGTGGTGAAGGTCATCGAGAAAAAAGACAACACCGTTCAGTCGGGCGGGCTGAATGAACCGGTGCCAGGCGTCTTGGATCGCGTGCCTGAGAATGGCTGTCCCGGAGGTCAGAAACAGTTGGGATGTTTCCCTCTGGAAGGAAAGCGGCCCGACGCTCACGCGCTTCAGCTTCCAGTTCTGTACTTCGCGCCGAACATTGCCTTGAATAGACTGCGTTCGCGCGATGCATTCACCGAAGGCGTCCACCAAGAGCTCCGCGAAGCGCCGGTAATCGCCGAGTTCTTTGGAGACCGAGAAGGGGACTGGCAGCATGTTGAATTGAGGCTCCGCACAGACAGCGGAGCATTTCAGGAGCAAGCTGCTTTTTCCGATTCCCCATGCGCCCAGGACAGCAAACGAGGGTGTCCGGCCGGTTGCGGTGCCTTGTCTGAGAGCTTGGCGGAAGGCCTCAAGCTGAGGCTTTCGTCCGACGAATTCATCGGGTTTCGCGGGGAAGTTCGGCTCCGGGATCACAGTTGTCGCCTCCGAATGGAACAGAAGGAACAAATGGAAATTTCCTTTTGTTCCATTTGTTCCTTTCTCTGGTGGGTGGGCTGCACGGTGGGCGGCTTGAGCACACGCCGCCCACCGTGCAGGAGTGGAAGGATTTACTTGGTGGGTTTTGCTGCTTGTGGGTCGGAGTTGGAGGGGTTAGTTCGCGGTTTGGGGAACGAGGGCGCGGTTCTCGACGAAAGCGCGGTCGGCAACCGCGTTCGGCCTGCCGATCCCGAGCTTGATAAATGCAAGCGAAATCCACGCATTGCATTTCTCGATGATGCAGGCCTTGCCGAGAATGGCCTCGTTCGCGATGACGTAATGCGTGAAGCAGTTTCCGTCATTCGGCATCGGGCACCTCCTGTTTTTGGCTTTTTGTTTTTGTGGATTTGTGTTTGTTTTGAGTTGGCTGGAATTAGATATTGGTTGTGGATTGGTCGGCGGCGTTTGCCGCTTGGGTCGGATTCGGCAGGTCGTCGAACAAGAGAAATCCCTGCGGATCAGATTTTGTGGCGGCCTCGATGAGCGCGTCTGGTATTCCCAGTTCGCGCAGTTTCTCGGGCCGGAAGACCAGTTGCGGTTCGGAGCTACGGTCGTTCGGATCGAACATCCGTAGGTCAACCAAAATCGCGCCTGGCTTCCGATATGCTGGCCAATGCGTGTTGGTGATGGTCACTACGCGGTCGTACATGGTTTCACCTCCCGATGCCGTAGCCGCATTCCCGTCCGCCGAAGCTGTTGTAAGAGCCATCGGGCAGATCGAGATACACGGCATAGCCTCGCGGATCGCTGTTGAAGTGGTTGAGGACCAAGCCCGCGCGTTCCAGCGCGGCCTTGATTCGGGTTTGTAGGTTTTGCTTGCGCCGCTCTTGCCGTTCGGTGAGCCCGCTGTTGCAGGCGATCTCGTTCAAACGATTGAGCGAGTTCGCGAGTCTGCAAAGCTCGGCGGCGTCTTGAGCAGCTTCTCGCGGGGTGCGTTTTCCGATTGAGGCGATGTAGGCAGACAAAACCGCCTCCTGCGTGTTCGTTCGCATGGTTGTTGCTCCTGTTTTTGGGTTAAGAGCCGAGAGGGTGGGAGAAGAAAGCTTGGGGATGTACTGTCACCGGTACAGGGCAGATGTTCCTGGTGTCAGTCGTTGTGAGTTGAAAGGGATTGTGGGTTGAAACCGGCAATGAATGTGATGAGGTTATTCTGCTCGCCTTTCAAAACCCACATAATGGTACGCGCGCCGCTTGCCCGGTGCTGGACCTGCCTCCGCGTTTAGCGTGCCCATTTCCATAAACCGTGGGTTGGGGCTATTTGTTATGCCCAGGAGTGGGATCGCTCGGTCGCGTCGGGGGAACTCCTGAGGCTGTGAGCTTCTGCCCGTCCCAGGTGTACACCACTTTGACTGGAGGCCGCTCTTTGCTGGGATCTGAGAGATCATCATAAATGGCGCTAAAGCTTCCGATGCCCTCTTGCGCCACGCTATGCACTCCCCATGAAGGGAGCAATGTGTCTGTCCCAAGAAACCGCCCATTGAAGGAAATGAACAGTTTTTGACAATGGCCGTCGGAGGAGTTCTTACAGGCCGCTTGCTGGATGAAGAGTTTGTCACCCTCGGAATCTGCCGCAACAAACCAAGTATTATTCCCTATGGGGACGTAGCCCCGGTTTATAACGACAGATCGCAGTTGCGCTGCGTATTCAGAAGATGAGTTCTGCAATTGGTCGCCTTGCGTGCTTGACAAGGAGTTGGACGACGGAGCCGCCGAATTCGGAATTGGCTCGCCAGCAGATGGGCTAGTTTCTTGCTCAGATGACGACTGAGCGCTTGACATCAAGCGCCAGATCCCACATCTCGCAGACTTGAACCCTCTGTCCGTCGGAGCGATCGCGACAACAGCCGGCGAATCCGTGTTTTCATTGGCGATGGTGTCCGCTAAGACTCCGCCGAACCCGCTTAGTCGCTCGTAATAACATCCTTCCTGACCACTGTTACGGTAAATTCCGGGTTCGATGTCAGTTCCGACGATGTAAATACCATCTGTGAATCCTGTGCGGCTGAGCGTAATCGGGGACAGGTCTTGAGTCCAAATTCCGCATCCACGTGATACAAAACCCTTGTCAGTCGGTGAAATGGTGACAACGGCAGGCGCATCCGTATTTTCATTCGCGATGATGTCGCTGAGCCCTCCGCTGAATCCAGCTAACCGAGCGTAGTAGCACCCCGGCGAACCTGTGCGGGTTCGATAGGTGCCAGGACTAACATCCTGCCCCACGACGTGAGTTCCGTCAGAAAAGTAGGGATAACCTGGGGGTGCGTTCGGGGCTTGCGGCCTCTGATTCGAACCAGTCTCAGGGGGTGTCTGAGGGGTTGCCTGCACTGCGGGATTGGTTTCGCTCGGCTGGTTGGTGTTTAGGGCGCTCGCCAGGACAAGAAGAAGAATGAACACTACAAGGCTTGCGCCTACCCATTTTGCGGTGGTTCCCCCTGTGGGCGATTGTCGCGGAACCGCAGGCACCCGGTCGTGCACGGCCGCCCCAACGACCACCAAGACTCCACCAAGCATCAGGACCGCCCAGCCCCATTGCAACTGCACTGAGTTTATGGCGACATCGGCGAGACCTCTGAACGGATTGTCCGCCAACTCCGTCTGCATTTGTGCACGCAGTTGCGACATACGGATCAGGAAGTTCACCAGAGCAAACAGCAAGAGGCCAACTGAACTGAGCCCGGTGATCCAAAGTCCTTGGAAACGGCGGGTGAGCGCTAAAGCGACTGAGACTACTGCAAGTATCAGAACGATGGCCCCGTCGCCTCGCCCGTTCTGGAAGTAGTTTAGGCTGCCCACGATTGGCATGCTGACGATGGGTAGGAACACACCCACAAAGAGAAGCAAAGAGCCCAAAATCGCGAGGATTTGTTTAGTTCGGTTGGATTGTTCGTTCGCCGCGCCTGCGTTGAATCCGGCTTGAGCCAGTTGCTCCTCATTGGTGGATGATTGAAGCACACCTGATTCAGGCTCTGTCAGCGTCTTCCCGCAAAAGGGACAGAAACCTGCCGATGTCAGCTTCTCCGGGATTTCTCTGCCGCAAAATTTACAGAACATCTCACGATCCTCAAGCTGCAGCCGCAGCATCCCACACGGCTAGGGGAAAGCCCGAACTATAGTCGACCTGGTAACCGCCGAGAGCCCACTGGGAAAATTTCGCCCAGCCTGTGCCAGCGCAACTTGAACACTCACCACTAAAACAGGAAAAGCACCCAACTCCGTGACAGTCGTCACAGGTGGACTGCCTGCAATCGCACGCCAGCTCACGCCATCGCTTCGCGATCTCATCGGAGATAAAGCGAACCCCGCTCAGCTGAAGATGCGGGGGATTATGATACCTGCCTTCGAAGTACGTGTAAGTCACCAGCATTCCGTTGAACTCATCATTCACAACATGCAGTCCGATGTCAGTGCAGAAATGTTCGGTTAGTCGCTCGGTTACAAGCGGCGTGGGGAGATTCGGAACTCGCTTGAGCTTCTTGACGTGGAGCTTCGTTTGGACTCGGCCGATATGGTCTTTGAGCTCCTTCAGAAATGCCGTTGCCAATTGGGGCTCTGTGGTGGCGGCTCGCAAAAGCCAAAGGTGCCTCGTGCCCCGCTCCGGCGCAGTGCACATGCGCACATCCGTCGCACACAGTTTTTGGCCTGTAGCAAACTCGCGGTTTGCGGAGTCAATTTCGTGCGCCAGTTGGGAATTTATGTCCTCTGCGCGGATCCAAAAGAATCGCTCTGGTCGGCTGGGCATAGCGACCTTCCTCGGCGCATTATATGCCTGACTGTCACTTTGCATAAGACCGAGAGTGCTTATGGCCTGCCTCCTGAGTGCGGGTAGTGCAGTTGTCCAGCGTGGATCGGGCAAGGAATCCGGGCCAGAGGGGCGGTTGCCCCTCTGGACTCGGACATGTGGATGACGGTAGCCGGTCATTCGGCAGCTTCGGGCAAGAACTCTTCGATGTTCTTGTATCCGTTGTGGCCCTGACCGACCTTCACCAGACAGGGAAGATGGAGTTCCATCCCAGCTTCGATCTCATTCGCTGGAATGTCGTAACCACTCGCTTCCAGACGCTCCGCCAGTTCTTCGGGACGGCCGAACACGCGCACCGTCTCGCCGCCGACATCCACCTTGAGAAAAAGAGAATCGCCCTGACGAGTCTTCATGCGATCAATCTTGGTGATGACCGCAGGAACAGGACTCCCTTCCGGGGCGGATGTGGCGTGAGACTTGATTGGCTTTGGTTTTGCCGTGCTCGGTAGGAACGTTTTTGCTGGCGCTCCGGCCCCGCTCGCGGGGACCCCGTCGCGCCGCGCGCACTCCATGTGCGCGCCGTCTTCCCGAGCGTTGTTTTCTGAGGGTGCGGTGTTCTTCCACCCCAACGGGCCAGAACCGGTCCCGTTGTGGACCCCGGTCTTGCCGGCAAGAGAAGCCAGGCGTTCGAGCAACTCGTAGGCATAAGACGCGGTTTCCTGGTCTTGTGCCTCGTCGTTCGTTACGCGCGCCTGAACCTCCACGACCGTGCCCGTCTTTGCGTTGGACGGGCCGTCGGACTGGACGGTGCGCCGGATGCGAAAGATAAGCGGAGACGCTTCCGCAGCCGCAGTCTCGGTCGCCCGGACGGACCCGTTTCCGTTCGCGGGCGATGAGGCTTTAGTCTGTGGTGCCAACGCGATGATCGCCGCCGCAGCAATGTGCTTGCAAATCCGCCCGTCCTGCGCAATGCGCACTTGGAAATCGGGACAGGTGCAGGAGCCATTGCCGTGCGGATCGAGTCTCACCTTGTAGGCGGTTCCGCTCTTGTTGGTCACGATGAACTCCGGAAAATCACCCGCTACGCGCAGGCGATTCGACTTCATCTCTTCCACTGCCCGGGGCCAGCGATTCCCTGCTTTCGACTGAAGCAGAGTCAGCGCCAGGGACGCCGATTGTGGATCTACGACTTGTGCTGCTACTGACATGTGGTTTTCTCCTTTTGTGGATTGGTGGCTGGAATGGCCGAACCCGCTCGCGCGAGATCGGCTCTCCCGCAATCCAGCCGGTGTGAATCGGCGTGGGAGCGCCGCCGAGCTTCTTGTGGATTGAGGTTTGTGGGTTAAGGGGTTTGTGGGTAAAACTCTTTGGCGGCACTTAGACACGCAATGGCATCAGGAGATGCTGGTAGCGGAAGGCGTCAAACAGAGCGACCTCGCAGATCGCTTTCGAGAACAGCTTCATCGAGATGGTGTCGGTCTCAAGGCTCTTCACATACTGAGTCAGGTAGTGAAGATTGAAGCCGATGTCTCGCGCCTTTCCCGAAATGCGAGTGTGCTCCAGAGCGACGCTGTTTGCGGTGCCGTCGTTTTCGGTTTTGATTGAAACGGGTGAATGCGAAAGCTCGAGCTTCACCGCCGGAACTTCTGCCTTCCTAGCAGTGGGCGAGAGCTGCGCGAGGCCCTCCAGCAGTTCTTCGCGCCGGAAGACGACTCTGGCTTCGAGCGGTGCCTTGGGCAGGACATTCTCGTAATTCGGGAACTGACCTTGCCCTCGGCGGGTGATGAGTCTGGCTCCATCAGGCAGCACGAACAGGTTGAATTCCTGTTCAGAGCCGCAGGTGGAAAACTCGACCCATCGAGGCTCATCCGCCAAGCCCAAGCGGCTCAGAATGGCTGCGCTTGAGCGAAGCAGAAGTGCCGAAGATTCGGGGTTTCCGTTTGTCTTTGCCGCACCTTCGGCGACCGACAGGCGGTGGCCGTCGGTCCCGACAATCCGAAAGACCGAACCGCGCAGTTCAAGTTTGACGACATCGGTGCTGTAGCGCCCTGATTCGGTTGAGACACAGAACAGAGCGCGGCGCAATGCCGCATCGAATGCCGACGCAAGGACTTGGCCTTGCGGCTTTAGCTCCCCGGTTGGGTTTTCGGGGAAGCTGTTTGGATCGGCACACGACAGAACGACTGTGCGCTTGTTGGCGCTGACCTCGCACTTGCCATTGCGGATTCGGATCTTCAGGCTCGGAGCCGATTCGGTTTTGACGAGTTGGCAAAGCTCCTTCGCCGGAACGAGCGCATCAACATCGCTGTCGATGGCCTCTCCGACGAAAGGGATCGAGATGTGCAGACGGTTGTCCAGGTCGGTGGCGGTCAACTCCAGATGGCCTTTTGCAGCACGCCATCGCAAGTTTTCCAGCACCGGCAAGGTTGCTCGCTTCGGCACGACAAGGCAGAGCCTTTCGAGCGCCGATTTGAGGTGATTGGTGTTGAGTACACTCATAGACAAAGCTCCTTTTGTGGATTCCGACACCCGCGCGATTGCTCACGTGAATGCGGTTGTGGTTGATTCAGGGTTTGTGGGACTGAGAAAAGGTTTGTGGGAATAAAATCGGAAGCGTGAGTTACGCGATTTTTAGGCCGCCGTTGCCGTCTCGGGTGGCAGGGGATTTCCGGCGGCGAAACTCGATGGCTCGAAGGCGCGATGCAGCGCGAACTGCGTCAGGATTTCTAGTTCATAGAGTTGCAGAGTTGAGAGTGCAATACGCTCCATCGCGCCGTCGTGCTCGAACTCAGCAAGAACCTGTCCGTCGTTCCGTCTCCGCAAACCAAGCTGATGTTCTTCGCTCCCAAACCGGATGGGAATCGTCTTTTCCTGACTGATGGCGCGGCGCGTGAAGACAGCGAGCGTCGCGAGATCGTTGGCTTTACTGATAACGAACTCGGAGCGCCACAACGGAGCCTGCACGGTAAACCGCAACCCGTGGGTGGAGGCGCTAAGAGTCACGCTCACCGAAAGCTCGTCACGAAGCAGCAAGCCAATCTGCTCGCAGGAAAAGAGCGCACGTCTAGCCAACGAGTGCATGGCCTGAACCTCACCGGGGTGCAGATCGAACCGGGCCACGCGCTTCGCCTCGTCGCGGACGGCAAAGAACACCCGCAGCCGGCCCTGGTCTACCTGCTCGTACACGAGAAACTGGGAAAAGCGACCATAGATTTTGTTCTTCGATGGCGAACCGTTCGAGCGGAACAGATCCTCCTCGCCGCAGATGGTTTCGTCGAAAGGACTCTGCTGGTCAGCGGACTCGCCTGCCTTGCCGTCGCGCAATTGGAACTGCTCGATCCGCCGCTCGACCGCGCGCAGGATGGCGAGGAGATGGAGCTGCTGCTCGACTGAGTCAACCCGCGTTTGGAGCTCGACCGATTCCCGGCGCGGGGTTTGAGCCGTTACGCATAACGTCAGCCCACAGCCGCCCGCTTCGCCTTGGACTCGGCCGTATTGATTTGCGATAAGCGTGTTCATGTCTTGTTCTCTCCGGGAGCCTCAGCCCTCAACAACAGGAGTCGCTTCGGGCGCAGGCTCTGTATCGATTTCGAAGTGGGTAGGACGCAATGTGGACAAAATCTGTTTGGGTACGACCTTATCCGTGGGAAGGATCAGGGCGCTGAGGGAGATGGGTCCCTGACGACCCTGCAATGTGATCTTTCGAACGCTGCGGCCAGTCTGATCGGCCTCGACAAGCCGAGCACTGCGGAGCATGTTGTAGAGATTGGTGTTTGGTGGCAGCTTGATCTGTCTCGCCATCAGGCGCTCTCGTGCCTGGCTGACTGCCACCGGCACCACGACTGCCGCCTTATCTCCCTCAACGTAGACTTGTGCGCCGGGGGTGTTCACTCCCAATGCGCCGTTCTCGATCAACTCCTGAAGTGCCTGCAAGAACAGGCTCACTGGGTTGTTTGGCTGCACAGCGATCGCGGGCTGGGCCTGTTCGACGCTGGCTTGATCGGCGCGGCTGACCGTCTGGGCGAGGGGACTTGCTGACTCACCGCCGTGCCCATCCGAGAGGCACGTCGCCAGATGCACGAAGCGCGGCAGGCCCAGATAGGTGATGTCTGCACGGGAAAGGATATGGTGCATGAGGAAGCTAGACAGCTTCGCATGAGCACCATGCTCCCGCTCAGGTCGCCAGCTTGCGACGGGCGTCTTTGTGCGCCGACCGAACTGGGCATAGGGTTCATCCAGCGGGCACCATGTCTCGTCCTTGCCGCGCACGTCCAACTCGAACAGCTTTCCCAGGTCATGGCACAGAGCGGCAATGAACGTGGCGTACTGCCAGCGCGAGCGGTTGCGGGAGCTACGGAAACTATCCACGCTGCCGTCTGGCCGCTGCTCCATCTTCATGTTGCCCTCGAACTCTTCCAAAGCCTTGAGCGCGACTTCGAGCGAATGCCGGTAGAGTCCGCCGGGCTCGGCGTGGTGGTGCGCGGCGCTGGCTGGCAGATCGCCCACTGTTACGGCAAACCTGTAGAGCAGCCTTTCAGCCAGCGCCCGCACCTGCATGTCCAGTGAGAGCCAGTAGAGAATTTGTTCGGTCATGGTTTCAACTGACTGCATGGTTCCCCTGACTCATCCCTATCGGGGATGGGTCACCCATCCCGGTTGACATCCCCGATGACTCATCCCTAGGGATGCGTGGTAACGGAATGGTTAAAGGAATCTCTGCCGTGACTCCTTGAACCGGAAATCTCGGCGAAGATTCGCCGTTTTTCCTTTTCGCCTGCGGCGGCGGTAACCACTTACGCCGCAGCTGGGATTTCCGCAGCCGGGGCGGAGGCCCCGGCTGGTTTCGGCGGCTGCGCCGCCGCCATGACTGCCCGCAAGGCGGGTACCCCGCCGCTTTTGTTTACGACTCCGACGACCGTCAATGCGATCTCGGACATCGGCGTCACCTGATGGGCCTTGTCATCCCAGACCTCGACGGCGTAGTTCGTCCCGCCGCTGTTCTCCGGGTCCAGCACCAGCAGGTTGGTCACGTGGGTTTCCTTCCCGCTGGAATTGACTTTCCGAGAGGAACACCGCAATACCGTGCCTGTCAGCTTCATCCCATTTTCTCCTCGTGCGAAATTTGGACTTGTGGGATCAGCGCTTTCACCTGATAGGGCTCAAGCGTGTCGTGGGTAAAAGGAGATGCGATGGGTTGGCCCGCCCATTTCCAGTACAGCTCTGCCCGGCGATTGGCAGCAACCGCCACAATGAGTCGGAAGCGGGAGGGCAGGTGCTCAAGAACTCCGGCATACCGCTGGGCCAGCGTCCTTGTCTGGTACTTGGCCGTGTCGTGGCCTCGGTCCACGGCGGCCACGCAAATCATTCCATCGGATCGGCGCAGGACGAACTCTTGCCAGAGGTAGGGCCGGCCTCCGACCTGGGGCAACGCCTCCGTGGGACAGCCGGCGCTATTGAGAAGAGCGATTTTCTTGGCGTGATCGAGGATGAATTCGGCTGGCCACGCTTTCGCCTCCAGAAAGAAATTCACGCCCAGCAGCTTGCAGCGAATCGTGAGCGGCGTGCGCTTACGGCGCGCCATGAGGTCAGAGCCAACCAGCCGGGTGGCCGAGCCAGTGACCTGATGAATGACGGGGTAACGGGCGATCTGCTTCAGGAAGCCGCTCTGTTTGAGCGCCGCCAGACGTGCGACAACACGGGTCGGCGAGTTCGCAAGACCGAGCTTCTGCGCTTGCTCAATGGTGCAGTAGCCGCCGAGAAGCACCAGCGTTTTCAGAAAATCGTTGCTTCGTTCATCCAATAGCTGAAGCCGTTTCGCAAAACGAATGCTCACGAATATCCACGCTCCAATGAAGTAGAGGGTGTGGATCGGGAGACTGGAAATTTGTGAGCGGCGATTCATGGCTAAAAGCGTGTCGGTGCGTGGACGACCAGGTTGCGGATGCTGATGGCCACGACCACACCGACTGTGAAAACGAGCAGCGTGGGCGGCACAGCTATGGGCGCGGTGATCCACAGCAACGCCAGGATCGGCATAAATCCCAGGCCCACCAGCGCCAAGCTAAAGCGCATCGGCGAGTGCATTTTTACCAGAGCTTTCTGATTGGCTCGCGCCCACGAACCTTCAAGAAATCCAGTCATTAGGATCACGAAAAGCGCCGGTGCCGCATGCGACAGCATAAAGAATCGAAAAATTATCAATTCCAAGGGTTGCTGCGTCTGTGCGGCAAACTTTTGGCGAATTGGTTCTGGCAGGTGAGCAAGTATCTGCGCTGTGTAAGCGGGTGCACTTCGTTGCATTTCCCTTAGTTTTGTATCGGGCAAGACACGGCTGGCGCTCGTCCAACTTTCGTTGATTAGCTTCCCACTCTGTCGATTCGAGACAAGACTCGCCAGAGATGCGAAAACCAACACGAATCCGCAAATCCAAATCAGTTTCATGCCGCTGCCTCCAGCGGAAACCGATTCTTCGGTTCAGGCATCAGTGGGAAACGCGTCTTGTAGGTCTGCCCGCTCGCGTAAAGGAAAGCCTGTCCACGCGGCAGCTTCATCAGCCAATCTTCGCGGACCAGATTCTCGACGACTTCGGTCGATTGCTGAGCGAACGTCGCGTCGAAGGCCAGGCGGTTCCGGGCAGGTTTGCCTGGAAGCACCGGACGATACGAGGCAGACTCGCGCCGGGTCAGCACAGGTCCTTGCCCCGCGATGTCGGCGAAAGTCTTTGCCGTCGCTCGATCCGTCGCCCGAAACCAGAGCTTGGTGTTCGTGTTGTCGAGAATCTGCTGCGCCCCTGCTGGCCCGAGGACACTCACCAAGTCTGCAACACTTTGGAACGCGAGCACGGCCATGAGGCCTTGCCCGCCAGCCTGTGACAGGAGGTCCACAAATCCCGGAAAAGCGAGCCTGCCGACTTCATCCACGATTAGCCGGATCGGGGTCTTTGTTGGCTCGTAGGCGTAGGCGCGCCCGATGAAGTTCAAGAGGTCCTGCAGCGCCAACATGCCAATCGCATAAGCCGTCTCCTTGACGATCATCGAACCCATGAACATGTACACGATTCGCTTCAGCCGGATGGCGCGATCCCAATCCAGTTGCGGAGTCGTGACCGACATCAGGTTCCTGAAATCGGGCGTGTCGAGCTTCGAAAGCATGGGCTTGAGCGAAGAGACCATCTTGTCGTAGTGGTCAGGCGGATGTTTGATGAGGGCCTGCAAGTATTCGCATTCCGGGGTGTGTTCAGGAACTTTCGGCAGAAGTTCTTCCAGGCTGCGGTTGACCTTTGCGTAGCGCGCGATCTTCGACAGCAGGGGGCGTTCCCCAGCAAGCAACATCGCTTGAGCGATGACGTTGATGACCTCCCAGGCGAACGCCTTGAACGGCTCCGATTGCCCCCCGCCTGGGAGCAGCCCGGAAAGACGGTCCGGCATTTCCATGCCTAGGACGAAATTGTGAAGCGGGTTGTAAGTGCAGGAGAGATGCGGAAATGCCAGCGAAAAGAACTGAAAATCCTTCTGGCGGCCGGCGCGAACGGCGGCATCGTAGGCGCGGTGGAGAACACTCAGGTCGCCCTTGGGATCAATGAATATGACGGCTTCAGTGCCGCGCTCAATCGCCTGCACGAGGTCAAGCTGCAGGTAGTACGTCTTGCCGGTGCGGGTCGCGCCTGACACCAACATGTGGCCTTCCAGATCACTGAGCGGAAGGAAAACAGGAGCTTCCTCACGAGAGCCGACGGCGTGAATCGCGGCAACTCCGCCAGAGTCTCCCGGCTTGCGCTTGCGCGCGGCAAGCGCCTTGCTGTCACGTTCCGCAGCAAGCACTTCGTTCGCACGCTGCGAATCCCAGGAAAAGCCGTGTCCGAAATATTGCATTTGGTTTTGCTGCGGTATGCGGGACAAAGCCAGGGTGCCAATCTCAGCAGGAAGCTCCAGTCCCAATTGACGCGCGCCGCGCATCAGGGCGATTCCGGTGAATGCAAGTCCCAGCCAAAGGCCCTGCCGATGCGTCAGGAACAGCCGGTCAGGAGCGACCAACGACAGGCCAGCCAGCGAGGCCACCCGATCACCAGGTAGGGAAATCGCTGCAACCGAATTGCAAACTCAGAAGACATGAGACTCCTGACGTGCCCGCTGGAGAAGCAACGGGATATTGCCAGCCGCACGGTCGATGTCCTCGCGGGTCTTTAGCAGAACAGGCAACGTGTCGGAAACGACTTCGAGGTTCAACTCGCTTGCTCCGAGTATGTGCAATGCATCGATCCAGTCGAGCGATTCGCGAATCGCTGGCGGTTTTGCCATGCCCAAGCGCCGGACTGCGGCTGTGAAGCGCGCTACCTGAAGGCTGAGTTGGGAGTTGCTCTCCCGCGACCGAGTGATGATTTCGGCTTCGTGTTCTGGCGCGGGATAATCCATCCAGAGCAGGAAGCACCGGCCGCGCAACGCTTCGGTCAATTTCCTTTGGGCATTGGAGGTCAACACCACCACGGGGCGGTGACTGGCTGCCACAGTGCCCAACTGCGGAATCGAAACTTGAAAGTCCGAGAGGATCTCCAGGAGGAACGCTTCGAACGCGGGGCCAGTCTTATCCACTTCGTCGATCAGCAAGACCGTCGTGGTTTCGGATTGGAGTGCCTTCAGAATTGGGCCGGGAATCAGAAAGTCTGTGCTGTAGAGTTTCCGTTTCAATTCTGACCATTCTTCCTGCGGCCTCGACTCTGAACGCTCGTGAATGAACTCAAGCGCCATGCGCTGGAGAGGCTCATTCCACTGGTAGAGGGCTTTCGCTTCGTCAATCCCCTCGTAGCACTGCAGACGAATCAGCGGCATCCCGAACGCGTCCGCGAGCACTTTGGCAACCTGCGTTTTGCCCGCACCCGGAGGGCCTTCGAGCAACAGCGGCTTCCTCAAGTGAAGCGCGAGATACATCACTTTCGCAACTTCCGGTTTCGCGATGTACGCGTGCTCCGTCAAGAGCGTATGCAACTCGGTGGGCGAAGAGACGAGCGGTTCGAATTTGCTATTGATGGTCATTCGGGGTCTTTCCACCGGCGGATTTCACTTCGGCCAGTTGAGCCTCCAGAGCCTGAATGTAGGCTGTCTGTGCCTCTATCAACTCGTGGTCGGATGAGGGATTTTGTGTTGCGCTGATGGCGGCTTGCGGAGGCTGCAACGCTGCGGGGGCACTGCGAATCGCCTTGCCTGAGATCGTCAGAGGCTCCAGAAGAAAGATCGTGATCGGCTGGTTGGCGTTCACCGCGACAATGGGCATGCTCATCGGCTGTTGCAGGCGATTCGAGAACTGATTGCCTTGGGAAGCCACCTCTGCGGCCATCTGGTTCCGCAGATAGTCGGCTTGGGAAAATGGCTGGTCGAGTGAACCCTGACCCGCAAATTCCGTGGCGACGACCGCAGCCCCCGTGCCGATGCGTGCGGCTGTACCCAGGACGGGATTGTGCTTTCCGATAACTTTGCCCATGAGTCCGGCGCTACCGTCCTTCATTAGCGCAAGGCCGGAAATAGCCATCTGCTGTTCATTGGGCAGCACGATGGAAGTGAATCGGACGTTGACGCGATCCTTGACCGAACCGGCAGTCTGTCCGATGACACGCGCACCCTCCGGGATCACGATGGCGTCAGCCAACCGGACGCTTCGATCCACGACGGCGACAACCGGAGATTCGAGTCCGCTGCTGATGGCGTTGGTCGTATGCGCCGCAATTTCCGTTCCCACGGGAAGCTGCGGCCCTGTTGGATGCGATGTGGTCGAGATGATGTCCGGCTTGAGACTTGCAGCCGCTGCAGGGTCATCGACGAAAACCGTCGCGGGCGTTGCGAGTGTGTTCGCTGCGCCCTGCGCCACGGGTTGTGTTGCCGGATTCGCGGTCGACCGATCATCTCCCGCAAAGGAAAACCGATGGGAGGGTGCGCTTTGAGTCGCATTTTTCTTGGAAGTGCTGCTTGCCGTTCCAGCGACGGCGCTTGCGTCTTGACCAGCAAGCTGATCCTCGGTGATGGGGGCGTCAGTCGCAGTGTTCGTGGCACTATTTGGGTGGTCACTGCCGGTCAGTCCGACCGGCTGGCGAAAATGGCTTGGGACGGCGCTTTCGGGCTTCGACAACAGGAAAAGCAAGCCTGTCGCGAGAAGCAGCAGAAGACCAGCCGACATCATGATCGGAGCAAGTTTCAGGTGTGAGGATCCCTGCTTGGCTTGCCGAGGCTTCGAGGCCTGGAACCAACTCTGCAGCTTGGTTACAAAACTCCCAAATCCGCTGAGCCGCTCTGTGCTGCGAATGCCTTCGAAAGCTTTTGCCGCGAGTTCTTCGCTCGGCGCTTCGTCTGCATCCGCCACCGCAACGGTCTGGGCCGGTTCAACAATCTTGGTTTTGTAATCGTCGTTCATCGCCGCTCATCCTCTACTCCAGGCGATACGTTGCGGGCTTATCGGCCATCGCGCGATTTGCAATCGAGAGTACGACCTGCTGATCGGAGTCGTGAACGGGAGGGTTGAACTCGACCAGGCAAACGGCGCGAGCGCCGGGGGCAAGTTGCTTGGCAGATACAATCGACTGGATCAATGCAACCGGCTCGACTTTTGCGGGTGCTTTCTTGCGGTCTTTCGGATTTTCGGCGGCCGTGACGATATTGATCCGCGGGTCTTCCAAATCAATAATCTCGGAAGACGTGTTCTCGACATCGAAGGAAACGAGTGCCAGCGGGCCGAAACGCTTGAGGGTGTAGAAGCGAAGGTCCAGTCCCCCTGAAACCACGCCCGCCTGAGACTTCGGAGTTTTTTGGACCTCGGCGATCATCTTCTCGGCAAGCTTGAATCGCTCTTCGTCGCTGCGCTTCTTCGCCAATTCTTCCGGCGGAACCGGCGGCGGATCGTCTTTGGGCTGAACTGTCGGAACGGGATAATCAATCGAATATGCCGTGTCTTCGAGCTTCCCGGCCTTCAGCGTGATGTTGACCACCCGTCCCGAGGACAAATAGACGAGCATGTTGGTTTCAATCGGCGTCTTGGCCTTTGCCGGCGGCGCTTCGATTTGCTTGATGATGGCGTAGTGCGGGTCTGCCTTATCAGCCTCGGCGAGAAAGTAATTGCTGTCGCCCAGAGCGATTCGTCGTATGGAGTCCGCCTTCGGAAATTCCACGAAGATCGCAAAATGAGGCTCGGTCGAAATCGAATACGGGTAGCTCAGCGGCACAACTCCGCTATCGGAGGCGGCGGGTTTTGCATTGACCGGCTGCGTGGCAGCAGCTATCGCGTGCGACTGAGCGAGGCAGCTAAAACAGCCGATGAAAATGACCGCGATGAGCCCAGCGATTCGAGCAAGATTTCTCATTGCAGAACCTCTTCTTTGTAGTCGGCGATCTCCAGGCCGGTCCATCCATTGGCGGCAGCGCGAGGCACGGGTGCCAACCGGATCGTGTATTTCACGAGCAGATTTTTTTCGTTCTCCTGGCCGTTGACGAGCGTGGTCATCCGCTTTCGACCGAAAACAATGGCCGTGTACGGATCACCGGAAACGAGCTCAGCGGATTTGATCGAGAGAGTGGAGGTGAGATTGTTCTCTCGCACGGTATCAACGAAGTTCTCCTGGTTAAGCTGCGCAAGGGTTTGCTGGCGAAGGCTGTAGGTCATCTGGTTGAGCGCGAAAGTGGTGTCGCGCTTAACTGTGAGCGGATCGATGTTCACAAACCGGCTGAGAAATGTGTTCACGAATGCCAACTTCTCAGCGTTATCAGGTTGCTGCTGCGCGGCTGTCTCGGCGACCTGGACAACTGAGCCATCCAGCGATGAGACTTTGCCGTCCTGCACCCGAAGCAGAATGGGCGGTCGAAGTTGCGCGAGGATCGCTGAGACGATGGAGATCAGTGCCACAGCGCACGCGACCAGCGCTACACGCGAGGCCCGACGTGCTTGTATCGCTAGATGGCTGTAGAACTCGGTGTAGTCACCCAGCTCGGACTTGGCCTTCTGACTTTCTTCAAGCATCAACGGAATCGTCGTCATCGGTCACCTCTGTCATGCTGTTTCCGGTGGCGGCAGCGGCCGGAAGTTCGTTTGTGGAGGCACACTTGTTGTTTCTGCGCTTCTGCTTCTTGCGAAATATCCAACTGCTTGGGGAACCGTTACCGCCGCGCCTCCCGTCGCATAAGCGATTCCTGCGGAGACGCCCGTCTCGACAGTTCGGTAAGTCATGTACGCCAGCCCCGCCGTGACTAGCTCCGACATTGCGCTTCCCGCCGCATTCAAAGCGCCCTTGGTTATGTAGCCAGTCAAACGCGGAATCTGCGTTAGCAGAATGGCGAGCAACACAAGCAGGACCGCAGGCACGAGATTGACGACGGGACCGGACAAGAAGACCTGCAGCAACGCCCCGGTGAACAACGCAAACACGATGCTCCAAATAGCCGGCCACAGAAGCACCTGAAGCAGGGCTTTGACGTAGGTATACGTAACCGAGGTGAGCTGCCGATTGGGGAGCATGGCGATCAGCAGCGGGCCGAAGATGTAAAGGAGAATGACTGCGAGGGCCTGCGCTACTACCAGCCCCAGGTAGGCAAGGACCAGTATGATTGCGGCAAGGAGCGTGAACAGCGTGACGATACTTCCCGACATATTCGCGGCGAAAGCAAGCACCGTACCCAAGCTTGAGAACTGCGATTGAATTTGTTGGAAAAAGGCCTGGAAACTATTCGGGTCCCCAAAACGACGGGCCAAATCAGAACTCAACTGGTTGAATGTGTCGAAAATACTCCGATAATCCCCGAGGATGGCGAGCGTGATCCCAAAGCGTGCCATGATGCGGAAATAATCTTCTGGGGGCGAGTCCTGAAAGAACGATTGCAACATGCTGAAGGTGAAGACCACCGCTGAAAGGGGCAGAGCGATGCCGAGTATGAGGGGCAGGTATTGCTCAGCGCGCGTCCACAGCCCGCCCAGGCCCGCTAGAAAACGAGCGATGCTTCCCAAATCCATCACTGCCCCCTCAAATCGCCAATGCCATACGACAAGCGCATACTGCCAACGAGGTTCGAGACCGCCGTGACCTGACCCTCCCGTATCTGCTCTTGCTCTTTTTCAATCGAGTTTTCGCGCGCAATGTTCAGCGCCTGAAGCTTCATCAGTTCCCCGAGGAGCCGTTGATCGTAGGCCTGCGACCGGAGCATCGCGCCGTTTGCCGCTGCCGAGAGCTTTGCCGCGCCACCAGGGCTGGCCACCGCTGCGCGCGACTCGATATCGTCCGCGTCCGATTCCTCTTGTTCCGAGACCAATTCCGCGCGGGAGGCTTCGAGCAGGCCAAGGGTCGCCGTCGCATCGGCGGCATCGAACCTCTTCTTGCGTTCAAGCGGGAACTCCGCGGTCGGAGTCGCACCGTAGGTCAGTTCCAAATCACCGCGGAGAACTGAGGGATCGACGAGCACGCTATTGAAGTCGCGCTGGAGTTGCTGGAATTGAGGGAACTCGCTGCCGACGACCTGATCCAAAACTCCGCGAAGCTGCCGGCCACGCACCAGCCGGACGCCTTCCTGAACGCCCGCATTCACTCGGTTGTATTGCTGAACGTACAGCCCCAGCGTGTTCAGCGTCTCTTGGGAGATGCCAATTTGACGACCGATGCGAGCCACCGCCGTCCAGTCAATGACGGGCATCGTGCCGATGAAGGCGCGTGCAGTGACCGGCACAAGCAGCGCGAGTGTTGCCGTCACAGCGAAGATGACTGGCTTTCTACGAAGCTGCCGCATAAGTTTCCTTTCGATTCTTTGGAGATGGCGATCCCAAGCCCTTCGGGTGGGCCATTCCAAGACGGTAGATGACTTCGAGCGCGGAGAGTTCGGGATGCTCTTTGGCAAATTTCTGGCGAAATTCGGTTTCAAGCGGATGGCTAGTGCTGGCCCAATAATCAAATGGCGTAGCAGTGAGTTGGATTACCGCGCTCGATTCAGGCCGGTTGCCGACGAGCATGTAACTCTCCGCAAAATGTCCGGGAACATTGCGCAGCTCTTTGACTACCTCGGCGGCTGGCTCGGAAAGATGCAATACCTCGCAGAGTCGCGAGAGTTCGCCTAGCTGCGCACAGATGAACTTGGCTTCGGTGTTTTGCAGGATTGCGAGCCCAACCGTATGCGGCGACTCCGCTGTGCCCACGAAGTCTTCGATTCCTTGGCTGGCGGCAATAATTGAGCCGTACCGCTTCCTCGCAGTGCGGAAAGCGTTGAGGATTTGCGCCCCCAGCACCGGATCAGCCAACATTGCCCAGACTTCATCGAATACCGCTATCGTCGGATGGAGATTTCCGCCTGAGTCTTTGCGGCCAATTTGCTGGTCGATGGCTCGTGCGATGGTGAAAGCGACGGCGGTCTGCAATTCCGGGGACTCCTTTAGCCCGTCGATGTCGTAGCAAATGATGTCTTCTGCCTTTTCGAATTCGGGGCTCGTTTCCCGGTCGAACAGTTGCGCATAGATACCCTCGCCGGTCCAGCGATTGAGCTTCAGAGCTACGAGCTGCGCCAGTTGCTCAATCACTGCGTTCTCGCACGGGTAATGCTCCAAGGTCCATTTCAGATCGGAAAAGCGCGGTGTCTTCCCGATGGCGAGAAGGCGCTCGTAGGTCATCCGAACGGCCTTCTCCAGAAAGTTCAGCGTGACGGAATCGTCTGAGCCGGTCTTGCCTGCCATGTGAGCCGCAAGTGAGGCGACGCCTGCGACCTGGGCCGAGTCGGGTTCTCCGCTGTTCGCCTGAAGATCCCAGGGGTTCTTCACTAGGGTCGTTCGAAGGCTGATTTCGCGGTACTGCCCGCCAAGCAACTCCACGAGAGCGCGGTAATCTGCACCCTTGGTGACGATAGCGATTCGCGGATTCACAACCTGCAATTGCAGGAGGAGCTGCTTTATAAGAAACGATTTGCCTGATCCAGTCTTGCCGGTGACGAGGATGTTGCCGTTCGGCAACGCAGGACTGAATGGGTCGAAGCGGAGAAAAGTCCCTTCGCGCGTCCGGGTCAAGAAGGCCGGCTTCCCGTCGTAGGTGCCAGTCCAGGGAGTCTCAATCGGAACCAAATCGGCGGCCTGGCCAGAAAGTATCGTGAACTCGCGGTTGGTCTTGCGGACACCGTGGACGCCGGGCAGGAAGGCGATAAATGTTGGGAGCAGGGCTGTCTCTTCGCGATAGCCACGAGCGCCGTTGATCTGCCCGAACGCCTGTAGGACAGAATCGACGCGTTGTGCCAGGTCTTGTTCTGCTTTCTCCCGTTCGGCCGAACTGCGCGTCACCGTCGAAGTGGAGACAGCTACCGCCAGTTCGATCTCGACAATGCGCTGCGAGGACGTGATGGCCGACGTCAGAGTGTCAACAGTGTCCTTCTCAAGGGCTGCTGCCTGGAAATCGCGGCGGCGGCTGCCATCTTTGCGAAGTTGGAAAGCCAAGCTCTTCTTGAGCAACACCCGGAGTTTGCGAACCTTCGCAGCCTGATCGGGAACGCGTACGTTCAAAACGACCTCGGATGAGAAGTCGAGCGCCACCAGCGGTCGCAGCAGAGAGGCAAACGTAGCTTCGGGCAATTCCGAAAGCGTGACGACCGCCTTCAGGATTCCACCGAGATCGAGGAAGCGCACTCCCTCAAACCAGTCTGTGTTCATCAGGGATGTGCATGACTGATTGATTTTCAGTGCCTGCCGATCCGCGGGGTTCAGCGCGTGATAGACGAGGTCGACTAGCTCGGGTTCGCTGAGTCGGCGGACAGATGTGATCGCTTCAAGCCCAATTCGGTAGGTTTCGAGGATCTGATTGAACTGGGCAACCAGGCGTTTGTGCTCTTCCCGATTGCGCTGGACGAGTCCCCGCGTGCGCGCTTCCCGAAGCGCGGATCGCAAAATATCAGGCAGCTTTCCGAACCCGTCCTGTACAAGCCGTTGCCAGAGAGCTGCGCCAAAACGTGACGCGGCAGACCGTGTGTCCCACGTGTGCTTCGGTTTCCAGGAAAGGAGCGCGAGAAGCCTGATCGAACGCATCTGGCCTGCATCAACCGCCGAGCGCCAGAATGAGAGGCGATTCTCCTCAAGCCAGGCGGCTGGCGAGTTCAAGCAATTGCCCAGTGCTCGGCGCTCTTCCAGAATTCGTGGCGTCTCGTAGTCGATCAAATAGCGGAACTGGAGTTCAATTTCCGGGTGACGAATGCTTTTAATAAACGCATCGAGGGCGCAGCTCAATGCTTCCAGACGCTCGGCGTCGGCAAGCTGTGTGGCGACTCCTGAGCATTCCCATCCGGCACAGAAAGAGCCGTCCCTGCGAACGATCAAGCCATCGCGGATTTCGGAAACTGGGATCCGCGCAGCGAGCGACGAGAGCTTCGAATCATCTGGTGCCTCGAAGCGATAACGTTCTGAACCCGCGATTTGTGGCAGGAAGACGGCGAGAGCGAGTGTCACGACGGCCAGAGCGCTGACCACGAACGCAACGAGATGGACGGTTGAAGTTTCGATCATTGCTCGTCCTCGATCAGGTAAGGCGCATCCGCGTCGCCGCACCGGGCGCAGTGCGCCTTGGAGCGGAAATAGTGCTGAATCCAGGCAACGAGATAGCCGCGCGGCTTGCCGTGTTTCGCCCAGCGGATCAGTAACACCAGAAACGCAGCCGAACCGTAGGTCATCACTGCCGAGACAGGCATGAAGTCGAAAAATACGCGATGAATGTGATCGCCGATCAACCGCATGACGATGGCCCACGCGATCACGAATCCCCAGTCCTCTAGTTCGAGTCCAAAGAACTCCGCTCGAACTGAGAGCGAGCGGGCGACGGGTTTCAGTCGAAGTGGCACGGTTCAGCCTGCGAAAGTCCGAAGAAGTTGCAGAACCGATGACAGCAGCAGCGCGCCGCCTGCGCCAGCCCACTGCTTACCGCTGGGACGCTCGCGGGCGATGTTTGCCACTGCCCAGATGACGAGGAACCCGGCGCCGAAAATGCCGAGGCCTTGGGCATAACTGAGGGCATTCGAGAGAAACGAGCTGACGCGGTCGCCGCCAATTTGGGCGAACGCCGGCGAAGCGAGCAACAGCGTCGCGGCGCCTGTTCCGACTGCGCGGACAAAACGCCGCGATTCAATTCGCCACTTTCGTCTGATGATCTCAAACATCGACACTCCTCCTGTGGCACAGCAAACTGGGAGTCCACCGGAGCGAAGGGAGTTGGGAGCAGGATCAGCAGCAGGCGGGAGACGTTCGCTGAGAATCCTGCTCCCGGTTGGTCACATTGGCGGTCTATCTCCGAGGCTCACAGGTCGTCCCCGAGTCACGCCGCAATCGGCGGAAGCTCAGATTCAATCTGCGGCCCACGGTGGCTTGGCTCCGGTGAGTTTCCCCTCTCACTCTTCCTAATGCACACCGACTCGGAGAAATTCACCGCCTCATTGAAATTTTTTTTATCTTTCTCGGTTTGGGTTGGTGGGTTAGACCGATCAGGAGTTCTGGATGGTGCCCCACCGGCCCGCGCTGCGCGCTGCAACCGGTTGAGGATGGTCTGTAATTTTCGATGCAGACGGCGGCTGTTCAACCGGTCTGTCCCGAGCGCCTCTGCCAGCTCCTTCACTTGGAACCCCTCGTACTTGAGCTTCAGAAGGAGTTCGCACTCGGCTTCCGATAGCAGGCCATCATGTATTGCTTGCCGGAGAATCCTCTCCAGCGTGATTGCTTGCTCGAAGGTTGCCGGTTCTTCTGGCTCGGCAGTGCCCTCCTGTAGCGCAAGGGACCGCCGTGTCTCGATCATTGCCCACCGAAAAAGGCTTTGGCGAAACCTTCGCGCCAATGCGGCAGGCAAGTGGCCATTGAGGGTCTGCATCTCCGGTGATCTCGCAGTCTCCAGGAAGCATACGGCCGCCTGTTGCGCGATGTCCTCGGGACACAGCCCAGGAAATTTTTGGCAAGCCTCCCGATAAACCTTGTGGATAGCGGGCATATACGCCAGGAGGAGCAATTGCTGCCCGAATTCTTCGAAAGTCCTGTCCGCGATGGATTCGACCAGCGCGTGCAGGATGCCGTTCCAAGCCTTGTGATTTATGTCCTCGACCCGCTCGTGCTCGTGCAACTGCGCGATCACCTCGGCGGGCGAATCGAAGTGGTTCAAAGCGGGGTGGTTAACGGCGAGCGCCTGGAATTGGGTTCGGGCTGTTTGTGTGCTTAGCGAATTGAGCAGACTGCGCTCAACCTGACAGACGACACAGCGGCAACTGTTCTCCTTTGGCATTTAGATTCACCCCTGCAGGGGACTCGCGAGCAAACGGGGCGAAACCGGCACCGAATCGAAAGTCTGGGCATCGCGGCTCGATTTCGCTCCGACCGGCCATTTCGAATTTTCCCCTTCACTATCTATGAGGCAAGTTTTCGGCAAAAACGCAGAAAGAATTTTCAAAAAAGGTTTTGGGTCCGCGACATGAACGGTACTGGGAGGAGAAAGCCCCATGCATGGTGATCTGCGACCGCTTGCGAGCGTTGCGCGAGGAAAAGAAGCTATCCCAGAGCGACATCAGGGGCACCGGCCGCTCCGCTATTATGTCTCGTGGTCGAGAGCTTCTTCCGCATTGCGACGTTCGGCGCTTTTGCCCATCTACAACACCTTCGCTGAGCCTTTGCAGTGGGCTCACGGTTCGAACAAAAACGAAGCCAAGGCTTGACAGGGATCATTTGTCTTTCTATTAAGAGATGCATAATAACGCGGTTTTGAGAGTCGGCGACGCATTTCAATCTGCTGAGATACGCCAGTCGCGCGCTATTAGCACTACCGCGCCGTCAATGCCTCGCGAAAGGAAGGGCGGCGGATGAATTCCTTTGAGTCGCTGTTTGCTTCATTCGGTAAATGCACGAAATGTAGGCAAATGATCCCCGAGATCGGCAACTTGAACGAAGACCAATTCAAGTTCCATTGGAGGCCTTACTTGAGAGGCATGCCGCCTTTGCACTTCGTGTTCCTGGGTTGGGAACCATCGTGGCCGACATGGCAGGTGAACAGCGAAGCCGAAGGTGGCTTCAATGAACCGCTCCAGTTCGCGATTAGGAAATTCCTAGCCTCGAATGTTAGCGAAGTCCGCTTCCTGATCACGAACATGGCTCAGTGTTCGATGAAAACTGGCGAGCTATGCAGCAGTACGAGGGAAGCAAGGTTCAGCGCGTGCAGCGACTTTTTGAAGAAAGCGGTGCAACTGGCGGTTGACGAGACCCGCAGAGAGCCAACGCGCATCGTCGCAATCGGCTGGCAACCCCTCCTGTTCCTAAAAAACCATCCGCGCCTGCTTCAAGATATCTTGCATGGCGACAAGTTGCATCGCATCACTCATTACAGCCCTCGGTGCAATCCTCACTTTCACAGATTTGCGACTGAGAGGAACTACGAGTTCCATGCGTTCAGTGAAGCCATGCGAGGTGAGTACGAGAACTTCATTAAATATGGGGAAGCTGGAGAATTTGCCAACTATTGGGAGCACTACGCAAAACCCGACCAGTCAGAGCGCGATCTGCAACGCATCTTCAAATGGAAATACGAGTTTGAGGATTTTCGATTCGCTTGAGACTCGCGCAGTTTGGTCGCTACTTTAAAGCAGCTAGTATTTCCATGTAGCGGTTGAAGCACGGCGAACAGCGAGTCAAGTGATCGCTGACCTCTGCGTCGCGAGCCTCGACAGGGTGTTCAGCCATTTGCTGAAGCTGAGAATCCGACGGACAACCAACGCGCTGAGGGTTCGGGAAGGCTTCCGACAAGTAGGACTTGGCGAAGCCGAGAAATTCAGGATCGTCAAAATCGTTAAGCTGTTGTTGCTTTCGTTTTGACATCGGTTCGCATGGCTGGCTTCAATCCCTCATTCTGACCGGCCTGCGTGCCGGATGGCAATGATTTCTTTCCCTCTTCTTTCGCGAGCTCCGCTTTGACGCGCTTCACGGCACTTCGCAACCTCTCCCGTGCCGCGTGCCCGGAGATTCCGTGCCGTTCGCCGATTTCGTCCCAAGCGTGCCCTTCCAATCGCCGCCAGCACATGTCTTTTTCCTCGAAGCTGAACCGGGCCAAGTATTCGCGCAACAAAATCCGCATCTCGAACTGGCGAGACAGGTCAGCCGACTTCGGAGCCGTGGCGTTTCTGGCGGTCACGGCATGCAGAAGTGCGTGCTCTTTGTTCTTCAACCGGTTGACGCGCCTCACAAACGCGCGGAAGACATAGCCCGCCAAATTTCGTGTGGCCCTGTCTTCGCCGGGAGGATCGCCGCGTAAAGTCTTTGTGAAACCGTTGCCGCAACCTCCTCAAGGACGTTCATGACGACAGCGGGATCGCCGGAAATTGTCCCCGGTTTAGTTGAAAGTGGCGGCTCTCGACTTTGTGCACGTTACGCGACCTGAGACTGCTCAGTCAACGAGGGATTCAGTTTGCGATGCAGGTTGGCCAGTTCGCGGAAGCCTTTGACCTTGCGGAATTTTCTTTCCGCTTCCAGCAACCCCGTGGCGGTCCAGCGCAGCGCTTGATCGCCGGCGT
>Ga0209581_1001471_pt1 | contig 27155 bp, 24 predicted proteins | sample Coa_R2_FD_187160 | JGI IMG/M metagenome (GOLD analysis project Ga0209581, IMG submission 187160) | Surface soil microbial communities from Centralia Pennsylvania, which are recovering from an underground coalmine fire - Coalmine... | ecosystem: Environmental > Terrestrial > Soil > Unclassified ...
TCTTGGCGGCGGTGTTCATCGATTTCCTGCGCCGCCAAGGGCGGTAGCGCCGGCGCCGGGCGGCGGGGGGCGTGGACCGGAGGCAAGCCTCGGTTATCGGAGCGGATCGTCAGCTCCGTCTCGCCGGCATCGACGACGGACACCGCGAGAGGCCTGGCCGGCACGATCGCACGGATTGGACAGCCGGATATGCGTTGCGTGCCGTCACGCCAGCGAGCAGCGCGGCACGGAGCGCAACCTGAGCGACGGAGGCTCAATCACGCTCAAGTACGCGAGCGAGAGCAGATTGCCGTACCGTCACTCCCACTCATCTATTTTTGGCTATATTAATGCGCTGATTTTTCAGCGCAATTTTCTTCGATCGCGCGTCGCGATCCGAACTGAGAACCGACAAAATTTCTTGGTGCTGATTTTCAACAGAAAATCGCGCGATTCAGGCTCAACGAGGTTTCAGCGACTATCGACAATGATCGGTCGATTTTTCGCTTCGTCGATCACGCAGCGTATTGCACACCAGCGTGAGAAATACCGTCATCGCTTTAGCACGACCGCAAATCATTCGCCATCGGCACGCACGCCAAGTCTCTCGCTTAGTACCATCTCGACGGCGTGAAGGCATGATCGTCGTCGTCGCCGAACAAATGCTCGGCCGCGAACCGCTCCTCGATCGCCGGCGCAGAAACGCGCGCTTCGCGCTTTGCCAGATGATCCTGTGCCCAGGAGAGGAACGTCGTAAGGCGTGCCGTCGGTTCGGTCGCAACTTCTGTCGTGAGCATGCCGATGAGCCGGCGCAGCCGATCGAGCTCGTCGAGTTCCGCCAGGATGGCCCCAAGCCCGGCGATGCGACGATCCTCGATATGCTTGGCGCGCTCCGCCAGTTCGCGCCGGCGTCGCTCTTCCTCCCTTCTCCGCTCCTCCGCTTCCCTCTTGAGCCGTTGCTCTGTCTTTGCCGCAGCGAGCACCGCTAACCCGACACCGATCTCGCTCGCCATGGTCTCGAGCCGCTGGATGTTGGCGTCACGGAAGCTGCGACGAGGCGCCGTGCCTCCTCCGAACACATAGACCTGCTCGAACTCGAACGAGAGCCGACCTGTCGGGTAATAGTCCCATTCCGGAAATTGCGGCCTGTCGAGGAGCACCGCATCCCAAGCATTGCGCCGTGCCGCCAAGTCGCGCTTGCGTTGCCAGGCCTCCTCCTTGGTACGCTCGGCGTCGGTCAACACATGCTTCTCGCGCTTGACCAGCTCGGAGATCGAAAAACCGATGACTTCGGTCTCGGATTTGAAGTGCGCCGCGCCCTCACCCCCGACAAGTTGAAATCCTTGCAATGAAGCCGCCCGTACGATCCGCGGCAGATGATTGCGAGGCGATCGACAGATCGCGGCGCAACCTCGCACCTGATGTGTCCACCTTGGCTGACGGCGACCAAGCCGATACAGGCACGCGTTCACGCCAAAGCTCGGCAGTCTTGCCGTTGGCGACGAACCGGAGCCCGTCATGAAGGCGACATCGAGCCGGTGAACGAGCATGGCGGCGAGGTGCTCGCGCCGCCCGCCATCCCGCACGAGAAGCCGGCGCAAGAAGGCTTCTCGTAGGAACGTGAGAATGCCGACAAGAATTGTGCCGAGATCGGCTCGCCAGCAAACTTCAAATGCTTTCGTTCCGTGAACATCTCAGGATCATGCATTCCTGCCGGATGTCCGCGGGACCGCATAGCGGCCGCTATGGCTCAAGTTACATAGTTGAGATTTGGGGATTTCTTTTTGAATAATCTCTTAATTCTTGCGTTTTCCTGCACATGAAGAATACAAATCTCCTGGGAGTTGTTGTCGATATCGGTTCCACCACATAAAGTACTTCACGGCACGCCTGCGGGAGCCCGGCCGCGCCGGCGAGTGTCGGCAGCATGACGACGACGCCTCGCACAGCAGCAGGTCGAAGCGCTCAAACCGCGGCTTGATCGCCCCGGCGCTCGAACGGATCGACTGGAGCCTCCTGGCGTCTGCGATCCGTGGAGGGAGACTCGTCCCTTCGGCGGCGGCTGTATTGGCGGGGTGAACAGCCCATCACCCTCTTGAATGCCGCACCGAAGGCGCTCTCGGATTCGTAGCCGAGCGTCGCCGCGATGGCGGGGATCGTGTCCTTGGAATGTGCGAGCCTCTCGCCGGCGAGCAGCATGCGCCAGCGCGTCAGATAGCCCATCGCCGAGAGCCCCACGGTCTTTTTGAACCTCAGAGCGAAAGCCGTCCTCGACATGCCGACATTGCGGGCCAGTTCATCGAGCGTCCAGCGATGTCCGGGATCGGCATGCATGTGGTCGATGGCCTTGCCGATGTGCTTGTCACCTAGGGCGAAGAGCCAGCCCACATGTCGCTCTGCCTCCTCCCTCAGATAGAGGCGCAGCGCCTGGACGAGCATCAGATGGGCGAGATGCTCCGCCACCAGGCTGCTGCCCGGCTGTGTCTCGCGCAGCTCCTGTCGCATGCGCTTGAGAAGCCAGCGCAGGGACGCCTGATCCGCCTCCTTGTTGATGTGGACGATCGGCGGAAGGGCGCCCAGCAGAATATCGGCGTGGTCGCCGTCCAGCGTGAAGCGACTGCCGGCAAGGAAGAAGTCTCCTCCGCCATTGCAGCGGGCGACGCCGCCACGCTGCGCGGGCGCAAAGACGGCGGTGGCATCGGCCGGTGGCAAGGCGAGATCGCTCGCAAGCCGGAACGGCCTCCCCTTCGGTAGAAGGAAGCAGTCGCCCGCCTTAAGATGCACGGGGTCGGAGACGCCTTCCATGGCCAACCAGCATTGGCCGGAAAGAACGGCGTTGCACTTGATACCCTCGTAGCTGGGAAACTGGATCGCCCAGTCTCCGCCCGCCTCGAAGCCGGCGGACACGTAGCTGCAAGGTTTCAGCAGGGCGAGAATATCGGAAAGCGGGTCCATTCGGCCTGGTTTTGAACGATCGCGACGAAAACGTGAATTATAGAGCATGGATCGTTCCCGATCCATGCGGTATCTGTCACGGGACCATCCGATGGCAGGACGTGACGAAGGCCTGCGCCGCCTGCTGCATCACCAGGAGACATCCCATGATTGTCGTGACTGCGCCCACCGGCAACATCGGTAGCCAGGTTCTTGCCAATATTCTCGACAGCGGCGAGCGGATCCGCGTCATCGCGCGTGATCCGTCCAAACTGCCTGCGCGGGTGCTTGGCCGCGTCGAGGTTGTGGAGGGATCGCACAGCGACGCCGCCGTCGTTGCGAAAGCCCTCGAGGCCGCCGACCGTGTCTTCTGGCTGGTGCCGGGCGATCCGCGCGCGCCGAGCGCCGAGGCGGCCTATGTGGACTTCGCGCGACCGGCCTGCGAGGCGTTCAAAACACTCGGCGTCAAGCAGGTGGTCGGCATCTCGGCGCTCGGTCGCGGATGGACGAAGGACGCCGGCCATGTGACGGCGACCTTGAAGATGGACGATCTGATCGCCAGCACCGGCGTGAGCTATCGTGCCCTGGCCTGCGCCAGCCTCATGGAGAATGTCCTGCGTCAGACTGCGCTCATCCGGGATCAAGGCGCATTCTACTGGCCGACTCCCGGCGGCCTCAAGGAGCCGGCTTGTGCAACGCGGGACGTGGCTGCCGTGGCGGCGCGCCTGCTGCTCGATCCGTCCTGGACCGGCGTCGACAGCATCCCGATGCTCGGCCCGGAGGACATCTCCTTCGACGAGATGATGGCGATCATCTCGGACGTGATCGGAAAACCCGTGCAGTACCGCCTCATCAGCATGGACGATCTGAAGGCCATGATGATCAAACGCGGCGCCGCCGAAGGCATGGCACAGGCCATGGTTAACATGATGACGGCCAAGAACGAGGGCATGGATCATCTGGTGGAACGCACGCCGTCTTCGTCGTCCGATACGCCGACCAGCTTCCGCCAATGGTGCGAAGATATCCTCAAGCCTGCTATCTCGGCGTGAGCGATGACGTTCGAACGGATCTTTGAGGCTTGGCAAATCGAGACGGCGCCGGTGATCAGCATGATCGGAGACACCAATCCGGACCTGATCCATGGACGGACCGCAACAGGGGCTTGCACCACCATCCAAGCAGCCGCCAGCCCGCAAACCCTTCCGCCCCGCCGAGAAATGAGGCGACAGCCAGCCCAGCCTTGAATGGCTCGTTCAACGGCAAGACCCAGCCAGCAACGCCGTTGGTCGTCTCGACGAGAGCTACAATCCACAAGGAGCCAGATATCTGCCGGCCCTCCTTACGGGCGGACAGGGCGACCCGGATCGATCGGATCATGATTGATGTCACAAGGTTTTGGGGACGCTCGACAGACCCGAGCCGCCGAGATGCGAGACGATGTTCATCAGCTTTATCGTCACGTACAAAATCGATCATCGCCATTTGCTCTCGCGACCAGCGCATCAATGAATAGTCTGACCCGCGCAGCGAGGTTGCGGCGGCTCGGGTAGAGGATCCGAATGTCTTTTCGGTTGACGGTCCACTCCGGGAAGAGACGCATCAGGCGGCCGTTCAGTACGTCCTCGGCACATAGGAAGCTCGGGATGGCCGCAATTCCCGCACCATCGCGTGCGGCGGCGTGGGCCATGGCGATCGAATTCAGGAAGAGCCTGCCGCGAACATCGATGCGTTGGACGTCAGTGTTGCGCTCGAACGTCCATGTCGTGCCGTGCACATAGTCGTCGGCGGCGGTCTGTCGGATAATGCAGTCGTGATCGGATAGCTGTTGGGGAACGGACGGCGCGTCGCGGCCGCTCAAATAGGAAGGGGCGGCACAGCACCAGGTTTGGCCCCGGCTTATGACGCGGGAGATCATCGTCGAGTCCGCTTCTCCCGCGCCCACCACAATCGCCAAGTCGAAGCCTTCTTCGAGCAAGTTCACCCGCCGGTCTACAGCCACCACTTCGATCTCGATTTCCCGATAGCGTTGACAAAAGACTGCCGCAACGGGCGCGACAAATGACTGTCCCAAGATATGGGATGTCGCAACTCGAAGCGTCCCTCGAGGATGCGTCCCAAGATCCTTGACGGCGGCGTTGGCCTCTTCGACCTCCGCAAGAATTCGGGAGCCACGCTCATAATAGGCTGCGCCGGCGTGGGTCGGACGCAGAGATCGAGTGGTGCGTTCGAGGAGGCGAACGCCCAGATTTTCCTCTAGCCGGGCGACGCGCTGGCTGACGGTGGATTTGGGAAGCCCAAGCGTCCTGGCGGCTGCGGCGAAATGGCCCGAACGGACGACGGCAACGAAGGTGGCGATGGCATTGAGGTCGTACATTATACAGTTCGATTGGATAGTGAAATCCACAATGGCCACATTGTGCTGTCCGAATGTTGAATGCAAGTAGGGAGCTCTGAGTGAAATCAGCAATGCGGCCAAGACGATGAAAGCTCTGATCTTTGACCCGAATTCTCATCGCGGATTGCGCTTCGGTGAGATCGCCGAGCCGCAGCCCGCTGTTACGCAGGCTCTCGTCGAAGTGCACGCTGTGTCGTTCAACTTCGGCGAACTCGCCTTTCTGGAGCATATGCACAAGCCGGGAGACGTGCCGGGATGGGACGCTGCAGGCGTCGTGGTTCGCGCAGCTGCCGATGGTTCCGGACCGGCAGCGGGTACGCGTGTCGCAACATCCGGCTGGAACGGCGCTTGGGCCGAGTTGCGGGCCGTGGAAACCAGCGAACTTGCACCTTTGCCTGACGGCGTGGACTTCGCTGCGGCAAGCACTCTGCCGGCGGCAGGTGTCACAGCGCTTCGGGCGCTTCGCTCGCTCGGGTCCGTTGTCGGACGGCGGGTGCTGATCACCGGTGCCTCCGGCGGTGTTGGCGGCTTTGCGGTGCAACTGGCGCGCCGCGGCGGCGCTCACGTCATTGCCAGCGTGCGACGCGAAGACCAGGAGGAGACCCTGCGTAAGCTTGGGGCGCATGAGGTGGTCGACGACTTCATCGTCGTGCAGAAGCCGGTCCACGGTGTTCTTGACAATGTCGGTGGCCCGGTATTGGCGCAATCCTTCGCGCTGGTTGCACCCGGCGGAATGCTGGTCAGCATCGGCAATGCGTCACTCAAGCCGACCACCATCGATTTCGAGCAGGAACGCGGACGCGGCGGCGACCGGCAAATCGCGGTCTTCACTGTCGGGCACCGCGGCTATGGCGCCGACCTCTCAACCCTTCTGGACCTGATGGCGCAGGGCGCACTCGATCCGCAGATCGGCTGGAGGGGCAACTGGCGGCGAGCGGCAGATGCCGCGGATGCCCTCCTTGAACGCCGTGTGCGCGGCAAAGTCGTCCTCGATCTTTTCGAACAGGAATGAAGTCTTCATGAGCCATATCACCGGTCTCACCTGAACCATCAGTCAAGTGCTCTGCCGCCTGCGGCATGAAGATGGTGTGCCTTTCCGCGCCATGTGCCGTAACGAAGAGCAGATCCGAAGGCAATTAACGCAGGGTATCGAAGTTGTCTGTTTGATGGCTCAATACGGCGCCATCGCAAGCGAATTGGCAGCGGTCGATGTCGCGAAAGAAGGCTGCCGGCTAAGCGGCCGTAGCCCATTCTGCTTTGTTGATTGCGCGGGTCGTCCACACCACGCCCTGGCTTATTGGAGCGGGAAGCAGCACAGCGAGGAATCTCGAGATGCCAAGTCCAATTGTCAGGACGCTTCACCGCGCATCCGAAACTGTCAGACCAAATTTGAACCTTTTCAAGGCGATCTGGGCGCAGTGGGAGGCCGATGGCTCCGTCCCTGGCGAAAGGGAAGTCTATGTCAAAGCAGAGAACGCACTGAAGCAAGCGCTGCGCACTTTGGGCGAAACAAATATTCCAGAGTTCGCTCGTTCGAATGATGTGCGGCGCTACGCCATGGCGTTAGGGGAGGCTATCCGTTGCGTCGAGCGGTGAGTATCCAATCATCAACCATATGCGTGAACTTGGGACCGCTGATCATAACGGACGGCAAGGCAAGTCGTCATCCGGGCTGAGGCAGAAGGATGCCCACTGAACTACGAGATTTAAGATGGGCAATAACTGCGGCGCGGTACCGCAGCTTACGAAGAGCCGCTGAAGAGCTGAACGTAAGGCAATCGACGCTGAGCCGCCGACTGCGGGGGCTTGAATATCGCTTAGGGGCCGAGCTCTTCGAGCGCACCAACGGCGGCACCCACCCCACGCCCATCGGGCGAGACTTCCTGGAAATGGCCCGGCGCATCATCGACGAAACCGATGCCGCCTTTGCTCGTCTCAAAGCGATGTCGAGCGGTCAGGCGGGGCGGCTGACGATCGGCGTCTATGTTTCGCTCGCGACTGGGAATCTGAGGGCCACGCTAGCCGAGTACCGCCGCCGCTTCCCCGATGTTGATGTCCACACGGTCGATGGCGCGCACGATCGCCTTCTGTGCGACATGGTCTCCAGCAGCGTCGATGTGGCGATCATGACCACCTATTACCCCGGCTGGGATGGCCACAAACTCCCGCTATGGAGCGAACGGGTGATCGCGGCGGTGCCCGAAGGACATCCCTTGACCGAAAAGACCTTGCTTCAATGGACCGACCTCGCTGGTGAGCCGCTCCTTGTTCAACAACGGGGCGCGGGACCTGAGATGCAGAGATTACTCGCCAGCAAGCTTGACCCGCTCGGCGTGCAGCGGTTTCTGCATCACGACGTCAGCGTCGATCGGCTGATGGGGTTGGTCGGCGCCGGTTTTGGCATCTGCCTGATCCTCGAAGGCGCGACCGGAGCGCGATACGACGGCGTAGCCTACCGGGAGGTCCATGATCACGATGGTCCCATGCGATTCAATTTTGCCGCCTATTGGCGCGAGACCAACGGCAACCCCACGCTTCAGACCTTCCTCGACGTATTACTCGAGCGCTATCCGGACCTCGCTTGTAGGTCATTAGCCACTTGACAGTGATCGCGGCGCGCTTTCGCGAAAGCTCGATCGGTAGCCATAAATCGTTGGATCATCGGCACGATGAGCTTTGCCGGATCGGCGGCGGGCTGTCCGCTCGCCCGTCCCAGCACCTCGGCATAAGCGACGAGATCGCGATGCACGGCAGCAGGCAGTTCGACTGTCAACTTGACCGGCCTGTCGTCGGCAGGGGTAAAAGTGTTCATCGCAATCCTCAGAACCCGATGTTGAAGAATTGGCGACGTTGAACACGCGGCACGGTGTGCCAGGCGCCGCCGCCGAGGTAGCGGTAGATGCCGATGTCGTCTTGCTGGATCGGCTTGCGCGCGAAGCGCGGGAGAATCAGCGCGATATGCCCGGCCTGCGAGACCATGGGATAGGCGCGATCTGAGTTGCTCTGCCCGGAATCGCCGGGATGGACATGCACGTCGGCGACAACGGTCAGGCCGCGCTCCCGGCACATCGCCCACAGCCGCCCGAAATACTTGCCGTCGAAGCGGATGATGCCGGTGTCGAGACTGTGTGGATCGAGATCATCATATAGGACGAAGTCGCTGATCCGCGCGGCACCATTCGCGTCGGCATAACCGAGCAGGAAGGCACCGCTTTCACGGCTTTCGCCCCGCCCGCGCTCGCGCAGTCTCTTGGTCAACACATGCTTCTCGCGCTTGACCAGCTCGGAGAACGAAAAGCCGATGACTTCGATCTCGGATTTGAAGTGCACCGCGCCCTCACCGCCGACAAGCTGGAATCCCTGCAAGGCCGCCCGTACGATCCGCGGCATTACGAGGCGATCGGACGGATTGCGGCGCAATCTCGCACTTGATGAGTCCACCTTGGCTGACGGCAACCAGGCCGATATCGGATGGCTTTGACTTGCCCAGCTCGGCGATGGTGTCGTCAATTGTCGGGTGTAGTGGCGCGGCTTGGTTATCACTCCCTTAAGACGCCAGAATGCGTGCCTGTTCGCGCGCCGTCGCGAGGATCAAGGAGTCGCGGTCGAGATCGGCCCGCCGACAATGGTGATCTCGTCAGCAGTGCCGGCCTTGGGCTCAGGCAGCGGCATCCGCCTTTCCGCGCGTTCGATCACTCCACTGCTATTCAGAACCTTGTTACCCACCACAGCGCTTAACTAAACATACATATCCGCGTCAGGCGCCGGCCACGCATAAACTATGCGTCGCGATGGACATCTGCGCCGCATAGATTGTGCAAAATCGTTGTGCTCGTTGCTGCGGTAAGTAATGCCCGTCGATCTCATTTGCTTGGATGCCGATGACACATTGTGGCACAATGTCCGTCACTTCGATGCTGCCGAGCGCACCCTGTTCACGCTCCTTGAAACTTTTGCCAGCGCCGGGACATGACGCAAGTCGCTTAGTCTCAATCGGCGATAGCCATATATGGCTTAATCCGTCAACGGGAGAGTCCAGCTTCCAAATGCGGCTTTTATCGTACACAGGCCTTAGCCACATATCATATATAGCTTCATACTGTTGTGATAAAGTTACGACCCTGGCGGCCCGCCCTCCGAAGGTGGAGGTCACGGGTTCGAATCCTGTTGGGTGCGCCAACTGTAACCCCTCTCAGGAAGGGCAGCCGCAGTTAGCGGCATCATCGGCTAAGCGGCATTGCAGGAAGACCGCAGTCAGGGCAGCCTTGCAACTCCCTGGCGCTGCCGGAGGCTATCCGCCCAAGCAGCCAAAGCGCTTATCTCGGCTGAGAGCACATCTGGCCTCGGAAGCGGGCGATTCAGTGCCGCGGCGGCGCTGTGCATCAATTCGGAGCAGCGGCCAAATCCGTCCCGCATGGCCTCGCAATCAGCAATAGTGATTGCGGTCAATTTGACCAAGCCAGGCGTTTTCACTTCGTTAGACAGACGCCGGATGACGTGCCCGACAACTTCCTCAACCGCGATCTCCCATGTGTCGCGCAGCGTTCCGGCGATGGATTTGACGGTCTTGCGCCATTCGTCCTCGTTGCCCTGATCGAAGTAGTAGCGTTCGTTTGCGAGCTGATTAGTAAGGCTCGCCGTAATGTCGCTGACACGCCGCGCTTTGAATGGCGGCTCGCTACGGCAAAAGCCGGCCTTGTCTGCGCCCCGACTGACAGAGCTGATCGCGACTTGCGGTTTTGGATCGGCATTATCCGCCGCACGGTTCAACTCGAACAAGAAGGCAAGGTCGTGCGTAAAGACTATGACCTGTCGGCGCGCGGCTTCGGCGACTAAGCGTTTCGCGACAGCCTCTCGGTGCATGTGGTCGAGCGACGACACTGGATCGTCAAAAACAATACCGGACTTGTTTTCGGTGGTGGCAAGTTCCGCCATGAATGCAGCAAGCGCCACACAACGATGCTCCCCTTCGCTCAAGACCTGGCCCACAGCGGCACTCGGCTTGCGGGTCAGCGCGACCTTGAAACGAGGAACGCCTTGCGCACTGCTCTGCTGGCGCAGCTCTATCGCGAGGCCAGCGATCTCGAAACTCGCGACTTCACGGGCGAACTGCGCGCGAAGCGCGTCCGTCACCAATGCCTGCGCAATCTCGGTGCTCTTGGTCGTGATGCGATTGGTGGCGGTGTCCCGCTGGGCCGTCTCAAGACGCGCAATCTGTTTCAGGCGCTCGATCTCCGCAAGGACATCGCCCTTGATACCGCTAAGCCATTGCCGATCGGCAAGCTCGGCCTTTTCAGCAAGCAGCGCCGCACGCGCCGAGGAGTCGGCCTCGGCCGCCAAGGCGTTCGACCGCGTTGCGAGGTCCTCGACCTGATCGGCCAGTGCCTGGCGCGGATAGGAGACGATAGGCGCGTCGAGCGTGGCGGCAGGATTCGTGTGGTGTCGTCTGATCTGGCGATGGCGCCACAGCGCACGCAAGACAGCATTCCTGACTTCCAATGCCAGATTGTCCTGCCGCAGCTCATCGCGGACGGTCGCCACGATGTTTGCAAGCTCGGTCAGCGAAAACGCGGCACCCTCGAATGTCGCAAGCGCCTCATCGTATGCCGCGCGCGCGGCCTCGGCACGCTGCTGGCTATCGTCGCGCACGAATGCCTCAAAGCGGTTGAGCCGATTGGCGGCAACAGGGGTTAATTCCTGCTGGCAAAGAACACATACGCCGCCAGGATCGATTACAGGGAAGCGTCGGTCGGGATACGCTTCTTGATCGGAAAATGCTCGCGCGCTCGCCCATAGCGTCTGCCAAACATCTGACCCGATCTGCGGCAATGGTTCGTCGTGGAAGAGCGCGCCGGACGCGGCTTCTGCCGCCCGTCGCGCCGTATCGCTGACGTCCGCGAGCCGGCGCAGATTGGAGGCCGTATCGTCGCCGATCGAAGCAAACAGCACATCGAGGCGCGCAATATGTCCCTCGACCTTGGACTTTAGCGCGGCGAGTTGACGCGCCGCGCGGGCCGGATCGCCGGAAAGGTCCGCCATGAGCTTGGCCAACCGGTCTTGCTCTGCTTGGGTGAGCGCAGCCAGTCTCTCGACGGTGGCAGGGTCGGTGTTAGCGGCAAGTCGAGCCATAAGCCTGCCTACGGCCGTCGTCGAGCTGCACGTCGGGGTTTTGATGCTTTGTGGCGTCTGTGCCTTTATCTGCGTGATTTCGGCGGTCAGCTTATCTTTGACCGACTTGCAGAGCTGGGCCAACGCTCCAAGCAATTTGAGCGGGAACGGCGTGTAGGCCACGTCATTGGTTTCATCGACGTGGATATTGGCTGTACGCGAATCGAAAACGCTAACGGCCGACAGCGCGGCATCGGCCGCCTGACCGAGCTGCCACGCGCAAGTGCGATTCTGACCGCTGATCGCGTATTCTATCGTAGCGCAGGGTGTGCCCGGTGCCGGGTCATAGATGTCGGGTATGATCTCCTCAACACGGCTCGGCATACGGGCACGACATGCCTTCTTCAGGATGCGTGCATAGCCGGATTTGCCCGATCCGTTATCGCCATAGATGATCGTCAGTCCGACGCGGTGGAGCGTCAGCCGCTGATCAGCGGCCAAGGCGTTGACGTGTCGGACGCCATGCACCTGTCTTAGATAGACTTCGCCCTGCTCGCGGCTGGGATCGCGCAAATGCTCAGCATCCAGCGGCGCCGCTTGGCTTTCTCCCTTGCAAATGGAGACCAGTTCGTCGATCTCAGCCGGCTCCAACGTCGCCTGAGTCGCAAGCCGCCGCAGCGCGTCTTTCTGCCAGTTCGGACTATCGGCAGACCACGCAAGAATGTTGGCAAGCGCCTCTGCCTCAGTCGTCATCCGGTGTCACCCCCCCCCAATATTGGTATGGCCACTTTCGCGCTGAACCAGCCGAGCCGATTTCGGGTCATACACATAGCCGGTGATCGTCCCGTCCCTGATCTTCTCGATTGCTTCGTCGATCACGAAAATGGGCACGAGGAACCATTCGCGTGGGATGACGGGCTGTCCGAAGCGGTCTTTGATCTCGATGTCGAGCCGGGCCGGACCGAAGATCCGATGGATCAGGTTCTCAAGCCGCGTGCGGTTGATGTTGAACAGCTCGTAGGTGGCAACGACCTCGACCTCAGCCATGAGGAAGGTCGGATCGAGCTTGGCATTGGCGAGGCGGCGCGCAATATCGCCGCCGGTCACGCCGATCTTGTGCAGCACGTCACGGTGGGCCGCGACGGCCGGGTGGTCGGACTTGCTGCGCAGCACATAAACGATGCCGCTGGCCTCATCCCCTTCTTCATTCTGATCAGAGAACAATGGGCCGGCCGAGAGCTCGACGATCCGCCGTCCGGCCGGGTCCTGTTGCAGCGCCTTTTGGAGCGACCGCATAAGCAGGTTGCTCTCCGTGCCGTTGTCGAAGATCACACGCAGCCGGGCGTCGATATTGCCGTGCTCGTTGACCGTGGGCTGTTCCATAGTCGCGACATAGGCTTTCTGACCGCCCAAAATATAGAAGCGGCCTGGCGCGATCTCGGACTTGCGCTCGAAGCGGCGGGTCTGCCGAAGACCGGCGCCAAGCTCCTTTTGCACCTGCTCGAACAGCGGTTTGAAGTCGTCGAAATCCTCGCATCTCTGGCGGTTGGCGATTTCCTCGGCTGCGCGTTTGTCGGCAACGGAGCGGACATGCCGCAACTCCGTGATGTCGCCAGGTGTGGCATCATCCACGCCGAGCTGAGCCAGAAGCTCGTCATCATCGATATCGTCCGGAACTCTGACCGAGGCGGGCTGCGCATCGGCCAGAAGCCCTTGATGGTCGAGGGATTCGATCACGGCGCGGCACTCGGCCTGCTCACGCAGGCGATCCAGCCGCACGGCATACAAGCGCTCGAAAATGTCGCCGTCCTCGCCGTGTTGTGGGGCGCGGCCGTGCTGCTCGACGAACCGCTGTATCTCCTCGAAACCGGCGATGATCCGCTCCTCGCGAGGCGTCCGGCTCGCCTCCTTCTTTGCCTCGGCCTCGACGCCAAGCTCGGCGAGAAGCGCGTCGTCCTCGTCGGTGAAGCCTTTAGCCACGGGCGGCCTCCGCCTTCATGCGTTGAAGGAACGCCACGCCCTCGGCCATGCGCTTTTCCCAAGCGTCGGGCGACGTGATGGACGGCAAGCGTCCGCGCTCTTGCTTGAACTTCAAGGCCCGCTTGGCAAGCTCGCGCGCCTCCTCGATGGTCAGATTGACACGCTTGGCGCCGATCACGGCGGCGACCTGCTTCAGGCTCTCCTCGCTCATGGTCTTGGCGAGAATGGCATAGGCTTCGCCGAACGGATTGATGCGGTCGATCAGGTCTATGTCCAACTCGCGCACATCCATTGCGTATTTGCGGACGCCCTCAATGAAGGCGGTATTGAGGCTCTTTTCACCGTCACCCTCGGGTCCCGCAAGCGCGACTTCCTTGGCTTTCTGCGTGAGATTCAGGGCTGCGACGGCGTGCTGGCGCACGGCCTCCTGATCTTCTTCATCCAGCTCGGGATATTTGTCCTTGATGATCTTACCCATGCGAAGCTGAGTCAGCTCCTCCGGCACCAGCTCGGGATCGAACAGGCCGCGCTCGATCGTGGTCTTGTCCTGCACGAAGGCGGCAATGACCTCGTTCAGGTCCTGCTGGCAGATGCGTTGCGCCTCCTCGCTCTTCGGCTCGACAAGGCCCCTAATCTCGATCTGGAACTGGCCCGTCTCCTCGCTGAAGCCGACATTGGTCTTGTTCGGATCGTAGCCGCCCTCGCCATAGTCGAAGCCCGGCGTCGGGCCGCTCTGCGGGTTCTTAGGCTTGAACTCGAAGCGCGGCGCAAGCACCTGCTCCATGAGAAGGCTGGCAGCGATGGCCTTCAGCGTGTCGTTCACGGCCTCGGTGACGGCTTCTTCCGACGCATCCGGCTCGGCGATCAGGTTGGTGAAGCGAGCGCGCCCCTTGCCCGGCGCGTCGCGGGTGGCGCGCCCGATGATCTGCACGATTTCGGTGAGACTCGACCGATAGCCGACCGTCAGCGCGTGCTCGCACCAGATCCAGTCGAATCCTTCCTTCGCCATGCCGAGCGCGATGATGATGTCCACATGGTCGCGGTTGTTCTTCTGCGCTGGGTCCTTGAGCGCGGCGGTCACGCGGTCGCGCTTGGCGGGATCGTCGTCCACCAGGTCGGCGATGCGAAGAAGGCGGCCTCCCGGGGTCTTGACCAGTTGGAAGCCGGTTACAGGATCACGGCCCTGCCATTCGCCCAGCTCGTGGAGGATATGTTCCACCTCCTTGATCTTGTCGCCCATGCTTTCGCGGGAATTGACGTTCGGGATGTGGACGATGGTTTTCTCGGCCGGGTCGAGCACCTTCAGGATGTCGTCCGTATACGGGCCGTTGTAGAAGAAATAACCGATGTCGAGTTGCTTGAGATATTCGTAGCCGTTGAGCTGCTCATAGTAGGTGTAGGTGACGGTGTCGAACTCCGACTCGTCCTGCGGGGCGAGCACGGCTTCGGCGTCGCCCCGGAAATAGGAGCCCGTCATCGCCACGATATGCACGCGGTCGCGGGCGATGAACTGGCCGAGATGCAGGCCGAGCTTGTTGTCGGGGTTGGCCGAGACGTGATGGAACTCGTCAACCGCGATCAACCGGTCATCGAAGGCTTCCACCCCGAACCTGTCCACGGCGAAGCGGAAGGTGGCATGGGTGCAGACCAGCACCTTGTCGTCGCTTTTCAGGAACGCCTCGACGGAATTCACCTTCCCGCCATTGTCCGAGCCCGGCGCGTTGCAGAGGTTCCACTTCGGCGCGACGATCCAGTCTGTCCAGAAGCCGAACCGGGACAACGGCTCGTCGTTGAAGCTCGCGCCGATGGATTTTTCCGGCACGACGATGATGGCCTGACGAAGTCCCTGATTGTGCAGCTTGTCGAGTGCGATGAACATGAGCGCGCGGCTCTTCCCCGAAGCCGGCGGCGACTTGATGAGAAGATATTGCTCGCCCCGTTTCTCATAGGCGCGCTCTTGCATCGGCCTCATGCCGAGGGCATTGGCCTTCGTCGAGCTGCCGTTGCGCGCGTAGGTGACAGAGACGGAGGGGGTGGATTTGGCTTCCGGCTTCATTTTCTTTCCCCCGCAACGCTGGCAAGCGCCGCCTTAAGCACCTGAAAACAGACTTTCGCCGTATGCTGATCCGGCGTAAAGCCTGATAGCATTTGCTCATACGGGTGAATGTAATTGCGAAAATCCCGAAGCCCGTGGCTGAACTTTTTGACGTCCGGCTTCAGCAACCCAGCCTCGCAGGCGACATCTATGAACTGTGCGAGGCTCCATTCGTGAAACCGCTTCACGCTGCCGTCAACGGCCTTCGGACTGGCCGAAGCCCTGTTGAAGCGGGCTGGCTCCTTCTGCGCCGCTCCGAGAAGGACGGCTTCCAGAACACTGCCGCACAGGAAGATGGTGGAAAGATACGCGCCTGCGCCCATCGCTATCCGCGCTTCGTTAAGGCGGCTCTCGATGATCGGCACGGCCTGCGCTTCAATCGGGAGTTTCTGGATGTTGGGAATCGAAAATTCGCTATGCAGAAATTCGTCAATGGTCTGGGTCGACTTCGTGGGTGCAGGCACTCCGGAAAGCCGCGAGACGATGCCGCGCGCTTTCTCCAGCACGGATGTTTCAACGTCACGGTTGTTCAGGCTGCAATCGGCCTCATATGCTTCCAGCATCTCCCCCAGCACCCTTCCGACCAGAACATCCGGCTCCTGCTCCCAGAAAGCGCGCATCTTCTTGGCCTTGGAGGTGCCGTAGGTCTGATACTTCTGGCCATGAATATTGATCTTGTGCCGATTGAAAAACTCTCCGAACGTCGCGTCGGAATAGTCCAGAACATAGCCGCTCTGCATCCCAAGCAGCTTTTCAAAGTAGCGCTTTTCAATATCGGTGAGGCTGCTCATGCTGCTCCCACCTTCCGCTTCTTTCCCGCCCCCGCTCCGGCGGTCATTTTCGTGTAAAGCTCGAACAGCTTTTCCAGCCGCTCGGTGTCGTTGCGGAACCGGCGGCCGATATAGATGCGCTCAAGCACCTCGTCGTTGCGCTCGTGGGCCTCGCGCAAATCGGCAGGCATCTTGTCCGGGTCATAGAGATCGGCGATGGTCGCCGGAAAATGCGCTTCGCGCGCCAGCAATATGTCCTCGGCGCAGCGAGTCAGGTCGGCCTTGTTCTTCTCGGTGAGAGTAGGAACGGGGAAGGTGTTCCAGCCGAGGGTGTTGGAATAGCGATACCGGGTTTCCAGCTTGCCGCAGACGGTCGCGACCCAGACAAGATGCAGGCGCGAGGCGATCAGCGCCATGTTCCATAGAGGCGCATCGTAGAGGGCAAGCGCCAAATTGGAGACGCGAACATCGGCGGGCAACAATCCACATGGAAGGTAGGCACGGCGTTCCGACGAAACACTAGGAATGATGATCGTATGGTCATTCCCAATGATTGTTCGTTCGAATTTATACGGAGTGTCGAGACCCGCACGCCCGCGCTCGCTGCCATTCAGGCGATATTGGCGGATGCGGTCAAGCCGCGCTTTGATCGGTGGGATAGAGCAAGCGAGAGGCGCCTGTTCATCAGTGATCCAAAGACAATATCGCTCCAAGCCATTGATGAACTCGTTCGAACCCAAGATGGGCTTAGTTAATTCCGCCGCCGCTGGGTATGTTGCGATCAATTCCCTCGCCTCATCGGGTGAGAGCAGCAGATTTCCTTGGTCCCGTGGGATGTTGCCGCCAAACATAATCGCGATGGCCGAGATCGGCTCATTCGCCCGCTCGACGATAATATTCCTGCCTGACACCAGATAGAAGTTGATGTTTTCAACCTCTTTGCGCTCATCTCCGTCGAATATGTATTTCGGTCGGACTTCTGCGCTCGCGACGCCAACGATAACGCACGTGACCTGCGCGTTCTTTGCGGCGTTGTTGCCCCATAGAAAGTCCTTGTGGCAGAAAAAAATTGCCTGGTCGGCAGCAATAATTTTCGGCCAGATCAACGGAACCTGGACCCCTTGGCAGATGGAATTTGTGGAAACGAAGGCAAATCGTCCGCCATGTCTAATATAATCGGAGGCTTTCCAGAACCATCCGGCGATGTAATCGACTGCACGAACATCCTTTTCGGCGAGGTATTTCAGATCGCTCTTCTGGTCTTTAGTTTGATATTTATCTCCGACATACGGCGGATTTCCACACACATATGTTTCTCCACCTTCGTTCTCGAAGTCGATCTGCGATTGATCGAGCGGCGTGTGAAACAGGTCATCGGCCCGATGCTTCACACCTGTCCCGGTCGGCGGGCAAATACTCAGCCAGTCGAGCCGAAGGGCATTGCCGCAGGTGATCCAGTTCTCGGCGTCGAGCGGCAGGAAGTCTCGCAGGGCCTCCTTCTGGCCGCGATAAAGCACGTCGCATTGATATTCGGCGATGATGAGGGCGAGGCGGGCAATCTCGGCTGGGAAGCTGCGCAGCTCAATCCCCCGGAAGTTGGTCAGCGGGATTTCGCTCCGCCTGTCCGGCTCGCCCCGGCGTTTGTTGATCTCGGCTTCGATCTCCCGCATCTGCTTGTAGGCAATGACAAGGAAGTTGCCGGAGCCGCAGGCCGGATCGAAGACCCTGATCCGCGACATGCGCTTGCGAAGGTTCAGCAACATGCGGGGATTGTCCCCCGCCTCGTCGAGGCGCGCACGCAGATCGTCGAGAAACAGAGGATTGAGCACCTTCAGGATGTTCGGGACGCTGGTGTAGTGCATCCCGAGCGCGCCGCGCTCCTCGTCGTCGGCCACGGCCTGAATCATCGAGCCGAAGATGTCCGGGTTGATCTTTTTCCAGTCGAGGCCGCCGATATGAATGAGGTAGGAACGCGCGATCCGGCTGAAGCGCGGCACGTCCATGGTGCCGGAAAACAGGCCACCATTCACATAGGGAAACTGGTCGGCCCAGCGGGGGATGTTCGCCGCCGCCCGCTCTGCGTGCTTCATATTCATGGCGCGGAACAGCGTGCCGATCACCTCGTGGGTGTTCGACGAGTCCTTGGCGCTCATCTGCTCCACGGTCGAGGTAAACAGGAGCGGCTTGGCAAAGATGTCGGTGTCCTCGGCAAAGAAGCAGAAAATCAGCCGCGCCATGAAGTGATTCATGTCGGGACGGCGCTCAGCCGTGCCCCAATCCGGGTTGTCCTTCAGAAGCTCGACATAGAGTCGGTTCAAGCGGCTGGTCGCGCGAATATCGAATGAGCTGTCGCGGACCTGCTTGACGGTGGTAATCCCGGCAAGGGGCAGGAAGAAGCCGAAATGGTCGGGGAAGTCGGCATAGGCGCAGGCGACCGTCTCGCCCGACGCCAGATCCTCGGCCTCGAACGTGTCGCCGTCCGTCGCCAGGACGAATTTCGCCTTCGCCCGCGTCGTCGCCGGGCTGGCCTTCAGTGCGGCAAGGGTGCGCGTCACCGTGCCGGGGGCGGCGACGGCGATATGGATGTTGTTGGTCTGAAGGACACCGCCAAGGTCGGACTTGTTCGACTCGCCCTTGCGCAGTCGTTTTAGGGTCGTTTCCTTGTTTCCGAAGGCTTGCAGGAAGAGATAGGGGAACTCCTCGGCGTCGAACGGCTGCTCAGCGAGTTTCGATATGGCCTCCTCAATCTCGACGGCGTTCATCGTTCCCCCCGCCGTCCGTGGCCGTTGGCTCGAAAGGCTCAACCTTGATTTTATTGGCCCTGCGCATGACCTCGGCCAGCTCGTAGTCGAGCTGCCGGATCAGCCATTCGCGCGCGGGCGTGCCGAACGCCTTTTCCAGCCGGACGGCCATCTCCGGCGAGATACCCGACCTGGCGTTCAGCAAGTTGCTGAGAGTCTGCCGATCAACGCCGAGGATTCGGGCAGCGTCGGTGACGCTTAACCCATTCTTTTCAATGCAGTCCTGCCGGACGGTCGTTCCCGGATGCATCGCGTTTCGATTCTCTCCTAGCCAAGCCACCGTATAGTGATAATCGACACTCGACAATCCGCTTAAAGCGGGGAGGTCAGCGGTGCGCCGTGGTGAGGCGCAAGGCGGCCAACACCTATGACAGTCCGCTCCGGCGACGCGGGGTCAAATAAGTTACTCACGCCAAACTCTTGGTCAGTCGACGAAGATTGTCGAGTAACTGGCGGCGTACTTCATTCACGGGCTGCGACCAGATCTGCGCCAGCGTCTCTACCGCTCGATCGGCATCCCACGGCCACGCAGCCCTTCCGTCGACCTGCGCGAAAGGACCATCCGACTCTGTGAGTACACGGTCGCGCGGCATCTTCATCACCAAGGAGCGCCCCTTTTCGCCAGCCAACATTGCCGGCCCTGTGCTGAACCAGCAGCCAAGGTCAACTGCGCGCGACAGCTCCTTTTGCGTTCCAGAGAACCAGTGCAGAATGGCAATGCCAGCCCCCGGCCGCGCCTGCAGCGCATCAAGTACCGGCGTCGCGGCGCGCCGGCTATGGATGGTCATAATCCGCCCGCCTGCCCGCGCGCAGAGTTCGAGCACGCGCGAGAAGACTTGCTCCTGATCCGGCCAGTGCCGCCTATACTCTGGACCGCCGTCGAGCCCGATTTCACCGACGTATCGCATTCGAGGAAGCAGCTGCTCGAACAGCGGCAACTCACCTTTACGCTCATGCGCTATCTGAGGATGGAGCCCAAGCGCAGTGCGTATCCTGGGAGCCCCCGTTGTCAGAGCAGCCGTTCCAGCCCATGCGGACGGCGTTGTAGTGACCGATAGAACATAGATGTTCCGGGCCACGCACTCGCGAACTGTCGTGTTTGGATCGGGATAAAGATCCAGGTGAGCGTGGAAATCGATCACTTGACCCCGTGAGATTTGTGAAGTGCGCGAAGCTCGCCGAGTCCCCGCTCAAGCATCCCGAGCAGGGCGGCACGGTCCTGGATGTAGGGCGACGCGAGTGCATGGCCGAGCCAACTCTCAAGACCATCGGCCTTGACGGCCGCGAGCGCGATGGCGACGGAACGAACGTCATCGAAGCCGGCGTGCTCCGCATCGTCCTTCCCGATCGGCCCGTAGACATAGTCCGTCGTGTCTGGCGCCGCGCCCCAAGCGAGGAATGCGGCCCGTCGCACTTGACAGGGAACGCAACGTCCGCATTGCCGATAATTGAATCGTTGAAAACGACCACAACTCGTGGAACGGGCCGCCTCCGCGCGAAGAAGCGCCTGGTCTGCACACTCCTTGAGCATCTCGCCTTTCGTCTTGGTTGCGTATGGATTGGTGATCTTCACCCGCAGGCCAGCGGCATCGAGCACACCCTGCAGGCGGGCGAAGAACTCCGGGTGTGCGGTGCGAGTGCTGAGACTCCCCAAGCGCCCGCCGGTCAACGGCGGATTGATGGCGATGAACCCGTTCTCGCAGACAAAGAGCGGCACCGCCTCACCATCGTGATAGGCCTTGAGAGCAGTGGCAGCGATCACCCCAAAAGTGATGAAGATCAGCGATCTTGCCCGCTGCGATGATTCCTGAATCCCCGGCGTGTTCGCGTTATGGTTCAGCTGAAGGTGGCCGAGACCGCCCCCGATTTTCGCGGCGAAATCCACCTGTTTGTCTGCGTCCCCTCGCACGGTCTGACTGACGGCGAACGGCTTATGGCCTGCGGCAGCGAGATCAATCGCTCCGACGAGACTGTCGAGCCCTCCCGAAAGGAGAACGACGCAATCCTCTGCGGGGCGGACCGGCTCGCGCGGCGGAGCAGGCAATAGCCCACATTCGTGGAAGCGCAGAGTCCAGCGGTCCGTCGTCAGAAAACCCAGTGCTTGGGCAAGCGCCACGGCTTGCCCGCTCCAGAACTGAGCATCTGCAACCGCGATGTCGAGTTCTATTTCGCGCGTCCACCCGTCCGCGCTCTGATCCCGCACCACCGCAAAATCGGCGGTGACGACGCTCAGCGCGATCGACAGAAGGTCCCACGCCTTTGGCGCAGGATCGAGCCTGCGCCGTTGAATTTCCGCCTTGGCGGCATCTCCAGCGCTTCCCTCTCCCTCTTGCCGCGGCTGGCCGTAGAGTACGACGCGGAGGTCCTCGCCGCCAAGCAGGTCGACTCCGTCCGGACCGCAAGCGAGCCTCATTCCGCGTAGCCCTCGAACACATCGAAGGTCTCCCGCAGCGCGTCGCGGACCACTTGGCTGATGCGACCGCTTGTGAGACTGCGCCCTGCGTTGCGCAGCTTGCGGAACGCCGCCGCCACGCTCTGCTTCACGTACTCGCGAACTTCCTTGAGGCGCGAGAGAGCCGTCACGGCGCTGGGCGCCTTCTCGACGATCGTCTTGCCCACATCGAGCTCGAAGCGGCGAAACACGTCGATCGCCGTGAATCGTTCAATAGCGAACGCCCGCTGCTCCGGTTCAAGATTCAGAAGGTCCGCTTCTGGGAATTTGGTGAGCAGTTCGGACAAGGCATCCCGAATTGCCGCCCGCTCCGCTTCGGCATCTTGGGTGCCATCGACCGGCCGGACAGCTTCGACGACCGCATCCATGACCTCCTGGGCGTTACGGCCCGCGAGAAGCGCCGGATCGAGCGGACTGCCTAGTGCGGCAGGCTGCCCCGCTGCCACGCGCGCTAAGGCTCCTCCGAGTACGCCGGCTGTTGCGGCGGTGCCGCCAAAGCGGCGCGTCGCGGTGTCCGATCCACCATACCCGGTTCGGACATAGTGGCCGAGGCTGCGCCGCATATCCCGGCTATCACCCGATCTCGCGAAATCGCCCAGCGCGCGACGCACACCTAAAAATCGAGCAGGGGGCGCGACCGGCGCCGGGGTAGGCTGCGCTACTTGAGGCGCGCTCGGTTCAGCTTCAGTTGGCGCATCCTTGCCCAGCTCACCACCAATCGGCTCATTGGCGGGCGGGTCCGGCGTCCATGAAGGCACCATGGGGACGCCGCTGCCTGGACCGCCACTAGACTGCGAGGTTCCCATTGTCTCTCTGCCTCTTGATGGCGGTCTTCACCGGCCGCGACACCTGCCCCCGATCCCATATATCGAAGACGCCCTTAGCCCAGGGCTGGTCGCCGATCTTCGGGACGATATTTGCTTGGACTTGCGCGGCCGGACGTTCGCCGAGAAAGGCGGCAAGCCTCGCACCTTGGGGCGGGTCGGCCTCGGCAACGATGAGACAAGCTTCCAGAATGGCGGGTACACCCCACTCCTGCTCCTGCCTTGCACGATCGAGCAGACGGTCCATGACGATCGTGATCTCGGTCCGTGGCACGCGGAGGAGTCGCTCCTTCAAGCTAGCCGCCATTTCCGGGTGCTGAAGGAGCGCGGTCAGTAGCTCGGCGGCTTCTGAGGAGAGCCTGTCCTCCGGAGTGATCAGCGGTGCGTGCTCACGGCTCACGTACAGCGCACCGCGTAGGTCCGTATCGGCGAGCGACGGTGGCAGCGTCAGCCACTCGGCAAAGAAGGGATCATCGAACGGCGCAGGAAGCGTTTGGTCCTGACCGGCGATGGCCTTCTCCTCCCACTCGGCAAGGAAAGCTGGCTTGCCGGTATCGCTGGCGCTCACCCGCGCCATCAGTTCGGCGAACGCCTTGGGGGTTCCGAGCCGCTCGAACAGCAGGAGCTTGGCCAGAACGGCCTCGTCCACGCCGACGCCCTGCGCATTTGAGATGGTCATGCGGATGGCGAGGGCGTTCAGAAACCGCTTGATCAGGCGGGGGTTGCCCAGGATGCCCGACGCCGTTGTCATCAGCGGCGCCAAGCGGTCTGCCGTGTCGAAGCGGCCGATCAGTTCGGCCGGCAAAGGATCATGCAGCGATTGGACGAAGGCGCGATCAACGCGCTTGCCAGCCCAGGTTTGCCTGAGCTGGGCGACGACACCCGCGCGGATCTTCTCCTTCACATCATCGCCGAGTTCGCTGTTCTCGACAAACAGCAGCATCATATATGCACGCACCTCCTGGGTGCCCAGCGGCGGCACTCGGATAGGCACCTGAATCAGCTTGTCGAAATAGTTGGTGACCAGGAGATCATCCGGTACGCCCTCGAAGTGCCGGCGAACGGCATGTTTAATCATGTCGTTGTCGGCGGCGATCACGAAGGCCGTGTTCTTCAGAAACAGGAACAGCCGGATTGCCTCGAGCGTCGAGATGGTCGTCTCGGGCAAGCAACGGTCAAGATCGTCGATCAGCACCACGAGAGTGACGCCGAGCTCTTCCAAAGTCTCCTCGAAATTGTCGCGGAGCGCTTGGATCTCCTTCGGTGGCGACGTTTCCTCTTTTGGGTTCAACAGCCCGCTCGCGGTTTCGGCCACCTCGCTAGCTTTGCCCTTCGCCTCCTCAAGCAGCTTGCCGTCAACGCTGCCCGAGAAGAAGCGCTGGCCCAGGCCCCAGACTTCCCCGATCAGTCCCGTCGGAGGCAGGCCCAGCGACATTGCAACCGTAGAGCCGGCGACCAGCTTTGCCGCACGCAGCCAGTTCACGCGCTTCACCAGCGCCTTGGCCTTGTCGATGGCCTTTTCGCGTGCCTTTGCTTCCTTTTCGAGCCTCGTCGCAATCACATCCATGAGTGCGGCCCGAGCGTCGTCATAGCCTTGGTAGAGCCAAGCGTTGAACTCGACGAAGACAAATTCCCGCTCACCTTCCTTGCGTGGCCGGGCAGCCAGGGACGCCTGGGTAAGCTTGATCATCGAAGACTTGCCGATCCCCCAGGCTCCCGACACGCCAATGGAGATTGGTCGCCCCCGTGCCTGAACGATAATCTCGGCTACGGTGTCGGCCACTCCGGAGAAGTTCAGGAAGTCACGTTCGGTCTCGTTATCGGGCCACATCGGCTTTGTTCTACTCCTTTCCCGGCGCGACTCAGGCCAGCTCGCCCATAAGCCCGCCCTAGAACAATTGCGGAACAGAATGTGAGTGAGGTTTGGCTGGGCCCATTGCATTTCTTAGCAGATCGCGTCCGAAAAATGTAGCATCCTTCGGACGCTTCTCATCGTCCGAAACATGCGGCATATTTCGGACATGACCGATGCTCACCAGCCGGGTTCCGACCTCCGCAGCCGCTTGCTCGCCCGCATCGCCGAACAGCCGAGCGAGGTGTGGACGCCCAGCGACTTCGCCGATCTCGCCGGCCGGGGCGCCGTCGATAAATCGCTGCAGCGGTTGGCGGCTGCAGGCGAGCTCCGTCGAATCGATCGCGGCCTCTATGATCGTCCGAGCGTCAACAGCCTGACCGGCCGTCCCACCGTGCCGGACTATCGCGCCGTCATCCGCGCCGTCGCCCGGCGCGACAAGGCCCGCTTCGTCGTGGACGGCATGACGGCTGCCAACGATCTCGGCCTCACCACAGCCGTGCCCGCCCGCATCGAGGTCCTGGTCGATGCCCGACTAAAGCCCATCAAGCTCGGCAACCAGGAAATCCACTTCAAGGCAGCCGCGGCAAGCCGGCTCTACTGGGCCGGCCGGCCGGCGATGCGCGTCGTCCAGGCTCTGCACTGGCTTCAGGACGTGCTGAACGAGAACGACGAACGCGCCCGTGTCACCGAGATTCTGCGCCGGCTGCTCGCCGATCCGGACCACGGCCAGGGCATTCGCGATGATCTGCGCGAAGGGCTCTCGGCTCTGCCCATCTGGATGCAGGAGTTCCTGCGTCCGCTGATCGTCGGCGAGGGCGCGAAGACATGACCGCCGAGGCTTATGCAGCGGTCATCCGAGCCCCCGCGCGCGACCGCCTCGATCTGTTCCTCTCCACTGCCAATCGGCTCGGCGCACCGATCGGCAACATCGAAAAGGACTTCTGGGTCTGCTGGACGCTCGACGCGCTCTATCACCGCCTCCCCGCAGGCCGGCCGCGCCTTCTCTTCAAAGGCGGCACCTCGCTGTCCAAAGCCTATGGCCTCATCAACCGGTTTTCAGAGGATATCGACGTTACGGTCTTCCGTGACGATCTCGAACAAGCGGCAACCGCCGAGGAACTGGAGGCGCTCTCCGGCAAGAAGCGCCGCGCCAGGCTTGACGCCATCCGTGACGCCTGCCGCGCGTATATCACCGGTCCGCTTCGGGAGAGCCTCGCCGGGCTCCTGGCCGAGGCCACAGGCGGAGCCGGGCGCGTGGAGATCGATCAGGCCGATCCCGAGGGGCAGACTTTGCTTCTCTGGTATCCGGAGGTTGAACCGCGCGACGACGGCTATGTGCGCCCGGCCGTGCGGATCGAGTCAGGTGCGAAGTCAGCGCTCGATCCCAACCGTCCGGTCCTGATCAAGCCATACATTGCCGACGAGACTCCCGACCTGGACCTTTCGGTCCCCAACGTCACGACCATCGAGCCAGGCCGAACCTTCTGGGACAAGGTGGTGATCGCGCACGGCCTGCGGCGATGGTATGAGCGGCGCGGCGTGCTGCGCCAGGAAGGCCAGCGCATTTCGCGCCATTATTACGACCTGCACCAGCTGCACGCGTCGCAAGCAGGGAAGGACGCGTTGGGCGACCTGGAGCTTGCACGCGACTGCGTGCGCCACGCGCGCATGTTCTTCGACCGGCCGGACTTCGATCTTGCGTCAGCGCAGCCCGGCACATTCGCGATTGCCCCTGTCGAGGGCATGATTGACGCGCTTCGCCGTGATTACGCCAACACCGCCGCGATGATTTTTGACGAGCCCCCCAGCTTCGACCTTATCCTTGACTCGATGCATCAGCTCGATGCAGCGGCCAACGCATCCTCGTGAGCCCGTCATTCGGCCTCACGGCGATTCATCGCTCCGCGAACCAGCGAGACGATCCTGAGTACGTCGAGATAATCTCGTACATGCGAGATCAGGCCGTCCTGCAGCCGCAGCACGAGCAGGGAGGGCAGAGGGACGCCCTCCCCAATGGGCTCGATCGTCCCTACCCTCTCCTGCTCGGCTATAATGAGGTTAGGGTCTAGCATTTCGTGGACAGTGACATTCTCGATCGAGTCTATCCGCAGCGGCGTGCGGCTCCATGCCTGGCGATATCCGGCGCGGAGCTGCTCTCGTCCGGGAGTAGCGTTCCGGGGTGCCGGCCAATGGAAATGGGAATTCGTGGACTGCGTCCGCCGCATGCAGATCCGCCAAAGCGTCGGCAGACTTGGCCACCATGCCTCGTGGTAACGCCGCAGGATCTCGCGGGCGGGGATCGCAGAACGAACTTCAGGCATAAGCTTTCGTCTTCGTCGGAAGCGTAGCTGTCAAGAAAACAGATAGTTCAGCAGCGCCCGGCAGGACCATGGCTCGGCACAAGGCCAGCGTATCCGATCCAGCCCAGTAATTGGCGATCAGCGCGCATTGCATGGCCAGGCGGGGAAGGCCTTCCCCTGCGGCCGAGCCAGGGTCTCGGCCGACGCCTTCTGCGGGGAGACCCCCCGCAACGCCCCAATAACCCCAATAAAGAGAGGGTGAGAGTGAGAGTGCGGACCGGGTTTGCCGTGACGGGTTGAGGGCTGGAGGAGAGGCCTCCGGCGCCCGTCGCGGAGAACCGCGATGTCCAGACACCAACGCAACACTCGCTCCGGCGCGGACCGGGCGAGCCTCTACGACGACATCACCAACAGGATCATCGCCGAGCTGGAGGCCGGGCGCGTGCCCTGGGTCCAGCCCTGGGGAACGGCGGCGGCGAACGCGCCGCTCGCCATGCCGGCCAACGCCGCCACCGGCCGCGTCTACTCCGGGATCAACGTGCTGATCCTGTGGGGCGCGGTCGTCGAGCATGGCTTCCCGGTCCAGAGCTGGCTGACGTTCCGCCAGGCGCTATCGCTCGGCGGCCATGTCCGCAAAGGCGAGCGCGGCACCACCGTCG
>Ga0209581_1001473_pt1 | contig 27129 bp, 31 predicted proteins | sample Coa_R2_FD_187160 | JGI IMG/M metagenome (GOLD analysis project Ga0209581, IMG submission 187160) | Surface soil microbial communities from Centralia Pennsylvania, which are recovering from an underground coalmine fire - Coalmine... | ecosystem: Environmental > Terrestrial > Soil > Unclassified ...
TGAGCAGTCGATTGGATTGCCCGTTGGCGCGTTCCCACATGCGGACCGCTTCCGGGCCGAGCCGGGCGGCCAGCTGTTCCTTATCCAGCGCGGCAAGCTGCCCGAGCGTGTGAATCCCCCATTTGTGTAGGATCGTAAGGATTTCCTGCATTTTCCTCTGCCCTTCCATGCAGGGAAATTACAGCAGAACGGGATATATGTTCAAGTGAACAGTTTTCTTGCCGTCGAACGCACGCCAAACGACAGTTCCCAGCGCACGACAGCTCAGATGATTTCCAACGGACATTTGGGCAGCGCTTGCAGGAAAGCGCGGCCGTAGGTTTTCGTTAGAATCCGATTGTCGAGGATAACTATAATGCCGCGGTCGCTCCTGGTGCGGATGAGGCGGCCGACGCCCTGCCGCAGTTTCAGGATCGCTTCGGGCAGTGAGTATTCGGTGAAAGGATCGCCGCCGCGTTCTTCGATCAATTCCAGTTTCGCCTCGATCAGGGGGTGATCGGGCACGGCAAAGGGCAGGCGCGTGATGATCACATTGGAGAGCGCCTGACCGGGAACATCCACGCCCATCCAGAAACTGTCGGTGCCAAAGAGCACGCTGCGCGGCGTCGTCTTGAACTGTTCCAGCAGGCGCCCGCGCGGCGCGCCTTCGCCCTGCACCAGAAGATGCAGTTTTTGCCGGGCAAAAAAATCGCGCATCCTTTCGGCCACCTGCTGCATGCCGCGGTAGCTGGTGAAAAGAACGAAAGCGCAGCCATCCGTCTTCTCCACGAAGTGGGCGATCCAATGTTCCAGTGCTTCCTCGTAGCCGGTTTCCCGGGGATCGGGCATTTTTTTCACGATGAACATCCGCATCTGTTTCTGAAAATCGAACGGGCTGCCGAGCAGCGCCGGCTCGGCTGCGTCCGCGCCGACGCGATTCCGGAAATAAGCGAGGTCCGGGCGACCGACGGAGAGCGTGGCGCTGGTCATGATGCAGGAACAATTGTCGCGAAACAGCATGCGCCGCAGGACGGGCGCGACATCGACTGGCGCGGCGTTGAGGGTAAGAAATTGCGCCGTCTTGCCGGTGCGCTCGACCCAGTAAACATGTTCGCGAGCGCTCTGCTCGAGGAAAGCGGCGATCCCCTCGCGCGCGTCGCGAAGTCGCCGGGCATATTCCTGCAGTTCCGCTTTTAGAAATTCGTCATCGGCGCGTTTGACGATTTCGGCAACGCGGGTCTGAAGAGTTGCCAGGCGCCCGGTGATGGTGTCCCGGACGATCTCGGCGTGGCGCACGCGAAACTCGCGGCCTTTTTCGAAATTGCATTTCGCTTCGATGGCGGCAAAGAACCGCTCGGCATCATCGACCGTTTGAGCCGCGAGGCGCACGCCCTCGGCGTCGCGCAGCACGGTCAGCAATCCCTTTTGCGTGCGAGCGTTGTAGAGGCGCTGGATCGTTGATCTCAGTCCGTATTGAGAAATGCCGAGGCCGATCTGCCGCGAAGCGACCTGCTCGACCGTGTGCGCTTCGTCCAGAATCAGAAAATCATTCGGGAAAATGAATCCGCTCTCACGTTCCTCCTGCGCCTCCGGGCTGATGAGCAGGATGAACAACAGGGTGTGATTGATCACTAGCACGTCGGCGGAGAGCAAACGTTTGCGCGCCTGTTGATAAAAGCAGCGCGCATCCTGGCCGCACGTTTTCTGTGTGCAGATGTGCGCTTCGCTGCACACCTGTGTCCAGACTTTGGGATCGGGTTCCACAGGCAAATCGCTGAGCGAACCGTCCCGCGTGGTGGCGGCCCAGTGCGCCAGGCGTTGCAATTCCGTTTGCTCGGGGCCGGTGAAAAGTTCGTTCGCCTGCTGCAACGCGCGCTCGAGCCGGCGCGGGCAAAGATAGTTCTGGCGACCCTTGATCAAGGCCGCGCTGAACTCGACAGGCAGGATCTTTTTCAGAATCGGGATGTCCTTGTAAAGAAGCTGTTCCTGAAGATTGATGGTGTGCGTCGAAACGATGGCCTTTTTGTGATGTTCGAGCGCAAAGAGGATCGCCGGGACAAGGTAGGCCAGCGATTTGCCCACGCCCGTTCCGGCTTCGACCACCAAATGGCGCTCCTCTTCGAGCGCACCGGCCACGCGGGCCGCCATCTCCTGTTGTTGCGGGCGGAACTCGAAATTTTTCGCCTTCGAGAGCGGACCGTTTTCTGAAAAAAAGGCGCGGACCCGTTCGACGAAGTCGCTGCCCAGAGTGTTCTTCAACGCAATCATGGCGATTCGGCGGAGGGCAGGCGCGCTGGCGGGGTTCTCAACCTGAAATACATCCGCGACGTGCTATCCTAAATTTGAACTTGGAAATTTGGAAATGTTTTGATGCGACTGCTGGACCGGTACGTGCTTCGCAATTTCCTGCAGGTGTATCTGTACTGCATTGCAGGATTTATCTCCATCTGGCTCATCTTCGACGTGAGCGACAATATCTCCACCTTTATTGATGAACGTGTGGGGCTTTGGCTGGTTCTGCGCTATTATGCCACGCAGCTACCGCAGGTGATGATCATCCTGCTGCCGGTATCGCTTTTGTTGTCGCTGCTTTTCACCTTGGGCAGAATGTCGCGGGCGAATGAAATCGTCTCGATGCTTACCGCCGGAGTGAGCCTGCCGCGCGTGCTTTTGCCGTTGCTGGGCATGGGACTGCTCACGGTGGCGGCGAGCATGGCCCTGAACTATTCGCTCGCCCCGCATGCGGAGCTGGCCCGCAAGACATTCCTTTCCGAGGCGCAGGCGCGCCCGAGTCGCTATGTCCAGGGACAAATTTTCCGCAACCGCACGGATTTGCGCACCTGGTTCATCCAGAATTTCATCCGGCGCGGCAACACGTTCAATAACGTTCAGGTGCTGCAACAGGACGCCAACGACAACATCGTGACGAGCTACGCGGCCAGCCGCGCCACGTATCAGCCAAAAACAAAGACGTGGGAGCTGGAGAACGTTCGAGTGGTTCACTATGATCCAGCGGGGAACATCCTCAACGAACAAATTTATCCGTCGCTGACGATCGAGCACTGGAGCGAAACGCCTTTCCGGCTGGGCAGCGCCAATGAGCGGGCGGAATTCCTCAGCGTGCCGGAGCTGCGCGAGTACCTGCGATTCAACGCGGATTTTCCCCCGACGCTGCTCGCGCCGTTCCGCACCCATCTGCATTATCGGCTGGCTCTGCCCTGGACCTGTATGGTCGTGGTCTGCATCGCCGCGCCGCTGGGAATCGGATATTCGCGACGAGGCGTGCTCTCGAGCGTGGCGGCTGCGGTGTTTCTGGTTTTTTCCATGAACTTTTTGGTGCACCTTTTTCTGGCGCTCGGCGAAGGTGACCGCGTTTCGCCGTGGGTGGCGGCCTGGACGCCAAATCTTCTCTTCGCGACGATCGGTCTTTATCTCCTCTATCTGCGCGCCACGAATCGTGAGCCGCCAAGCTTTCGTGCGCTCGCGCCGCGGCGTATAATGGCGCGATGAATCCGCTTCCCAACGAATGGGTCATTAAACACCGGTCCGACGTCTGCGCCGTGACCCGTCGCCCGTTTGTGCCCGGCGAGTATTTTTACACGCTGCTCTTTCACGAAGCGGACGGTTACCGGCGCGAAGATCTCAGCGAAGAAGCCTGGCGAACCCGGAACGAAAATATTCGGCCATTTTCATTCTGGAGATCGCGGTTTGAACCATTGCCCACGCCGGCTCCCGAACCCTTGCCCCGGGAAAACGCGGAGCAACTTTTCCGGCGCCTGATCGCCTCGGAAAAGCCGCCGGTCAACGCCTGCTACGTTCTGGCTGTGATGCTGGAGCGCAAACGCATCTTTAAGCATGTGAAAACAGAGCGGAGCGAAAACGGACCGGTTCTGATCTACGAGCAGGCCTCTACTGGCGATGTCTTTCTGGTGCCCGACCCGCAATTGCGCCTCGACGAACTGGAGACGGTGCAAAACGAAGTGGCCGAGTTACTGCGGGCAGCAACGCAAAAGACAGAACAACCAACCCCTCAACCCGCCTGAATGAGCACACAAACACTGCCTCCTACTTGCAAGATCGGCAATGAGCGCCTGATCCGCATCACGGAAAAAGCGGCGCGCAAACTGGCGTCCTTACTTGAGGCAAAGGGCAAGCCCGGCGGCGCGCTGCGGCTCAAAGTGGTGGGAGGCGGCTGCTCCGGTCTGCAGTACGTGATGGATTTGGTGGATGGCCCGAGCGAGCGCGACATTCTCGTGCCGACACAGAACGTGCGGCTGGTTGTCGATCCCAAAAGCGCGCTCTTTGTCAGCGGCTCCATTCTGGATTACAGCGATGATCTGCAAAAAGGGGGCTTTAAAGTCACCAATCCCAACGCCGTTGCGCACTGCTCCTGCGGCGAAAGTTTCGCAGTGTAGGAAGCTGGCGCGGCGACCACGATGCTCGTCGGACGTCGCACAAGTCTGACGAGCTACACCTTCATAACTTCCGCTTCCTTGTGCTTGAGATGATCGTCGATCGATTTGACGAAACGGTCGGTGAGCTTTTGCACTTCCTCCTCCACATCGCGCAACTCGTCCTCGGTCAATTGGCCGGCGGCCTTGAGTTTCTTCGCCTCGTCCAGCGCGGCGCGCCGGTTGGCGCGGACGCGCACGCGGGCTTCCTCGGCCATTTTGCCCAGGGAACGCACCAGTTCTTTGCGTCGCTCTTCTGACAGCTCCGGGATGGGCAAGCGGATGATTTTTCCCTCGACCGACGGCGTAATGCCGATCCTCGATTCCTTGAGCGCTCTCTCGATGTCGGGAACCGTGCCTGCGTCAAACGGCTGAACGACCAGCAAACGCGGTTCGGGCGTGGTGATCAACGCGAGTTGCTTCAGCTTCATCGTCGATCCGTATGCGTGGACGTCGATGTTCTCCACCAACCCGGGCGACGCTTTCCCGGTGCGCACCGCGGCAAACTCGTGCACCATGTAATCGACGCTTTTCTCCATCGACATCTCGGCTTCCAGAAGAATGTCATCGATGCTCATGGCTGTAGAGTCTCACTTCGGCGGCGGCTCGTCGCAAACCAATGTCCCCACTTTTCGGCCCAGCACGGCGTCGCGCAAGATGCCGGGCTTGTACATGTCGAAAACGACGACTGGGATTTTGTTGTCCATGCAAAGGCTGAAGGCGGTGGAATCCATGATTTGGAGGCGTTTGGTCAGCGCTTCGGTATAAGTGAGTCGGTCGTAACGCCGCGCGTCGGCGTGTTTGTTGGGATCGCGGTCGTAAATTCCGTCCACCTTGGTGGCTTTGAGGATGACGTCGGCGCGTATTTCGCTGGCCCGCAGCGCCGCGGTCGTGTCCGTGGAAAAGTAGGGATTTCCCGTGCCTGCGGCAAAGATCACGACTCTGCCCAGTTCCAGATGCCGAATGGCCCGGCCAAGAATGAAAGGCTCGGCGACGTTTTTCATTTCGATCGCGGTCTGGACGCGCGTCTCGACGCCGATCTGCTCCAGCGAACTGCGCAGGGCCAGCGCGTTGATTACGGTGGCCAGCATTCCCATGTAATCGGCTGTCGTGCGATCCATGCCGCGATGCGCGGCAGACAGACCGCGCCAGATGTTCCCGCCGCCGATCACCACCGCCACCTGCACGCCGAGATCGCGCACCTCCTTGATGCGTTCGGCGATCTCCCGCACTACGGCCGGCGAAATATTGTCGCGGCCGCCGCGTTCCTGCACCGCTTCGCCGCTTAGCTTGAGCACGATCCGTTTATACGCTGGCGTCGGCTTTTCCATCGGGTGCAGACCACATCAAACAGAACATGGCGGCATTTGGAAAGCAAAATGCTGCGGGTTAACCCGCACCGCGCAACGTGCTGCCATGCCCGCGCAGGAACTCCGCTGCGCTCATGCGCCGTTTGCCTTCCAGCTGCACTTCCCCAAGGCAAAGCGCCCCTTCGCCAGCCGCTATGACGAGATCCCTGTCGCTTCGCAAAATTTCTCCGGGCCTGCCGCTGCCATCGACCACCCTCGCGGAAAAAATCTTCAGCGTGCGATCATCGAGCTTCATGAATGTGCCCGGCCATGGATCAAACGCGCGGATTTTCCGTTCGATCACGGGAGCCGGCTGGGACCAATCGATTTTTCCATTTTCGCGCTTCAATTTGGGGGCCAGGGTGGCAAGGTCGTCATCCTGCGGGATCCGCGGCGCGTCGCCGCGTTCGAGCATTTGCAGCGCTTCAAGCAACGCTGCGGGGGCAGTGTGCGCGAGGCGTTGCTGCAAGGAACCGCCGGTGTCGTTCGGCAAAATCTCGACAGCGCGTTGCAACAGAATGTCGCCGGTATCGAGGCCTTCATCCATGTACATCACGGTAATGCCGGTCTCGCGATCGCCGGCGGCAATGGCTGCCTGGATGGGCGCGGCGCCGCGCCATCGGGGAAGGAGCGATGCATGCAGATTGAGACAGGCTACCGGTGGAATTACCAGCACCTCACGCGGCAAAATCTGGCCATAGGCCATCACCACGATTACGTCGGGAGTCAGCGCGCGAATTCTCTCAACGGCCTCCGGCGCTTTGATTCGCGCCGGTTGCAGAACAGGAAATGGCAGCGTCCCGCCGCCCAGCGCTTTTTTGATTGGCGGTGGCTCGATGGTCTGCTTCCGCCCGACCGGTTTGTCCGGTTGCGTCACGATTCCCACAATCTGGTGCTCTGATTGTTGCAAAGCACGCAGAGTGGGAACGCCGATTTCACCGGCGCCGATGAAAAGCACGCGCATGCCGCGTCACAGCGTCAGCTCGCGCACGAGCGCTGAACGGCGCGATTTATGGCCGGCTCTGGCCTGGGCCAGCAGTTTTTCCCCGGCCGTGATCTCGCGGCGACCTACGGACGTTCCGCAGCCGGAACACAGATAATCGAAAATCTCCCGATCAGGCAGCACGAGCAAAAGCCGTTCCCGCACGGGCATCGCGGCTCTGCATTTGTCGCAGTAGAGGCTGGACGCCGTGAAAGTGTCAAACTGCTGCTGGTTCATACGCGCCTTCGTTCACGCTCTGCAGGATATCGAGCAGAACTTTGGCGGGCGGCTGGGTGGCGTCAACCACAACGACCAGCTCCTGCGGATAGAAGGCCAGCACCGGCTTCGATTCCTTTTCGTAAATATCGAGTCGCCGCCGAATGACCTCCTCGTTCGCGTCGTCCAAGCGATTCTCTTTCAAGGCGCGCTTTTTCAATCGATAAAAGAGCGTTTCCCGGTCGGGACACGTCAGGTGAAAGATTTTTTTTACGTCAATCATTTCCTCCATGATCCTGGCCTGGCCGACATTCCGCGGTATGCCATCCAACACCAGGGTGTCGATGTCCGGCTTAAACTTGTGCGCTTCCACGGCGGCGTCTATCGCCTCGCGCCATAGCTCGACTGTGATGTCATCGGGCACGAGTTGCCCTTTGCTGGAATACTCAAGGAACGCTTTGCCGACCTTGGTGCGCGTGTCGATGGAACGAAACACATCGCCGCAGGCGCAATGGTAGAACCGAGGGATGGTGCCGAGCGTTTTGCCCTGCGTGCCTTTGCCGCTCCCGGGGGCGCCGAAAAGGATGATGGTGTTGTATCGCATGAGGAAAAGCCGTTTATACCGGAAAGCGAACTGATTTAGCAAGCACTCTCAATCCCTCCGGACCGGCTTGAGAGCAGCTGCTTTTGAGAAAGCGCCGTCAGAGGAATCCAAAAATCGGAAATTCTTATCGTCGTTTCGATCCCCGGCTGCCTACGACGATGAAGCCGGAATGGGATCGACGTTCACCCGGCGTCCCCCGCGATCGAAACGCACACTGCCATCAATCAGCGCAAAGATCGTGTAGTCACGTCCCAGACCCACGTTTTTGCCGGGCAAAAATTTTGTGCCGCGCTGGCGCACAATGATATTGCCGGCCAGCACTCTTTCGCTGCCAAATTTTTTCACACCCAGCCGCTTGCTGATGCTGTCGCGCCCGTTTTTAACGCTGCCTTGTCCTTTCTTGTGAGCCATAATGCAATTGCGGTCGCTTACGCGTCGCTCTTTTTCGTGGGTGTTTTCTTTGCTCCCACACTAATGCTTTTGATCTTCACACGCGTCAATTTCCGCCGGTGCCCCACGGTGCGGTGATAGCCTTTGCGTCGTTTAAATTTGAATGCCACGACTTTTTTGTCCTTGCGCTGTTCCAGGACCTCGGCCGTAACCCGGGCGCCGGCGATAAGGGGATCGCCGTGGCTAACGTTTTTCCCATCGGCGTACAGCAGCACCTGGTCGAAGTTCGTTGTCTTGCCGGGCTCCACATCAAGCCGGTCCACGTCGATCGTGTCGCCTTCCGCGACGCGAAACTGTCTGCCGCCTGTCTTGATAATTGCGTAAGCCATGGAGTTCTCCGGTGGTCACCGCAGGGGGAAAGCCGCGCAAAATCCCACAAACAGCGCGTTTTGACAAGAGGAAAGCGAAGAGCGGCTTTTGCACCGGGGACGGGTTCGGGGGAACTTGTCGCTATTCGCTCTGCGAGCCATGGACTTGGGCCGCGCGGCTGTTTTCGTTCACCAGTTCGCGGTACAACCCTTCGTAGCGCTCGGCGGCAGTTTCCCAGGAAAAATTGCAGGCCATCGCCCGTTTCATCAAAGCAGTCCATAGCGCTCGATTTCGAAAGATTTGGCGCGCGCGCTTGATCGCATCCCAAAACGCCTCACTGGAATATTCGTAGCAAAGAAAACCGTAACCGCTGTCTGCGGTTGGCTCGTAATCCTGAATGATTTCCTGGATGCCGCCGGTAACCCGGGCCACCGGCAGCGCGCCGTATTTGAGGCTGTACATGGCGCTCAGGCCGGCCGGTTCGAAGCGCGACGGAATCAGGCTGATATCCATGCCTGCCTGGATGAGATGCGCCAGACGCTCGTCGTAATCCTTTTGATAGGCGAACCGCGTTGGGAATTTTCGAGCTGCCACGGCCAGCGCGGTTTCGAAGGCCGGGTCGCCTTCGCCCAGAATGATCAGCCTCACGTCATCCCAGAGCATCCGATCAAACAGCGGCGCCAAAATCTCGAACCCCTTCTCCCGCACGACGCGCGTGATCATGCCAAAGACCGGCCCGCGCGGCGCCGGCGCCAGTTTCAGTTTTTTCAGCAGCGCGTCGCGGCAGGTTTGTTTACCGGCGAGGCGCCGGAGATCGTACGGAGCCGGGATCAAACGGTCAGTCGCCGGATTCCAGCGCTTGTAATCTGCGCCGTTCAAAATCGCGCTGAGCCGATGGGCGTTTTCGCGCAACACGGCGTCCAGCCCGCATCCGCCGGCCGGGGTTAAGATTTCCCGCCGATAATGCTCGCTTACCGTGGTGATCCGGTCGGCATGCAGGATTCCGCCCTTGAGGAAATTCAGCCGCCCGAAGAATTCCACCCCGTGCAGAGTGAAAAAGCGCTCCGGCAAATTGGTAAGCGGGAAATCGAGTCCCCAGAAACTCCCCTGTTCTTCCACGTGATGAATGGTCAACACCGTTTTAAACGGCAATCCCAGAGCAAACACGAACACGGGCGCCAGCGCAGCGGGCCAGTCGTGGACGTGCAGAATTTGCAGCTGCGGCGTCAGCCGCCTGGCCAGTTCCAAAGAGGCCTTGGTAAAGAAAATAAACCGCGCGGCATTATCCTCGTACGGTTCGCCGCGCTCGCCATAAACGCCTTCCCGATCGAAAAACTCGTCGCAGCGAACGAAAAACAACTGCACGGCGCCAGCGCTGCGACCTTCGAGGTATCGAGCTGTGTATTTCCTGTCGCCCACGATCACCTCCGCCGTCACGCCGCTGTCTTTTTTCTTGATCGCGCGATCCGCTCTGATCTGCCGGTAAAACGGCAAAACCACGCCGACCTCATGCCCGCGCGCCTGCAACGCCGCGGGCAACGCCTCCATCACATCGACCAACGCTCCTGCCCGCTTCAAAGGCGGCCCCTCGGCGCTGACCATCAGAATTCTCATGGGATATGTAATCGGATGCTCGCCGCAGGTTTCAGCGTCTGTCAGCCGGCAGGTATTCCCTTTTGATCCATTCCAAAGCTTCGTCGCGCGTGCGCAGCGCGCCCTCGAGTTGGCGCGTCTCCACCGCTTCCAGGATCTCGCGAAACTTTGGGCCGGGTTGCAGACCGAGGGCAATCAGGTCGTGGCCGCGCACCAATGGCGGTGGAAGGATGGGTTCGCTGGCAAATTCTTCCCGTTTGCGCAGGAGAAATTCGTAATTGTCGAGGTTCCGATGGCTGCTTTGGCAGTCCACCCGGTGCAACTCCAGCTCATCGTCAAAAGTCGGCCGGGCCATGAACCGTTTCAGTTTTGCCACGCGCATCTTTGGCGCGTCCTTGAACACCATGTGCTGACGCACCATTTCGACCGTCGCCTCGATTTCTGCGCCCGAAAAGCGCAACCGCCGCATGATTGCCTCTGTCATCTCCGCTCCGATCCGATCGTGCTCGTTAAAACGGATGCGGCCTGTTTCATCCACTCTGGCCGTGACCGGCTTGGCCACATCGTGAAACAACACGGCAAAGACCAGGGGCACGGAAACGTTTTCCGGGAGCAGTTCCAACATCAGGCGAGTATGCACGAACACGTCGCCTTCGGGATGGAACTGTTGCGGTTGAGCGACGCCCTTCATGGCCTCCAGTTCGGGCAAAACGGCGCGCATCAAGCCGCTGGCGTCCAGCAGATCCCATCCCCGAACGCGGTTGGGCGAAAGAAAAATCCGCACCAGCTCGTCGCGGATACGTTCCGCGCTGATCTGATTAATAGAAGGGGCGCTGGCGACCAAGGCTTCCCACGTTTTGGGATCAATCTGGTAACCGAGCACCGTGGCAAAGCGCACCGCGCGCAGCATCCGCAGCCGATCTTCGGCGAAACGCTGCGCGGGATTGCCAATCGCGCGCACCAGCTTCGCTTCGATATCCGCACGGCCGCCCACGAAGTCGATCACCTTTTCCGCAACCGGGTCATAGAACATTCCATTGATCGTGAAATCGCGTCGCTGCGCATCTTCTTCGGGCGATGCGAAACGAACCGCGCTGGGGTGTCTGCCGTCGAGGTAAACGTCGTCGGAACGGAAGGTGGCGACCTCGAACTGAAAACCGTTCTCCACCACGATGATCACGCCGAAATGCGCGCCAACAGCGAACGTTTTTGGAAAAAGCCGCTGCACCTCTTCCGGGCGCGCGGTCGTCACGATGTCGTAATCCTTCGGCGTCAGGCCGCGCACCATGTCGCGCACGCAACCGCCCGCAAAGTACGCGACATGCCCCTGCTCGCGCAGACGCGCGGCGACGGAGCGGGCAGCGTTTTCCATGGGCGACGGCTTCACGCAATCACTCTAAGCGTTCCGTGCTGCGAAGCGCAATGCGCGCGTCGTGAGCGCGAGAGGTCGGGCAGCCGAAACAGCTCTCGAAACTATCCTCCAGCCGGCGCGCCCTGTGGCTTGCGCAAGGACTGGATCACAAAAAGCGCAACGGCAATCGTGATGCACGAGTCCGCCACATTGAATGCAGGCCACGGATCGGCGTAGCGAATGTGCAGATTGAAAAGGAGAAAATCGATCACGTGCCCGTAAAGAAGGCGATCGGTGAGGTTCCCCAAAATGCCCGCCAGCAACAGCGCCAGCGGAAGGTCGCGCCACGTGTCCGCTCGTCGGCGCCGCAGCAAAAGCGTGAGCACGACGAGCAACGCAGCGGCCGAGATCGCGACAAACAAGATGTTCTTTCCCTTGAAGGCGCCAAAGGCCGCGCCGGTGTTGGTCACATGAACCAGACTGAAAAAATCGGGTACCACGACGCGCGCTTCGAGAGGGCCGATGCACCGCAGCACCAATTGCTTGGTGAGCTGATCCAGCGCGTACAGCGGCAGCGACACAAAGAGAACAAATCTCACGGCTGATCCTGTTCTCCTGTTGAATCCCGGGCGGCAAACCGCAAATCAACCATGAAACCAGAGTGAGGTTAGCTTGCCGATTGCGCCATTGTTTCCAGCACGCTCTGGCAGCGGTCGCACAAATCCGGATGCTCCCGACTGGCGCCTACGGTGGGCCGATGTCGCCAGCAGCGCGCACATTTTTTGTGCGGCGTTTTGCTCACCGAAGCGGAGGCTGCTTTCCCCGGTCGAATCGTCAGGTCGCTGAGGATGAAAAATTCTTCGAGCTCTTCGCTGCTGATTTTCGCGGTGACGTCGGAGTCCGAATGCAAAATCACGCGCGCTTCCAGCGTGTTGCCGATCAATTTCTCCTGTCGCGCGCGTTCCACCGCCTGCCCGATCACCGCCCGCAATCTCAAAAGCTCTTCGACCTGCGCGCTTGCTTCCCTGCCGCGCTCCCGCGCTTCGGGGAATTCCTGCAAATGCACCGAACCGCCCCCTTGGGAGAAACGCCATGCTTCCTCTGCGGTGAAAGTCAGGATCGGCGCCAGCAATTTGCACAGCGCATCGAAAATCTCGCGCATGGCCGCCTGCGCCGCCCGGCGCCGCGGCGAATCGGGCGCATCACAGTACATCCTGTCCTTGGTGATATCGATGTAAAGCGAGCTTAAATCCACGGCGCAAAACTGATTCAGCGTGTGATAGACCTTGTGGAACTCAAATTTCTCGTAGGCGGCGCGGCAGCTGCGGATCACTTCGTCGAGGCGCTCCAGAATCCAGCGATCGATGAGCGTTGGCTGTTGCACGGGCGCCGGCGGCGGAGTCGCCCCGTTTCCGGCAGCGGCGAAATCGTAAAGATTGCCGAGCAAAATCCGCAGCGTATTGCGAATGCGGCGATAAGTGTCGCTCAGGCGGGTGAACATTTCTTCGGAAAAGGGGACGTCGGCGGTGTAATCGATGCTGCTGGCCCACAGCCGCAACAGATCGGCGCCGAACCGGCCGACAAAATGATCCGCAGCTGTTGGTTTTTCATAGGTGCCGGACTTGGAAATTTTCTTTCCGTCCAGATCGACGACGAAACCGTGCGTGACGCAAATCCTGTACGGCGCCCGCCCATGCAGGGCGATGCTGGTCATCAAAGAGGATTGAAACCAGCCGCGGTGCTGGTCTGTGGCCTCCAGATACATGTCGGCAGGATCGCGCAGTTCGGGGCGCATCGCGCACACGGCGCGATGGGAAACGCCGCTGTCGATCCAGACGTCGATGGTGTCGCCGCCTCTTGTGGCGCCCGGCGGCAAACCAAGCTCCGCTGCCAGCGCCGCGTCATCCAGCTCGAACCAAATGTTTGATCCGCGCCTGGCCACGCAATCGGCCAGTCTCCGAATAATCGCCGGGTCGAGAATTACTTCGCCCTGGGCCGAATAAAAGACCGGCAGCGGCACGCCCCAACTGCGCTGGCGCGAGATCACCCAGTCCGGACGTGATTCCACGGTTCCGGTGATGCGGTTTTCCCCCCAGGGGGGAACCCATTTCACGGTTTTGATCGCTTCCAGCGCTTTGCCCCGCAGTTCATCGATGCGAATGAAAAACTGGGGCACGGTGCGAAAGATGATCGGCGTTTTGGAGCGCCAGCAATACGGGTAGGAGTGATGAAATGTTTCTTCTCCAAGCAGCATTCCCCGCCGCCGCAGCAACTGCACGATCTCGCCGTTGGCCTCGAATACATATTTGCCGGTCAGCTCCGGCAGACCGGCTTCTTCGGTAAACCGGCCGTGATCATCAACCGGGGAGAGGATCGCCAGATTGCGCTGCATCCCCAGGGCGTAATCATCCGCGCCGTGACCCGGCGCGATGTGCACTGCGCCGGTTCCGGTGTCCATGGTGACGAAATCGGCCGGGAACACCGTGACTTCGCGATCAAGAAAAGGATGACGCGTTTTGACATTTTCGAGCCGCGCTCCGGGGAACGATTCCAACGGTTCGCCCACTGGAACGAACCGGGTCCGCTCACAAAAGTGCGGAACAAGCCGTTGAGCCATGACCAGGGTTTCCCGAACCTGGTCGCGCGAAAATTCCTGGACGACGTAATTCTCCGCGGGTTCCACGGCGATGGCCACATTGGCGGGCAACGTCCAAGGCGTTGTCGTCCAGATGGCGACAGCGGCGCGGGCCAGCGGCGCCGACAGATCCGGGCCGCCGGCGATGGGAAACTTCACGTAAACTGCCGTATCGTCCCGCTCCTGATATTCCACCTCCGCTTCCGCCAGCGCAGTTTGCGCGCCGGTGCTCCAGAAAACCGGTTTCTGCGCCTGATACACCAGGCCTTGCTCGACGAACACGGCGAAAGCGCGCAAAATTTCCGCCTCATACGCGGGGTCCATCGTCAGATACGGATTCTCCCAGTCGCCAAACACGCCCAGCCGCTTGAATTGTTCGCGCTGGATATGGATGAACTTGCGCGCAAACGCTTCGCATTTTTTGCGCACTTCCAGCGGAGAAAGCGCTCGCGACTCTTTCACCACCTTGTATTCGATGGGAAGCCCGTGGCAATCCCAGCCGGGAACAAACGGCGCGCGTTTGCCCAGCATGCTCTGAGATTTGACCACAAAATCCTTCAGTATCTTGTTGAGCGCGGTGCCCATGTGCACGTCGCCGTTGGCAAAGGGCGGGCCATCATGCAAAACAAAGAGTTCCCGGTCTTCTCTGGCCTTCTGAATCTGCTGGTAAAGACGCGTCTCCTCCCAAAGGCGCAGCAGCTCCGGCTCGCGCTCCGGAAGATTGGCCTTCATGGGAAAATCCGTGCGCGGCAGGTTGAGCGTTTCCTTGTAATTTCGAGTCATGACAAGCGCGGCGAGGCTACGTAACATTCATCATTGGCGCAAATCAACGCATGCCTTTGAAACAGTGCCGCGAAAAATCCTGCGCATTATAATGCTCATCGCCGATTGCCCGATTGAATGTGAAAGAGCGCCAGAATCCGAAAACCTCGTTGCGCGTTCTTGTTTTAGCCGATACGCACGATCGGCTGCCGCCGACTGTGGCGGCACTCGCCGTCAATGCCGACGAGATCTGGCATCTGGGTGACGTCTGCGCAGAAAACGTGCTCGACGAGCTGCGCGCGCTCGGGCCGCCGGTAAAAATCGTGCGCGGCAATTGCGACAGTAATTCCGAGTGGCCACTGATTCTCGACTTCGAGCGGGGCGGCCTCAAATTCCGCCTGCAACATGCGCCCCCGGAGCGCGTCCCGGACGATATCGACGTTCTCCTGCACGGACACACGCACGTTCCTCGGAATGAAAAACGCGGAAAGGTGCTGTTTCTCAATCCCGGTTGTTTCACGCGTCCCAACCGCGGCGCCCCGCCCAGTGTGGCGTGGCTTCAAATCCAGAACGGAAAAATTGACTGGCGCCTGGTTCCGCTGCGCTGACCACCCCCGTCCGATGCGCCGGCGAAGGCGCTGGCAATCAACGACGCGCCAGCCGAAGGCCTGCCACTTGTTGATTGACGCCGCAGTTCAACACAATGGCCCGACGCGCATCAGCCAACACCGAGCGCGCGCACGAAAGCCGCAGGGGAACATCCGACCGAGCGTGAAGCACCGGCGGCAGTTCGCTGCGACGCAAAGCCTGGGCGCCCAGGATCACCTGCCACAGGCCGCCGGCGCCGACACTCTCGCCCAGCGCCGGTTTGCCGGTATAAATCGCGCTCTCCGGAAGAACGCGCCTCAGCGCTGCGCACTCAGCGTCGTCGATGAAAGTTCCGTTGGCGCTCGAGATCACAAAATCGATTCGGTCATCGGCGAGGTCTCTCAGGATTTGCTCCAACGTTTCGGCCGCCCGCGCGCGCCTGTCATAGTGCGCGCCCGGATGAACGCGTTCAACGGCGATCGGGCCATCTTTCCCGAGCAGAATGGCTCCCGCGCCTTCGCTCAGGATCATTCCCCGGGGACGCCTGCCGAATGGTTCCATGGGCGGCCTGGGACACAGGAGTCGCCACCGGCGATAGGCGTCGCACAGCAGCCAGTCAATCTCCTCCGTGCCAACCACGAGGCATTGCTCAACGGTCTCGTTCATCACCAGATCTTCAGCCATCTTCACCGCAGCAAGCCCGACAGCGCCGTCGCCCACCAGCGTGTAAGTCGCGCCGGTGACGCCCAGCATCGCCGCCAGATGGCTCGCAGGCGCATTGTAAACTGTTTCCGGAAACAAAAGCGGACTGGCCGCCTGCGGGCCGGACCGGACGATGTCGCCGTAGAAACGCCTCGTATAAATCACCCCGCCATTTGAAACGGCGAACACGAGACCAATTCGGTTCGAATTTTGTGAACTGACGTTTAACCCCGCCGCGTTCAGCGCGTCCAGAGCGGCTGCCGCAGCGAATCGCGAAATGGCGCTGGCGCGGCGCAGGCGCGGGTGCGCGAGGTTGCCGAGCGCGGTCTCAGGCACGCGAAACGCAATGCATTCATGAGGGCCAAGTTTTTCGGAGATGGTTGCAGGCGATCCCTCGCGACCCTCGAGCAGCTGTTGCCAAACTGAATCAACACCGCGTCCAAGAGGAGTGATCCACCCCATGCCGGCGATGGCCAGGCTCATGTTTCGCATTTGCGCATCAGGATCGAAGCGTTTGCGCCTCCAAAGCCAAACGAGTTCGAGAGCGCCGCGCTTACGGCAGCCGGCCGGGCGCTGTTTGCTACGATATTCAGATTCAGGACAGGATCGGGCGTGTCGAAATTGATGTTTGGTGGCAGAAATTGATGTTGCAGTGCCAGCAAACAGACCACTGCTTCGATTGCGCCGGCCGCTCCCAGCGAATGGCCCATCATGCTCTTGGTTGAGCTGACCGGAACGCCATCGAACAGTTCGGCGATGGCTTTTCCTTCGGCGGCGTCGTTAAAAACGGTCGCTGTTCCGTGCGCGTTGATGTAATCGACAGCCTCGGCCGGGAGGCAAGCGCAGCGCAACGCCCGCTCCATGGCCTGCCGCGGTCCGATCCCCGATGGATCCGGCTGCGTGATGTGAAAGTTATCCGTAGAAACGCCGTATCCGACGATTTCCGCAAGCACCGCGGCGCCGCGGCGGCGAGCTGAGTCGAGGTTTTCCAAAGCGAGAATTGCTGCGCCCTCGCCCAGCACCATGCCGGTGCGATTTCGATCGAAGGGCCGGCACTTTTCCGGCGTAGAGGCCTGGAGAGAATCAAAACCCACAAACACCATCTCTGAGATTGCGTCGTAACCGCCCGCCAGAATTTGCCGGTAGCGACCGGAGCGCACGCACTCAAAGGCTTGCCCGATCGCGTTGGCGCCCGAGGCGCAGGCGTTGGCAATGATCCGGCATGGCGCGCGCAAGCCGCAGGCCTCCTGCGCATCGAGCACTGGTTTTTGCGAGGGATAGTTCGCAATCCACATCGGCGCGCGCCGCAAATCCGCGGCTTGCGTCAGGGCACGATAGTACCGCTCTCCGTAGGACATCCCACCGCTGGTTGTTCCGATCACCATTAATTCCGGCTGAAATTGCGGTTGCTGCGCCAGCGCTTCTCCCAGCGCCTGAATCATCATGTGCGACGCGCGATGCAGCCGCCTCCGGCGACGTTCGCCATCGCCACCGGCAAGCAAACGCTCATCCGGGATTTGCCCCGCCGTTTTGCAACGGCATTGCGCCACCGAAAATCGCGTGACTGGGCCAACGCAATCGCGCGCCGCGCGCAGCGAATCGAGCGTCTCGGCCAGGCCAAACCCAAGGGGACTCACAATCCCCGCAGCCACCACTGCCACCCGCGCAGCAGCCGACTCTTGTTTCACACGATGATGCATCTGACCCCCATAGCTTGGAAAGTTCCCCGGCAATTTCTATTGCTTTCTTAAGGGAAACATTTTACAAGTGAACCAAAAGGAAACGGAAGCCCGGCAGTTGGTGGATTGTCAGTGGAGTTTATTCAGTGGCGATTTGAAACCCGACGACGGGAACAGCGACGCGGCGACCGTTCCTGAATAAACTCCTGATTAACTCGATGGGAACAAAATTATACGTAGGCAATCTGCCTTTTACGACCACAGAAAACGAATTGCAGGAACTCTTCTCCCAAGCCGGCGCGGTGCAGGAAGTGATGCTGATGCAGGATCGCTTCACGGGCAAATCGCGCGGCTTTGCCTTTGTCACCATGGGCTCGGAAGAAGAAGCGCAGAACGCAATTTCGAAGTTCAACGGTCAGGCCATGGAAGGGCGGCCGCTCACTGTGAACGAGGCGCGCCCGCGCGAGCCCCGGCAACCGGGCGCGGGAGGGCGCGGATACGGCCATCGTCGCGAAGGCGGACAGCGCAAAGGTTACTAAACGGCGCAACGCCCAAGCCTTGAACCCGCTGGCGCGGCGAAAGCCAGGCCCTTTCCACCTCTCAACGAAAATTGGGCAGGGCTGGATTCGAACCAGCGAAGGCGTAAAGCCAGCAGATTTACAGTCTGCCCCGTTTGGCCACTTCGGTACCTGCCCGTTTTCAGCCGCGAAAGCCTTCATATAGGCTGGCGCCGCGCGGCGTGCAAGTAAGCCGCGGCCGACGCGGGCCTCCGCGGGGTTCTCGTTGAAAATACAACGAAAAATCAAAGTCGAAAATCAGCGCGAACTGGAGTGCCGCTCGAAAAATTCGGCAATGGCCCTCACGACATGTCGCTGGGCCTCGCGCGAAATCTCAGGATAAATGGGCAACGCCAGCGTCTCGCGCGCCGCGCGTTCAGTTTCGGGAAAATCTCCCCTTTTGCAGCCCAGATACGCGAAACATTTCTGTTCGTGAAGGCCCAGGGGGTAATAAACAGCCGTCTCAATTTCGCGCTTCCGCAGGTGCTCCCGCAGCGCGTCGCGCATCGGGACGCGGATGACGTATTGATGGTAAACATGGTGATTGATCAGGTCCCGCTTCCGATATGGTTCGAAAGGGGTTTTGACCTTTTCGGCCAACCCCGCGCGCGCAAATTCTTCCCGGTAAAAATCCGCCGCTGCGCGCCGCGCCGCCGCCCATTGCTCTAACAGAGGAATTTTCACGTTCAGAATTGCGGCCTGAATTTCGTCCAGGCGAAAATTTCCTCCTACCACGTGGTGAAAATAGCGCGGCGCCATTCCGTGATTGCGAATGGCGCGCAATTGTTTCGCCAAATCATCGTCCTGGCACACCACCATTCCCGCATCGCCGGCAGCACCCAGATTCTTTGAAGGATAAAAACTGAAAACCCCCGTTCGCCCCATCGTGCCGGCTTTGGCCGTATTGCCGCCTTGCCGAAATTCTGCGCCGATGGCCTGGGCCGCGTCTTCGATCAGCTCCAGGCAATGGCGCGCGGCAATGTCCTGCAGCTCATCCATGGGGCAGCACAGCCCAAACAGGTGAACGGGAACGATCGCCCGGACCTTTTCTCCCTCCTTTGTCTCCCAGGCTCCGCTGCGATCTTTGCGGCAATGTCTTTCCAGACATTCCTCAACGGCGGCGGGCCGAATGTTGTACGTTGCGGGATCGATGTCGGCAAAAAGCGGCCGCGCGCCAACGCGCACGATGCATCCAGCCGTTGCGAAAAAGCTGTAGGGCGTGGTGATCACGGCGTCGCCTCGACCGATGCCGAGCGCCATGAGACTTGCCAGCAGCGCATCCGTGCCCGAGGAAACTCCAATGGCATGTCGGACGTGGCAATACTCGCATACGGCCTTCTCCAGCGCCTCGACGTTGGGTCCCAGGATAAAGCGACCGCTCTGCAAAACAGCGTCGATGGCCTCGCGAATTGAATCGCCCAGAACACGATATTGTTCGCTCAGATCCAGCAGCGGCACGCGCATGGGCACATAGCTTGGCAGCTTCGCCATCCCATTCAAGATGTTGTGCAAGGGCTGTTGATCGCCGCTGCGACCGCCGCTACGCTGGCAACATGGCGCTGGTGCGCGGGCTTTTCTGGCTGACCCTGTTTATTGTTCTGACGTTTTGTTTTGTCGTTCTGTTCGAGCACGGGCCGAAGGATTTCGTGAACGGCGCCCGAAAAGAATACCGCCGCATCAGGTCCTTCGTCGCAAAGCAGACTGAAACGATGCGGAAACCTAAGAAGGAAGGCTGACGGCGAGTGTTTCAACAGGCAACGGCGCAAGAAATTCCCTCGGCCTCTCAACCTGCAATACCGGCCGGGCCACATGCGCAGCCAGAAAACTGACCTCCGGCACACAAGCAATTCCCGCTTGAGCATGAATCTGGCAGGCGCCCAATTGTTCGATTACGCGGGAAACTTTTTCGCTTAAATAACGATTGTCGGCAAATTGAACGGTGCAGACACCCGGCGCGGTATTTTCCACAAACGGGCTCAGAGTAAACGCGTGGTGCAGCAGGATCTCCTGGATCGATTTTTCCTGCGCGTGCGCGCGGACTTTGATCACTACCTGCAAAGAGCGCGCCAGCGCCTGACTGGGAGTCATTCCCCTGCAAATCCCCGCCCTTTTGGCAGCCTCATTCAGCTGAACGATGAGCGGTTTCTTTTCCTGTTCCTCCATTAAGGCAACCGGTTTTGCGCGAAGCTCGGGCTGATGCCGCATCGCGGCCTGCAAATAAAAGTTCGGCAAATAAATCGTCGCAAACATCAGATTCAATCGACCGCCGACCACCGACTATTAGCCACGAACCGCAGATGCAACCGACAAACGCGAAAGCGCAATTGCCCAATCGCCTTTTCGTCTTCCAGCGTCGAAAGACTCCACGAATTTTCCAGAACGAGCTTCAGTTGCGCGCTGCTGACCATTTCATGGCGGGTAAGGACCAGACATGCCGTGGAAACTGTTTCAACCAGCCGTTGCAACCGATACCAGGTTGTTTGCGGAATTTTGCGCAATTCTTCCGGCGGGTTGAGAACCAGATCGACAATCACCAGCGGGAAATTTCCGTCGCGCAACAGCAGATCCGCCGCTTTGACTGCTTCCAGCGCTTTTGCGCAACGCACCCAAAGCAGCTGGCTCAAAACGGAATCGCGCAGCCCGCAGGGATCGAACGAATCGCGCCCGTCAATCAACGCCAAAAAATAATTGTTCCGATGCGCAGCATGAAGGAGCGCATGCACAAGCGAAGCGCTTCCGGCGCTTTTTCCTGAATTGATGACCTCGGTGACAGCCGCCTGGGGCAGACCGCCGCCCGCAGCCTGATCGAGGGAAAAGAAACCCGTGGTCAAACGCGAGCATGTCGCTCCCGGTGTGCGCGGGAAACGCGCCGCCACCAATCTCTGGAGATGGAGAATTTTGTCGTTCGCCCCCATGAAAAAAAATGGCACGGCTGAAAGACATGTTCAAATGAACAATTCTCCACGGCTGTTTTGCAGCCGGCCTTCATCCCCGCCCTTGTCGCGAATGAACAACTTAATGCCGCTTGCGGCGCTCCAGTTTCCGGACCAGCGACACCATGACCCCTTGAATCTTGAGCTCGCGAGCGGGAACCAGATCGGGATAACGCGGATTTTCGGCTTTCAAATAGGGCCGCCCACGCTCCACCACGTAGCGTTTCAACGTCGTCTCGCCATCGATCAACGCCGCAACGATATCGCCGTCGTGCGCCTCTTTGGCGTCCTCCAAAATCACGATGTCGCCATCCAGAATGTGCGCCCCGATCATGGAATCGCCGCGCACGCGCAGAGCGAATGTGCCACGATTTTTCTGCACGTTGGCCGAACGCGCATCGAGCGATACATGGCCCTCGATGCTTTGCTCGGTCAAAGCGGACATGCCCGCTGGGATTTGGCCGTAAATGGGAATATCAGCGATTCGGACTTTCATTGCCGGCGTAACCAGGGCCCGCGCCTTGCGGGCATGCCGGCTCAGAAAACCTTTGCGCTCCAGCGCGGCAATGTACTGCATCACCGAGGTTTGACTGGCGAACCCGAAATGACTTTGGATTTCCCGAGTGCTCGGCGTGACGCCTTTCTCTCGCTGCTCGCGCTGGATGAAATCGAGAACCCGCCTCTGCCGCTCGGTCAGCATGCTTAATAATGACAACGAATCGCGCCGATGGCAAGTTCAAGTGAACATTTTGCCAATCTCCCGCGGTCCTGAGCAGGATCGAAGATTGCTCCGGCAACTTTGGCCCACCCGGGCCAGTGGCTCTGACTTTCGCTCGCGCCCCGTCCACCCGTCCCAGGCCGCTACAGCCGCACCAGATCAACCAGAAACTGGCACCAAAGATAAAACATCCCGCGCCAGGAATATTTCACTTCTCCTGCGGCAGTCTGTTTGAGGACGCCTTTGTGAATGTTGTGTGCGATCTGGTCGCGCAGATCTTTTTCCATCTCCGCCCGAATCTGTTCTTCGTCGAGCGGCTCGATGGCTGCGGGATCGACGCCATTGCGGCTGAGAAAATCGCGGTGACTCTGATAAAGTTGCCAGAATGAGCGATCCGCTCGCTGGCGGTTGATCCGAAACAAGGGACTGAGTTTTAAGCCGTAGGAGAGCGGATAATTCCAGGTCGTCCAAACCGTGCCGTCGCTGGCGCGCGAAGAAATGCGAAGATAATAAAATGAAAAATCCCGCTGCTCGGTCAGGCAAATTGCGGCCTGCACCCGATCTTCCTCTCGGTAAAACAACCGGAAAAACTGCCGATAATCTTCCCAATCCCATCCGGCATCGCCCACATACGCGAATCCTTCATCCTCGATTTCCCGCGTGATCTCGCCCAGAGCGGGGAAGCTGTCGGAGGAGGGAGGATTTTTGGGGCGCAGTTGTTTTTCTTTGGGGAGCCGAAGCGCGCGGATACGAGTGAGAATTTCCAGCCACGGGAGAAAGAGCCAGCCGGCGGCGCCTGCCAGGCCCCATATCCAGCTGCCGGTGGTAAAATAGAAAGCCAAAAACGTGGTGGCGAGAATCCCAAGCGCGCCGGCCTTCTGTAAATAGGGATGTTCAAAACTGCGCAGCCCCATGCTGAGGATGGCCACGCCGAGCGTAAGAAAGATCCCAAAAAGCATCAGGGCGGAATAGCTCAGGGAGTGATTTGATGCTGGCTCAGAAACTTTGCCAGCTGGTCGGTATCAAAATTGGCCAGAACCTTGTCGCCCGCCACGAACGTGGGAACATACGTTTGCGAGGAAAGCCTTTTCATCTCCTCGTAGGCCTGGCGATCTTTCCCCACGTCAATTTCCTGAAAACGGTAGCCTTTCTCGCTTAAATAATCCTTGGCATCGATGCACCAAGAACACCATTCGCGGCTGTAAAGCTTCAGTTCCATGGCGCTGCCGGGAATTAACAAGAACGAATTTGCACCGTCAACAGAGATTGCGCTCCAGATCTGGAAATCCGCCGTCGGAGCGGCGTTAAAATCAATAGGATTTTGCCCATAAAACGCGACGCGCACTGGGTTCGCCGGTAAAGATGCACCGGCCCGCCTCGGCCGGTTCATCCAGGGGAATGACACGGATTGTGACCTTGAGGTCGTTCTTGATTTGTTCTTCCACCTGGCGCGAGCCGTTCCAGTGGGCGAGCGCGAACCCGCCGTGAATTTCCGGTTTCTGGGCATTCCGCGGGGTAAAGAAGTTATAAAAATCCTCCTTCGAATCGATCGTCCGGGTATTTGCGTCGCGAAATTTTTGCGCTCGCGCATAGAGCGAAGCCTGGATGGAACTCAAGATTTCCGGCGCCCGCGCGACAAACTCGTCCATGGACATCGATTCCCTGGTTTTCACCGGCTGATCGCGACGGCAGACTTCCACGGAATTTTTTTCCAAATCGCGCGGACCGATTTCCACCCGCACCGGCACGCCTTTCTTGATCCATTCCCAGTTTTTGACTCCTCCGCCAAGTTCACGGCGATCAACGGTCGCCTCGATCGGGAGTTCCGCATAGCGCCTCTCGCACAGGCGGGCCGCGATTTGGTCGCAGACCTCGAGGACTTTGGCACGCGTTTGTTCCCTGGGCGTCACCGGAAGCACGACGACTTGAACGGGCGCAATGCGCGGCGGCAAAACCACGCCATCGTCATCGCCGTGCATCATGATGACGGTGCCCACCAGTCGCGTGCTCACGCCCCAGCTGGTGGTCCAGCCAAATTCCTGTTTGCCTTCCCGGTTTTGAAACTGGATGCCGCTCGCCCGCGCGAAATTTTGTCCGAGGAAATGAGACGTGCCGGCCTGAATGGCTTTCCGATCCTGCACCAGCGCCTCGATGGTCAGGGTCTGCACTGCGCCAGGGAACCGTTCGCTCTCCGATTTTTCGCCCGAGAAAACCGGCAGGGCGAGATGTTCGCGAGCGAACCGCTGGTAAATATCCAGGATCAACCTGGCCTCGGCTCGCGCCTCCGCCTCGGTTTCGTGCACCGTATGACCTTCCTGCCACAGAAACTCGGTCGTACGAAGGAACAAGCGGGGCCGCATTTCCCAGCGAACGACATTTGCCCATTGGTTGATAAGGATCGGCAGGTCGCGGTACGACTGCACCCAGCGCGCGTAACTGGCGCCAATGATGGTCTCCGACGTCGGCCTGATCACCAAAGGTTCGGTCAACGGACTGGCTGGTTTCATTTTACCATCCGAATCCACTTCCAGCCGCGTATGCGTCACCACCGCGCATTCCTTGGCGAAACCTTCCACGTGTTCCGCTTCTTTGGCGAAATAACTCAGCGGAATGAAAAGCGGAAAATAAGCGTTGCGATGCCCGGTGGCGCGAAACATGGCATCCAGCTGGCGCTGCATGTTTTCCCAAATCCCGTAGCCCCATGGGCGAATGACCATGCAGCCGCGCACGTCGGAAGGTTCCGCCAGTTCAGCGGCCCGAATCACCTGCTGATACCACTCCGGGAAATCCTCGTCCCGGCGCGGAGTGATCCCGGTTCGTTGAGTTGAATGGGAGAGTTCGGTCATGGAAGATACGTGTCGCATAGGACGCAGGCGTGGCAAGCCGGGGCGAGTTGACAGGAGCTTTTGGCGTTCGTAGTTTCGGTGCTCTTTTCCTCCGTATGAAAACTTTTTCCGCCAAAGCCAGCGAGGTTTCCCGCAAATGGTGGCTCATCGACGCCAAGGACCAGGTGCTGGGCAAGGTCGCGGTAAAAGCTGCAAACCTGTTGCGCGGCAAAGGCAAAGCCATCTTCACTCCCCATGTGGACACGGGCGATTTTGTGATCGTTATCAACGCCGAAAAAGTGCGCCTTACCGGGAAAAAAGAAGAACAGAAAACTTACATGAGTTTTTCCGGATACGTTGGCGGCCATAAATCGGAGACTGTCCGGGCTCGGCGGGCGCGGCATCCCGAGCTGTTAATTGAGCGGGCGGTGCGCGGCATGATCCCGCATAATCGATTGGGACGCGCCGTTTATCGGAAGCTCAAGGTTTACCGGGGCGAATCGCACCCGCACGCTGCGCAACAGCCCGAGCCGGTTAAATTATAAGAATGTCTATGGCAGAAACTGAAGAATTCGTCGGCACGGGTCGCCGCAAAACGGCGGTCGCTCGCGTCCGCATGGCTCCCGGCAGCGGCAAAATCGACATCAACGGTCGCAGCTTCGAGGATTATTTCCCGACCGTCTCGATGCAGAACCTGGTGTTGCAACCGCTGCAAACCGCCAAGGCGGTGAATGCCTATGACCTGTCAATAAAGGCGAGCGGCGGCGGCATCGTTGGCCAGGCCGGAGCTGCCCGATTGGCTATTGCGCGCGCGCTGCTTCAGGCCGACGGCAATTTGCGGGGCCCGCTCAAGGCAGAAGGCCTGCTTCGCCGCGATCCGCGCATGAAAGAGCGAAAGAAATCGGGACAGCCGGGCGCGCGCAAGCGGTTCCAGTTTTCCAAACGTTAAGCTCCCGACATCTGGCACAAATGTTTGTCGCCAGAGACGCTGCCTACGGCTGCTTGGGCGATGGGGCGCTTTGCGGCAGCGGTTCGGGTGGACGCGCCAGGAACGGCGGAACAGTCGGCATCGGCGGAGGCTTGGCCGGTTCGCTCGGTTTTAACAGACGCAGCTCCTGCAGCGCTTCTCCGGCCCAAAAACTCGTCCGGTACTGGGTGAGCAGCGTTTCACAAACCCGGCGCGCCTCCTCGGTCTGGTTTTTCGCTTTGAGCAGATACACCTGCGAAAGCAAGGCCAGCGGCGCATTGTAACTGTTGGGATAATTGGCGGCAATCTGTCGATACATCGAGAGGGCTTCGTCATTTTTACCCATCGATTCCAGGTTGGCCGCCATACCCATGCGCGCGGTGCTTTGCAGCTCGTGCTTCGGATATTTGTCGATAAAGCGCTGGAGCGTCGCATACGCCTCGGCAAATTTGCCCTCTTTTCGCTGCGCTTCAGCCAGCAGGAGGCAGGCATCGGCCGCCGCGGGCGTGCCCGAATAGCCGGCGATCACCTGTTCGTAGTCGTGAGCGTTTTTCGCTGCCGCCAATAAAGCGGACGCTGAAGCGGTGCGCCGATCTTGATAGAAACGATAGCCGGCAAAACCGAGCGCGCCCACCAGCGCCACAACCAACAGAATGAGGATCGGCTTCTTGTAGCGTTCCCAAAAGAAACGCGTCTCGAGTGCAACATCGCGGGACGGTGGCGGAGCGGCAGGCATAAACTTCGGCTAAAACAACTGATTTTTCTGGCGAGCCTCGTCTTATGCCATGCGAAAGTTGCCAGCGCAAGCGTCTCGAGCCGTTGCTATGCGCGCGCAAAAGTCTTTTCTCCCGATTAGAATCCCATCTATGAATGCAAACTGGGATTATCTGGAAACATTGTTCGGCTTCAGCGCGGAACCGAGGGATTTGACCTTTCTACAGGTTTCCCTGCGCGGCATCGTGGTTTTTGTCGCCACGCTCATGATGGTCCGCCTGGGGCATAAACGTTCGCTTGCCCAGCGCACGCCGTTCGACGCCGTGCTGCTGGTGATTCTTGCTTCGGTGCTCTCGCGCGCCATCAACGGTTCGGCAGCGTTTTTCGCCAGCATCGGAGGAGGGGTAGTGCTGGTCCTGCTTCACCGGCTGTTTGCGCATCTGGCCTATTTCTGGCATGGATTCGGGATTTTGGTGAAGGGCAAGCCTGATGTGATTGTGCGCGACGGCCAGTGCGATTTTCGAATGATGCGGCGCAACCACGTCTCCATACATGATCTGGAAGAAGACATGCTGCTGGAGGCGCATACCGATGACCTTTCCCAAATCCGGCTGGCCCGCGTGGAGCGCAGCGGCGAAATCAGTTTCATAAAAAAATGATTTGACCCAGCCGCCTCGTCTGACCTATCAGAACAAACGGTCTTTATGAGACAAACCAAAAAACGCTGGACCAGGCCGACCCTCAAGAGCGTGCCGATTTTCTTCG
>Ga0209581_1001478_pt1 | contig 27077 bp, 22 predicted proteins | sample Coa_R2_FD_187160 | JGI IMG/M metagenome (GOLD analysis project Ga0209581, IMG submission 187160) | Surface soil microbial communities from Centralia Pennsylvania, which are recovering from an underground coalmine fire - Coalmine... | ecosystem: Environmental > Terrestrial > Soil > Unclassified ...
AATCTTGGAGGCCGCCGTCCTGCGCGCGGTTCGTCGGCGTGTAGGAGATGAGGTACTGCGAGCGCAGCTCCTGCTCGATCTCGGAGAAGGCCGCGGCGAGTTCGTCCGCGGTCTTCGGGAAGAAGGCGCGGCCTCCGGTCTGCTCGGAGATTTCGCGGAGGAAGTCGCGGCGCATCTCGCCGATCTTGAAATGCTTGTCGCGGATGCCGATTGAATAGACGACCGTGTCGTTGCGGACGGCGAACTCGGCGGCCTGATAGAGTCTGAGCTTGCTGCTCGTGTCGTCGCCGTCGGTGAGAAGAATTATCGCGCGGCGCGTGCGCGTCGAGGTCGGCGCGAGGAATTTTTGAATCGCAATGACGACGGCGTCCCAGATGCCGGTGTAGCAGTGGAGGCGCACCTGTTCGGGCGCGTTGTCGTCTTTGCAGACGGGGCTGTCTTCGGTGTACTCGACCTTGAGCGCGCCGATGGCCTTGATGAGTTTCGCGGTGTCGTTCGTCGGCGGCTGGTCGAGGCGCGCGAGTCCGGTGAACGAGATGACGGAGGCCGTGTCCCTGTCGGGGCGCACGACCGAGCGGACGAAAGCTTCGGCGGCGACCTGCTCGTCGCCCATGACCTTCTCCTGCGACGCCGAGGTGTCAACCAGAATCGAGAGCGAGAGCGGCGCGGCCTCCTCGCGCTCGAAGTAGGAGATTTGCTGCGGCACGCCGTCTTCCAAGAGGCGCAGGTCTTCGGGCCTGAGCGTCGTGATGAAGCGCCGCTTCTTGTCGGTCGCCGAGAGCAGGACGTTCGTCACGTCCGACTCGACGCGCACGACGGAATCGTCGGGAGTTGGTGCCGGCGTCGGAGATTGGGCGGGCGTCGGTGTCGGCGAAGGTGTGGGCGTTGAAGTCGGAGAAGTTGTCGGCGCAGTCGCCGGTGTTGAAGTCGGAGACGGCGTCGGAGTTTGCGTCGGCGCTTCTGTCGGAGTCGGTGTCGTCGTGGGCGAGGGCGTGGCCGCGTGCGTCGGCGTTGGTGTCGGAGTCTGAGTCAGCGAAGGTGTTTGGGCCGGAGTCGGAGTCTGGGCCGGCGTCGGCTGTTGGGTTGACTGCGTCTGCGCGGCTTCGGCTTGCCTCGCCTTTGAAATCGGGAAACAGGTGGCGACGAGCAGGAGGCAGAGTTGAATGGTGAGAGCCGCGCGGGCCGCCGTCCTGTCTTTCGTCGTTCGCCTGTTGCCTTTCGCTTTCAAAGGCATCCCCCTCGCTCGTTGACCTTCGCGAAGCATCAACGCGGCGGGACGGTCGTCGCGCTCGACGCGGCGACGCCGACCGCCGGACTCAATCTCACCGACGCGCCCTCGCGCGCGACGCGGACGCGGACGCGGGAGTTGGCGCGCGCGTCGGCGCTCGACTCGTAGGTGATCGTGTAGGCCGTGCGGAGCTGCGCGGCCACGTCGTCGTAAGCCTTCTGCAACTGTTCGAGGCGCGTGATCGGGTAGTAAGTGCCGCCGGAGATTTCGGCGAGCTTGCGCCCCTCCTCGTCGGCGCGCGAGGTGAGTTCGAGGAAGCGCGAGCGGGTCGGGTCGAGCGTGGTCTCCGCGCCGGGCGCGTCGGACGCAGGCATCAGTCCCGAAGGGATGTAGAGCGGGTAGATGATCGCGCCCGTCTCGTAAACCGTGTCAACGACCGTCTGGAAGGAGAGGAACGAGCGGTTGTCGTCGCCGTCGGAGAGGACGACGATGCCCGTGCGCTCGCCCTTGAGCGGCTTCAATGTGTCAACGAGCGAGTAGCCGAGCGCGTCGTAGAGCGCGGTCGCGCCGCCCGCCTGAATGTCTTTGATCCTCTCGGAAAGAAGATGGCGGTCGGTCGTAAAGTCGGAGACGAGCTGCACGTCGTCGCGGAACGAGACGATGGCGATGCGATCCTGCGGGCTGGCCGTGTTGAGGAAGGCGAGCGCGGCCTTGCGGATGAAGTCAATCCGCTCCTCGACGCTGCCCGAAACGTCCAGGACGAGGATGAGGTTGAACGGGGCCGTGACGGGCTGCACGTCGCGCACCGCGCGCTCCGTCCCGTCTTCGGTGACGGTGAAATCTTTGGCCGTGAGTCCCGCGATTGCGCGACCGTTGTGGTCGGTGACGCGGGCCTGCACGCGCGCGAGGCTCGCTCCCGCGCTCGCGCGAACGTCGAAGGGGCTTGCGCTCGAAGAGGCGAAGGTGGGTTCGGTGCCGTGCTTGGGAAGCGTGCCGACGTAGTCTGAGACGAGCCGGGGCGCGACCTTGCGAATCGCGCCGATGAGTTCGGTGTCGCCGCTGCGGATGATGGCGCGCGCCGCGTCCGTGAGCGCGCGCTCGCGGAGGTCTGAAGGGACTTCCGCTTCGTTCTTGACGCCGAAGAGGACGACGCCGCGCGCGGTCTCAAGGTCGAGCCGGACGCTCTTGTCCTTCTCCGCCTTCTTGTCGCCGAAGCGACCTGCTATCTCGAACGAGCCGCCCATCTTCGACTTGACCTTCGCAAGCTCGACCTCGCTGAAGAAGCGCGGGCGGCTGAGCGTCCAGCGAAAACTGTAACGCAGCGAGTCGAGCGGAACGTCGGCGCGAATCGTTCCGGTGTCGGTCTTGGCCTGGCCCTCGGCGACGTTGCCGAGCAGGTCAACCGCGCCCGCCTCGGTCTCGACGAAGACGCGCGAGCGCGCGGGCACGTTCACCGTCAAATCAATCCGCTCGCGCTCGATCTGCGCGTCGCTCAAAACTACCTTGCGCCCGTCCGACGGTCTGGCGCTGGCGCGCTCGACTTCAATCGTGACCGACCCATTGCCTTGCGAGACGCGCACGTCCTTTTCGCCGATGGGAAGTCCCGCGGCGGAGGTCGCGCGAATCGAGACCTTCTTCGCGTCATCCGCGGCTTCGACCGTCACGCGGCCCGTCCGGTTCTTGACCCTCAGCACGACGGCGTCGGGCGCTTCCAACTCGCGCTCGAACTTCTGCGCGCGCGCCGGCGGCGGCGAACAGAAAAGGACGAGCGCCGCGAATAGAGCGCAGTTGATTGACCTTTGAAGACGAAGGGCGCGGGCGGGCGACTCCGCGGCGGGAACTCGGTAAAGCATAGGTTGAAATCTTGCTCCGCGCGGGCGCGAGGGTCAAGTGAAGGCGGAAGGATGAGGGATGAAGGGCGGCTACCGAAACTTGTCTTCGGTCACTTCATCCTTCATCCTTCATCCTTCATCCTTTTCTTTTGTGGATGTACTCGGAGATCGCGTCGCGCAGTTCTTCCGTCTGCTCTTCGGTGAGCGCGCCCGTGACGGCGCGGCCTTCCTGGAAGCCGATGATCGTCAGTCGCCCGTCCATCTGGAAGTTGAAGGTGAAGGTGCTGCCGTTCTCGGTCTCGAAGACGAGCACGGGCGAGACGCTCGCCGCGCTGTTTGATTCAAGGGGCATCGTTTGCCTTCTCCGTGAATGGGAAATTAGGGAGCCGTTAACTTTCGGCTTTAGCCGAAATTTTTGCTTTCATGTTCGCCCGCAAGCTCAAGCTCGTGGCAATTTACAACCGCCCGCCGGTTGCGGCTCGCGGCAACGTGAAAAGCGAGCGACCTCAAGTAAACGGCGGTAGTTTAGCAGAGTCCGAGCGCGCCCGCGCAGTCTGACCGTAAAGTTCGCGGACGAGCCGCGCCGCATCGAAGTCGCCCGGACAGGGCGTGCGAAAAGATTGGGCGCGCGGGTCGAACCGTGACGCGCGCCGCCGCATCTGATACTTTGTCGCAAGGACGACCTCACCCCGATTCAATTTTCGGTTCGTCGTTTCCAACTCGAAGGGTTAAAGATGAAGCACAGGAAAGTTCACCTCGCAGTATTTTGCTTTGCGCTGGCGGCGCTCGCCGCGCTCGCCTCCGTCGCCGCGAGGTCGGGGCGCGGACAGTCGAAGTCGAACGACCAGACGCAGGCGGGCACGCCGTCCTCCTCCTCAAGTTTGCAGCCGACCGCGGCGGTGCGCGAGCGCCGGGTCGCGCCGGGCGCGGACGCCGCGGGCACGTCCCTGTTCGGCGCGGCGGCGACGCAGAACTCTTCGTTCATGTTCAATCTCGGCTGGCAGTTCGGCGGCAAGCAGCAGCGCGGCTGGTACATTTACGCGCCGCTCATCTCGCGCCTGATCGAGACGGACAAGGATGCGGCGAGCGGCGACTTCGCCTCGGCGCTCTCGCGCTGGCAAAAATCTGCGGGGCTTCCCGCGAGCGGCATTCTCGACGACACGACGCTCTACCAGATGGTCTCGGCGTGGCAGGGCGCGCGTCTGAAGGACAAGACGCCCGCTCAGGCCGGACAGATGCTCGTCGCGCCCGTCTCTGATTTCTACGACACCTCGCGGCCCGACGAGCTGCGGCAGGTCGAGCGCGAGACTTACGCGGCCTACAAGCGAATGGTCGCGGCGGCCTGCGCCGACCCGTCGCTCAACCTCAAGCACACGGCGGCGGGCGAACTCGCGCCCGACGAAAAGTTCTTCAAGATCGTCTCGGCCTTCCGCTCGCCAGAGTATCAGGCGCACCTGCGCGCGCAGTCGCCCAACTCTGGCCGCGCCGGACTCGCCCTCAACAGCCCGCACTTCACGGGCCGCGCGCTCGACCTGTACGTCGGCGGCGAACCCGTCGAGACGAAGGACGCGAACCGCGCCGTTCAGGTGCAGACGCCGGTTTACCGCTGGCTCGTCCGCAACGCAGACAAGTTCGGCTTCCGGCCTTACTACTACGAGCCGTGGCACTGGGAGTACGTCGGCACGCAGGCGACCGCGAAGTAAAGAGGCAGTCAGAATACTTATGGCAGCCGAGTCTTGTTGAAGACTCGGCTGCCTTATCGTTTTCCCTGCCTCCTGCCGTCCGCCTGCTGCCGTCGGCTCAGTCTAACTCGATGCCGAAGCGGTAGGCGCTCTTAAAGAGCGCGAGGCCGAGGACGCAGGCGATGACGAGGCTGGTGTAGAAGGTGAAGACGCCGCCGACGAACTTGCCGGGCAGGTTGCCGAGGAGCGGCAGGTCGAAGGGCGCGGTGACGAGTGCGACGACGACCTGGATGACGAAGCCCGCCACCTGCACGGCGAGGTACATGAGAAAAGCTTTGAAGTAGTTAATCCCCATGTGCCGCATCGTGTCCAACCCGACGAGCGGGTTGATCGTTGACTTGAAGCTCTCTGTCCAGCCCGCGACGAGAAGCGCCATCGGGTGATAGAAGACCGCCCACGCCAGCGACAGGAGCGCGAGCAGGAGTATGAGTCCGGGGTGCGCCATCAACTGGCGGGCGACCGTCGTCATAGTGCCCTCTTCCTCCTGCGGCCTGGCCTTCGCGCTCTGCTCCTCGATCTGCTTCTGCAACTGTTCGAGCGCGCGCTGCTGCGCTTCCCTCCTCGCCGCCTCGCCCTCGGCGGAGGCGACGCCGCCCGGCGCGTCCGCTTCGTCCGGCTGTTCGAGCGCCTGCCGCGGCTGCGCGAGGTCGGGCACCTGCGGGCGGGGCACGCCGCCGACCCAGCCGTAGGCGAGCGCGACGGCGAGCAGCAGGACGGGGCCGAGCGTGACGAGCGTGACGCCGAGGCCGAGGAAGGCCGGGCGCACAACGTCGTCCCAGACGGAGAAGTCGCCGAAGTCGGGCATGAAGTCGCGGTCTATCTTGCCGCAGGCGACGCGGTGGATGACGAGCGTGATGCAGCCGTAGATGAGTCCCCACGCGATGAACTGGCCGCGGAACCCCGCGAGCATCAGGACGCCGTAGAGGAGCGCGCCGCCGACGAGACTCGCGACGTGCTTGAAGGGGTAGCGGAGCGCCTGCGCGAAGTCGGCGAAGCTGAAGCCCTCGCCCTGAAACTCGTAGAGCGCCTGGCGCTCGACGATGGGCCTGAGTGGGTCGCAGAAGCCGCCGCACACGGGGCAGAGGAAGACGCTGCTCGTGCCGACCTGCTTCGGGCAGGCGCGACACATCGTCGTCTGGCAGCCGCGGCAGACGAGCGTCGCCTCCTCGAACTGATGGAAGTGGCACGCCGAGTCGAGAGGCTTTGCGCCGCCGAACTCCTGCTCTCGGTGGGCGGGAGAGAATGACGCGGCGGGCGCGGCGGTTTGAGTGTGCGCGCCCGCGACCGGCGGACTTTGCGCGCCCTGGCTCACGCCCGGCGACGGGTCATGCGCCGCGGGCGTCTCCTCGCCCGAGAAGACGCGGCGCAGCATCGGCGCGCGGCCCGCGTCAATCCACTTGAGGCCGCCTTTGCGAACCTTGTCGGTCGGCTGCACCGCTCCCTCGACGATCCACTGCTTGAGCGTCTGGAGGTCTGCGTCGAAGACGCCCTGGGGAGTCATCACCTGCCAGACCTCGCGCTCGGACGCCGCTTTCGTTTCCGTTTCGACCATCGTCTTTACTCCGTGTGCGCGTTCGCGAGGACACGCCCTGAATTGCGAAATGCGGATTCGTGATTGCGGATTCGAGAAGCGGCGCTCCTCGTCGGCCCGCAACCGACGGCATTCATCCAGCCGAAAAGCTTTTCGGCTGCGCCACCGAGTCCTATCCTTTTTTCGCCTGGTTCGTGAGGGTCAGAAGTCGCGCCGTCGCGAGTGTTTTTGCCGCGGCGCTTCCCGAAACAAAACTGCCAAGGGGGCCGCACGGGCCACCCCCTTGGCAGTATGGAAAAGCCCCGCGCCGCGTGTCAATAAAAATTCGCGCGGTTTTTGCGGGAAGCCTACTGGCCGATGCCCATCTCGGTGAGCATGAAGGCGTAGTCGAAGGCCGCCTCGTGCAGCGCGTCGTAGCGACCGGAAGCGCCGCCGTGGCCCGCGCCCATGTTGATTTTGAAGATGAGCGGGTTCTTGTCGGTCTTCAGGGCGCGCAGCTTGGCGACGTACTTCGTCGGCTCGTGGAAGAGTACCTGGCTGTCGTTCAAAGATGTCTTCACGAGCATCGCCGGGTAGTCCTTCGCCGCGATGTTGTCGTAAGGCGAATAGGAGAGCATGTAGTCGAAGTTCTCCTTGCTCTTGACGGGGTTGCCCCACTCCTCCCACTCGCCAGCGGTCAAGGGCAGCGTGTCGTCGAGTTCGGTGTTGATTACGTCAACGAACGGGACGCCGACGACCGCGGCCTTGAAGAGATCGGGCCTCATGTTCAGCACAGCGCCCATCAGCAGCCCGCCCGCGGACGCGCCCGTGATGACGAGCCGGTCTTTCGACGTGTAGCCCTCTTTCGTGAGGTACTCTGCCGCGGCGATGAAGTCCGTAAAAGTGTTCTTCTTCGACATCATCTTGCCCGCGTCGTGCCACTCTTTGCCGAGGTCGCCGCCGCCGCGTATGTGCGCGAGCGCGAAGACGACGCCGCGGTTGAGCAGGCTGAGGCGCGCGCTGCTGAACGTGACGTTCGACGGGATGCCGTATGAGCCGTATGCGTTCAGAAGCATCGGGCGCGAGCCGTCGAGCTTCAGGTCTTTTTTATAGACGAGCGAGACGGGAATCTTCACGCCGTCCGACGCGGTCGCGTAAACGCGCTCCGACTTGTACAGGGTCGGGTCGTAGCCGCCCAGCACCGGCTGCTGCTTGAGCAGTTCGCTCCTGCCAGTCTTCACGTCGTAGTCGTAAACGGACGAGGGCGTGATGAACGACTGGTAGTTGTAGCGGATCTTGTCGGTGTCGAACTCGTGGTTCGCGCCGAGGAAGATCGTGTAAACGGGTTCGGGCGTTTTGATGTCCACGTCTTTGCCGGTCTTGATGTCGAAGACGCGCAGGCGCGGCGTGGCGTTGCCGCGCTCGGTGACGACGTAGAAGTCTTTGAAGAAGTCAACCGAGTCGAGCATGACTCCGGGGCGGTGCGGGATGACCTCTTTCCAGTTTTCTTTCCGCGGGTCGCTCGCGGGCGCGGAGACGAGGCGGAAGTTGCGCGCGCCGCCGGCGTTCGTGCGGATGTAGAACTTGTCGCCGTGGTGCTCGACGTAATACTCGTGTCCGGCCTCGCGCGGCTCGATGACGCGCAACGCGCCTTCGGGGTGGTCGGCGGAGACGTAGCGCACCTCGCTCGTCGTGTGGCTCGCCGAAGTCAGGAGGATGTAGCCGCGCGAGCGCGTGCGCTCGACGCCGATGCCGAACATCTCGTCCTTCTCTTCATAGAGAAGCTCGTCCGCGCCCGCGCGCCCGACCGTGTGGCGGTAGAGTTGGTAAGGGTTCTTGTTGACGGGGTGGTCAACGACGTAGAAGAGCGTCTTGTTGTCGTTGGCCCACGCGGCGCTCGAACAACGCTCGGCGATCTTGGTTGACTCGCCGGTGCGGAGGTCTTTGACGTAGAGCGTGTACTCGCGGTAGCCGGTCGAGTCGGTCGAGTAGGCCAGAAGTCCGGCGTCCTTCGTCACGTCGAACTCGCCGACGGACATGAAGGGGTGGCCCTTCGACATCTCGTTGAGGTCTAAGAGGACTTCTTCGGGCGCGTCCATCGAACCCTTGCGGCGGGCGAAGGTCGGGTACTGCTTGCCCTGCTCGGTGCGCGTGTAGTAGAGGTAGCCGCCCTCGCGGTAGGGGACGTTCGTGTCGGTCTCCTTGATGCGCGAGAGCATCTCCTTGTAAAGCCTCTCCTGCAAGCCCTCCGTCGGCTTCATCACCGCGGCGGTGTACGCGTTCTCGGCTTCGAGGTAGGAGATGACTTCCGGGTTCTTCTTGTCGCGCATCCAGAAGTAGTCGTCGTGGAGCGTCGTGCCGTGAACCTCGGTGGTGTGCGGAATCTTTTTGGCGACGGGCGGCACGCCCGCGCCCGGCGAGATGGTGTTGTCGTTCTGTGTCTGTGCCATCGTCAGAATAGATGCGTTGATCGAGAGCGCGAGCAAAGCGGACGCGAGTCGAAATCTTTTCATGCCGGCCTCCGTTCGGGTCGTCGGGGCGTGTCTGGAATCTTTCGGGCGAGCGCGGCGGATTATATTTTGGGCGCGCGCGGGCCGCAACTTGCGCGCGCCGTCGCGGCGGTTGTACGCTGCTGCCGCAAAGCAGACGAGCGACGCCGCGTCGAAATCCTGAACCCGAAACGTCGCGGCGCGTGTAAGCCGAGGAGTCAGCCTCACGGCTGCCGACGTTCCGAAAAAAGTTCCGCCGCCCCGGAGAGAAAGTCATGCCGACACTCGCCTCAGAAAGAACGGAAGCGAAAGAGAGAACGAGGGCCGGGCGGTGGCGCTCGAAGGCGCGCGCCGCGCTCGCGTGTCTCGTCGTCGTCTTCGCCGCGGCCTCCGCGTCCGCGCAGAGGGAAGTGCCCGCGACCGTCTCGGGGCGCGTGACGAACGGCGAGCGCGGGATGCCGGGCGTCGTCGTGATGCTCGTGCCGAGCGACGGCCCTCCGCGTTCGCGAACCGCCGCCCGCGCCAAGACCGACGCCGAAGGCCGCTACCGCATCACGAACGTCCCGCCGGGCCACTACCAGGCCATGCCGTTCGCGCCCGCCTACGTCGTCGAGGGCATATCGGAACATACTTACCCGCCGGGCAAGCCGCTCACGCTCTCGGCGGGCGACTCCGCCGAAGACGTTGACTTCCGCATCGAGCGCGGCGGCGTCATCACTGGCCGCGTCACGGACGCCGAAGGCAACCCGCTCATCGGCCAGCAGGTCATCATCACGACCGCCGACACCAACCCGAACACAGTCCGGCGCGTCGTCGGCATCGGCCCCATGTCAGACCCGCGCGCGCACCAGACGGACGACCGCGGCGTCTATCGAATCTACGGGCTGCCCGCGGGCCGCTACCACGTCAGCGCCGGCAGCGACACAGACAACGGCGCGATCAGCTTCGGCAGGCGCAATCTCTACCGGCGCACCTTCTACCCCGACGCGACCGACGAGTCGCAGGCGCAGGTCGTCGAGGTCAGCGCGGGCGGCGAGGCCGAGAACGTTGACATCAAGTTGGGCAGCCCCGTCAAGACCTACAGGGCTTCGGGCCGCTTCGTTGACGCGGCGACGGGACAGCCCGTGCCGAACGTCGCCTTCGGCTACGGCGTCATTGACCCGACGGGGCAGCACATAATGAACTTCGGCGGCGGCCTGCCGGCGAACGCCGACGGCGAGTTCGTCGCCGACGGACTCACGCCCGGACACTACGCCGCGTTCGTCTATCCGTTCATGTCGCCGCAGGACGCGGGCGACTTTTACAGCGACCCCGCCGTCTTCGACGTGGTTGACGCGGACGTGAAGGGGATCGTCGTCAGGGTCAAGCACGGCTCGACGATCACGGGCGTCGTCGCCGTCGAGGGGGCCGCCGACGCTTCGACCGCCGCGCGCCTCGCGGGACAGGTGCAGGTCTTCGCCCAGTACGATGGAACGAACGGCGCGCAGTCGGCCTTGTCTATGCCGGGCTACGTTCGCCCGACCCCGCCCTCGCCCGACGGAAGCTTCCGCGTAACCGGACTCAGGCCCGGCAGGGTTCAACTGATGGTGTCGGGCCAGCCCGGTCTGACGCTCTCGCGCGTCGAGATGAACGGCGCGGTCGTCACGGGCGGCATTGACGTGACCGAGGGCGCGCAATTGGGCGGCGTGCGCGTCGTGGTCAACTACGGCAACGCCGTCATCCGCGGTCAGGTCAACTACGTGAACGGCACGCTCCCGCAGGACGCGCACGTCATCGTGATCGCGCAGCGCGCGGGGAGCGATCCCGGCACGGGCGGGCGCGGCGCACAGGTTGACTCGCGCGGACGCTTCACAATCGAGGGCCTCGCCGCGGGCGAGTACGATGTGGTGGTGCACGCCTATTCCGTCAGCCTGCGCCGCCCGTTGCAGAGCGACAGGCAGCACGCGTCGCTCGCGCCCGGCGGCGACGCGACCGTCGCGCTCACGCTCGACCTGGGCGCGCAGCCCGGAGGAGTCAAACCTTGAAGACCCCGCAAGCTCTCACGCTCTCGCTCCTCGCGCTCTCACTCTTCGCCGCCCGCGGCGCGACCGAGTGCCGCGCGCAGAACCCGACGCCGACGCCCGTCGTCGTCCAACAGGTTGATGTCTTCGTCGGACAGCCGTCGGCTCAGTCCCAATCCAACACGTCCGGCGCGGGCGAAGGCGACGCACGTCGCGCGGTGACACAGCCGGCTCGGCCTCAATCCGCGGCGCAGGACGGCGCGAGCAAGCCCGCGCGCCGGACGCTCGGCAAGATCAAGGGGCGCGTCGTCGGCGACGCGGGCGAGCCTCTTTCGGGCGTCGTCGTTTTCGCGTCGTCGCGCGGGTTCGGCGCGAACTCTTACAGGTACGACACGCGAGCCAGCGCCACCTCGGACGACGAGGGCAACTTCACCATCGGCGGACTCGAAGCCGGACTCTACGCGCTGAGCGCCACGATGCCGGGCTACGTCTCGGAGTCAGACCCGATGACGGGCCGCGCCGAAGAAATCTACCGCCCCGGCGACGCGGCGACCCTCCGGCTCGTCAAGGGCGGCGTCATCACCGGCTCGGTCACGGACGCGCAGGGGCAGCCGCTCGTCGCCACGTCCGTGCGCGCCTACCGCGTGAGAGACCTCGACGGTCGCGCGACCGACGCGCCTTACAACTTCAGCCTCGACGGCAGGACGGACGACCGCGGCGTCTATCGAATCTACGGGCTGCGCCCCGGCGTCTATGTCGTCGCGGCGGGCGGCAACGCCTTCGTGTCGTTCGGCCCCGCCTCGCCCTACGGCGACGTGCCGACCTTCTACCCTGCTTCGACGCGCGACACCGCGGCGGAGGTCACGGTGCGCGCCGGGCAGGACACGGCGGGCGTTGACATACACTTCCGCGAAGACCAGCAGGGGCACCGCATCACGGGGCGCGTCGAGATGCCGAACGCGCAGGGCGAAGCCGCCGCGGGCGTCTCGCTCGTTTACGCCTCGTCGGGGATACAGGCCGGCAACGTGGTCGTCATGTCGAACTCGCCCGACCATTCGTTCTCGCTCGACGCAGTCCCCGACGGCGACTACGACGTGCAGGCGACGATGGGCAACCGCGACGGACTCGCGGGCGCTTCCGCGCCGCAGCGCGTCTCCGTGAGGGGCGGCGACGTGACCGGACTCCGGCTCTCGATCACGCCGCTCGCCTCGGTGAGCGGCACACTCGTCATCGAACCCGCGCCCGACGCCCTGCTCGCGAGCGACGCCTGCAAAGGCATTCGCGCGTCGCTCCTTCCGCAGGAGACTTTAATCAGCATCGTCCCCGACAGGCCCTCGAAGGGCGGCCCCTTCTCGCGCATCTCCGCGCTCCGCGAGTCAACGCCCGACGCGTCCGGCGCTTTTCTGCTCCGCAACCTCGAAGCCGGGCGCTACCGCCTTTCGCCGCGCCCCTTCGACGAATCGCTCTACGTCCGCTCGGTCGAGCTGCCCGCGACTTCAACCGCGACGCCTTCGACTTCGACCGCCACGACGCGAACCACGTCGGCGGCTCGCCCGGCGGCGACGGCGCAGACGCAACGCGCGAACGCGGCGGCGCGCGACCTCTTCGACCTGCGCGCGGGACAGCAACTCTCCGGCACGAGCGCACGCCTCGCCGAAGGCGCAGCCGCTCTCGCCGGCCACCTCGTCGCCGCGGAAGGCTCGGCGCTCCCGCCGCCCGCGTCGCTGCGCGTCTATCTCGTGCCCGCCGAGCGCGAGCGCGCAGACGACACGCTCCGCTTCTACGAGACCGCGCCCGCCGCGGACGGCTCCTTCACATTTAAGAACCTCGCGCCCGGACGTTACCTCGTCATCGCGCGCACGCTCGCCGACCCGACCGAATCATCGCCCCGCCCAGAGTTCTGGGACGCGGACTCGCGCTCGCGCCTCCGCCGCGACGCCGAGTCCGCCAACGTCACAATCGAGCTTCAACCCTGCCAGCGCGCGACCGACTTCGCGCTGAAGTTCCCCGCGCAGACGAAGTGAAGGCCGACGAAAAGACGAAGTGAGAGTTGACAATTAAAGCCGACGGAGTCGGCGACGGAATGTTGTAGCCCACGGCGCTGGGCCGTGGGTCAGCAGCAGGCAAAAAAATTCAAGCCCCGGAGGGGGCGGAAGAAAATACGGCGCGTGAATAACGTGCCCGAAATTCTTTCGCCCCTCCGGGGCTTCGATGTTTTTTATCTAACCTGTTCCCACGGACGGACGCCGCGGGCTACATTCTGCCGCCGCCGACGCGGCTCTGGCTAACTGTTCGCGAGCGGCTGTGCTTCAAATCTCGCGGACGACCAATCCGTCGCGCGCGAAGTTCCACCTCAGAACCTCCGCGCCCTCTTCCGCCGCGAGCGCGCGCTCGACCGACTCTTTCGCGCCCTCTTCGCAGAGGAAGGCGATGCAGCCGCCGCCGCCCGCGCCGCAGACCTTCGCGCCGACCGCGCCGCTGCGCGTCGCCGTCTCGACGAGGTGTTCCATGTAGGGCGTCGTGATGTTGGGCGCGAGCCGTTTGCGGTTCGGGTAGGCGGCGCGCATGATCTCGCCGACGCGCCCCCAGTCGGCGGCGGCGAGCGCGTGGCGCATCTCGCGCGCCGAGTCGCGAATCTTCTCGAAGAGGTCGAAGATGACGGGATCGCCCTCGATGTGCGTCTTGAACATCTCCCAGTTGTTGATGCCCGAAAGCCTCGGCTCGCCCGTGTAGCAGACGACGACGCGGCGCTCGACCTCTTCGGGGTCAACGTGAATCGCCTCGCGCTTGATGCCGTCGGCGTCGAAGTGGATGGAGTTAGCGTTGCCGTAGAACGCGCCGTAGTAGTCCTGAAAGCCCGCGGGCACGCGGATCACCTGCGTCTCGACGTTGGCGGCGATGACGATGAACTTGCTCGCCGGGTAGCGTTCGCCGACCAGGCGGTTGAGCGCGCCGATGCACGCGATGGCGAGCGAACTCGACCCGCCTAACCCCGCGCCCGCGGGGGCCGCGCTCTCGGCGATGAGATGAAAGCCCGTCTCCGGCTTGAAGAAGTGGACGAGTTTCGAGATGAGTTCGAGCCGCCCTTCGCGCGCGAGGTCTTCGATGTCTGAAAGGCGCGTCTCGAACGTGACCTTGCGGTCGCGCGATTCGAGGATGATCTGTTCGTCTTCGCGCGGCTCGATGCGGCAGCGCGCGTTTAAGGTGACGCCGAAGTTGACGGTCGTCGCGCCGGGGTGGAAGAGGTACAGAGGCCAGATGTCAATCGTCCCCCCTGCGAGGTCAACGCGCGTCGGTGCGGTGGCTTCGATAATCATGGTGACGAGTGACGAGTGATGAGTGATGAGTGATGAGTTGAAAGCCGCCGGCCCTTGACTCATCACTCATCACTCATCACTCGTCACTGCTTTTCAGTCCCTTCTGTTTGGTCGCGTCGGTGTGGCGCGAGAGCGTGTGCGGGAGTATTTCGGAAATCTCGCCACGTATCTCGTGAAACTTCTCGCCCGCGGCCTGCTCGAACTTCTGTATCGCCGCGGGGTCGGCCTGCTCGATCTTGCGCGAGAGCCAGTATTTCTCGGCGAAGTAAAGTCCCGCGATGCCGAGGCCGATGACGGCGACGACGACGGCGAGCAGGAGGTAGCTCAGGTCGCGGATGTTGCCGACGACCGTGTAGATCGCGGTGTGGAAGAAGAAGCCGACGCCGGAGAGCGCCAGCACCCACAGGAAACAACTGCCGAACGAGAGCAGCAGGAAGCGCACGTAAGGCATCTTCGCCACGCCGTAGAAGGCGCACGCGCCCCACCGCAACCCGTATGTGAACTTCGAGACGAAGATCGAGAGCGGCCCGAACTTATCCGTCAGCCGCTCGATGCGCGGTCGCGCGGCGCAGTAAAAACGGTAGCGCTTGACGCGGTGTCGGCCCGCGCGGCCCAGCCAGTACGCGACGTTATCGCTCGCCACGCCGCCGAGCGTGCCGACGACCAGCACGAGGACGTAACTGTAAGGCCCGAACGCCTGCCCGTGGGCCAGCACGCCCGCCAGCAGCAGCGTGATGTCGCCCTCCGCCATCGTCAGCATGAAGATGGCCGGAAGCCCGAACTTCCACAGCAGGTCGTTGACGGAATGAAAATCCATTATAACGAGTGATGAGTGATGAGTGATGAGTGATGAGTTAAGACCTCTTGCCTTTCACTCATCACTCATCACTCATCACTCGTCACTTCCACTCGGTGGTTTGACGACCAGCACGGGGCAGTGCGCGCGGCGCACGACCGACTCGGCGGTCGAGCCGAAGATGATGCGACCGAGTCCGGTGCGCCCGTGCGACGAGATGACGATCAGCCCGACGCCGCGCTCCTCGGCGACGCGCACGATCTCCGACGCCGGCTCGCCGTGCGTGACCAACTCCTCGACTTCCAGCCCCTCAAGCTCTTCGTCGCGGGTGAAGGCGGGAAGCTCGCGCGCCGCCGCCTCGTCCAACTGCCCGCCGAAGTCCGCGACCGGCAGAGGCTCGCCCGTCGGCGTCCAACTGACGGGCGCGACCACCGGCTCGACGACGTGCAGGCAGATGACGCGCGCGCCGAGCAGCCGCGCGAACTCCGCCGCCACTGGCGTCGCCCCGCGCGCGAACTCGCTGAAGTCCGTCGGCAGCAGTATCGTGCGAATCTCCATAAACGACGAACGGGGGATAATGAATAATGAATCAACTGCTATGAGTCAACCGCGCGGGGGATGTAAACGACGAAAGCGGCTGAGTTCTTACAAGGAGAACGCCGCGCCCGCCGTTGCCGCGTTTCATTCTACACGCAGAGTGAGTTGTTTGACAGCCCCCAGACCCTTTGCTACCATCGCGCCGAATCGCCAACAGCCCCTGTGCAGAACAGTCGTCAATCTCTTCGACGCGAAGGTTTTAAGATGGCCGCCCAGCCGCAGAACCAGCAGCAGTACGTCGGCGTCGAACTCTGCGCCGCCACGGCGCGCGCCGCGCTCGTCTCGGCTTCGGGCGAGGTCGCGGCGCGGCGCGAGGCGGCGCTCGCGGGCGAAGACCTCGCGGCCCAGATCGCGCGGCTCGTCTCCGAACTCCGCGACTCCGCGGGCGCGCGCGTCGCCGCCGTCGGCGTCGGCGTGCCCGGCCTCGTCAACCCGCGGACGGGCCGGGTCGTCATCTCATCTGACATCCCTTCCGTCGTGCGCGCAGACCTCCGCGCGGAACTCTCGAAGGCCACGGGGCTGCCCGTCGCGCTCGACAACGACGCGAACGCGGGCGCGGTCGGCGAGTACGTCGCGGGCGCGGGACGCGGCAGCCGCAATATGTTCTACGTCACGATTGGGACGGGCATCGGCGGCGCAATCATCATTGACGGAAAGCTCTGGCGCGGCGCTTCGGGCTTCGCCGGAGAGTTCGGCCACATCACGATTGACCCGGAAGGCATCGAGTGCGCGTGCGGCAACGTCGGTTGTCTGGAGACGGTCGCCTCCGCGCCCAACATCGTCCGCCGCACGCACGAGCGCCTTCTGAGGGATTCGACCTCTTCGCTCTCGCGCCTCGGACTCAACAAGAATTTCACCGCCGCCGACATCGCGCACGCCGCCAGGGACGGGGACGACTTCGCGGCGCTGATGATGGAGCGCACGGGCCGCTACATCGGCACGGGCCTGGCCGCGGTCATCAACCTCCTCAACACCGAGCGCGTCGTCCTCGGCGGCGGCGTGATGGACGCGGGCGAACTCATCATCGACCCAATCATCCGCGAAGCCCGCCGCCGCTCGTTCCAGCCCAACTTCGAGTCAACCCAAATTCTCGCCGCCACGCTCGGCCCCGACGCCACCCCCATCGGCGCGGCGCTCATCGCGCGCGACGCCGCGCAGCCGTCGGCGGGCTGACCATCCCCGGCGCCGGCGTTGATTCACGTCGGAGGTCGAAGGCCATGAAAAATATCCGCGCGACCGCGATGCTCCTGTGCCTCTTCGCGCTCCTGTGCCCGCGCGCCGCGGCGCAGGGCGTCGCCACGGGTGCGAAGCACTTTTCCGACAAGGGACTTTCGTTCGACTACCCGCCGGACTTGTCGCTCGACGACCAGAGCAAGGAGGGCGGGCAGGTGCTCGTGCTCAAGCAGGAGAAGAAGAGCGCGCAGATCATCGTCTTCTCGCGCTTCGACTCGATCAACTCGCCGGAGGAGTTCGAGGCCGCGCGCCGCGCCGTGGCGGACGCCTACGCCGACTCGATGTTCGAGGAGATGAAGAAGGAGGCACAGGTCGAGCGCACGAACGTCGAGACCCGGATCGCCGGCGCGCAGGCCAAGGGCACGCGTCTCCGCGCGACGCTCAACGGCGTGCCGGGCAACCTTGAGGTTTACTGGGTGCTGCTCGGCAAGCGTCTCGTCGTCGTCACGCTCATGGGGCCGGACGAGGAGATCGCCGAGCTTGCGGACGCGTGGGCGATGTTTCGCAGCAGCCTGCGGGTCGCGCCCGCCGCGGCCTCCAAACTAAACGCCCTCCCCGACGCCGCACGCCTCTCCCGCGCCGCCGCGCCTTTCTCTCTCGCCGCCGCGCGGCCAGCCGTTTAGTCCGCCGGAAGGGCCGAAAATCCACCCGCTCGTCCGTTAATCCGAAGCGTCGTACCCTTTTTTCGCGGGCGCGCGCGCGGGGCTTGTATTCGTGTCGCGCGGTCTGAGAAGATGCGTGAGTGATGACGGAGTTCGACATCGAAGGCGGGACGGGTTCGGGCGCGTCGCGGGCGAGCGCGGCACAGCCGTGGTGGGCGCGGCTCGCTTTCCTGTGGGGCGTGTGGACGCTGGTCGGGCTGTTCTTCGCGAGCCAGCTCTACGTCTATTTCGCGCGGACGCAGAAGGCCGTGTCGTTCGCGCGCTCGGTCGCGTGGCAGTTGGCCGCCGTTTACGTCTTCGCGCTCTCGACGCCGCTCGTGCTGTGGCTCGCGCGCCGCTTCCGCATCGAGCGCACGAACTGGCGGCGCAGCCTCGCCGTCCACCTGCTCGCGGGCACGGCCATCGCTGTCGTCTGGGCCGGGTGCCACATCGCGATTGACTCTTACTTCTCCGGCGAGCCGAGCCTGCTCGTGCCCTTCAACCTCGCGCGCAACGTCTTCGTCATGCTCGACAAGGAGCTGCTCGTCTATCTCATCATTGTCCTCATCAGCCACGCCGCCGTCTATTACCAGCGCTACCGCGAGGGCGAGCTGCGCGCGTCGCAGGCGCAACTGCAAGCCTTGAAGATGCAGCTGCACCCGCACTTCCTCTTCAACTCGCTGCACGCCGTCTCGGCGCTCGTGCACTCGAACCCGGACGCGGCGGACAAGATGATCGCGCGCCTCGGCGACTTCCTGCGGCTGACGCTCGACGCCTCGGCCACGCAGGAGGTTCCGCTCCGCCGCGAGCTTGAGTTCCTCAACTGCTACCTTGAGATCGAGCGCACGCGCTTCAACGACCGCCTGACGACGGGACTCGAAGTTGACCCGCGCGCGCTCGACTGCCGCGTGCCGAACCTGATCCTTCAGCCGCTCGTAGAGAACGCCATCCGCCACGGCGTCGCGCCGCGCTCCGCGCCCGGCCACGTCGAGGTGAGGGCCGAGCGCCGCGGCGAAGTGCTGCGGCTTGAGGTCAGCGACAACGGCGCGGGACTCGCGGGCGCGCGCTGCTCGAAGTCGCTCAACACGAAAGGCGGCGTCGGACTCTCGAACACGCGCGCGCGCCTCGAACAACTCTACGGCTCGGCCTTCCGCTTCGAGCTTGCGGACGGCCCGCGCGGCGGCGCAGTCGCCACCATCGAGATTCCCTTCCGACACTTCGACGCCGAACCCGCCGCCCGACCCGACACCGACGCGCCGGAGCTTGCGCCGCGCCCGACACGGCAAACGTCCCGCGCCTCGCGCCCGCTCTCGACGCGCGCCTGAAAATATCCTTCGACCGCGAGCATCAGGAGACTACCCGCGCCGACCTCGCGCGTGCGGTTTACCACGCGTTTTGTTATAACTCAGAGGTCAGAGGTCAGAGGTCGGAGGTCAGTATTTGCGCCTGACCCTTCGCCCGCCTTCGTCGCGGGCGATTCGCGGGCGCGAGTTTCACTGACCTCTGACCTCTAGCCTCCGACCTCTGAACGATGAACTCCGAACGCATCAGAAACTTCTCGATCATCGCGCACATTGACCACGGCAAGTCCACGCTGGCCGACCGGCTGCTGGAGTTGACGGGCGCACTCTCCGAGCGCGAGATGGAGGCCCAAGTCCTCGACGACATGGACTTGGAGCGCGAGCGCGGCATCACGATCAAGGCGCACGCCGTCCGGCTCGACTACCGCGCGCGGGACGGGCAAGCCTACGTCCTGAATTTGATTGACACGCCCGGCCACGTTGACTTCAGCTATGAAGTCTCGCGCTCGCTTTCGGCCTGCGAGGGCGCGCTGCTCGTCGTTGACGCCTCGCAGGGTGTGGAAGCGCAGACGCTCGCGAACACTTACCTCGCCATCGAGAACAATCTCGAACTCGTCCCCGTCATCAACAAGATTGACCTGCCCGGGGCCGAACCCGAAAAGGCGATGGAGCAGATCGAGCACGTCATCGGACTCGGCACGCACAACGCCGTGCTCGCCTCGGCCAAGACCGGCGCGGGCGTGCCCGACATCCTCGAAGCCGTCGTCCGCGACATCCCCGCGCCGAAGGGAGACAAGGACGCGCCGCTCAAGGCGCTCATCTTCGATTCGTGGTACGACTCCTACCGCGGCGTCATCGTCCTCTTCCGCGTCATCGACGGAACCATTCGCCCCGGCATGAAGATTCGCTTCTTCAACACGGGGCGCGACTACCAAGTGGAAACTCTCGGCGTCAACCGCCCGCGCCCGACGCCGATTGACAGCCTCTCGGTCGGCGAGGTCGGCTTCATGACGGCCTCGATCAAGACGGTCGCCGACGTTCAGATCGGCGACACGATCACCGAGGCCGCGCGACCGACGAAAGAACCCTTCCCGGGCTTTCAGGAGATCAAGCCGATGGTCTTCGCCGGACTCTACCCGGTCGAAGCGAATCAATACGAGGAACTCCGCGACGCGCTCGACAAGCTGCGTCTGAACGACGCCTCGTTCTTCTACGAGCCGGAGTCCTCGGTCGCGCTCGGCTTCGGCTTCCGCTGCGGCTTCCTCGGACTCCTGCACATGGAGATCGTGCAGGAGCGGTTAGAGCGCGAGTTCGACTTAGACCTCATCACGACCGCGCCGGGCGTCCGCTACCGCGTGACGACGACCGACGGCGAGGTGGTCGAGGTTGACTCGCCCGCGAAGATGCCCGACGCCGTCCGCATCGCCAAGATCGAGGAGCCGATCATCGAGGCGACGATCCTGACGACCGACGAGTTCCTCGGCGGCATACTCCCCTTGCTCGAAGAGAAGCGCGGCGTGCAAAAAAAATTCGAGTACATCGCCGAGAAGCGCGTGATGCTCGTCTATGACCTGCCCCTGAACGAAATCGTCCTCGACTTCTACGACCGCCTCAAATCCGTCTCGCGCGGCTACGCGTCGCTCGACTACCACCTCGCCGGCTACGTCGAGAGCGACCTCGTCAAACTCGACCTGATGGTCGCGGGCGAACCCGTGGACGCGCTCTCGATCATCGTCCACCGCGAGAACGCGCAGTCGCGAGGCCGCCTCCTCGCCGAGAAGATGCGCCAGCTCATCCCGCGCCAACTCTTCGAGGTGCCCATCCAGGCCGCCATCGGCAACAAGGTCATCGCGCGCGAGACCGTCAAGGCGCTGGGCAAGAACGTCCTCGCCAAGTGCTACGGCGGCGACATCACGCGCAAGCGCAAGCTCCTCGAAAAGCAGAAAGAGGGCAAGAAGCGCATGAAGCGCGTCGGCAAGGTCGAGATTCCGCAGGAAGCCTTCCTCGCCGTGCTGAAGGTCAACGAGTAGTCGTTGAATCGAGGGTGAAAATTATGAGCTTGACCGAGATTTGGAAAAAGTCCCGCGAACAGCTCGCTGGCAAGCAAGTTCATCAGATAATTGCTTTCGCCGGGGAAGGAAAACTACGTGATGGCAGCGTAGCGTGCTCGGAGTTCAGAGAATTTCTTTCACACGTCCCGTCAAGCGTTTTAAGCCGGTATGTTGAGGATTGTCTCAATAGTGCCTTTCCTGATTCCGGCCTAGCCTTACAGGATATAGTTAATCAAGTCGGGCGAAGGTTAGGTTTCCAAGTGGAAGATGGGCGGTATCAGGGAACAAAGTCTAATATCGGTTACGATGGTCTATGGCGCTTCCCCGACGGTCATAGCGTCGTAGTCGAAGTGAAGACGACAGATACTTTTGGCAGCGCGGACAGAATTGCGGAATATAGGAAAAAATTAGTCGGAGAGCGAGTGATTGATGAAGATCGCTCATCTATCTTGGTAGTCGTAGGCAGAGAAGACACAGGTGGGTTGGAGGCACAGATTCGCGGGTCAAGGCACGCTTGGGATATTCGGCTGATTAGCGTTGACGCACTTCTGCGCCTTATGTTGCTCAAGGAAGCTGTTGATGACCCACAGATCATCGGGCGTATATGTAACATTCTCATCCCGCGAGAATTCACACGGCTTGATGATATTATCGAGATAGTATTCTTCACTACGGAAGAGGCGAAGCAAGAGACAGAATTAGCTGAAGCAGCCACTGATGAGGCGAATTTGGAGCCTTATGAAAGAGTCGGCAAAGCTGCTCCACCTGTTGCTTTCCACGATGCTTGCGTAGAACGCTTCTCAAAACAACATAACGTTGTTTTAGTCAGGCGGTCACGTACCAGCTACACAACTCCTGACAACAAAATTGCTGTAGTATGTTTAGTCTCCAAGGCACATAAAAGACAAAACCATACTGCGTACTGGTTTGGTTTTCATCCTTATCAAAAGGAATTTTTGGAAAAGGCTGATGGTAGCTTCCTTGTGCTTGGTTGTGGGTCACAGGACAATGTTTTGTCAATTCCATTTTCGGACCTCCAAAAATGGCTTGACGATCTCTGGATAACCGTGCGGAACGACACGATGTATTGGCACCTCAATTTTCTCGTTGAGAAAGGTAAGCTCTATTTGGACAGAAAAAAGGGAAAAGGTCGCCTTGATATTACTCGTTATCGGTTGCCGGGCAATCCGACTTCAGAGCGGTAACATTGAAACCCAGCTTTTAGTAGTTGGAGGTAATTAAGATGCTGACACTTGACGACGAAGAGATCGCGCGGCTGCCGATAACGATTGACCCTGAGACGTTGAGCGGCGCTCCGGTGTTTCGCGGGACACGCGTGCCCGTCGCAGCGCTGCTCGACAACCTCGCGGCGGGACTCACGCTCGACGAGTTCCTCGACAACTTCCCAACAGTCAGCCGCGAGCAGGCCGTTCAGGTCTTAGACTTCTACAAGGAAACACTCGCGCGCCTCAGCCGTGCGGCATGAACATTCTTCTCGACGAATGCACGCCGCGCGAGGTAAAGAGACGCCTCACCGGTCATAGCGTTCACACCGTGCAGGACTTGGGCTGGTCAGGTCTGAAGAACGGGAACCTACTCGCTGCGGCGGAAGGTCTTTTCGATGTGTTAGTCACTACGGACAAGAACCTGCGGTTTCAGCAGAACCTCAAGAAGTACAGCTTCGCCGTTCTACAGTTGCCGAGCAACAAAGTTCCGGTCGTTATTGCCTTAATGCCTGAGATTGAGGCTGCGCTGGCCGTTATTAAAGCGGGAGACTTCGTCGAGATTCCATTACCATAGATTCGAGGTTGCGGCAGTAGTGTTACTTCCCATGTTAAATCCGCGCGGCGCGCGGTCGCGTAGAGTTTGACGACAAAAGTTGAATAAGACGACAGGGAGGATCATGAGATGAAGTTCCCCGCCCTTCTCTTCGCGCTGCTGCTGGCGTGCGGCGCTGTGCAAGCTCAGCACGAACAGCATTCGACGGGACACAAGGACGAGGCCGCGCTCGTCGCCGGGATGGGTACAATGCATCACCCGGTCTCGACTAGAAATGCGGAGGCGCAGAAGTTCTTCGACCAGGGCTTGAGCTTCGTCTATGCCTTCAACCACGACGAGGCCGTGCGCTCGTTCAAGCGCGCCGCAGACCTCGACCCCGACCTCGCGATGGCCTTCTGGGGCGTCGCCTACGCGCTCGGCCCGAACATCAATCTCGACGTTGACCCCGAACGCGAGATCGCCGCCTACAACGCCGTCGAGCGCGCGCGCACGCTCGAAGCGAAGGCCACGCCCGCCGAGCGCGACTACATCGAGGCTCTCGCCCGAAGGTACACGAACGACCCGGCGGCGACGCCCGACACGCTGCACAAGCTCTCCGCTGATTTCAGCGCGGCGATGGGCGCGCTCTCGAAGAAGTACCCGAACGACCTCGACGCCGCGGTGCTCTACGCCGAGAGCATGATGGACTTGCACCCGTGGCAACTGTGGAAAGCGGACGGCACGCCGAACGAGGGCACGCCTGAGATCGTCTCGACGCTCGAATCAGTGCTGAAGCGCGACCCGAACCACGTCGGCGCGATTCACTACTACATCCACGCGGTCGAAGCCTCGCCGCACCCGGAGCGCGCGCTTCCCTACGCCGCGAAGCTCGGACGACTGATGCCCGCCGCCGGCCACATCGTCCACATGCCCGCGCACATCTACGAGCGCACGGGCGACTACGCGGCTGCGGCGCAAAGCAACGAGGACGCCGCCGCCGCCGACCGCGCTTACATCAAGACGGGCGGCGCGGGCGGCCTCTACCCGCTGATGTACTACAGCCACAACCTTCACTTCCTCACCATCGCGTACAGCATGGAGGGGCGCTTCGCCGACTCGATGCGCGCGGCGCGGCAGCTCGGAGCGAACGTTGACCCGCACGTCAAAGAGATGCCGATGCTCGAAGCCTTCGACGCGGTCGTCCCGCTCCTGCTCGTCCGCTTCCGGCGATGGGACGACGTTCTGAAGCTGCCCGAACCTCCGGCCTCGCTGCCCGCGACGCACTCGGTCTGGCTCTGGTCGCGCGGCGTGGCGCTGGCCGCGACGGGAAAGACCGACGACGCGGAGGCGGCGTACAAAAACCTCGTCGCCGCCGAGCGCGCGACTCCGGCGGACGCGATGGACGGACTCAACCCCGTGACGAGCATCCTCAAGGTCGCGGACGGCGTGCTCGCCGCGCGCGTCGCCGCGGCGCGAGGCGACAACGCCAAGGCGGTCGAGCTTTTGAACGCGGCGGTCGCGGCGGAAGACGCGCTCTCATACGACGAGCCGCCCGCGTGGTTTCTGCCCACGCGCGAGTCGCTCGGCGGACTCTTGCTGCGCGAGGGCAAGGCGTCGGAGGCCGAGGCAGTCTTCCGCGCCGACCTCGAACGAAATCGCCTGAGCGGTCGCTCGCTCTTCGGACTCTGGAAGGCTCTCGAAGCGCAGCACAAGACGCGCGAGGCCGCCGCCGCGCGCCGACAGTTCGAGGCCGCGTGGAAGAACGCCGACACGCAACTGCGCGTCGAAGATTTATAAACTTCAAAGCAGCAGGCTCGAAACATGAAACGTTGGCTCGCACTGATTCTGCTCATCCCGCTGACGCTCGCGCTCGTCGTCGTGCCGGTCTTGCTCATTCAGCCGTTCAAGCCGCAGACGGCGCGCGCGCTCGAAGTCGGCTACGAGATTCGCAGGTTCGCGCCGTGGCTGACGATTCTTTTGACGATTGCGAGTCTCGCGCTCGTCGTGAGGACGTGGCGAGACTCGCGCCGCTGGTGGGCGAAGGCGCTCGCCGTCGTGCTGTTCGTTCCGGTCGCCGCGTCGGTCTGGCTCGCGCGGCAGAACGTTTACGAGGTGATGTTCAACCCGCTCGCCGGCGCGTCATACGCGCCCGCCGACAAGGTTGACTTTATCAACGACGACGACATGGTGCTCGCCGTCGAGCGGGGCGGCGAGCGCGTCGCGTATCCGGTGCGGCTGATGGCCTATCATCACATCGTCGCCGACACAGTGGGAGGAATGCCGCTCGCGGCCACTTATTGAACGCTCTGTCACACCGGTCTGGTGTGGGAGACGACTGTGGACGGGCGGGTGCTGCACTTTCACCTCGCGGGCATCAACAACCAGAACTTCATCATGAGCGACGAGGAGACAGGCTCGTGGTGGCAGCAGATCACGGGCGAGTGTGTCCTCGGCCCGCTCAAAGGGCGCAGGCTCAAGCTCTCTGACTTCGACGAGCTGACCTTCGCCGAGTGGAAGCGCGAGGGCGCGGGCGGTCGTGTGCTGCGGCCCGACCCGCGCATCGCCGCCGCGGGAGAGTACGAGACGCCGGACTGGGAGCAGAAGATGCAGCGCGTCCGCGTCGCGACGATGCTCGCCGACCCGGACGAGACGCTTTCCGCGCGCACGCTCCTCGTCGGCGTCGAGACCGGCGGCGCGTCGAAGGCTTACCCGTTCGACGCGCTCGCGCGCCAGAACCCCGTGATTGACAACGTCGGCGCGACGCCCGTCCTCGTCCTCCTCGCCGAAGACGGCAAGAGCGTCCGCGTCTTCGACCGACGCCTCGACGGTCGCGCGCTCGAATTCTTCCGCAGGCAGGACTCGCCCGCGCTCTTCGACTCCGAGACCGGAAGCCAGTGGGACTTCAATGGAGTTGCGGCCTCCGGCCCGCTCGCCGGTCGAAGGCTTGAGAAGCTTGCATCGCTTAAAGACTACTGGTTCGACTGGAAGACCTATCACCCGAACACGGGCGTCTATCTTCTCGGCGAACAATGAGACGATTGCGGGTTGATGAGTTGCCGCTGGCTTTAGCTGGTGGTGTGGAGTCGAACGAAATGTCAAGGGCTTTAGCCCAGTGAGCATTTTGGCTAAAGCCAGGAAGATTTTTCTTACCCTTCATCCGCTAGCTGAAGCTAGCGGCAACTTATCAATCCGCCGCTCCGCAATCCCAACTAGCCAACCTCCCGCCGATGCCTTAAACTCGACCGTCATTTGAATCAAGTGCTCCGGCCAGTCCTCAGACACTTTCGCAGACGGAGGTTTCTTCGATGGCTGTACTCGTCAGGTTCGTGAAGATCATGATCTTCACGGCGTTTCTCGCCGTGCTCGGCCCCGTGCTCATCTTCGCCGTCATCATGCTGACGAGTCCGGGCGCGCACCTCAGCCCGGACGTGAGCCGCGACGAGCTTGTCAGCAAGCTCTCCGGCGCGTTCGCGATGTGGTTCGGCGTGATGTTCTTCCTCGGCTTCATCACGTTCGTCGCGGGCCTGCCGAAGAGGTTTTCCGTCCGCTTCGACAACCGCGACGCGTTTCTCGCGCGCCTCGACGCGGCGGCCAGAAGCGTCCGCTACCGCCCGCGCGGGAGCGACGGCGAACGCCTCGTCTTCAGGCCGCCGTTCTACGCGCTGCTCGCCGAGAAGATGACCGCGACGGTCGGCGCGGGCGAAGCCGAGATCAGCGCGCCGGCGGGGCTTCGGAAGAAGTTGGAGAAGAAGCTGTCTTGAGTCCGAAGGAATCTAACAGGGCTGGACAGGACAAGAGATTTTAGATTTTAGATTAAGCGCGTGGCGAGAGTCGAGCTTTCCAAATAAACCGCTCATTCTCGCTTGCTCATCAATCTAAAATCCAAAATCTAAAATCGCCCGGGGAACGAGATGCACGTCACAAGGGTCGAACTGGAAAACGTAAAGTCTTACGGCGACGGCGAGCGGCGCGGCGACTTCCCGTTCGGGCGCGGCACGACCGCGATTGTCGGGCCGAACGGCGCGGGCAAGACGACGATACTCGAAGCCATCGCGTGGGCGCTCTTCGACGTGCTCGACTACAGTAAGGAAGACTTCCTCCGCCGCGGCGCGAAGCGCGGCTCGGTGCGCGTCACCTTCCAGAGTGACTTGGACGAACGCCTCTACACCGTCTATCGCGACACGGGCACGGGCTATTACGTTTACGACCCGGAGCTTCGCATGAAGCTCGCGTCAGGCAAGGCCGACGTTCGCAAGTGGCTCGACCAGCACCTCGGCATCGAGCCGGGCACAGACCTGCGCGCGCTCTTCCGCTCGGCCATCGGAGTGCCGCAAGGTCTGTTCACGACAGACTTCCTGCGCTCGCCGCGCGAACGCAAGGACGCCTTCGACCGTCTGCTCAAAGTCGAAGAGTACCGCGACAGCGCCGACCGCCTGCGCGACACCGTCAACCTAATCAACGAGCGCACGGCGGAAGCGCGCGGTCGCATCGCCGGGGCCGAGGCGCAACTCGCGCGCTACGACGCGACGGTCGAAGAACACAAGACGGCCCGCACGCGCGTCGAGGAGTTGAGCGAAGCGCT
>Ga0209581_1001479_pt1 | contig 27064 bp, 27 predicted proteins | sample Coa_R2_FD_187160 | JGI IMG/M metagenome (GOLD analysis project Ga0209581, IMG submission 187160) | Surface soil microbial communities from Centralia Pennsylvania, which are recovering from an underground coalmine fire - Coalmine... | ecosystem: Environmental > Terrestrial > Soil > Unclassified ...
TCAACTTCGCCCATTTCAACGTGTTCATGGTCAGCTCGTTTGTCGGCATGTGGGCGCTCGAAGTGCTCGGCCTGTCGGGGCAGAGCGTGGTGCTGAGCGGGTTCGCCCTGGTCGGCGCGCTGCTCTTTGCGTTTGCGGTGACGATGCTGGTCGGCGGTGTGCTCGGCGTCGCGGTCGAGCGGCTGGCGCTGAGACCGATGCGCGCGGTGCGCGGCACCGCGGCGATGATCACGACGATCGGCGTCTCGTACATCCTGTTCAACACCATCCTGCTGACCGTCGGCGCCGATTCGAAGAACTATCCCAACCCGATGCCGGCGGTGAGCTGGTCGATCGACGGGGCGACGCTGCGGCTGCGCGAAGTGCTGATCTGGGGCGTTGCGCTGGCGCTGATGCTCGGCCTCAACCTGTTCGTCAACAGGACCCGGCTCGGCAAGGCGATGCGGGCGACCGCGCAGGACGCCGAGGCGGCGCGGATGATGGGGGTCGATGTCGACCGCGTCATCGTCACCGCGTTCTTTCTCGGCTCGGCGCTGGCCGGGGCGGCGGCGCTGATCTTCGGGCTCTACTACAACTACACCAGCTTCATCATCGGCTACTCGGCGGGGCTGCGGGCGTTTACCGCGGCGGTGCTGGGCGGCATCGGCAGCGTTCCCGGGGCGATGCTCGGCGGCGTGCTGATCGGGCTGATCGAGGCGCTGGGCGGACAGATCGTTTCGGTGCGCTGGACCGACGTGATCATCTTCTCGATCCTGGTGCTGGTGCTGGTGTTTGTCCCGAGCGGCCTGCTCGGCCGCGCGGCGCCGACCAAATCCTGAGATGGCGACGCTGCTGCGCGGCAAACCGGCGGCTTCGCCCCTCGACTGGGTTCCGGCGCAGTGGCGGGCGCGGCTGGGGATCGCCGCCGTCGCCGCCGCGGCCCTCGCCTTCCCGATCGTCAGCGGCAACGACGCCAATATCGACTCGGCGGCGAATGCGCTGGCCTTTGCCGCGCTGGCGCTCGGGCTCAATATCGTCGTCGGCTTTGCCGGGCTGCTCGACCTCGGCTACGCCGCGTTCTTCGCGATCGGCGCCTATGCCTACGGCGCCTTCGCCTCCTACCAGATCGAGCCGGCGTGGGGCGGGTTCTGGGAGCCGTTCGAGTGGCTCGGCCTGGTCGCCCATACCGGCGACGTCGTCCACTTCACCGTGTCGTTCTGGCTGATGCTGCCGGTGTCGGCGGCGATCGCGGCGTTTTTCGGCATCCTGTTCGGCGCCCCGACGCTGCGCCTGAAAGGCGATTATCTGGCGATCGTCACCCTCGGCTTCGGCGAGATCGTGCCGATCGTCGCGCGCAACACGCCGAGCGTCACCAACGGGGCGATGGGGCTCAACGGGGTGGCGGCGCCGCAGCTTTTCGGCTGGAGCTTCGGCGTCAACGCGATGCCCTACTACTATGTCGGCCTCGTCCTCGTCGCCCTGCTGATCGCGGTCAGCGCACGGCTCAAGGATTCGCGCGTCGGGCGCGCCTGGATGGCGATCCGCGAGGACGAGATCGCCGCCGCGGCGATGGGCATCAACCGCACCCATTTCAAACTGCTCGCCTTTGCCATCGGCGCCGCGTTTGCCGGCGCCACCGGCACCTATTTTGTCGCCAAGCTGCAGACCGCGACGCCGGAGATGTTCATGTTTCCGGTGTCGGTGATGATCCTGGTGATGATCGTGTTCGGCGGCATCGGCAGCGTCTGGGGCGTCGTTCTCGGCGCGGTGATCCTGCAGGTCCTGCAATCGTGGTTTCTCGAGGACCTGTCGCAATGGCTGCACGCGCTGGGCCGCCTCGTCCATGTCGAATGGCTGCAGCAGATCGAGCTGGTGCAGTCGATCGAGTTGATTTTCGGCATCATCCTGGTGGTGATGATGCTGTACCGCCGCCAGGGGCTGATCCCGGCGACGCGGCCGACCCGGGCGCTGAGCCTCACCGAGCAGAGCGCGCAGGTGAGCCGCGGCGGGCTCGCCGCCGTGCCCGACCGGCTCGCCACGCTCGGCGCGCTGGAGCGCGAACCGGACGGGCCGCTGCTCGACATCGCCGAGCTCACCGTGCGCTTCGGCGGCCTCGTCGCCCTGCGCGCGGTCAGCCTTGCGCTGCCGGCGCACGGCGTCGTCGCGGTGATCGGCCCCAACGGCTCGGGCAAATCGACCCTGTTCAACGCGGTGACCGGGCTGGTCGCGGCGGACGAGGGGGCGGTGCGCTTTGCCGGCGCCGACATCACCCGGCTGCCGCCGCACGCGATCCTCGACCGCGGCATCGCCCGCACCTTCCAGAACCTACGCCTGTTCCCGAACCTGACGGTGCTGGAAAACGTCATGGTCGGCATGCATGCGCGGCTCAGGACCGGGGCGGCGGGCGCGCTGTTGCGGCTGCCGCGGACCCGCCGCGAGGAGGATGAGGCGCGCGAGCGGGCGCTGGAGATTCTCGGCATTTTCGGCAACCGGCTGGTGCCGCGGATCGACCACCTGGCGTCGAGTCTCAGCTATGCCAACCGGCGCCGGGTCGAGATCGCGCGGGCGCTCGCCTCGCGGCCGAAGCTGCTGCTGCTCGACGAGCCGACGGCGGGGATGAACCCGGCCGAGACGCTGGAGCTGGCCGAGCAGATCAAGAGCCTCAACCAGCGCGGCCTCAGCATCGTGCTGATCGAGCACAAGCTCGACGTCGTGGTCAACCTCGCCGAGCGGGTGGTCGTGCTCGACCACGGCGAGAAGATCGCCGAGGGCACCCCAGACGCGGTGCGGCGCGACGAAGAGGTGATCCGCGCCTATCTCGGCCGGAGTGCGGCGGTTGCCTGAGCCGCTGCTCGAATTCCGCGCGGTCGATACCCATTACGGCGACCTGCATGTGCTGAAGGCGGTCGATTACCGGATCGACGCGGGGGAGATCGTCTGCCTCCTCGGCGGCAACGCCTCCGGCAAATCGACGACGATGAAGGCGATCATGGGGGTCGTGCTGCCGACCCGCGGCGAGGTGCTGTACCAGGGCCGCTCGCTGCGCGGGGTCAGCATCGCCGAGCGGGTGCGCCGCGGCATCGCCCCGGTGCTCGAGGCGCGCCGCCTGTTTCCGCGCATGACGGTGTACGAGAACCTGGAGATGGGCGCCTATACCCGGGCGACGCATGGCGGCGAGTTCGAGGCCGACCTGGAGCGGGTGTTCGCGCTGTTTCCGCGGGTCAAGGAGCGCCTGCGGCAGCTCGCCGGCACCCTGTCGGGCGGCGAGCAGCAGATGGTGGCGATCGGCCGCGCGCTGATGGCGCGGCCCAAGCTGTTGTGCATGGACGAGCCGTCGATGGGGCTGTCGCCGGCCTTTGTCGAGCAGGTGTTCGACGTCATCCAGGAGATCAACCGGCAGGGCACGACGATCTTCATGGTCGAGCAGAACGCCAACATGGCGCTGTCGATCGCCCACCGCGCCTATGTCTTGCAGACCGGGCAGGTGGTGCTGTCCGGCCCGGCCGCCGAATTGCGCGAGAACGCGATGATCCGCGAGGCTTATCTCGGCGAGTTGAAGGTGGATTGACGGCCACGATCTTGCGTCCGGCGCGTTAGCGGAGGGCCATGGCCGATTTCTTGCACGCGCTCCCGGCCGCCGAATGGGCGGAGCGGCTCGGCGCCTATCTCGGCTCGCGCCAGGTGCTGGAGCGGCTCGCCCTGCAGCTCGCGGTCATCGCCGCGATGCTGGGGTTGTGCTGGGGGCTGCGGCGGGCGACGCGGCCGTGGACCCGGCGGCTGGCGGCGGCGGTACAACGGCATTTCCCGACCTGGCGGGTCGCCGCGGCGGTCGACCGCGACGCCTGGCTCCTTTATGCCTGGCTGCTGCTGGCGGTGGCGGGGCGCACCGGGGCGGCGCTCGGCAGCGACTGGGGGCTGGTGCGGATCGCCGCCGACCTCGCCGCCCTGTGGCTGATCCTGCGGGTGGCGACCTTTGCGCTGCGCGACAAGCTGGGCGCGCGGGTGATCGCCACGGTGGCGCTGGCGATCTTTGCCCTCGACCTGTTCGGGCTGCTGCAGCCGACCGAGGCCGCGCTCGACGCGATCGGGATCACCGTCGGCACGCTGCGCCTGTCGCTGCTGCTGATCGCCAAGGCGGCGCTGATCGTCGTCATCCTGCTGTGGCTGGCGACGGCGCTGGCGCGGCTGACCAGCAACCGCATCCAGCGCGTCGCCGGGCTGAGCCCGTCGGTGCAGCTCCTGTTCGCCAACCTGGTGCGCATCGCGCTGGTCTGCGTCGCGGTGGTGATCGGGCTCAACCTCGTCGGCATCGATCTGACCGCGCTGACCGTGTTCAGCGGCGCGATCGGCGTCGGCGTCGGCTTCGGTCTGCAGAAGATCGTGTCGAATTTCGTCAGCGGGATCATTTTGTTGACCGAGCGGTCGATCAAGCCGGGCGACGTCATCGAGACCACCAGCACGTTCGGCTATGTGCTCTCGCTCGGCGCGCGCTACACCGCGGTGGTCGGGCGCGACGGCAAGGAATACCTGATCCCGAACGAGAACCTGATCACCAACCAGGTGGTCAACTGGTCGTATTCGAGCCCGCTGGTGCGCATCGACGCCGAATTCGGCGTCGCCTATGCGAGCGATCTGCGCCGGGTGCGGGAACTGGCGATCGCGGCGGCCGAACGCACCGCGCGGGTGCTGGCGGCGCCGAAGCCGGTCTGCCACATCACCGGGTTCGGCGACAGCGCGGTCAACCTGGTGCTGCGCTTCTGGATCGACGACCCGGCGCAGGGCGTCACCAACATCAAGGGCGACGTCTACCTGGCGCTGTGGGACGCGTTCAAGGAGAACGGCATCCAGTTCCCCTTCCCGCAGCGCGACGTCCACCTGCGCAGCGACGGCCCCGCCTTACAGAGCGGCGCGGCGCAGGCGCAGCGCATTGCCGACGACGAGGAGTGAGCTGGCGCTCATCGCCGCGCTGGCGAGCATCGGGTCGAGCAGGATGCCGGTCCACGGGTACAGCACGCCGGCCGCGACCGGCACCGCCAGCGCGTTGAAGACGAAGGCGAAGAACAGGTTCTGCCGGATGTTGGCGAGGGTGGCGCGGCCGAGCCGCCGGGCGCGCAGGATGCCGGCGAGATCGCCCTTGATCAGAGTCACCGGGGCGGCTTCCAGCGCAATGTCGGCGCCGCCGCCCATGGCGATGCCGATATCGGCCCGCGCCAGGGCCGGCGCATCGTTGATGCCGTCGCCGGCCATCGCCACCACCCGCCCCTCCCGCTGCAGCCGCTCGACCGCGGCGGCCTTCGCGTCGGGCAGCACCTCGGCGACGATCTCGTCGATGCCGAGCCGCCGCCCGACCGCCTCGGCGGTAGCGCGGCTGTCGCCGGTCAGCATGACGATGCGGATGTTGTCGCGGCGCAGCGCGTGCAGCACCTCGGCGGCGTCGGCGCGGATCGGATCGGCGATCGCGGCGAGGCCGGCGGGCTCGCCGTCGATCGCGACCAGCACCACCCCCTCGCCGTTCTGCCGGCGCCGCTCGGCCTCCTCGGCGAACGCCGCCGCGGCGGCAGCGCCGACAAAGCGGGCGTTGCCGACCGCGACGCGCCGGCCCTCGACCTCGGCCTCGACCCCCTGCCCCGGCTCGGCGCGGAACCCGCTTGCCGCGGCCGGCGTCAGCCCGCGCGCCTCGGCCGCCTCAACGATCGCCGCGGCGAGCGGATGCTCGCTCAGCCGCTCGACCGCGGCGGCGAGGCGCAGCGCCGCGTCGTCGCCGGTGAAGGCGACGAGGCGCGGCCGGCCCTCGGTCAGGGTGCCGGTCTTGTCGACGACCAGCGTGTCGACCCGGTCGAGCCGCTCCAGCGCCTCGGCGTTCCGGACCAGGATGCCGGACTGCGCGCCGCGGCCGGTGCCGACCATGATCGACATCGGCGTCGCCAGCCCGAGGGCGCAGGGACAGGCGACGATCAGCACCGCGATCGCGTTGACCAGCGCGTAGCCGAGCGCCGGCGGCGGCCCCCATAGGGCCCAGGCAACAAAGCTCAGCACCGCCACCGCCGCGACCGCCGGGACGAAGCGCGCGGCGACGACATCGGCGAGCCGCTGGATCGGCGCGCGCGAGCGCTGCGCCTCGGCGACGAGGCGGACGATGCGGGCGAGCAGGGTGTCGGCGCCGACCCGTTCGGCGCGCATGACGAAGCTGCCGGTGGTGTTGACCGTGGCGCCGGTGACCGGGTCGCCCGGCCGCTTTTCGACCGGCATCGCCTCGCCGGTCAGCATCGCCTCGTCGACCGCGCTGGCGCCGTCGACGACGACGCCGTCGACCGGCACGGTCTCGCCCGGGCGCACGCGCAAGCGGTCGCCGGGGACGACGCGGTCGAGCGGCACCTCCTCCTCGCCGCCGTCGGCGAGCAGGCGCCGCGCCCGCTTCGGCGCGAGGTCGAGGAGCGCGCGGACGGCACCGCCGGTCGCCGCCCGGGCGCGCAGCTCGAGCACCTGGCCGAGCAGGACCAGCGTGACGATCACCGCCGCCGCCTCGAAATAAAGCGGCACGGCGCCATGCATGTCGCGGAACGCGGCGGGAAAGATGCCGGGCGCGAGCACCGCGACAAGGCTGTAGAGATAGGCGATGCCGGTGCCGAGCGCGATCAGCGTGAACATGTTGAGCCGGCGCCGCAGCAGCGACTCCCAGCCGCGCCGGAAGAACGGCGCGCCGCCCCACAGCACCGCGGCCGAACCGAGCGCCGCCTCGGCCCAGGCAACGTGCGCCCCGCTCATCGCCAGCACGACGAGCGGCACGGCCAGCACCAGGGTGACCCAGAAGCGGCGGGTCATGTCCTGCAATTCGGGATTGGCCGGCGCATCGGCGGCCGGCACCGCCGGCTCCAGCGCCATGCCGCAGATCGGGCAGGCGCCGGGCGAATCCTGCGCGATCTCGGGGTGCATCGGGCAGGTCCACAAGGTTCCCGCCGGCACCGCCGGGTTTGCCGGGGCGGCCGGCCCGGGCGCGAGGAAACGCGCCGGATCGGCGAGAAAGCGCTCGCGGCAGCGCGCGCCGCAGAAGACATAGCTGCGGCCGCCGTGCTCGGCGCGGTGTCGCGCGGTCGCCGGATCGACGCTCATGCCGCAGACCGGGTCGCGGGCGGGGTTCACTTCGACGGAGCTCACCGATCGGTTCCTTGCGGCGGGTGAAGTTCGACACGCGGGTTTGCGGCGCCGGGTTGCAACGCTAGCATGAGGCGATGACCAGCCCCAGACCGGCCGGACTGCGCAGCCCGGCGGCGATCTATGCCGCCGGGCTGTTCAGCATGGGCTATGTCGATTTCTACATCTTCCTGATGCCGCTGTACGGCCTGTCGCTCGGCATGACCGCCGGGCAGGTCGGCATGCTCGTCGGCGGCCGCTCGATGCTGGCGGTATTCCTGTCGATCCACGTCGGCACGCTGATGGACCGCTTCGGCACGCGGCGGGTGACGCTCGCCTGCATCGCGACGGCGATCTGCCTGGCGCCGGCGTTTCCGCTGGTGCCGTGGTTCTGGCCGCTGCTGCTGCTGCAGGTAATCAACGGCGGCGCCCTGTCCTTTGCCTGGTCGGGAACCCAGACGCTGATCGCGCAGCTCGCCGAAGGCGAGGCCGAATATATCGGCCGCTTCAGCTTCTTTGCCCGCATCGGCACGACGCTGGCGCCGATGATCGCCGGTCTCGCCTGGGATTTGGGCGGTGCCTGGCCGGCCTACACGGTCGGCGCGCTGTGGGGCGGCGTGCTGAGCCTGGCGCTGCTGCGCGCGCCGGAGGCCGAGACCGCGCCGCGCGAGGGGCGGAGCGGGCGGGTGCGGCTGCGCGAGCTGCTGCCGCGCCCGTCGGATTATATCGCCAGCTTCGCGCTGCTCGCGCTGCCGGCGGTGGCGACGACGATGGCGATCATCTTTCTGCGCACCGCGACCAACGGCGTGCAGTTTTCGCTGTACGTCGTCTATCTGCACGGGATCGGCCTCAGCGGCACGCTGATCGGCGGGCTGTTCGCCGCGATCGAGACGGCGAGCGGCATCGGCTCGCTGTTCGCCGGGCGGGCGATGCGGCTGGGCGACCCGATGCGGACGATGCTGAGCGGCACGGTCGTCTCCATTCTGCTGGTCTGCATGACGCCGTTTCTCGGCGGCGTCTATGCCCTGCTGGCGGCGGCGCAGATCGCCCGCGGCTGGCTGCAGGGGGTGGTGCAGCCGATGATGTTCTCGCTGCAAGCCAAGGCGGTCGGCCGCTACCGCCAGGGCTCGGTGGTCGGCCTGAGGCAGACGATGAACCGGCTGGCGGCGATCGTCATCCCGCCGATCATGGGGTGGATCGCCGACGGCTGGGGCGCGACCGAAAGCTTTGTCGCGCTCGGCACCTTCCTGCTGCTTCTGTGCCTGCCGATCCGCCGCATCACCCGCCGCGCCGCGACCGCCGCCGCGGACGACTGAGCGCGGGTTTGGTGTATAATCGTGCGATGCCCGACGGCCCGCGCCACGACGAGGATTTCTACGCCTGGACCCAGTACCAGGCGAAGGTGCTGCGCGAAATGCGCACGGCCGACAACCGCTTCGACCGCGACAACGTGGCGGAGGAAATCGAGGATTTGGGGAAGAGCTATCGCGACGCGGCGCGCAGCCAGGTGCGCCGGATCCTCGAACATCTCCTGAAGCTGGAATATTCGCCGGCTTCCGACCCGCGCATCGGCTGGATGGAATCGATCGCCGAGGCGCGCGACGCGCTGAACGACCAACTGACGGGAAGCCTGCGGGCGGATGTCGAGGCGGGGCTGGGCGAGCTCTACCGGCGGGCGCGCCGGCGTGCCGAACTCGGGTTGTCGCGCTACGGCGAAGGCAAGGCGGCGGACGCCCTGCCGCCGAGCTGTCCCTATACGCTCGACGACATCCTGCGCGACGACTGGTACCCCGAACCCGCAGCGGCGGCGACGTGATGCCCGACGGCCCGCGCCACGACGAGGATTTCTACGCCTGGACCCAGTACCAGGCGAAGGTGCTGCGCGAAATGCCGGCCGCCGACAACCGCCTCGACCGCGACAACGTGGCGGAGGAGATCGAGGATTTGGGGAAGAGCGAGCGCGATGCGGTGCGCAGCGAGGTGCGCCGCATCCTCGAACATTTCCTGAAGCTGGCCTATTCGCCCGCTCCGGAGCCTCGCAACGGCTGGATGCGGTCGATTGCCGAAGCGCGCAATGCCCTCGAAGACAAGCTGACGGCGACCTTGCTGCGGGATGTGCAGACGCAGTTCGGCAGGCTGTATCGGGCTGCCTGCGAAACCGCGGAACTGGCGCTGCGCGACTTCGGCGAGACCGATGCCGCGGCGCTGTTTCCGCCCGCCTGTCCGTTCACTCTCGACCAAATCCTTCAGCGCGGCTGGTACCCGGAGGGACCGAAATGACCCGCGACTTTGTCGGCTACGGCGCGATGCCGCCGCATGCGAGCTGGCCCGATGGAGCTCGCATCGCAGTCAATTTCGTCATCAATTTCGAGGAAGGCTCGGAACTGTCCTATCCCGCCGGCGACGGGGTGTCGGAGACCGGGCTGATCGAGGCGGCGAGCACCGATGCCGGCATGGGCCGCGACCTCGCCGCGGAAAGCATGTTCGAATACGGCTCGCGCGTCGGCTGGTGGCGGCTCCACCGCATCTTCACCCGGGCCGGGCTGCCGGTGACCCTGTTCGCCTGCGCCCGCGCGCTCGCCGCCAACCCGGAGGCGGCCGCCGCGATCGGCGAGGGCGACTGGGACATCTGCGGCCACGGCTATCGCTGGATCAAGCATTACGAGCTCGACGAGGCGGAAGAGCGGCGCCAGATCGCCGCCGCGGTCGAGCTGATCCGCGAGACCACCGGCAAGCCGACCCTCGGCTGGTACTGCCGCTATTCGCCGTCGGTCAACACCCGCCGCATCGTCGCCGGCATGGGCGGGTTCCTTTACGACAGCGACGCCTATAACGACGAGCTGCCCTACTGGGTGCGGGTCGGCGACAAGCCGCACCTGGTGGTGCCCTATTCGCTGGTCACCAACGACGTCAAATTCGGCCGCAACGTGTTCGGCCCGGGCGACGATTTCTTCGCCTTTCTGCGCGACAGCTTCGACCTGCTCTACGAGGAAGGCGCCGAGCGGCCGCGCCTGATGTCAATCGGGCTGCACATGCGCCTGTCGGGCCATCCCGGACGGGCGATGGGGCTGCGGCGCTTCATCGACCACATCGCCGCGCGCGACCGCGTCTGGGTGTGCCGCCGCGAGGACATCGCCCGGCACTGGATCGCCCAGTTCCCGCCCGAGTGACGGCGCCGGCCCAGCGCCGGTCGGGGGTATCGCGCGGGCTCAGAGCCCTGGGCGGCGCACGGTAGCGCGGGCAAGATCGAGACGGCCGGCGGCAACGAGGTCGGCGATGGCGTCGCGCCGCACCGTCATCGTCAGCCCGTCGGCGTGCACGACCCCGCCCTCGCCGTCGGCAATCATCACATGGCCGGGGATGAAGATCAGGTCGCCGCGGCGGAGCTCGCCCGGATCGGCCGGTGTGCCGATCGCCGCCGCCTGGTCGGCGCTGTCGCGCGGCACGGCGATGCCGAGATCGCGGAACGCCTGTTGCACCAGGCCGGAGCAGTCGAGCCCGAGAAAGCTCTTGCCGCCCCACAGATAGGGGCAGCCGAGATAGAGCAGCGCGGCGCTGACCAGATCGGGCGAACGCGGCGGCGCCGTCGCCAGGCAGGCGAGCGGCAGGAACCAGCCGCGGTCGAGCCGGGCATATTCGGTGCCGCGGGTGCGGGTTCCCGTGTCGGCGACGACGACGGCGGCATGGCGCGGCAGGAAATCGACCGGCGGGCCGCGCAGATCGGCGGTGCGGTAGGCGTAGGCGCCGAGATTGGCGATGTAATGGGTCGGTGCCGGGGCCGCGCCGAGCGCGACATGCCGGGCCGCGACGTAGCCGGCATAGCCGTCGATCGCGGCGCGGCAATGGGCGTGGCGGCGGGTCGCCGCGAGGACCAGCACCTCCTCGCCGTAATGGTAGTGCGTATCGAGCGGCGCGCCCGGTTCGGGCGAACGGTATACCGGAGCGCGGCCGACGACGACGCGTGCCGGGCGCGCCGCCGCGGTCATTGCGATCTCGCCTCCCGGGTCGGCAGCAGCGCGATCAGCTTCTCGGCGACGACCTCGTAGCCGGCGGCGGTGAAATGGATGCCGTCGTCGCCGCGCAGCCGCTGGTTGACCCCGTTGCGGTCCTTGCCGTAGGCGACGAACTCGCCCTTGTCGTCGGCGACGACGCCCCAGAGCGGCACGAAGGTGGCGCCGTAGCGCGCCGTCTCCTCGTCGTAGATGCCGTTGATGTAGTTCATGTCGGCGGAATAGGTCGGGCTGCGCGCGATGGGGTTGCCGCACCACAGCACCTTGAGGTGCGCCGCCGCGAGCGCAGCCAAAATCTCGTCGGCGCGGCGGGCGTATTCCTGGCGCCAGGCATCGCTGCGGAAATGCAGATAGGCGCCGCCTTCGCGCATGTCGAGCCGGTCGTTGGCGCCGAACATGACGATCGCGACGTCGGCGCCGTCCTTGGCGAGAAAGCGGGTGATCGGATCGAGCCATTCGCCCGGCTGGTGCACCAGCGCCGCCCCGGCATGGCTGCGGTTGATGACGCGGTAGCGCGGATCGTCGAGCAGCACGCGCTGCAACCCCCCGGCGAGCCCCTGAGCCTGGCTGTCGCCGAACACCACGATGCGCAGCGGCGGCGCGGCGCCGTCTTCCGCCCGTACTCCGCCGCAGAGCGTTAGCGCGAGCACAAGGCCGCAAGGCAAAGCAAAGCCGCGCACGGCGTCCCCCGAACCCCCCGTTCACCGCCGGCCCCGAGTGTGGCCGCGCCGGGCCGGCGATGCAAACCGGATCGGCCCCGAGCGGCGCCGCGCCGACGGCGACATGAGGTCACAGGGCCGGGCGAAAACGCAACTTGCCGCTGAACTTGGCAGGCTTTAGAACCGGCGCGTCAGCCTGCGGGATTGGCGACGATGCGCCTTCTTTCCCCCACCCCGCGTTGCCCGACGACCGCCGCCCGGCCGCGAATCCGCGGCGCGGCGCTGCTCGTTCTGGGCGCCGTTCTGCTCGCGTTCGGCCCGGCGCCGCCAGCCGCCGCCGACCCGCATCAGGTCGTCGTCGAGGTGATCGGCGACAGCCAGGCGCAGGGACTCGCCGGCGCGCTGCAGCGCCGCTACCTGCGCAGCGACAAGTACCGTGTGCTCGACCGCTCCAAGATCGCCACCGGCATCGCGCTGCGGCCCAATTTCGACTGGCCGAGCGCGGCCAGGGCGCTCGCCACCGAGCACCATGTCGATTATGTCGTGGTCATGTTCGGTGCCAACGACCGCCCGCCGATGCGCCGCAACGGCCGCGTCGACCCGGCGCTGCGCGAGGAATACCGCCAGCTCTACGACCGGCGCGTGCGCGAGATCATCCGCGCCTTCCGCGACGCCGGGATCGAGGTGATCTGGGTCGGCCACCCGGTGGTGCGCGACAACGTCTATACCGAGGACATGGATTTCCTGAACCATATCTTCGCCGCCGCGGCGGCCGAGGAAGGGGCGCGCTTCGTCACCACCTGGGACCTCTTCACCACCCTCGACGGCGGCTACACCGCCTACGGCAAGGGGGTGGACGGGATGACCCAGCGGCTGCGCGCCGATGACGGGGTGCATTTCACCGCCGCCGGCTATGACCTTGTCGCCAGCCGGGTCGAGCCGCTGATCGAGGAGCGGCGGGCGATGCTCGACCCCGGCGCCGGGGGCCGATGAGGGCTGCCGCGGTCGCGCTGGTCTCGCTCGCCGTTGCCGCCTGCTCCGTGGAGACCGCGCCGGGGCCGCGCCCGGCCGGCCCGGCGCGCGGGCTCGCCCCGCTGTTCGCCGCGCTCGACGCGGCGCGGGGGCCGGTCCGCATCGTCCAGCTCGGCGACAGCCACAGCGCCAGCGATTTCTTCAGCGGCCGGCTGCGCGAGCTGTTCCAGCAGCGGTTCGGCGGCGCCGGGCGCGGGCTGCTGCCGCCGGGCATCCCCTATCCCTATTTCCGCCCGGCCCTGGTCGCGGTCAGCGAGAGCGAAGGCTGGCGCCACGCCGGCAGCCTGTCGGCATCGGGCCCGTTCGGGCTGACCGGCTCGATCGCGCAAAGCGCCGAGCCGGGCGCCAGCATGACCTTGGACGAAACCGAACCCGGCGGGTTCGACCGCGGTTTTGTCGAGGTGCTGCGCCAGCCCGGCGCCGGCGTGCTGCGCTGGCAGGTGGATGGCGGCACGGTGCACGAGCTCGACACCGCCGCGCCGCGGGCGGCGCCGCAATGGCTCGACCTGGCGGCGCCGCGCGGCAGCCGGCAATTGCGCCTCGCCGCCGCCGACGGGCGGGCGGTGACGCTGCTCGGCTGGGGCAGCGAGCGCGCCGCGCCCGGCGTCGTCTACGAGAATCTCGGCATTTCCGGCGCGACCGTCGGCATCCTCGGACATTGGAGCGAAGCGGCGGTGAGGGAGGAACTGCGGCACCGCGAGCCGGCCGCGATCGTCGTCGCCTACGGCACCAACGAGGCGGTCGAGCCGGTTTCCGCCCTGGCCGATTACGGCGCCCGCTTCGAGCGCGCGGTCGGCCGGCTGGCGGCGGCCGCGCCCAATGCGGCGATCCTCGTCGTCGGCCCGCCCGACGTGAACCGGCGCGGCACCGGCGAATGCGGCGGCTGGACGGTGCCGCCGGGACTCGCCTTGGTGCGCGAGGCGCAGCGCCGGGCGGCGGCGCGGCACGGCTGGTATTTCTGGGACTGGCAGCAGGCGATGGGCGGCGACTGCGCAAGCGACCGCTGGGCCGCGCAGGACCCGCCGCTCGCCGCGCCCGACCATGTCCACCTGACCGCGGCGGGCTATCGGCGCAGCGCCGAGATGCTTTTCGCGGTATTGATGGAGGCCTACCGCCGCTATCAGGCGACGCGGCTGGCGAGCTGAAGCCGGCCCCATCGGGGGACGGGGGGAATGACGATGGGGATCGGCAGGCGGCGATTTCTTGCGGCGCTCGCGGGCGCGGCGGCGACATGGCCGACCGCCGCGCCGGGGCAGAGCGGCGGCAGGACCGCGCAGATCGGGTTTCTCTATCCCGGCGTGGCCGCCGTGACGGAATCGCGCATCTCGGCACTGCGCGACGGGCTGCGCGCGGGCGGCTACGGCGCCGCCGACCGGGCCGAGATTCCGGTGCGCGCCAGCGAAGGCGACCCGGCCCGGCTGGCCCCGCTCGCCGCCGATCTGGCGGGCCGCCCGGTGGACGTGATCGTGGCGGTGAGCCCGGCGGCGGTCCAGGCGGCAAGGGCCGCCACCGCGACCATCCCCATCGTCGCGGCCGACCTCGAAAGCGATCCGGTGCGCAGCGGCTTTGTCGCGAGCCTCGCGCACCCCGGCGGCAACATCACCGGCGTGTTCTCCGATTTCCCGGAGTTCGGCACCAAATGGCTGCAATTGCTGAAGGAGGCGATCCCCGGCCTGTCGCGCGCCGCGGTTCTCTGGGACCCCGCCACCGGACCGGTGCAGCTCGAAGCGGTAACGGCGGCCGGACGGCTGCTGGGGATTCGGCTCGAAGTGGCGGAAGTCCGCGCCATCGCCGGGATCGAGCCGGTTTTCGACAGCATCGGCGAACGGCGGCCGGACGCCGTCGTCATCCTGTCGTCGCCGATTTTCGGCACCAACCCAAAGCGCATCGCCGCGCTCGCCCTCGCCCGCCGCCTCGCGACCGCGACGTTGTTTTCCGAGATCGCCCGCGCCGGCGGCCTGTTGTCCTATGGGCCCAATCTGTTCGGCATGTTCCGCCAGACCGGAACGATCGTCGCCAAGGTCCTGCAAGGGAGGCGGCCGGCCGACCTGCCGGTCGAACGTCCGACGACCTTCGAGATGGTCGTCAACCGCAGGACCGCGCGGGCGCTCGGCCTCGACCTGCCGGATTCGGTGTTGCTTCGCGCCGACGAGGTGATCGAATGACGCCTCCCGCCCCGGCATAAGCGGCGATGCTGTTTCCGACCCTCGGCTTCCTGCTGTTCTTTCTCGCCGTGGCGGCGGCGCTGGCGGCACTGGGCGGCCATTTCACCGCCAAGAAGGCGGTGCTGGTGATTGCCAGCTACGGCTTCTATGCCGCATGGGACTGGCATTTCTGCTTCCTCCTGCTGTTCAGCACGGCGCTCAGCTACGCCGCCGGCCTGCTGCTCGCCGCCGCGCGCCGGCGGGAGCGGCGGCGGGCGGTCCTCGCCGCCGCGGTCGCCGCTCATCTGCTGCTGCTCGGCACCTTCAAGTATCTCGATTTCCTGACCCTGTCGGCGAACCAGCTCGCCCATCTGCTCGGCCTCGAGCGCGAATTGCCGTTCATCGAGGTGATCCTGCCGGTCGGTATTTCGTTCTTCACCTTTCACGGCATCTCGTACCTCACCGACGTCTATCGCGGCGACGTCGCGGTGTGCCGGCGGCCGCTCGACCTGCTGCTCTACATGTCGTTCTTTCCCCAGCTCGTCGCCGGGCCGATCGTGCGCGCCGCCTATTTCCTGCCGCAGCTCGAAAGGCCGGCGGACGCGCCGATCCCGCTCGCCGCGCCGGTGGCGCTGATCCTCGGCGGGCTGTTCAAGAAGGCGATCGTCGCCAATTACCTGGCGACCGGGCTGGTCGACCCGGTGTTTGCCGCGCCGCCCAACTACGGCGCCCCCGACCTGCTGTTCGCGGTGTACGGCTACGCGGTGCAGATCTATTGCGATTTCAGCGCCTATACCGACATCGCCATCGCCGTCGCGGCGCTGTGCGGGTTCCGCTTTCCGCGCAATTTCGACCAGCCCTACCGCGCCCAGCGCCTGCGCGAATTCTGGCAGCGCTGGCACATCAGCCTGTCGACCTGGCTGCGCGACTATCTCTACAAGCCGCTCGGCGGCAACCGCCACGGCCGGCTCAAGACCTACCGCAACCTGATGGTGACGATGCTGCTCGGCGGCATCTGGCACGGCGCCGGGTGGAAGTTCGTCATGTGGGGCGCGCTGCACGGCGGCGGGCTGGCGGTCGAGCGGATGGTGCTGCGGCAGCGGCCGGCGAGCCGCCTCGGCCGCATCGTCTCGACCGTCGTCGTGTTCCACTTCGTCTGCCTCGCCTGGATTTTCTTCCGGGCCGAGGATTTCACGGTGGCGTGGCTCTATCTTGCCGGGCTGGCGCAGGGCTGGAGCCAGGGCCTGCAGCAGGCGGGGCCGGCGATGCTGGCGCTGATCGCGATCGGCATGGCCGGCCAGTTCACCCCGGTGCGGCCGTTCGAGCCGATCGCCCGGCGGCTGCAGGGCGCGCCGGCGTGGGGGCTGGGGCTTGCCGCCGGGCTCGGCGTCGCCGCGATCAACGCGCTCGGCCCCGAAGGGGTGGCGCCGTTCATCTATTTCCGGTTCTAGCCATGACCCCCGACGCGATCCCGCCCGAGCTGCGCCGCCGCGGCGGCAGTCCGCGCCAGGTGCTGGCGCTGTGCCTCGTCGGCACCCTGGTGCTGGCCCTGTTCGCCTCGCGCGACCTGCCGGGCTGGGCCGACCGCTTCGAGGACCCCGGCATCGCCCGCCTCGCCGGCGACTGGGATGCGGCGATGGCGCGGCTCGGCCTCGTCCGCCCGCACGAGGCGCTGCGCGAGGCGATGGCCCGGCTGCTCGCGGCCGGGTGGTGAGCCGGCGCCGGCGATGCGGAGCCGGCGGCGACGCTTGGCCGCGACGCTGCGGCGGCGGCATAGTAGGCCCGCGCCCCCGAGCGAGGAGATAGCCGTGTTTCCAGCCCTGTCCGACGAGCAGCGCCAATTCGTCCAGACGATCCGGGCGCTGGCGCAAAGCGAGTTCCGCGAGCGCGCGCCGCGCTACCAGGACGGCACCTTCCCGTGGGAGAACATGAAGCCGCTGGCCGAGCTGGGGGTGCTCGGCATGGCGGTGCCGGAGGAGTATGGCGGGCTCGGCCTGCCGGTGTTCGACACCGCGCTGGTGCTCGAAGAGATCGCCAAGGTCTGCTACGTGACGGCGATGGCGGTGTTGGGCGAGGTCGGGGTGCAGACCCGGATCATCGCCACCTATGCGCCCGAGGCGATCAAGCGGCGCATCCTGCCGGCGGTGTGCCGCGGCGAGTGCCTGCTGGCGATCTGCATGACCGAGCCCGACGCCGGCACCGACGTCGCCAACTACCGGACCAATACCGACCGGGTCGGCAACAAGCTGCGGCTCAACGGGGTCAAGACCCTGATCAGCCGCGCCGAGGAGGCCGGCATGTTCGTCGTCTTCACCCGGGTGGACCGCAAGCCGGGGCGCGAGGGCATCGGCTGCGTGCTGGTCGAGAAAGGCACGCCGGGGTTCTCGGTGACCGGCAGCTACCACACGATGGGCGGCGAGAACCTGCACGAAATCCGCTTCGAGGATGTCGAGCTGCCGCCCGAGAACCTGGTGCTGGAAGACGGGTTCCGCAAACTGCTCAACGCCTTCAACACGCAGCGCTGCCTCAACCCGGCGATCTCGCTGGGCCTTGCCGAAGGGGCGCTCGAAGAGGCAGTCAAATACGTCAAGGAGCGCCGCGCCTTCGGCCGCGCCATCGCCGATTTCCAGGGCATGCGCTGGAAGATCGCCGAGATGTACCGCGACATCGAGGCGAGCCGGTCGATCCTCTACCGCGCCTGCGCCAGCGCCGACCCGTTTCCCGATCCGCTGCTGGCGGCGGCGGCCAAGGTCACGGTCAACGAGATGGCGCTGCGCGTCACCAGCGAGGCGATCCAGGTGCATGGCGGCTACGGCTTTACCGACGAGTTCCCGGTCTCGCGCTTCTATCGCGGGGCACGCTACGGCACGCTCGGCGGCGGCACGACCGAGACCTTGAAGGACCTGATCGGGCGCCGGGTTCTGGCCGGGATCGACCCGGCCGACGGGATTTTCGGGCTCGGCGCGTTCTGAAAAAGGAGATCGCGATGAAAGTGACCGGCGGGTGCCATTGCGGGCACATCACCTATGAGGCGGAGGTCGAACCCGGCACCGTGCGGGTGTGCCATTGCAGCGATTGCCAGCGGCTGACCGGCACCGCGTTCCGCGCCAATATCGCGAGCCTGCCCGGCACCTTCGTGCTGAAGAGCGGGACGCCGAAAATCTACATCAAGACGGCGGAGAGCGGGGCGCGGCGGGCGCACGCCTTCTGCCCCGAATGCGGCACGCCGATCTATTCCGCCGCGCCCGAGCAGAACCCGCAGAGCTACGGGCTGCGGCTCGGCGGGCTCGACCAGCGCGCCGCGCTGGGGCCGCCGCGGCGGCAGATCTGGTGCCGCTCGGCGCTGCCGTGGTCGATGGACATCAGCGCGGTCGAACGGAGCGAGCGGCAGTAGACCCGCCTACGGCAGCAACGGCGCGATCGCGGCGAGCAGCTCCTGGGCGCGGAACGGTTTGGCCAGCGCCGCCGAGGCGCCGAGGCTCACCGCCGCGCGCAGATAGACCGAGCCCGGCCCGCCGCTGCCGGAGATCGCGAGGATCGGTAGCTGCGGCGCGGCGGCGCGCAGTTCGCGGATCGTCTCGATGCCCTCGCGGTCGGGCATGACGATGTCGCAGATGACGAGATCGGCCGGGGCGGCGGCAAACGCCGCCAGGCCCTGGGTGCCGTCGGCCGCCTCGCGCACCCGGTGGCCGGCGCCGGTCAGTATCCGCGCCATCAGGCGGCGCATCGCCGGGTCGTCGTCGATGACGAGAATCGTCGCCATCGCGCAACTCCACCGGCTTATTCCATCGGCAGCCCGGCGTGGGTGTTGCGCGAATCGAGCGGGGTGAAGCCGCTCTGCAGCGACGGCATCGCCACCTCGGCGATCAGCTGCGGGGTCCAGCCGCCCTGATGGTGGACCATGCGCAGCGGCCGCATATGGCCGTAGAGCGACAGCTCGGCGGCGCGCTGGTGAAACACCTGGCCGTTGACGTAGCCGGCCTGCTCGGAGGCGAGGAACACGCAGAGCGGCGCGATCGCGTCGGCCCGGCTGCGCCGCAGCCGCTCCTCGCGCAGAGCGGCGGCGGCGGGGTCCTTCGGCGTCGGCACCGAGCGGGTCATGCGGGTGTCGGCCGAGGGGGCGATGACGTTGGCGGTGATGCCCTTGGCGGCGTTTTCCATCGCGATGATGCGGGCCAGCGCGACGACGCCGAGCTTGGCCGCGCCGTAATTGGTCTGGCCGATATTGCCGAGCAGCCCCGAGGTCGACGACACCAGGATCATGCGGCCGTAATTCTGCTCGCGGAACAGGTTGATCGCGGCCCGGTTGATGTTGAAATGGCCGGTCAGGTGGACGTCGATGACCGCCTGCCAGTCCTCCGGGAACATGTTGTGGAACATCTTGTCCCGGAGGATGCCGGCGGCGTTGAACACGATGTGCAGCCCGCCGAAGGTGTCGCGCGCCTGCTGCACCATCTTGAGGCAGTCGTCGAACACCGCGACCGAGCCGAAATTGGCCACCGCCTCGCCCCCGGCCGCCCTGATCTCGTCGGCCATCGCCTGGGCCGGGCGCTGGTCGCCGCCCTCGCCGCCGCCGCCGACGCCGGGATCGACGATGACCACCTTGGCGCCTTCCGCCGCCATCAGCTTGGCGACCTCGGCGCCGACCCCGCGCGCCGCGCCGGTGCAGATCGCCACCTTGCCGTCGAGCATGCCCATCGAACCGCTCCCTTCCCCGAACCCGTTGCACCGGCCAGTTGATCCGCGCCCGGCCGGCTTTGTCAATTCGCTCGGCCGCGCTACGGTTGCGGCAAACCAGCCGAGCCGAGGAGCTCCCGATGCCGACCATCGACGTCCAGGTCCACGCCTACGAACGCAACCATCCCGGCCGCCCCTGGGCCGGCACCCTGCACGGCCCGGCCGAGGTCACCGGCGACCAGATGGTGGCGGCGATGGACGCGGTCGGCGTCGACGGCGCGGTGCTGGTCTCGCCGTTCTCGATGTACCGCTACGACGCCAGCTATGCCCAGGAGGTCTATGCCCGGCATCCCGGCCGCTTCCGGCTGGTCAAGCCGGTCGATCCGGGCGACCCGGCGGTGGCCGAAACGATCGCCGAGTGGGCCGCGGCCGCGGGCAGCGTCGGCATCCGCCTGATGCTGCGCGACGCGGTGCCGAGCGACCCCGCCGATCCCGGCATCAACCGCGCGCTCGCCGCCGCGGCGCGGCATTCGCTGCCGGTCAACCTGTTGTGCTGGGGCCGGCTCGACCAGGTCGCCGGGCTGGCGGCGCGCAACCCGAACACCCGTCTGGTCATCGACCATCTCGGATTGCAGCAGCCGTTCGAGCCGCCGGCGCCGGCGCAGCCCTTTGCCGACCTGCCGAAATTGCTGGCGCTCGCCGCGCACGCCAACGTCGCGGTCAAGATCAGCGGCGCCTGCACCCTGTCGCACGAGAAATTCCCCTACAACGACATCTGGGACCCGCTGTGCCGCATCTTCGACGCCTTCGGCTTCGAGCGCTGCATGTGGGGCACCGACTGGACCCGGGCGACCGCGCTCCTGACCTACAAGGAAGGGGTGGAGGCGTTCCGCGTCACCGACCGGATCACCGCCGGCGAGCGCGCCCTGCTGATGGGCGACACGCTGCTGCGCATCTACAACTGGACGCCGCCGCCGCCTCAGCGGAAATAGTGCGGCACGAAGCGGCTCTTGTTGGTGGTCACCGGGGCGCTGTCCTCGCGGATGCCGATGCCGGCCGCCTTGCCGCCGACGATCCAGGCGCCGATCACCGCGTGCCGGCCGTCGAAGCGGGGCAGCGCCGCCTGCGCCTGGTAGACCCGGCCGGCGGCGCCCGACCCCGGCTCGCCCGCCGCCAGCAGGCGCACCCCGTCGCCCTCGCGGCCATAGAACGGCTTTTCGGCGCAGGCGCCGGCGATGCCGTCGCGCGACCAGGCGGCGGGCAGCAGGTTGGGGTGGCCGGGAAACATCTCCCACAGGATCGGCAGGATCGCCTTGTTGGCGAGCAGCATCTTCCACGGCGGCTCGACGATGCCGACGAGATCGGACAGAAGGTGCGGGCCGAATTCTTCGCGCAGCAGCCATTCCCACGGGTAGAGCTTGAACAGGAAGCGGATCGGCAGTTCCGAGAGGTCGGTGAAGGCGCGGCCGTTCCAGCCGATCTCTGCGATGTCGAGCGGCACGCCGCGCCAGCCCGCCTGCTGCGCCACGTCCTGCATGTACTCGACGGTGCGGCGGTCTTCCGGCTCGGCGAAGACGCCGGCGAGGTGCAGCGCGGCGCTGCGCGGCGCCAGCGCACGCAGCTCGCGCCAGCGCGCGATCAGCTTTTCGTGGATCGAGTTGAACTGGTCGGCGTCCGGCATCCGCTCTTCGAGCCAGTACCACTGCACCACCGCCGCCTCGATCAGCGCGGTCGGCGTGTCGGCATTGTATTCGAGCAGCCTGGGCGGCCCGGCGCCGTCATAGGCGAGGTCGAAGCGGCCGTAGACATCGGGGTCGCGGCGCCGCCACGAGCGGGCGATCCAGTCCCAGTAGGGCTCGGGAATGTCGAGGCGGGAGAAATCGCCGGCCTCAACGAGCCGGTCGACGGCGTCGAGGCACATCCCGTGCAGCGCCTCGGCGGCGGCTTCGAGCTCGTCCACCTCGGCGGCGGAAAAGGCGTAGCACGCCGCCTCCCACCAGTAGGGCTCGCCGTCCTCGCCGGTGTGGAAGTCGAGGCCGAGCGCCTCGACCTTGGCCGGCCAGTCGGGCCGCGGCGCGATGCTCTCGCGCCGCATCGCTAGCCGCCGGCGTGGGCGCCGCGGGCGAACCCGCCGAACCCGCCGCGCGCGCTGGTCACCGTCGCCGTCGCCAGCCCGCCGACGCGGCCCGGCCCGGGGTCGCCGCGCGCCGCCGGGGCGCTGCGGTCGGCGCTGTAGGACGGGCCGAGAAACATTCCGTAGGAGGATCCGCCGGTGCCGCCGCCGGGGCTGCATTGCGCCGGCGAATAGTCGCGCTCGCAGGCGGCGCGGTCGGCATAGACGTTGCGCGTCATCACCGGGCCGCCGGGCAGCAATTCGCCGGCAGCGATCGCCGCGCCGGGCAGGCCGAGCAGGCCGATCAGCACCGCTTGCGAGCGCTTCTGCACGATCCCCTCACCCGGCCATGCAGGCGGCGTCGAGCAGCCCGAGCGCCAGCGACAGCGCGGCGAGGAAGATCGCGTCGGAGGTGCGGCCCGCCTCCACCGCCCGCGGCAGGCCGGGGATCAGCAGCCGCGCCGCGGCGAAACCGGCGAGCTGGATCAGCAGGGCAACGATGCCCCAGACGACGACGTCGATCAGCGCGGCGCTGTGGGCGATGACGCTGGCGAGCGGGATGACGAAACCCAGAAGGCCGCCGGCGAGCGCGGTCGCGGCGGCGTTGTTGCCGGCGCGGATCAGGGCGATCTCGCGGTGCGGCGTCAGGTTGACGTAGCACAGCAGGAACAGCGCGATCAGCACGCTGCCGGCGACGAAATAGCCGGCAAAATTGGGGAAGGTCGATAACGAAGCGACGACGGCGCCCACGGCAAAACCCCCGGTTTGGCCCCGCCGCGATCCTGGCACCGCCGGGGGACGGGGGCAAGCGGCGTCACCCCGGCCGCGCCATCGCCGCGGCGCGCAGGTCGAAGCGCTCGTCGGCGGCCTCCTCCGGGGCGACGCTGCGGCCGGCGGCGAGCAGCCGGCGGGCGAAGGCGTGCTCCGCCGGGCGGTTGATCGACTCGATGCCGAGCAGCCTGCCGCCGGCGTAGCAGAAGGCGGAGAACTGGCCGCTTTCGGGGTTGCCGCGCAGGACGACGCGGTCGTGCCCGGCGGTGAGCCCGGCGATCTGCAGGCGCAAGTCGCCCTGCTCGCTCCAGAACCACGGCAGCGCCTCGTAGGGGTGCGGCTTGCCGAGCAGCCGGTCGGCGACGCAGCGGGCGTGGTCGGTGGCGTTCTGTACCGCCTCGAGCCGGGTCGGGCGGCCATCGGCGTGACGGCAGGGGAACGCGGCGCAATCGCCGATCGCCGAGATCGCCGGATCGGCGGTCAGCAGCCGCTCGTCGACGACGATGCCGTTGGCGACGGCAAGCCCGCTGTCCGCGGCAAGCTCGGTATTGGGCACGACGCCGACGCTGACGACGACGAGATCGGCGGCGAGCCGGGTGCCGTCGGCGAGCGCGACATGGCCGACGCGGCCGCCGGCGCCGGCGATCTCGGCCGCCTGCATCGAGAAGCTGAACTCGACCCCGGCGGCGCGGTGGGCGGCGGCGAAATAGGCGGAGGTCTCGGCGCAGACGACCCGGCCCATCACCCGGTCGGCCAGCTCGACGATATGCACCGGCTTGCCCATCGCCCGGGCCACCGCGGCGAATTCGAGCCCGATGAAGCCGGCGCCGATGACCACGATGCTGCGCGCCGCGGCGAGCCGGGCGCGCAGCGCGTCGGTCTCGGCGAGATTGCGCAGGTAGCACACCCCGTCGAGGGCGATGCCGGCGAGCGGCGGCACGCGGTTGCGCGCGCCGGTGGCGAGCACGAGATGGTCGTAAGCAAGGCTGGCGCCGTCGGCGAGCCGCACCTGGCGCCGCGCCCGGTCGAGCGCCACGGCGCGGCGCCCGGCGCGGTAGTCGATGCGGTGCTCGCGGTAGAACGCGGCCGGGCGCATCAGCACGAGGTCGAGCCCCACCTTGCCGGAGAGATAGTCCTTCGACAGCGGCGGGCGCTGATAGGGCAGCGCATCCTCGTCGCCGACGAGGACGACCTCGCCGTCGAACCCGCCCTGGCGCAGCGAGGCGGCAAGCTGGAACCCGCCATGCCCGGCGCCGAGGATGACGACGCGGGACACCGCCATCAGGTCTGCGTCTCCGGCATCGTGACCACCAGCCCGTCCATCTGCGGCGACACGACGAGCTGGCACGACAGCCGGCTGTTGGCGCGGCGCGGGCTGGCGGTGCCGTCGAGCATCGCGTCCTCGCCGACCTCCATCTCCGGGCACAGGCCGAGCTGATCCTCGCGGACATAGACGTGGCAGGTCGCGCACATGCACGAGCCGCCGCACTCGGCGACGATGCCGTCGATCCCGTGCAGCACCGCGGCCTGCATCACGCTGGTGCCGACCGGTACGTCGAGCTCGGTGTGTTTTCCGTCATGGGCGATATAGGTGACGCGCGGCATGGCTGGTCCGGTTCCCCCTCGTTGCGGGCGGGATTGAGCGGTAAATGATCCGGCGTCCGCGGTCGAGTGTTTTCGGCGTCAACGCGCCTGCGGGGCCAGCCGGCCGACGCGGCCGGGAAACAGCAGCGGCCAGGATTTGACGAGGAAGTCCCCCGCCATCAGCAAGGCGCCGACGGCGAACACGATGTCGCCCGGCATCCGCATCCACTGCCAGAACCAGGTCCCGTCGTAGAACTCCTGGCTGCGCGCATAGGCGAGCCCGTGCTCGTAGACCGCGTCGAGCTGGGGCCAGCCGACCGGGAAGAAATTGAGCACGATCCACATGACGAGCCCGATATTGTAGAGCCAGAACGCCCAGCGGCCGGCTTTCTCGGCGAAGGGCTGCGCCTCGCCCGCAGCATAGCGCAGGCAGAAATAGATCAGCCCGATGCCGAGCAGCCCGAAGGCGCCGAACAGCGCGGTGTGCGCATGGTTCAGCGTCAAAAACGTGCCGTGCTCGTAGTAGTTGACCAGCGGCGCGTTGAGCGTGCCGCCGCCGAACACGCCGGCGCCGACGAAATTCCAGAACGCCGCACCGATGATGTAGGTATAGGCGAGCCCGTAATGAAACCCGCCTTGCGCCTTGATCAGGCGGTGGTGCTGGATCGCCTCGATGATCAGCAGCACCAGCGGCAGGACCTCGATGAACGAGAACATCGTGCCGAGCGGCACCCACATCCCGGGCGCCCCGGCCCAGTACAGGTGATGGCCGGTGCCGAGCACGCCGCCGAGGAAGATCAGGATCAATTCGAGATAGACCGAGCGCTCGGCCAGCCGCCGCGAGACCAGGCCGACCGCCATCAGCAGATAGGCGCTGATCGCGGCGGCGAAAAACTCGAAGGACTGCTCGACCCACAGATGCACCACCCACCAGCGCCAGAAATCGGCGATGGTGAACGACTTTTCGATCCCGGTCAGCGGGATCATGCCGAAGACGTAGAGCAGCGCGATATTGACCGTCGACGCCCACAGCAGATGTTCGAGCCGGATCCGGCCGGTCCAGAACTGGCGGGTCGCGGCGGCAAGCTTGGCCGCGGTCGGCCACAGAGCGCGGAACACCAGCAGGCTCCAGATCACGAGGCCGGCGAAGAAGCCGATCTGCCAGGCGCGGCCGAGCTGGATATAGGACAGGCCCTGATTGCCGAACCAGAACCAGCCGTCGCGGATATAGCCCATGATGCCGAGATAGTTGCCGGCCAGCGCGCCGACGACGATCAGCACCGTCACCCAGAACAGGATATCGACGAGCACGCCCTGGCCGCGCGGCTCGCCGCCGATTGCCGGCGCCAGAAACAGCGCGGCGCCGATCCACGACAGGCCGATCCACACGATCGGCGCCTGAATGTGAACGTCCCGCAGAAAGTTGAACGGCAGAAAACGGTCGATCGCGATGCCGTAAAAGCCAGCCCGCTCGGTGTAGTAATGCGCCATGATCGAGCCGACCAGGATCTGCAGCAGCAGCACCGCGGCGACGACCAGGAAATACTTGCCGACGCGCCGCTGGCTCGGCGTCAGCGGCGCGAACCCGGCGAGGACCGGGTCCATCGGCGCCCGGTCGGGATCGTTGAGAAAGCGCTGATAGACGTACAGGACCGCGCCGAAGGCGAAGAACGTGAAGCAGAAGCTGATCCAGGTCCAGCGGAAGGTGTCTACCGTCGGGGCGTTGCCGACGAGCGGCTCGAACGGCCAGTTCTGCGTCCACGACACGGTGCTGCCGGGGCGCTGCGCCACCGTCGTCAGCGCCGAATAGATCAGGAAGTCGGCGGTCTCGGCGGCACCTTGCCGATCGAGGCTGTAGGACGCGGTCCAGCCCTTGGCGAAATCGTGGCGCAGCAGCGAGGCGGCGATCTCGCCGCGCAGGCGCTCGATCGCCGCCGCCAGCGCCGGCGGCACGGTCACCACCGGCCGGGTCAGGTCGAGGCCGCGCAGTTCCGCCTGCATTTCGGCCCGGGCCGAGGCGGACTGGCCGCGCGCGGCGAGGTTCGCCTCGGTCAGCTCGGCGAGCCGGACCAGATAGGCGGCGGTGTAATCCTCGCCGAAATACGAGCCCATGCCGTAGAGGCTGCCGTAATCCATCAGGTCGGCCTTCTGGAACCCGGCCTTGCCGGCGACGATGTCGGCGCCCGACATCAGCGTCGCGCCGTCGGCCGAGACCAGCTTCTCGGGAATCGGCGGCGCCGCCTCGTAGGTGAACTTCGTCGTCCAGCCGAGCAGGGCGAAGGTCGCCACCGCGACCGCCAGCAGCAGCCATTTCAGAACATTGGATACCGGGTCCTCGCGGACACGCTCGCTCATCTCGACCCCCCAGATCAAAACCATCCGTGACTGCCGGCGACCGCGCCGCCCGCGGTCGCCAGGCTCAACGCGAGCAGCAGCCAATGCCCGCGCTGCAGCCGGGCGAAGGCCCGTGCGGGCGCGGCCTGCGCCGCGCGGCGGAAGCGCCGCTCGGCAAACAGCGGCTCGGCGACAAACAGGATGAACGCGAACAGCAGCCAGAGGACCACCATCGCGTGCATCCACCAGAACTCGAGCGAGCGGAAGCGGCTCCACAGATCGAGCCGCGCCGTCATGTAAAGCCCGGTGGCGCCGACAATAACGATGGCGGTGCGCACCTGGAGGCGGAAGCGGCGCTCGACCGCGGCAAAGGCGCGCAGCGGGTCGGCGCCGAACTCGCCGCGGCGGATCGCCGGCAGCACCACGGTGGTCACCATCGCGAGACCGCCGATCCACACGATCACCGCCAGCACATGCAGGACGCGGGCAAAAACGACATCATCCATGGCGGCACGATCCTCCGCTGACCGAACGAGCGTAGCACGGCCGGGCGCCGTATCGGTTGAGCCAGGTCAATCCGGCGCCGGCGGCCCAACCGCGGGTAGGCGCAACGCCGGCGAAGCGGCACGC
>Ga0209581_1001481_pt1 | contig 26984 bp, 28 predicted proteins | sample Coa_R2_FD_187160 | JGI IMG/M metagenome (GOLD analysis project Ga0209581, IMG submission 187160) | Surface soil microbial communities from Centralia Pennsylvania, which are recovering from an underground coalmine fire - Coalmine... | ecosystem: Environmental > Terrestrial > Soil > Unclassified ...
GCAGGGCCGGGCTTTACAACGAAATCTGGCAGGCCTTCGCCGTGCTGTTGCCGGTCAGGACGGTCGGCGTCATGGGCGACGCGCGCTCCTACGACCAGGTCTGCGCCCTGCGCGCGGTGACCTCGACTGACGGCATGACCGCCGATTATTTCCCCTTCCCGCACGACATCCTCGGCCGCGCCGCCACTCGCATCATCAACGAGGTGCGCGGCATCAACCGCGTCGTCTACGACATCACCTCCAAACCCCCCGGCACCATCGAGTGGGAATGATTCAGAGCCTGCCCAGGGTATCCTGCAGTATCCTGCGATTTCCGCCTAACATATTGATCTAGATAGAAAAACGTCGATTGGCGTTCGGCATCTATCGGCCCGCTAAGGTCGGCGCCGACGGACCGCCTGACGGTGCACGATACCGTTGCCAAGTCCGACTCCTGCCGCTACCGTCACCGTCCAGATGGCCGCTGACGGTATTTTTTGTGAGCTAAGCTATTGAAATATCGTTGATTATCGCCGGATCGGCGGCCCAAAAATAGCTGACGGTATTGCGGGTCGAGAGGCGTGCGGAGATGCTGACGGACGTGGCTCTTAAGAACTTGAAACCAAAGGAGAAACCGTACAAGGTCACCGACCGTGACGGTATGTATGTGCTGGTGAGCACGACGGGAACGGTGTCGTTCCGCCTGGACTACCGTCTGAACGGGCGGCGCGAGACCGTCGTGCTGGGGAGGTACGACAAGGCCGGCATCTCGCTCGCGCGAGCGCGGGAACTGTGCATCGACGCCAAGCGCATGATCCGGGAGGGGCGCTCGCCCGCCTTTGAAAAGCAGCGTGCCAAGCGGCGGCTTCTCGAGGCGAAGAGCTTCGGCGAGTTCGGTGAGAAGTGGCTGACCATGGCGCCGATGGCCGACAGCACGCGGTCCATGCGCCGGGCGATCTTCGAGCGAGAACTCCTGCCGACCTGGCGCAAGCGGCTTCTCACGGAGATCACGCCGGACGACCTGCGGGCACATTGCGGGGCCATCGTCGACCGCGGCGCGCCGGCGACGGCGCTCCACGTCCGCGACATCGTCAAGCAGATCTACGGCTTCGCCATCCTCCACGGCGAGAAGGTCGCCAATTCGGCCGATCAGGTCGGCCCCTCGGCGATCGCTCATTTCACCCCGAGGGACCGGTCGCTGTCGCCGACCGAAATCAGGATCATGCTCAAGCAGCTTGAGAATGTCGCAACGCTGCCGACGATCCGTCTCGGTTTGAAGCTGATCCTGCTGACGATGGTGCGGAAGAGCGAGTTGCAGGACGCGGTGTGGGACGAGATCGATTTCGAGAACGCCGTCTGGACGATTCCGAAGGAGCGGATGAAGCGCTCCAAGGCGCACAACGTCTATCTGTCGCGCCAGGCGCTCGACATCTTCATCGCCCTCAAGACCTGTGCCGGCAATTCACGGTACGTCCTGCCGTCGCGCTACGATGCCGATGCGCCCATGTCGCGGGCCACCTTCAACCGCGTCACCTATCTCGTCGTGGAGCAGGCGAAGAAGGAAGGGCTGCCGCTCGAGCCGTTCACCGTCCATGACCTGCGCCGGACCGGATCGACGCTGCTCAACGAGCTCGGCTTCAACAGCGACTGGATCGAGAAGTGCCTCGCGCATGAGGAGGGTCGTTCCTCCCGCGGCGTCTACAACAAGGCCGAGTACGAGGTGCAGCGCCGGCACATGCTGCAAGAGTGGTCGAACATCGTCGATGCGTGGGTGGCGGGCGAGAAATACGCTCCGGTCCTCATCCCGCCTTCGATGCCGCTCCTCGCGCCTGATCCCGCTCTCTGACCGGGCGGGCACGGCGCTGGCGGACGTCGGGATGCTGGGCGCGTCGCACCGGTGACGCTCGCCGTGCGGCCAGCCAGGCCTCGACTTCGGCCAAGTCCCACACGACGCATCTTGGGGACAGTGCAAAGCGGCGGGGAAACTCGCCGCGCTGCTCCATCTCATAGATCGTGCTGTCGGCGAGCGGCACCATTTCGCGCAGCTGATGCCGGCGGATGGTCCGTTTGAGTGGGGCGCCATTACGGTCAGCCATCATCATCTCCTCCGTTTTTCCTTTCGAGGAAATTGAGCGCGATAGACTCCGAAGAGAAAGTGACGAAATTCGGCGTTCGGATAGCCGGATACTGTGGCGTGCAAATAGAAATTCTGGCGTAAACTGTTTCTTGATTCCGAAGGCAAGGATCACGAGTTCGAACCCTGTCGTTGCGGCTTCGGCCCTGGGCACGCTACAGCCGGCAGACGATCAAGGCATGATCGAGCGCAAGCCGCCGTTCTCCCTCGAGATGAGGGGCCACAGCGTCGATGTCCGCGATTGCGCGGCCATACGTGTCGCGGTGATGGAAAGGCGGAGACGGCCTGTCGGCGCCACTTCTGTTTCAGCATGGTCGGCAAGATGGTGGAAACGCCCCTCCTCATTTGGGAACTCTATGCGCAGCCCGAACGTGCACTGATCCATCTCCAGCCGAGCACTACATCTGCCTGTCGACAAAAAAGCTGGGGCACCACTCGTTAGTTAGGCCACCGACGATAGTTACGGCAGTGCAGATGGCGGACAGAGGGAAAGGGCAATCGATTGTGGCGGATGGTCATGCGCACGCTCGACATGCCCATCAGCGCGCGCCGATCATCTTGGACATTCACGCCGGGAGCGAATAAGCCGGGCGGTGCGCCCTAGAGATCAACGCGGTCGGCAGTGGAGCCTAGCGGCTCCGATGTATGTCGTAGAAGATCGCTAGGGCCGCTCCTAGTTGAGCTTGAACACGCGTTGGGCGTTGCCTATGAGGAAGGCAGCTCTGGAAGGCTCCCCAAGTTCGAGCGCATCGAGACCGCTGAGGCACTCGCTTGGCGGCCAGAATGGGTGGTTTGACCCGAATAATACGCGGTGCCTTGCATTGCCGCGCATGTAGTCGGCCAACTCCTTGGGATAGCGATAGACCTTGTAGGCCGACGTATCGATGAACACGTTGGGGTATTTCATGACCAGTGATAGCATCTCACCGAGCCAAGGTACGCCGATGTGGCCGCCGAGAATGCGTAGTTCGGGAAACTCAAGCGCGACGCGATCGAGATAGGGGATGGGACGCCCGGGCTCCGACTCCCTTAGCGGTCCGGCGTGTCCGACCTGCGTGCAGAACGGAATATCGAGCTCGCAGCACTCCATAAACAGTGGATAGTATCGCCGATCGTCCGGCGGCAGTCCCCACAGCCAGGGCAGGACGCGCAGGCCTTTGAAGCCGTCGTGCTTTACACGGCGCCTCAGTTCGCGCACAGCGTCCATTGGTCGATAGAGATCGACAGAGGCAATGCCGACGAAACGATCCGGATACGCGCGGCAATATTGCGCGACTTCGTCGTTACTGATGAGTGGCCCAGACGGTGCGTGCCACGCACAGAGCAAGCCAACCGAAACGCCAGCCTGATCCATCTCGGTAATTGTCGCCTCGATGGGCTGGCTTGTTTCCGACCACTTTCCAGGCTTCCACCGACGCAGCGAGTCGAACATGGGATTGCGGATCCACTCGGCACTAGGATGCTGCATCCACGCATCGATGATCATAACTCTACCTATCTGAGATTGTTGCCAAGTCGCTTGCGTACCATCCAGTCTCGTCCAGCAGTACATTGGGACGCCAATGACGTCGCGCTTTCGGCCGCGCTATGATTGCGCGGCATCACTACGCCTTCGCCGATGAAATCGGCGCATCGAACAAGCTGACGTTGGCGCCGCCTCGACGAAGATTTGTCGTGTCGCGACTGCGCCGTCGAGATCGAAGATCCCGGCGCGAGAATCGTTCGCAGACGGCGTCACGATGCCGGCCGGCATGTATGCACGGAGCAAGCGCCTGGACCTCGTCGCTGATCTGAGACGAGAACGGGCTACGACAATCGATTGGAAGGTGGGGCCATGTTATTATTGGTCTTTGAAAGAAATGTGCTTCCTGCCGCGCGATATCAGATATCTGCCGGATCGACTGAACTCTGGGCCGCGTCGTTTTGAGGACAGTCAATCTCTATCATTCCCTGTAATGTGCCGGAAATGCAGGTATCAATTTTGTCGGCGCTCCCGGGTTTCGCCGAATAAGTGCTGTGGCAATTTGTACCGAACCGGCGGTGAGTCCGAGCCCGACCCCGACATGCCACGCCAAGTCGTACCGACCCCAGATATCAAACACCAGGCCGCCACCGAATGCTCCCGCAAAGCTGCCTAGCTGATGGCTCATGAACGCGATGCCTTGAATCATTGCCTGCCATCGCAATCCGAACATCTCGGCAACGGCCCCAGAGACGAGTGGACCTACGCCCAGCCAGAGGAACCCCATTGCGGAGGCGAAGATGAGCGTGGACGCGGGCGTTGGAAAGGCAGCAAAGTACCAAGCTATGACTAGTGAGCGAACAACATAGATTGAACCAAGGAGCACAAGCTTCGACCAGCGACTTCCAGCCCATCCAAAGAATAGACTCCCGGCGACGTTGAATAGCGCAACGCAACTGAGCGCTTCCGGGGCGAGCATGGGGTCCATGCCGCACAAAGCCAGATAGGAGGGCAAGTGTGTCGCGATGAACAGCAACTGCATGCCGCAGACGAAATACGCTGTCGTCATAACCAGAAAAGCAGGTCGATGCAGTGCCAAGCGCATTGCTGCCAAAGCACTCTTGTCCGCGCGGTTGCGGGAGGCCGTATCCGGTAGAGGGATCCGATCCACGCGTCCAGCGACCCAAGCGGCAGGAAAGAGCAGTGACGCAAGCGCAAGCACGGCTAGAACGCCAGCTCGCCATCCGTAGACATTGGTAACGGATTGTCCAAGTGGCGCCGCAGCGAGTGCTCCGAGCGAGCCGACTCCGACGATGAGGCCGAGCACGATGCTTCGCCTTGGGCCCGAGGTGGCTCGGGAAGCGACCGCTTGAGATATCGCTGAGCCGGTGCAAGCCAGCGATGCTCCGACGAGCACGCCGGCGCCGAGCATCACTGAAGCCGTGCCGTTAGCAGCCGACAGAATGCCGAGCCCTGCAACGTAAAGTGCAGCCCCAGCAAGCAGGATCGGTCGAAAACCGAACCTGCCCACAAGTGCACCTGAAAAGGGCTGCAATATCCCCCAGGCGAGATTCTGTATCGAAATCGCGAGCGTGAGATCGGAGAGCGTGAGCCCGAGGTCCTTGACCATTGGCTGAACGAATAGCCCGAATACCTGCCGTATCCCCATGCTGATGCTGAGCATCAGTCCGGTAGCAATCAGGATTGTTATTGGACGGTAGTTTGGACCGGAATTGTCCACGGTGTTCTCCCTAGAGCTTTGCAATCTTGGCAGGAAGACTTGATTACACAGAACAGTGTTGTAGCCTCCCGAGGTACGATCGACCATTCCTTTAACTACACTCTTCGGTGTTATCATGGGTAGATGGGCGCCCAAGGAGGCAATGCAGGAACGGATCCTGGAGACAGCCGACCGACTATTTTATCGGAGGGGAATTCGCGCTGTAGGCGTTGACACCGTCGCTGCGGAGGTAGGGATCAGCAAGCGTACCTTGTACAACCATTATGCTTCCAAAGAGGCCCTCGTGCTCGCGTACCTTCGTCGTCGACTCCTGCCACCCATAGCGGAACGCGGAACGCCTTCGAAGTTAATCGCAGCGGCCTTTGATCGGCTTGGCCGGTCGATGACGCGAGCCGGGTTCCGCGGATGCGCGTTCATCAACGCCGTCGCGGAACTTGGAGAGCTTGGAGAGAATGCAGCTGAAGCCCGAAAAGTCGCGGTGTTGTTCAAGGAGCAACGTCGGGTCTGGTTCCGAAATCTCGCCGCCCAGGCAGGGGCGGCAGATCCAGATACGTTGGCCAGCCAGCTCTTGTTGCTCTGGGAGGGGGCAATTGTGTGGGCGCTAGTAAGGCGCAATGAGTTTGGCGCCCAGTCAGCGCGGAAGGCGGCATTGGTACTTCTCGCTGCAGCTTGCCCGGCTACGCGGCTGCGGAACGCTCGCAAGATGGACAAGGTCGCAGCGACATACCCGGAACCACCACCACGTCGTGGTGGCAGGCGGAGCAACGGCGCTCACCGTTGACGGCGACCGGTCCCGCTGTCGTCAGGGCGTGGTCGGTCGGTTGCTTCTGCGCCAGACTGACGTCTTTGGCCCTCGGTAACTTCGTCGAAGAGGATCCAGGCTGCAGATCGACGTCGGCATCAGAGATCGTGGCCGGGCGCTCGCACGGTGACATGCCTAGTACGGCCCGGCACATTGAAATGGCAGCCCCAGCGTAGCCGTTGTTCTTATGGATGATCATCTCTGCAATGACACCGTCGAGGACAATCATCAAACAACGTGCCTTGCCCGCGGGATCGAGGATGCCTTCAGCTCTGAGTTCGTCAGCCAGCCACGCCTCGAAGCGCCTTTTGTGCGCGGCAGCGACACGACGCGCGGGATGGCCAGGCAGGTTGGCGAGTTCCACGGCAACCCGCAGGAATCCACAGCCCCGCCATTTGGGGTCTGCGGCGGCCTTCGCTAGCTCTCCAAACATTCGCTCCAATCGTACAAGGACCGGGCCCGGAGCCATGCCGAGCCAAGTCCGGTAGCGCTGCATAGTCGGCACGTCTCGCTCTGCGAGGTAGGCGGCGATCAAGTCGTCCTTGCTGCGGAAATGATAGTATAGTGTCCGCTTGGTGATAGCAGCTTTCTCGGCGATACGGTCAACGCTAACTGACTTGACGCCTTCGCTGTAGAACAACTCGTCTGCTGCCTCGATGATGCGACGACGCGTCGCCGTGGTATCACGGCTCATATTGAACCCTCGCTAATTGGAATATCGCATTTGGCGCAACCACGCGGACATGCACGATAGACATGGCGGCAAGCGGACGTGGCAAGCACTGGCGTGAATATCGTTCGACATGCCTGCGACGACCGTGGCGGGTTTCCTTCTTGCTCGTCAGACCAGCCTAACGGCTTCATTGGCGTTGGGAGTCGACTACTCAGTATACTATCGGCTCCAAGACTCCCCGCTGGTACAGAGGGGAATTTAGCGAGTCTCTGTCCAAACAGACACTGGCCCGTGTAGCGATCGAGCTGGCCACAGCCAGCGGGCAATCGTGCATCGCTCGACGATGGTGACTTAAAGGCTGCTGCCGAGTGTGGTCTGCTGTCGGCAGGCCATGTAAACTGGCGCCTTCGTCGAATGACATGGCGGTGTATTCATTTAGCTTGCCCTGCCGATGATATTGCTTACCCCCGGTGGGTGTCGTTACAGCACTTGCTAGTCGCGGCGCCATGCAACCGCGGTTTGCCCATTTTGAACCACGCACGTGCTATCTTGCCATGCTCGATCTGATATATTGCGAGCACATCGATTTCACCTGCGCCCTCCGGGAAGGTTCGCGTAACCACCTCCTGATCGACTACGACATCGCCTACGGTCATTCGACCGATCAGCTTGCCATGCAAATTCAACTCGCCGAAACGCGCTTCGTGTCGCGCTTTGATCTCGGCTGTGCCGTTGGCAACTAATCTCGTGGGAAACTCATAGTACTGAGCATCATCCGCCCACCACCGCATGAACGCCTCGATATCGCGGGCGTTGTAGGCTTCAAGCTGCTTTTGCACGGGAAGCTCAATGCTCATATGTTGTTCCAATCGCAAGGTCAGGGTTGGATGCGCTGCACGCGAAGTGTCATCCCCATCAAGTAAGAAGTTCCTGGAGGCCACTTACAATGCTGCCGACCAGTTCGCGGGCACTTGTTCCTTGGACAAGGCCAGCGGCCTGTCCACACGACAGAGAAAGCAAGTCATCTCGGTCCTGTGAAACGGCTGCGCTGCGCATTGTGTTGATGAGCCATGCCTGGGCAGGATAAGGCAGAAGAGGTAAATCACCGGCCGCACACGCATCTGAAAGCCCGTTACGCACACTGCGAGCCAATCGTCCGCTGAACGCTTTTGTCAGGACCGTCTCCTTGACGGGGACACTCAATATCGCCTGGCGATGCGGCTGGGGCAGGTTGGCTTCAGCGCACGCAAGAAAGGCGGTGCCTATCTGTGCCCCTTGCGCTCCCAGCATGAGTGCGGCTGCGACACCCCGCGCATCGGCAATGCCGCCTGCAGCAATTACTGGAGCGGTAACGCTGTCGACCACTTGGGGAACCAGAGCCAGCGTACCGATCAGGGATTCCTCCGCGGGCCGCAGAAAGGAGCCACGGTGGCCGCCAGCCTCGAAACCCGAAGCCACGATCGCATCCACGCCGGCGCGATCTAGAATGATCGCCTCCGCGACGGTGGTGGCCGTGCCAATGGTTGCGATGCCGTGAGCCCGGCACTTATCTAGCACGTGCGTTGCAGGCACTCCAAAGACAAAGCTGAAGACTGGCGGCCGAACCTCCAGCAATGCCTCAATCTGCTGTTCGAAGGCCGGACCAGCGCACGAGCTTGGCACCCCCGGCGGCTCTATTCCCAGCAGGTCGTACCACCTGCCCATTCGCTCAATAGCTCGAGCGAGTTCGGCTGGCGAAGTATCAGATTGTGGACCGGGAACCCATAAGTTGATTGCGAACGCCTTACGGGTTCGCGCCCGAATAGTGTCAACAAGCTGAGCAATGGACGGGCCGTCAAGGTTGTTGGCTCCAAACGAGCCGAGGCCCCCAGCTTCGGATACAGAAACTAAAAGCTCAACGGTCGACAAACCTCCGCCGTATGGGCCTTGAATCAAAGGATACTGCATATCGAGCAGCGCGGTGAGCCTGTTCCGCCTCATGTCGGGCCGCTGCATGCCTGAATCATCCACCTTCACAAACTCTTATCCAACGTTACGGTCAGAGGCGGCAGGGAGGTTTGAGTCTACTCGTCGTATCGTTCGACAGATCGATCGCCTTTCTGTGCACGTCTGTGACACTTGGAGCGCGGTACTTAGTCCACGGAGCAAATCTCACAACTCTATACCGGATTTCTGAATCGCTGACCGGGCAGAAGCTCGTATGGCGGCAGCCAGCCTGGCGCGTTGGCGATCCGCTGAAGCCACGCCCAAGTGGCAGGATGAGATTGTGGAAGCTCGTAGCCTGTCTCCTCCGCTGGATAGGATAGATATGCGCACATCGAAATATCAGCGATACTCATGCCCACACCGAGTACGAAGTTGTGGCGCTCCAGTCGGCGCTCCGCGATCGCAAGAGCAGCGTCGACCCGGCTGCGCATGAAATTCAGAACGCTCGGATCGGGATTGCGTGTGAAGGCACGCATGAACCGATAGGTGGCAAGATAGCTGGTCAGCTTGTGATTGTCCCAAAACAGCCAGCGTAACAGCTCGTAGTGCTGTTCCTTACTGGCGGCGCCGAATTGACCGAACCGCTCCGACAGACGTAACAAGATCGGTGCTGTTTGCGTGAGGCGGCTGGTTCCATGTTCGAGTACCGGTACTTCGCCCATTTCATTGACGGCCTCTCGCCAAGATGGCTTTCGGGTCTCACCGCCGAGGAAGTCTACCCAAACGAGCTCGAAAGGTTTGCCACACAGCCTCAACATGAGCGCCAGCTTGTAGCTGTTTCCGGATTCGGGGAAGTAATGAAGCCGAAACTTGTCCATTGTCTGCTAAACCCAGACAGTCTCAACATGCTCCGCTGAACGTGGCGACAGGACGCCAGGGCGGTAGATCCGCTGGCAGTCGTTCAGTGGGCAACGACGGCAAGTGCTCATCCGCTGTTAGAATGCGCAATCCACTGGCCGGTATACGATTGCGTTCAGCATGAGCGGCGATCACTCTAGGAGATACCCGCGATCTGACGAAGCGGAGGTGATTGTCCAGCCAGCTGTCGGGTACGGCGTTGGCAGCACCGGGTTCGCCGCCCGAAGGTGGAAACATGCGATCCGTTGGGCGCGAAGCCAAGTTCGCGGCGAGCTGCACGCCTTCCATCATGTCGCCTCATCAAATCGTTCCGTGTGTTCGCCGGAGTGAGCCGCGAGTACGCCTTCGTCACTCCGCCTCTCGATCGCTCGTATCACTGCGACCATGTCCAGCTCACCGAAGCCCAGCGCCATCGCTTCTTGGTAGAGCGCGACGCAAACATCACTTAGCGGCGAAGCGATTCCGGCCGCGCGAGCAGCCTCGGTCACGAGCGCAATATTCTTCAAAGCATCAAAGATCGCTGCCTGTCGCGCGAAGTCGTGATCGCGGAGCTTCGCCCCTTTTCCTCGGGAGACATCGCTAGCCATCGGTCCTGCATCGAGAACAGAAACGAGTCGCGCGAGGTCGAGGCCGTTACGCTGTGCGAAATGCGTCGCCTCAGCGAGGCCAGTCACCAAGGTGATCAGAAAGATGTTGACGGCAAGCTTCATCAGAAGAGCGCCAGGAACGTCACCGCACTCCACACTCTGGCGGCACATCGGCGCGAGCAGCGGTCGAATTGCTTCGACATCCTCTTGTTGGCCGGCAAGCATCGCGACGAGCTGACCTGCCTCTGCCGGCTTTCGGGAACCGGAGACTGGCGCCTCGACATAGTGGCCGGCGGCCGCACGCACCTCTGCGGCTAACGCCTTGGAATAGCTCGGTGACACGGTGGACATATTGACCAGCGTGCGCCCGCTCACCCGCGGCGCGAAGATATCCTTGCCGCGCGCGAGGACGTCGTCGATGGCCGACTCGTCAGCGAGCATGAGGATGATAATTCCGCAGGCTTCGAAGAGCGCACCGAGATCCGGTGCTGCGCGGGCGCCGGACTGCACCAGCAGGTCGCATTTGGCCGGAGAGCGATTCCACACTGTGAGCTGCCTACCCGCCCTGACCAGGTTCAGCGCCATGGGTTCGCCCATCGTTCCGAGGCCGATGAACCCGACAGTGTTAGGGCTCGCGGTCATTGTCCCTCCGTCTGATCCAGCCTGAGCGCCGCAAAGGAGATGATGGGTGCATTGGTCTGGCCATTGGTTGCGCCATACAACTATATGAGCCTGCGCACTGAAGAGCAAGTTCGTTGGACCGGAGCTCATAGCTAGAACGACCACGCCGAGGTCTAACCTCCTAAAAGTTGCCTAACCCGCCGTCCGAATACCGTTCCGAATTCAAAGCCGCGGAGCGCAACCGCCTTGCTACACTTCGCCGCTTTCCATCGCTCGGCTCCTATTCGCCTCCGTCGGGATGCCGAGTGCCATGATCGTGACGCCTGCGAGCAGCAGAGCGGCAACGGCCGCATTGATATGGAGCGCGGTCAGATCCGCAGCCCGAGCGCTACCAACCGACCCGAACACCGCAACGCCGACTGCGCCGCCACATTGGCGCGCCGTGGTGAGTACGGCTGATGCCGTGCCTGACCAGTCCGGGCGCACGCTACCGAGAACGATTGCCATGGCTGCAGGTATCGCCACGCCCATCCCAGCCGGGATCAGCACCAGGCCGGGAATCATCGTCCAGAGGCCATCGTTCCAGACGAACAGTGAAGCATACCCAAGCCCCATGACGGAGCCGCCCGCCACGATAGAGCGGGACAGGCCCCAGCGGCGGATAACCGGTATGCTGACGAGATTGGATAGAATGAACGTTGCGGTCAGCGGCAGGAGGGCTAGGCCGGTGGTGAAGGCATCGAGCTTGCGGCCCTGCTGCAGATGCAGGCTGAGGCTGAACAGCATCCCGTAATAGGCAAGGTTCGAGATTGTCCCGAAGGTAACGGCACGCGCAAATCCCGCCGAACGGAACAGCGAGGGCGGCATCATGGGCTTGGCGCTATGGGTCTGAACGCGCAGGAAGGCCACGGCCGCGACGATCGCGAGCAGGAGAGCTGCGGTCGGACGTCCCTGATTGAAACCGCGGGCGCCGAATTGGACGACCGCCATGGTGAAAGCGGTGAGCGCGCCAGCAAGTAGCGCCTGGCCGGCATAATCGATGCCTCTTGGATGCTCCGACGCGGGTGTGGGTGGAACGCACTGCCTCACGCCGATCAAGCCGAGCGTGCAGCACGGTAGTGCGGCAAGGAAGACGAAGCGCCAAGTAGCTGTCGCGACAATAGCGCCGCCGAGCACTGGCCCTAGCGCCAAGCCGATGCAGCCGAGGGAGGTCCAGAGACCGATCGCCCAAGAGCGCAGGTCTCTGCCACCTCCGAAGATGTAATTGAGGAGAGACAGTGATGCCGGCACGGTGATTGCCGCGGCGATGCCTTGCATGAGGCGGGCGGCGATGAGGTACGGAATGGCCGGCGCGGCGGCACAACAGATCGATGCGAGCAAGGTGAGCTGAAGCCCGGCGAGATATGCGCGGCGTCCGCCGAGCCGGTCGGCTACTGCTCCTGCCGCCGGCATCGCCGCCGCGAACGAGACGGTGTAGGCGTCGACGATCCACTGCAGCCCGGCACTCGAGGCCTTGAGATCTGCTGCCATGGCAGGAACGGCCAGGTTGACGATGCCCACGTCGAGCTGGACGACGAAAAAGCCCAATGACAGGATCGCCAAAATATGCAGCCGGCTTTCGCGGCGCATGGACGCCGATTCGATCAAGCTCATAGTCAAATCCGATGAGAAGCTCTCGGGCCCGGCCCGAACGCAGGTCCGTGGGCGATCAGGCGAGAAGCGCGCTCGCCTCCTGCCAGAGCTCCTTGTAAAGGTCAGCGGCCGGCACAGGCCGGGCCAGCGCGGCTGATTGGCCAGCCCAGGCCTGGATGCGGTCAATGTCATTGGCTTTGGCTCCCGCGGCGCGCATTGCTGCCGTCAGGCCGCGCTGCACCGGATAAGGCGCCGGAACTGGGGCATCCGGCGCCGTTGCCGCCTTGACGAAACCAGTCGCGATGCTGCGCCCAGCCCGGCCGCTGAACACGCGGCTGACGATCGTGTCCTCCGGAAGTGTCCGGCTCAGGGCATCGGCCCATGCGGGCGCGATCTTTGCCTCCGGGCACCGGAGGAAGCCCGTGCCGATTTGCGCAGCGCTCGCGCCAAGCATCAAGGCCGCGGCGACGCCGCGGCCATCGGCGATGCCACCGGTCGCGACAACCGGCACCTTGACCGCGTCGACCACTGCGGGCAGCAGCGAGAACAGCCCAATCTGGGTGCGCTCAGCGGCTTCCGCATCGAAACAACCGCGATGGCCGCCAGCTTCCGACCCCTGGGCGACGATGACCTCGGCGCCGGCAGCCTCTGCGGCCTTTGCCTCGGTCACCGTAGAGATGTTGGCGAACCACGTGATCCCGCGGCTCTTCAGAGTCTGGACCATTTCCGGTGGATAAAGACCCATGACAGATGAGACGATCGGTGGCTTGGCCGCGAGCATCGCTTCGAACTGCGCCTTGAAATCGGGCGGGGTCGCGTCACCAGCTTCGGGCGGCACCGCAGGCCCCCACTGCTTCAAGAATTGCCTCACGGCCGCTTCCCGCGCTGCATCTCGGAGCGGGGCGGGATCTGGGATCCAGTTGTTGAGCTGATAAACGCCCGTGCTTTGCCGGCGTACTTCGTCGGCCCAATTCGTAATTTCCTCCGGCGTCATCAGCAGCACGCCGCAGGCGCCGAGGCCGCCGGCATTGGCAACGGCGATCGACAGTGATGGCGGGCAGGCGCCGGCCATCGGCGCTAGCAGGATTGGCGCCTTCAGGCCGAAGCGGTCGCAGAATGAGCGGGTGCGATCTAAGATGGCTTGCATGGACATTTCTCCCGGTCAGGCAGCTTCGAGGAACTGCTCGATGCGGGATGCGGCCCAAACGGGCGTCTCCAGCATCATGTAGTGACCCGCTTCTCGCGAGACCTGAACAGACAGGTTGGGAAAAAGAGGGCCGAAATTCTTGACGATCGTCGCTTCGCGATACGCCTCAATGTCGTGCTCACCGACCAAGACGCTCACGGGCGTCTGGAGCCCCGCCACCTCGTCGGCGAAGTCCGTGCCCGTGAACATTCGCAGGTAACCCATCATCGGCTCGGATTGACCGCCCGCCGCCATGAGGTCGAGTTTGCGCGCGACCCATGCAGAGCCGTACCGGTACCCCGTGCGCGCCCCTACGGCAGCGGCTGCCGCTGCTCGGTTTTCCACAATCGCGGCCATGCTCCGGAAGCCTGCTTCATCGGTCTTGAAGCCGGAGGCCGGTACGGGCGAGATCAGCAGCAGACGGTTCACGCGATCCGGCGCGTCTGCAGCGACCCGCTGGGCGATCACGCCTGACATCGAATGGCCGACAAGACAGAAGCTCTCGAACCCTAACGCGTCGGCGAGGCGCAGCACGTCCGCCGCCGCCTCAGCAGCTGAAAAGTCTCCCAGAAAATTACCGGACAGGCCGTAACCGCGCAGATCAGCGAATAGGTAGGTAAAGCGCCCCGCATCAACGTAGCTCAGCATCGGAAGATAGTTGTGATGCGCGGCGAGCCATTCGTGCAGCACAAGAACTGGTACAGATCCTTCGCCATACTTGTAGTGCCCCAGAATCATCAAATCGATATCAGCGGGGATAGCAGTTCCCATATTTCCAACATTGGACGCCATGGTTTGCTCCGAAACGCAGCACCGCTTGTGTGTAGCGTTGTTTGCCGGATCGGCGGGAGCGATTTGATCTGATTGCAACGATCTCTGCAGAAGATCGCCCCTACTCGGCGGACACAGGACCTCAACATCGATCCTCAGCGCCAACATGGGCAACCTCACGCCCTACGCGTGGCTCAACGGTGTCTAGCCCAAACGAATCACCGCTCTCCGCTTGAGCCCTCAGCGTTCGGCAGCGCTGAACCGGCCTGCACGGACAGCGTCGTTGCGAGAAAGGCGCGCAAGGCGCTGAACTCATAAATATCGTTCCTGCGGATAAAGAGAGTCTCGACCTCTCCTTCGCGCGGCGGCAATTTGTGCAGTTGAAGATTGCCGCGGCCATTTGCGCGTTCCAGCACGCTCCGGGGCAGCATCGTGAAGCCGAGCCCCGCTTCAACACAGCCGACAATTGCGTCGAGCGTGCCGAATTCCAGTCGGTCGAACTGCGAGACACCCTGCGCTTCTAACCAGGACTCTAGTCGCTCTCGATACGCACAGCCGGGTGCCTTGATCAGGATCTTGCAGCCGGGTGTGACCACTCCTTCCAAGGACTGCACTGTGGAGGCCGTCGCAACGACCAGCTCCTCGTGGAAAGCGACATTCCCCTTGATGTCGGGGTGCCGGATCGGCGCACAGACAAAGGCCCCGTCCAACTCATGGTTGAGAACCTGTTCGATCAGCGTACTGTTGGTGCCGATCCTGAGGCTCAGCTTCACCTCCGGGTATTTGCGTCCGAAAGCGGCGACGACGGAAGGCAGTCTCAACGAGGCGGTTGTCTCGAGCGAGCCAATAGCGAGCGGACCACTGGGCGAGTCGGTGTCCGTCACTGCTCGTTTGGCCTCGGCTAATGTCGAGGCCACCTTGACCGCGTAGGGTAGCAACTGCTGTCCGGCATGAGTCAGCGTCGCGCCCCGGCTGTGGCGGCGAAACAATGCGACGCCGAGTTCTTCCTCAAGGAAGCGGATTCGCGCGGTCACGTTGGACTGGACCGTGTTTAGCTCCTGCGCCGCCTTATGCATTCCGCCCAGGCGCGCCACGGCCTCGAAGATGCGTAGATCAGCGGCGTCCATGCAAATCAGCTTCCATACTTTCGTCAGGTATCTTGTGCGGGCCAATCATCATGAGCGGACGCGCCAGGGCAAACAGAGGTTTGTGATCGGGGCGATCTCGGGATGTGATCGCAGGTGCCTTACATGCACATTCCAATTGTCGCTTGCCCTCGCGCCAGCTTGGTAATATAGTTGTAGCACACAACTAATCGGCTGTCACGATGTCCGCGAGTCCAAAAACCATAGAGCGCTTACGAGACGCCTCCCGTCAGCTCGTTCGTGAACTCGGTTTCATGAGGAGCTCTCTCGCTGGTACCGATCTGCCGCCATCGGCTGTTCATGCACTCATCGAGATCGACGGCCGGGAAGGAATTACCGCCAAGGAACTCGCCGAACGGCTGCGCCTCGAGAAATCGAGCGTGAGTCGCATGCTCCGCAAACTGATCGAGGCGGGCGAGGTCGCCGAGGAGCAGGGAGAGCAGGACGGAAGAACCAAATCGCTCGTGCTGACGTACAGCGGGCGAAAACTGGTAGGGAAAATCCACTCCTTTGCGCGAGCTCAGGTCAAGGACGCCTTGGAACGGCTGCAGCCTGAGGAGCATCGGATCGTTGTCGATGGAATCAGTCTCTACGCCCACGCATTAGGTGCGGAGGCGCCGGCCAAGCATGATGACGATGTTCGTATTGAACGCGGGTACAGGACCGGGCTTATCGCCCGGACCACAGAGATGCACGCGCGCTACTATGCGCGGGCGGCCGGCTTCGGCCAGTCGTTCGAGTCCGTGGTCGCCAGCGGCCTTGCCGAATTTTGCGGGCGACTGGACAACCCGCGCAACGCAATCTGGACGGCGATGCAGGACCAATCGCTCGTGGGCGCCGTTGCGATCGATGGCGAAGATCTAGACCCTGGGGTCGCTCACTTACGCTGGTTCATTGTCGAAGACGGGCAGCGCGGCCGCGGCATCGGGAAGAAGCTGCTCTCCACGGCAATCGCCTTCTCGGAGGCCAGTGGCTTTTCAGAAATCGATCTTTGGACGTTCGCCGGTCTGGATGCCGCGCGTCATCTCTACGAGGCGCACGGCTTCGTCTGCGTCGAAGAGCGGCCGGGAACCCAGTGGGGCGCTCAGGTGAATGAGCAACGCTTTGTGAGGCGCGTGCAATGAATGCCCCCTCGCTCGTCGAACTTGCTGGAGCGCTTCCGGCGTACGCGCCAAGTGCGCGCCTTGCGGGGCGCATTTGCCTGGTGACGGGCGCGACGAGCGGTATTGGCCGAGCAGCCGCATTGCGCATGGCCAAGGAAAAAGCACAGGCAGTCGTCATCGCGGGACGGCGGCAGCCTCTGGGTGAAGCGCTGTCAAAGGAACTCCGTCAACTTGGCACTGAAAGCCTGTTCATCGCGACCGACGTCTCTCGGGATGCAGAGATTGAGAAGCTGGTTGAAAAGACGGTGACGCGTTTCGGACGCCTAGATGCGATCTTCAACAATGCCGGCTTCCAGGAGAAGCGCGCACTGCTAGCGGAGCAGACCGACGACGTTTACGCCCAGGTCTTCGACACCAATGTCCGCGGCATGTTCAATGCGATGCGTCATGAAATCACCGCGTTACAGCGTTCCGGAGGTGGAGCGATCGTCAACAACGCGAGCGTCAGCGGCCTTCGCAATCCAAATCCTGGCCTTTCGCTTTACGGCGCTTCGAAGGCGGCTGTCATTTCGCTAACGCGAGCGGCCGCCATGGAATACGCCGGCCGTGGTATCCGAATCAACGCTGTCGCTCCAGGGCGTGTGGTCACCGATATGATGCTCGGATCCGCCATCGCGGACATGCGCCAAGTCGCGAAGGGATTGCCTTTGCGCCGAATGGGTCACCCCGAAGAAGTCGCGTCCGCCGTTGTCTGGCTACTATCCGACGAGGCCTCCTATATCGTCGGTCATGTGCTCTGTACGGATGGTGGCTTCCTAGCGGGTTGATGGTTTGACGACGAGGAAGGACCAACACCTACTGGCTTCCGAGCGTGCTAGAGAGACAGCAATGCCAACTTGTCTTTACCGGACCGAGCGGCCGGTGACACATCACTGGTCCGATCTTTACTGGCTGTTGGGCTGCGACAAGTCTTGGGTTTCACGGGGCGCCGTCTCAAGATCATATCCGCAACGTGACCCCGCTCCAATCTCCGATGCATAGGAATTCCCAATCGAGAGCGTTGCCGAAGGACGTAACTTCCGCCTTGGTCGGCCGACACCTGCTCGCGACTCCAGAATGGAACATCAGCCTTCGTTCCGTGTGGCACTCGATCGTTGCGGCGGAGCAACTGAGTTTTCATCGGGCGGCCTCCGTGCTCGGAACCGATCAGTCGGTGGTCAGTCGTAAGATCCGTGCATTGGAGGACCAACTCGGTGTTTCCTTATTCGAACGCAACCGAGCTGGCGTCCGTCTGACACGAGCTGGAAAAGAGTTTATCAATCAGGCGAAGTCGGCATTGAGCGATCTCGACTACGCCGTCAAATCGGCCCGGTGCGCCGGCAATGGCTCGCGCGGACAGCTTCGCATCGGCTTCTTTTGTTCGCTGGCCGCGGGCTTCCTTCGTCAGTTGCTGGTTGAGTTTGCGCGTGCGCATAAGACGGTTACTATCGACGTGAGCCATGGTGCTCCGCGCGATCATATCCAGCAGATACGCGATCGGGCCATGGACATCGCGTTCTTCACTGGGCATCCAGAGCTGCCAGATTGCGACGTCGAACTCTTGTGGCATGAGCGCGTATTCTGTGTTGTGCCAGAAGGCCACCCCCTTGGATCGGTTGAAGCGGTTGATTGGTCAAGACTTCGTAACGAGACATTTATTGTCAGTCACGACGAGCCGGGGCCCGAGATTCACGAGTATCTTATTATGCGATTAGCGACTGTCGGCTTTCATCCGAAAATTAGGCGCCTAGCCGTCTGCAGGGAGAGCCTAATTCATCTGGTAGCTATGGGCTTCGGCCTGACCCTGACCAGCGAGTCAACTATAGCTACGCCATTTCGGGGTGTCATGTTCAAGCCGATATGCGGGCAGACGGACGTTCTGCCTTGCGTCGGGGTGTGGTCACCTGCGAACGACAATCCAGCCTTGCGGCGCTTCGTAAGCTTGGCGCGGGCCTTAAAGACGGCGCGGGCAGCAGCGCGGCCGGAATGACGCGACAAACTCGAGCAACGAGAGATGATGACTGTGGCGTGGCGACGGCTCGCGTGTTCGACCCAAGATCAGCCTTGCGATGGCCTCAGCAAACATTCTGATGCGCTGACAGTCATGTGTGTGGACCAGATCAATCGCACCTATCCGAGAAACGTGGCGATGGATGGCAGGGCGAGGCCCTGAGCGGCTGGCTCGTCGATAAGGGATGAGTTCTCTGCGGGAATTTGCATGAAAGTTGTGCTTAGTCTGGAAGACGGCGATGGACTCCGTTGTGTGGACATCCTCGAAATTGGTGATGGCATTTTCGCTTTCAAGGAATACCGGAAAGACGTCGAAGATCCTAGTCGATGGTTTTTAGTGAACGATTACTCGAAAATGACGGTTTCCACGCGCGACCAAGCTGTGACCGCAGCATCCAAGACAGTCCCTTGGTTGAAGATGGGACCCGACGGCTCGGCAAAGTCCTGATATTGCCTTCTGGTTTTGTGCTCGACCGCGTTGGTCTCGTGGCGCGTCTGTATACCGACTGGTGTGTTTTGCTTGGTGAATTTGCGGTTAGCGTTCGGCAGCCAGGCCGTGCAAGAATGGAAACGGTTCGCCCATGCGCAATCCGCCATCTACAGCAACGTTGCAACGAAAACTCTCTCTTTACACGCTGACGATGCTGGTCTTGGCGGCTACCATTCTCTCGCTGAGCCAGGGTATGCGACAGAGTTTGGGGCTCTTCCTGCCGCCCTTGAAGAGCGAACTCGCGATTTCAGCCTCGACCTTCGGTTTCGCTATGGCGATCCAGAATATCGTTTGGGGCATAGGCCAGCCGATCATCGGTATGTTCGGCGACCGCTACGGCGCGCGTCCGGTCCTGATTGTGAGTGCAGCTATTTATGCTGGCGGCTTACTCCTAATGGCCGCAACCGGGTCGCACGCCGGTCTGGATGGCGGCCTCGGGGTAATGGTGGGACTTGGCGTCGCCGGCACTAGCTACGGTGTGCTGATAGGCTCAGTCTCCCGCGCGGTCCCGCCAGCGCGACGTAACCAGATGGTCGGCCTTGTTGCCGCAGCCGGCTCGCTCGCAACCTTCGTCTTGGCGCCTTTGGGACAATACGTGATCGGTATCTTTGGTTGGCGGCCGGCCTTGGCGGTCTTTGCGGGATTCGCGATCCTCATGGGCATTCTGGCAACTATGATCAGACGCGAAGGCACCCTGATCGATCAGGCAAATGCTGAAGGCGAAGCGTTGTCGCTTGGCGGCGCCTTGCGCCAAGCCGCCGCGCACAGCGGGTTTGTTGCTATGACGGTCGCATTCTTCGCTTGCGGCTTTCAGCTGATGTTCATTACCACTCATCTCGCCCAATTCCTTGCACTGTGCAGCGTATCGGCGACTATCAGCGCCAGCGCTATCGGCATCATCGGCGTGAGCAATGCGGTCGGCTCTTACCTGTTCGGCTGGCTTGGTGCCCGTTACAGCCAAAAGCGGTTGCTCGCGTCTATTTATCTGCTGCGCACGGTGTCGATCGCGCTTTTCATTGCCACGCCGGTCACCCCGGCATCGACGCTGACATTTGCCGCCGTTATGGGCTTTCTCTGGCTTGGGGTCGTACCTCTGGTGAGTGGATTGCTGCGTACGTTGTTCGGTCTACGGTATTTCAACACACTTTTTGGCATCGCCTTTTTCAGCCATCAGGTGGGCGGCTTTCTCGGCTCGTGGCTTGGCGGCGTCACCTTTGATCTTACCGGTTCTTACTCACTCGCTTGGTACGGGCTGATGGTGGTCGGCCTGACCGCAACAGCGATCCAATGGATGATGGATGACCGCGCGAGACCTGGCGCAGGAGCCGCGACGCCGCTGCCGCAGCCGAGCCTGGTCTGACGCCGTTGCAGCCAATCTATTCCTGCGCCGTGCGAACACGAAAGGAGGACTGAATAGTGCAGCCTCCAGTCAAGATAAACCTGCCGCAGCGCAAATCGAGGACATCTCCGGCGCATTCTCCTGCTGGATGTGGTTCTTCCATGGCTCGCGGTCGTAGCGCTGGAAAGCTTTTCTCCGAGCCTGCAATCCTTGCATTTGCAATCGGTGGGCTCTTCCCTGCAGCTTCCATTCTCGCGAGCTGGATCAAATTTCGTCGCGCTGATTGGATCGGCGTTGTCATCCTCTCAACTCTGGTGGGCGGGCTGATAACAGCAGTTTTTACAGGAAAAATAGAATTTGCTGCAATTAAAGCCGCGCCCGCTTTCGGACTTTTCGGACTGGGTGTGCCTCGTCTCAGTTTCTTCAAAGCGACCGCTGATGTTCTACGTGGCCCGCGCGTCCGAAAGCGGAGGCGATCCGGAAATACTTGCCTTCTGGAATGAAAGATTGGCGCAGCCAGGCTTCGTCGCTAGGATGCGACGCCTTAGCCTTGTCTGGGGGCTCGCTTTTGTCGCAGAAGCGATCCTCGGCATAGGCGGCTCCCTTTTATTGCAGCCGCATCTCGTCCTCGTGGCAGAGCCACTGCTCGCGATCTTCACAGTGATAAGCCTTCTAGCGTGACTCATTCGCGTCGTCCAAGGGCCGAAGTGGCTCGTCCGGATTCCGCCAAGGCGAGCGGCGCCTATGGAATCTGAACTCGGTCACATGCCTCTTTTCTTTCTTGACGTCGTCGAAGACGGGCCGCCTCCAAGGCGACATATAACGACCGAGCTCGGCGCATGGTAGGAAAGCGCTTATGGCTTCCGCCTCGCGCTTGTGTGATCGCTCAGAAATGTTGTAGTCGCCAGGCAGATGTATACTGGAATGAATCTTCCAGCTGCGTCGCTCACGTAGACTGCGCCTGCTTTGTATCGCGCCGTGCCCTGGCGAACGCTCGATCTGTAGCCATGAATCGCTGAATCATAGGCGGAATTAGCTTTAAGGGGTCGGCTACAGGTTTGCCCGACTCGCGTGCGAGCACCTCAGCGTAGGAAACCAAATCCCGATGCAAAGCTGCAGAAAGCTCCAATGTCACCTTCACAGGCTTGTCGTCCTCAAGGGCACCAAGCTTCAGCTTTGCCATTGCTTATGCTCCGTACGGTTCGAGAACCAGGTCGCGCGTCACGATCACGCGGACCGGGAAGCCGGGCCGGATGGTCAGCGTCGGCGCCACGTTCAACTGCCGGCGGATGATTTCCTGGCCGGCGTCGTTGATCGTGTCCTGGCCGCCGTTGCGGATGGCGCGCAGCAACCGGTCATCGTCGTCGATCGCGAGCTCGGCGCCGACGCTGAGAAGCGTGGAGAGGCCCGCGGCCTTGGCGAGGTCCCACCAGTGATAGTCGACGCCATCCTCGAGGCCCGCATAGCCCGCCGCGTCCGCGCCCGGCTGGCGTTCGAGCACGATCGAGCGGCCGTTGGGGAGGATCAGCCGATTCCACACCAGCAGCACGCGGCGCTGGCCGAACTGCACCGCGTTGTCGTATTGGCCGATGATGCGAGTGCCCTGCGGCACGAGGAGAATCCGCCCGGTCGGGCTGTCATAGATGTTCTCGGTCACCTGCGCCGTGATCTGCCCCGGCAGATCGGAGCGAATGCCGGTGATCAGCGCGGCCGGGATCACCGCGCCGGCCTGCAGGACGTAGGGCGAGGCCGGTGGCATCACGCGATCCGGGGCGACGGTGCGGCGATCGACGGCGGCATTGAGGAAGGCGAGCTGCCGCTCCTGGGCGCGCTCTTGCGCCGTCGGCGTGTTGAATTGGCCGGGAAGCCCGAGGCCGGTCAGGTTCGCGTTGGTTGCGGTGCCGCCTGGCGCCGTCGAAGCCGCAACCGTCCGTGCTTGTGTCTGGAAGAAGACACGGCTCGTGCGTGCTGCTTCCGCTTCGGCGAGCCGGCGTTGCTCCGCCGCATCCACGGTTGGCTGTACGGCAGGCGGCACGACCGGCTGTCCACGATCCTGGGCGTTGAGGATCGGGCGGCCAAGGTCGCCCGGCAGCGGCGGTCCAAGTCGCGGGCCGGTGTAGTCGCGCGGCAAGCCAGCAAGCCCGTCGGCGGTCGGCCGATTGGTGGTGGAATAGAGTTCCTCGTTGCGGGGGCCGGCATCGCGGGTTTGCAGCGCGTAGATCATGGCGCCGCCGAGGCCGATCGACGCGACCAGGCCGATCCCTGCGAGCGCCTTGCGCGACAGGCGGGTGACGCGGGGCGGATCGCCGCGCAGCCGCATGGGGGCCGCGGTATCGCTCGCTTCCTCTGTTCCGAGGTCGCGGTCGCGATTGTCGGTATCGCTCATGAGGACGGCCTCCCGTCGCTGCGCGAGATCCTGACCGTTTGCTGATGGTCCCCGCTGCCGAGGCGAAGCTCGGCGGCGCTGAAGAGGCGATCGACGATCAGGATGTTCTGGTAGATGCGGCTATTGGCGATCTGGAGCTCGCCTTCCGAGCCGATGACGAAGAGCGGCGGCATCTCGCCCTGGACGATGCCGCGCGGAAACTCGACATAGACCCGACGTCCATCGTCGTAGACAGCGACCGGCCGCCAGGGCGGATTGTCGCCGCTCAGGGCGTAGCGGTAGTTGCGCGCCGCGGCGGCGGGAATGACCGGCGTCGCCGGCATGGCCTGACGCTGCGAAGCGGGCGGCTGCGGATAGGCCCAGGCCACGGCCGGCATGTACGGGTTGGCGCCGGCGCGCAGCTCAAGCATGTAGATGCGGCGGTCCGTGGTGATAACCAGGTTGGTGGTGATGTCAGGCCGCGTCGGCTTCACCAGCACGTGGACACGACGCGTGATCCCCGATCCGCTCTCGGTGTCGCCGATGATCCAGCGCGCGGTGTCGCCGGCGGCGATCGGGCCGGCGCCGGTCAGGCTTTCGCCGGGCTCCAGCGCGATATCGGTGATCTGCCCCGGCGCGGTATAGACCTGATAGAGCGCGCCCTCCGACCATGGGTAAATCTGGATGGCGTTGTAATAGCCCTCGCGGCGCGGCTCGACGCGGGCGGCGGCATTGGCGTTCGCCACGCGCGCCGTCGGGGAATTGGCGGCCGCCCCGCCATGGGTGGGTGTCCAGGCGGGCGGGATGTGCAGCGGACGTGGCCGCTCATCGGTGAGCGTGGCCGGAACGGGCGGCAGTGGCGGAACATCGGAGTCGTAGGTGATTTGCGGCGGCCGCTGTGTGGCGCATGCGCTGAGCAGTGTGGCCGACAGAAGGGCGGCCGAGATTGCGGATTTACGGAAAGCCGCATTTGCGGCGCGGACATTCGTTCGGCTCATTGCCCCAGCTCCCGCGACCAGTTGATCGCATTGACGTAGATGCCGAGCGGATTGGCGCGGAGCCGCTCCGCGTCACGCGGCGGCTGCACGACGATGGTGAGGATCGCGGTCCATCGCTCGGTCGATGCGAGCTGGCCGTTCTCGTAGCGCCGCTCGGTCCAGGCTACGCGGAAGCTGTCGGGCGAGGCCCGGATGACGCTCGAGACGTCGACCGCGACCTGCTGCTTGCCGACCTTGGTGAAGGGATCGTTGGCGCGCGCGTAGTCGTTCAAGGCCGCCGCGCCGCGATCGGTCGTGAAGTCGTAGGCGCGAAGCCAGTTCTGCCGGACGACGATCGGGTCGGCGGGAATGGAGCGGACCTGCTCGATGAAGCGCGCGAGATGGAACGCGACCTGCGGATCGGTGGGGCGATAGTCGGCAACCGCGGGCGCGACCGCCTGCGCCTGGCCGAGATTGTCGACCTGCACCACCCAGGGCACGACCGTTCCGCGTGCCGACTGCCAGACGAGAGCTGCGGCGAACCCTGCGGACAGGAACAGGCAGCCGAACGCCATGAGGCGCCAGTTCTTCGCCTGCACGCGCGCCGAGCCGATGCGCTCGTCCCAGACCTGCGCGGCGCGCTGGTAGGGTGTTTCCGGTTCTGGAGTCTTTCCGTAGTGCGTGGAAGGTCGCTTGAACATCATTGATCTCACTGGGAGAGATTGACGGAGGCGCCGCCGCCATGGCTGTCGCCGCTGCGGATCGCGTGCGCGGCGGCCATGACGCCGTGATGGAGCTGCTGCGAGCGCTTCATGCGGCGGGCCCAGGCGGGCGGTTCTTGCGTCCCAGCGCTGGCGGTCGGAGCCGACTCACCGCCGCCGATCGTGCCCATGGTCGAGGCGCCGCCGGTCGCCTCGAAAGCGGACTGAGCGCCTCGGGCGTAGCTGGAGCGCATGCTGTCGGCCGCGCGCGAGACCGCGCGGCGAAACGGCGAGACGGCCGCGCCTCCAGCCGCCCGTGCGACACCGCCGAGGCCGGAGGCGACGCCGGCCGCGCCGGATTGACCGGCAGCCCCGAGGCTGTAGGCGGTCGTCGCGCCTCCCGCGAGGGTCGCGCCTCCGCGCGCTGCCGCGGCGGTCCCAGAGATGGCGGCCGCGGCGCCACGCACGGCGAGGCCGCCAGCCGCACCCGCTGCGACCGCCGCGCCGCCGGCGGCGAGACCCGTGCCCACGGCTGCACCGGCGCTGAGCTGCGGGCCGCCGCTGACGAGGCCATTGGCGATGCCCGGTCCGAAGATCCCGAGGCCAAGAAGCGACAGCGCGGCCAGCACGATCGCCATGGCCTGATCGATGGTGGGGCTAGCGCCACCGAAGCCGGCGGTGAACTCGGAGAACAGCGTCGAGCCGATGCCGATGATGACGGCGAGCACCAGCACCTTGATGCCGGAGCTGATGACGTTGCCGAGCACGCGCTCGGCCATGAAGGCGCTCTGCCCGAACAGCCCGAACGGGATGAGCACGAAGCCCGCGAGCGTCGAGAGCTTGAACTCGATCAGCGTGACGAAGAGTTGGACGGCGAGGATGAAGAACGCCAGCAGCACGAGCGCCCAGGCGAGGAAGAGGCAGGCGATCTGGATGAAGTTCTCGAAGAACGACCAGTAGCCCATGAGGCCCGAGATCGAGTCGAGCAGCGGACGGCCGGCGTCGAGGCCCGTCTGCGCGACGCGGCCCGGGCGGAGCAGATCGGCCGTCGTGAACCCTGTCCCGCTCGCCTTCAGTCCGAGGCCGGCGAAGGACTCGAAGACGATGCGCGCGAGATTGTTCCAGTTGCCGATGAGATAGGCGAACACGCCGACGAACAGCGTCTTCTTGATCAGGCGGGCGAGGATGTCGTCATCGGCGCCCCAGCTCCAGAACAGAGCGGCGAGCGTCACGTCGATCACGATCAGCGTGGTCGCAACGAAAGCGACCTCGCCGCCGAGGAGGCCAAATCCGCTGTCGATGTAGCGGGTGAAGACCTCGAGGAAATGGTCGATGACGCCGGTGCCGCCCATGATGCTACTCGCCGCCTGGCGCGGCGCCGCGGCTGCTCGCCTCAGCGCCGGATCTCGGCAATCCGAACCCGGCCTGTGGGCGTGTCGTGCCTGGTGTCACGAAGCGCCGGCGGCTCTCCGCCCAGGCGCGCAGGCATGCGGGATCGCGCGGGCCGGCCTCGCCAAGGCTCTGGCAGCGGAACAGCTCCTCTCGCAGCGGGTCCGTGGCACCTGCCTGCGCCGGCGGCCGCGGCGGCGCTGCCTCCGGCCGTTCCTCCTTCCGGCTCAGCTCGATGACCGTCGCGGTAATCGCAACAGCGACGAACGCGATTGCGCCGATGCGAGCGAGGGTCTTGGGGTCCACGAGTGCCCTCGTCAGTTGCTGCTGCCCGGGAACATGCTGGCGTTGCCGGGCTGATAGCCGGCGCCGGGGGTCAGGAAGCGCCGGCGCAGCTCGCGGCCCTGTTCAGCCGCGGCCGCGCGCTCCGCGTCGGCAAGGGCGCGTGCGCGGCCATCGGCCGCCACGACGGCGGTGAGGTCGGCGAGCTGCTGGGCCTGGAGGGCGAGAATCTGGTTGCCGGCTTGTGTCGCCTGCAGCGCGCCCGTCGCGCCCTGGCTCTGGCCGAGGAGCGCCGACATCTCCGTCCGGTTGGTGTCGAGATTGCCGACAACGGTCGCCTGGACACGCATCGCGTCCTGCAAGCCGCCGACCGTGTTCTGCCAGCGGGTGCGCGCATCGGCGATCAATTGCTGGTCGGACGCGGACAGCGAGGCATTGCCGTAGGTCGTCTGAAACGCCTGGTCGATCTGTTGCACGTCGAAGGCGATGTTCTGCGCCTGACCGAGAAGCTGCTGGGTGCGCTGGATGGACTGTTGCAGACGCTGCAAGGACGAATACGGCAGGCTCGCGAGATTGCGGGCCTGATTGATCAGCATCTGCGCTTCGTTCTGAAGCGAAGCGATCTGGTTGTTGATCTGTTCGAGCGCGCGCGCCGCCTGCAGCACGTTCTGTGCGTAGTTGGTCGGGTCGTAGACGATCCACTGGGCCGAAG
>Ga0209581_1001483_pt1 | contig 26961 bp, 19 predicted proteins | sample Coa_R2_FD_187160 | JGI IMG/M metagenome (GOLD analysis project Ga0209581, IMG submission 187160) | Surface soil microbial communities from Centralia Pennsylvania, which are recovering from an underground coalmine fire - Coalmine... | ecosystem: Environmental > Terrestrial > Soil > Unclassified ...
CCTCCGGCTTCGACAAGACCCAGGATCGGAATCAGCAGCGCGCCCGCCCAAATCAGAATGAACTGTAAGACTTCATTGAAGATCGCCGATCGCAACCCGCCCAGCGCCACGTAAATCGCCACGGTGATCGAGGAGACCCAGATGCTGAAGTGAATGTCCCAGCCGAGGACAACTTTCATGACCAGTGCCATGGAGTACATGTTGATGCCGCTCATGAGCACGGTCATGAGCGCGAACGAAACGGCGGCGAGGGCCCGGCTGGATTCGCCGAATCGCAGCTTCAAGTACCCCGGCACGGAATGGGTTTTCGAAATGTAGTAGAAGGGCATCATCACGATGCCCAGGAACAGCATCGCCGGAATCGCGCCGATCCAGTACCAGTGGGTCGCTAGGATCCCGTACTGGTAGGAAGCGGCCGCCCACCCCATCAACTCGAGTGCGCCGAGATTGGCGGAGAGGAAGCTGAGGCCGGCGATCCATGCGGTCATTTCCCGGCCCGCAAGGAAATAATCTTCACCGGTGTGCGTCCAGCGCTTGAGATAGAAGCCTATGGCCAGCACCAGCGCGAAATAGAAAACGACGATAACCACATCAACCGTGGAAAGCCGAACCAGGTGCTGCGTCTGAGCTGCCGCGAAAAGTATCATCGAGTTGTCATCACCCCACTGAAGGTTCTATTCCTTTTGTAACGGTCGTCTCTTGCTTGGAGCGCGGCCCGCGGCCGAAAATCGGCCGGTTCGTGTACCGCAGCAGACCGGAGGGATGCCAAGTGCTCCAGCCTCTTTCGCTACGCTCGAAACCATCCACACGCTGCTAACGATTCACGACGTTCAACGTGGTTTGGATCAGATCCATGGAATTTCCGCCGGCCAACAGTTCAAACGTCCCGGGCTCCACAACGCGGTGCATGTCGCGATTGAGATAAGAAAGCTCCTCGGGGCCGAGCGTGAATTCGACGGTTCGCGTCTCGCCCGGATTCAGGGAGATGCGGCGGAATCCGCGCAGCTCCCTTACGGGCCGTGTCACGGAACTGACGAGTTGATGGATGTAAAGCTGAACCACCTCATCTCCGCGTAGGTTTCCTGTGTTCGTTACGTTCACGCTGACCTTCGCTTGTCCCTCCGGCCCGATTGAATCCGGTGTCGCCCGGAGGTTGGAGTACTTGAAAGTCGTGTAGCTCAAGCCCCAGCCGAAAGGGAAGAGCGGCTGGATTGACGCGCCGAGGTAGCCGCGCCGCGCCGAGGGCTTCTGATAGTAGTAGTCGGGCAATTGTCCAACTGACCGGGGAAAGGTAATCGGCAGTTTTCCTCCCGGATTGTATTTGCCAAAGAGCACGTCCGCGACCGCCGTGCCGCCTTCCTGGCCGAGATACCATCCTTCCAGAATCGCGGGCACGTGCTCCGCTATGTAGTTGATGGAAAGCGGCCGCCCGTTCAGTAGAAAGACCACCGCAGGCTTGCCCGTGGCGAGGATTTGCTTCACGAGTTCATCCTGATCGCCCAGCAGGTCCAGGCTGTCGCGGTCGCCGAGATGATTCGTCGCCCATTCTTCGCGCGATGTCTGTTCGTTGCCGCCCAGGGCCAGAATCACCAGATCGGCCTTTTTTGCAACTTTAATGGCTTCTTCGATGCGCTTCGCGTTGAGTGCGGGATCTCCGAGCACTACTTTGTCCGCGTCCCAATCAGGCGGCGTCTCCGTGATCTTGCATCCTTCGGAATACAGCACTTCGGCGCCCGGGCCGACTTCGTTCTTGATTCCTTCGAGGATGCTCACGCCGCGCCCGGGAGTTCCGCTGTATCCACCCAGATGTACTTCCGCGGCGTTCGGACCGATCACCGCGATGTGTTTGTATTTGGACCTGTCCAGCGGGAGCAGGTTGCCTTGGTTCTTCAGCAGCACGATCGCTTCACGCGCCGCTTTCAGGGCCAGTTCGCGATGCTCCAGCGAGTTCGTAATCTTCTCAGCATGGTTCGGATCCACGTAGGGGTCGTCGAAGAGCCCGGTGAGAAATTTCTCGCGCAGAACGCGCGCCACCGAACGGTCCACCAGCGCTTCGGACACTCTTCCCTCGCGCACCTGCTCAATCAAGCTCGGATATGCCGCCGCGAAGGGCAATTCCAGATCGACGCCCGATTCGAGCGCGAGTTTTGCCGCGTCTTCATTGGATCCAACTACGTGATGCAAGGTTCGCAGCTCCGTAATTCCGAAATAGTCCGAGACGACAAGTCCCTGAAAACCCCATTCCCGGCGAAGGATGTCGTCCAAGAGATGCTTGTTGCTGTGCGACGGGATCCCGTCGATTTCGTTGTAAGAAGGCATGACGTCCTGAACGCGACCTTCCTCCACCGCCGCTTTGAATGGTTTCAGGAAGTATTCGCGAATCACGCGTTCCGAGTAATTGCCGGGGGCCACGTTGGTCCCGCCTTCCGGCTGTCCGTGGACCGCAAAATGCTTGGCGGTCGCCATTACGTGGGTCTTGTCGATGAACGGTCCACTTCCTTGAAATCCTCGGATTGCCGCGACGCCGATATGCGAGACGAGATACGGATCCTCGCCGTAAGTCTCCTCCGTGCGGCCCCATCGCGGATCCCGCGCGAGGTCCAGCACCGGAGCGAGACATTCTTGCGCGCCGCGCGCGCGCACTTCGGCCGCGGTTGCGGAAAATACGTCCTCGACCAGAGCTTCATCCCAAGTGGAAGCCAGAGCAATTGCCTGCGGAAAAGAAGTGCCCTTCGGAGCCGCGTGACCGTGCAGGCATTCCTCGTGAAAAAGAACAGGAATTCCCAGCCGCGTGTTCTCTTTCATCCACTTTTGCATCGTGTTGGTGAATTCGGCCATTTCCCGCGGGCCGCGGTGTTCGCTTGGGCGCGACATCTCTCCCAGGCCGTTCTTGATCAGCGTTTCCGCATGATCGGGAAGGAACGCGCCTTTCTCATCGATGAAGAGCTTGCTCGGTTCCCTGATGAAGGCCCGGTTTTCCCATGCGCCTTCCAACTGCGCGACTTTTTCCTCGAGAGTCATGCGCGAGAGAAGATCAGCAACGCGCTGATCCACGGGAAGCGTGGAATTGCGGTAGGCGGGGACATCTTGCGCCCAAACCGCTAATGAGGTAGCGCCGCTGAGCGACAGGAGCGCCAGAAAATGGATGAGCACCCGGTGAATTCGCGCACGGTCCGTCAAGAAAAAGTCTCCTCGGGAAATTACCCGCATTTGCAAACGCACGAGCGCGTGGTACTATACACGACCGTTAACGTTAACGCCAAAGAGTTTTTCGCTTTGGCCTACCCGCTGACTTCGTCTTCCCATCCTTCTTGAGGAGAGTTTGATGAACGCTGGGCCCTTTCAACCGAGACCCGAACACAAATTTACCTTCGGGCTCTGGACTGTTGGCAACCGAGGCCGCGATCCCTTTGGCGATGCCGTTCGCTCTCCGATTTCCCCCGCGGACATTGTTTCCCTGCTGGCCGAAGTCGGAGCGTGGGGAGTCAATCTGCACGACAACGACCTGGTGCCGATTGACGCCACTCCCTCGGAACGGGATTCCATTGTTTGCAGTTTCAAGCGCGCCTGCAAAGAAGCCGGCATCGTCGTGCCCATGGCTACAGTCTCCCTGTTTTTTCATCCCGTGTTTCGTGACGGAGCGTTTACGGCTAACGACCCGGAGGTTCGGGCCTACGCGCTGCAGAAAACTATGCGGGCGATGGACCTCGGGGCCGAACTCGGCGCCAAGATTTTTGTGCTTTGGGGAGGCCGCGAGGGAGTGGAAACGGACGCGTGCCGTCGTCCGGATGAAGCGATCAAGCGTTTGCGGGAAGCGATTAACTTCCTCTGCGAGTATAACATCGATCGGGGATACGGCTTCCGCTTTGCGCTGGAAGCCAAACCGAACGAACCCCGCGGGGACATCTACATGGCCACGACCGGCCATTACCTGGGATTCATTCCGACTCTCGACCATCCCGAAATGGTAGGCGTCAATCCGGAAGTGGCGCATGAGCAGATGGCGGGATTGAATTTCCTGCACGGCGTGGCGCAGGCCTGGGAAGCCGGAAAGCTTTTTCACATTGACCTGAACGATCAGATGCCCGGCCGTTACGACCAGGATTTTCGCTTTGGTTCGGCCAATTTGAAAGCCGCGTTTTGGCTGGTTAAATTCCTGGAGGATGTCGGCTACAGTGGCCCGCGCCATTTCGATGCCCACGCCTACCGCACCGAAGACTACGAAGGCGTGAAGGATTTCGCTCGCGGCTGCATGCGCACCTATCTGATCCTCAAGGAAAAAGCCGCGCGGTGGAATGCAGACAAGGAGATACAGAGCATTCTCCAGGGAATCTCCGTGGTGCCCGCTGGTTTGCCGGCAAATGGGCGATACTCCCGCGCGAGCACGGACGCGCTTCTTGGTCACGTTTTTGACAAGGACGCGATGATGAAAAAGCGGCTTCCTTATGAGAGGCTCGACCAGTTGACGGTGGATATTCTGGCCGGAGTGCGTTGAGGAACGCGCGCGAAGCGCCGAAGAGAAGAGCGGTATCGCTTCCGGAGGGCCGCTTGCCAACTCCACTTTGGGCTTACGTACTTCCGCTCATTCGCTTTTCCATGCTAAGACGCGCCTTTTTTCTCCCATTCCTCTGCCTGTCGTTGCTACTTGGATTGCCGCTGCATGCGGAGACGGGCGCGGAAGCCTGGTTACGCTATGCGCGTCTGGACGAACAAGGCTCCGGGAAATACGAACGTTTGCCCGCCGTCGTACTCACTTTGGGTGATTCCCCGGTTGTCATTTCCTCGCGCAATGAACTTATTCGCGGCGTGCGCGGCATGCTCGGAAAAACTCTGCGAATCGAACCGCAGCTTCCCGGCGAGCCGGCGTTCCTTCTGGGAACGCTCGCCTCCGTGCGGCAGGTTGTTCCTGATTTGGCCGCCCCACTGGCTTTGCGAGAGGACGGCTTCTGGCTCACGCATGCATCCGTACGAGGATTCAATTGCGTGATCGTTACCGCCGCGAATGACCGCGGCGTTCTGTACGGCGTATTCTCTCTGCTCAGCCGGATCGCCCGGGAGGAGCCGGTCTCGAATCTCGATGCTTTCGAGCAACCCGCCGCGCCCGTGCGCTGGATAAATCAATGGGACAATCTCGACGGCAGCATCGAACGGGGATACGCCGGCCGGTCGATCTTTTTTGAAGATGGCCACGTCCGCGCCAATCTCACGCGGGTGTCGGAATATGCCCGCCTGCTCGCATCCGTCGGCATCAACGGCTGCGCCATCAACAACGTCAACGCCAATCCGAGGCTGCTTCAATCCGATTTCATGCCCGAACTGGCTCGCGTGGCCGCCGCATTTCGCCCCTGGGGAGTGCGGCTTTTTCTCTCCGTCGATGTGGGTAGCCCAAAAACTATCGGGGATCTGGACACGTTCGACCCGCTGGACCCTCGCGTTGCGGAGTGGTGGCGCAGAAAAGCCGATGAACTTTACGCGGCGATTCCGGACTTTGGCGGCTTCGTCGTCAAGGCAGACTCGGAAGGGCGCCTGGGACCTTCCGTCTATGGACGGACGCCCGAGGACGCCGCGAACGTCATTGCCCGTTCGCTCAAGCCTCATGGCGGCTTGCTCTTCTACCGGGCCTTCGTATACAACCACCATCTCGACTGGCGTAACCCGAAAAATGACCGCGCCCGCGCGGCCTACGATATCTTTCATCCCCTCGATGGAAAATTCGAAGACAACGTCGTCATCCAAATCAAGAATGGTCCCATCGACTTCCAGGTTCGGGAACCTGTCTCGCCGCTTTTCGGCGGCATGGAACGCACGAACGAAGCGATTGAGCTCCAAATCACGCAGGAATACACGGGGCAGCAAAGGCATCTTTGCTTTCTGGTTCCCATGTGGAAAGAGGTGCTGGACTTCGATCTCCGCGTGAACGGCCTGCATTCTCCCGTGAAGGATGTGGTCGCGGGCAAGACATTCCATCGCCCGGCCGGCGGCTTTGTGGGCGTGGCGAACGTGGGACTCGATGAGAATTGGCTTGGCCACCCTCTGGCGATGGCTAATCTCTATGGCTTCGCGCGGCTTGCCTGGAATCCTGATTTGGGCGCGGAGGAGATTGCCCGCGAGTGGGCAATCCTTACCTTCGGCAGCGACCCGGTTGTGCTGCGCACGGTTTCCTCGGTGCTTCTTTCCTCCTGGTCCACCTATGAAAGCTATACCGGCCCGCTCGGCCTGCAGACCCTGACGAACATTCTGGGCAGCCATTACGGGCCAGGCATTGAGTCTTCCGAAGGGAACGGCTGGGGACAATGGCATCGTGCGGATGAAAAAGGCGTCGGAATGGATCGAACGATCGTCACGGGCACAGGTTTTGTAGGACAGTACGCGCCGCCGGTTGCTAAGATTTATGAATCCTTGGAGACCACGCCGGATGACCTCTTGCTGTTTTTTCACCATGTTCCCTACACCTACGTACTCCATTCCGGGAAGACCGTCATTCAAACCATTTACAATTCGCACTATGAGGGAGCACAGCGCGCAGCGGAATACGTTCGCCAGTGGCAATCCCTGAAGGGCCGTATAGACAGCGAACGTTACGAAGCCGTCCTGGCCCGCCTTGAGTATCAGGCGGGGCACTCCGTTGTTTGGCGCGACGCGGTCTGCAACTGGTTTTTCCGTGAGTCAGGCATCCCGGACGCAAGCGGGCGTGTGGGTCACCATCCTCGGCGCATCGAAGCTGAAGACATGCAACTTGACGGCTACCAAGCCGTGGATGTACTTCCTTGGGAAAACGCCTCCGGCGGCAAAGCCGTCGAATGTGCGCAGAAATCTTGTAGCGCCACATTTCACTTCAATGGCGGCGCCGGATGGTATGAAATCGACGTGCAGTATTTCGATCTCTATCAGGGCGTTGCGAAATTTCGTTTGTATGTTGGCAGCCAGCTCATCGGCGAATGGCTCGCCAACGACCAGCTGCCGTCAGACAAGATCGGCGGCGATACTTCCACCCGCCGCAGCATTACCGGCGTCGCTCTTCGCCCGCATGACGAAGTCCGCATCGAAGGCTTTCCCGATGGCAGGGATCGTGCGGCGCTGGATTACGTCAGAATAGTCCCAGAGCCGCGCTGAGCCATAGCCAGCTCGCGCCCCGCTCAAGGTTTCTTCGGTTGTTCTGCTTGCGTCTGGCTCGAGCCGGAAGTGACGGGAGGATGCCCGGGAGGGAGCGTGCCTGGTTGCGCACCGCCAGGATTCGCGGGTTGCAGAAGATCTTGAAAATTGGGCATCCCATGCACAGGCCCCTGCGGCTCCTGCGGAGCATTTGCTCCGCCCTGCGGATGCGCAATCCCTCCGCCGACTGAGTTCCGTTTGGTGACCACCCACTGGCCGTCTCGTTTTTGGAGCGAGTACGATACTTGCATCCCGGCCCCCGGCGGCGCGCCGGATTTCGGCACGAATTCCACTTCGGCATCCGCTTGATTCCGGTTGATCGTCACTTTCGTGACTTTCATGTCCATCGCATTCAGGTTCAGCGTGTTCAGCGTGCGCAGGTGTTCCGTGATTCCCGCGCGAATGGCGGCGGAGTCGTCCTGCTTCTTCTGGCACCCGGCAAAAGCCAGGCCCGCGGCCAGTAGTCCTGTAATCCCTGCGATTGGCAACCTGTTCATCTGGCATTCCTCACGTAACCTAGCTTGCCAAACGAAACCGGCGAATTCCAGTGACGCGCATCACACAAGCGCATTAAACCTAACGCTCTTCCTGTCTTGAAAATATTGCGCAAATCCATGCCTGTCCGCTTATCGCTGATCGCGGCTCCTCCAGCGCCAATCTCCGCTGAGGAATTGAAGAAGCGGAGTATAATTCCTCGTCCTCTTCGGCTTTCCTGCGAAGAATATCGTTCTTGCGGAGTATTCTATGAGCCGGTCATACTCGCTCGCCGTTCCCTCCCGGCTTCGATTCACTTTTTCCCTTTTGCTGATTCTTCTCGTTCAGCCGGGCCTTTTCGCCGCGGAACCGCAGAAGTCTGTTGTCGTCTTCGAAGAGCCGGATTTCCCCTCCGCGGACTCTGCTGCGCCCTCGGGAGAACAATTGCGCGCGCTTTTCCCGGAAGCTCAGTTCGCGAACCTCGAGACCTTTCGCAATTCCCTGAAGGAAACCTCCACGCGACTTTGCGTCCTTCCTTACGGCTCGGCTTTCCCCGAGGATGCCTGGCCGGAGCTTTTCTCCTTTCTCAAACGGGGTGGAGACCTCGTTGTACTGGGCGGCCGTCCTTTCACTCGCGCTGCTTACAAGAACGCGACTGGCTGGAAGCTCCGCGAATACAGTGTTCGCTTCATCCAGACATTGCTGATCGACCAATACCAGATCACGCCCGGCTCGGCCGGGCTTGCCTTCGAGACCAATCCTGACGTGGTCACAAGGTTGTCGTCCTTTTCCTGGAAGCGCGCTTTCAGTCCCATCATTCGTCTAAGTGAATTTGGTCTCTATCCGCGCGGAGGAACCGCGGGCTACATTGACGCGCGCTTGGACGCGCTTGCCTGGGGCACTCGGGACGGCCGCAAGCTCTCCGCTCCCGCCATTCAGATTGACCATCTTCGCGACGGCTTCACCGGAGGCCGCTGGATCTTCTTGAACGCTGAGCTAGACGCGAATTTCTTCACGGGTCCCGCGGCAAAGCAGATTCTGCCCGCTCTTGCCGCCGCGGCGCTGCACGGCAGCGAAGATTTCAGCGTTCGGCCGGTTCTGCCTCTTTATCTTCCCGACGAGCCCATCCAGCTTGAAGTGCGCCGCGATTCGCCTTCCGCATCGAAGGTCCCGCTGACCGCCCGCATCACTGTTGTGTCCGACGGGAATCAAGCCAAGGTGTTCGATGAAAAGGTGAATCTCCCACAAGTCTTGCCTGTCACGTTCCGCATCCCGAATGCCCGGGGTTTTTACGCGGTTTCCTCGGAACTGTTCGAAGACAACACTCTTCAGGCCGTCTATCATTCCGGCTTCTGGATCCGCGACGAATCCTATCTCCGTTCCGGCCCGCGCCTCAGCGTGAATTCTGACTATTTCGAGCTGAATGGCAAGCCGCTCGCCGTCGTCGGCACGACGTACATGGCGAGCGATGTCCAGCGCCTCTACTTCGATCATCCGAACGTCTATGTGTGGGACCGCGATCTCGAGCAAATCAGCGCCGCGGGGCTCAACATGATCCGCACGGGCTGGTGGACCGGCTGGGACAAATTCTGCGATGAAAACGGCCGTCCTTACGAGCGCACGCTTCGCACTCTTGAAGCGTACCTCATGACCGCGCGCCGGCACGGCCTTCCCGTGCAGTTCAACTTCTTCGCCTTCCTGCCCGACGTACTCGGCGGCGAAAACGCCTATCTTGATCCGGATGCGGTCCGCCGCCAGAAGACGCTGATCTCTTCGGTGGCGGCGCGCTTTCATGACGTTCCTTTCCTCGCCTGGGACCTGATCAACGAGCCGAGCTTTTCGAAATACCTTTGGCGAACACGACCGAACGGCGACCGCTTCGAGAGCGAACAGTGGAACGCCTGGCTGAGCCGGCGCTATCCCGACCGCAAATCCCTTGCCGATGCCTGGAATTTGCCTGCGTCCTCCGCCGATAGTCCGCTTCCCGTTCCTGCCGAAGCCGAATTCGATCCGCGCGGCATGTACACCGGCAACAATTCTCTCAAAATTTATGACTTCCTTTTCTTCGCGCAGGAAAGCTTCGCGGTTTGGGCAAAGGAGATGCGCGACGCGATCCGCTCTTCCGGCGCGGAGCAACCGATTACCGTGGGTCAGGACGAAGGCGGCTACACCGATCGGCTGAATCCCGCCTTCCTCGGCTCCGCCGTGGACTTCACCACCAATCACTCCTGGTGGCAGAATGACGCGCTTCTCTGGGATTCGCTGGTCGCCAAGCAGCCCGGCTTGCCCATGCTCATTCAGGAGACCGGCCTCCAGCGTGAATTGACTCTTGACGAGATCGCGCGCCGCACTCCCGAAAACGATGCGGCGCTTCTCGAGCGCAAGGTCGCGGTGTCCTTCGTCCAGGGCTCCGGCGCCATCGAGTGGCTCTGGAACACCAACAGCTACATGACCGAAGGCAATGAAGTTCCCATTGGCGCGCTGCGCACCGATGCTACCGAAAAGCCGGAAGCCGCGGTCTTGCGCGCCTTCGCCGGATTTTCAAAAGCCGCTGGCCCAGACCTGCGTAATCCTGAGCGACCGCAAGTCGCCCTTCTCACTTCGCAGGCGGTCCAATTCTCCGCTCTGGTGTACACGCAAGTTGCGGCGCAGCAAAACGCCGTTCGCGCGCTCTGCTACTACGCGCGCGTTCCATCCTTCGTCATCGCGGAGAACCAAATCGCCAAGCTCGGTTCGCCAAAGCTTGTGATTCTTCCCTCTGCCCAGGCCTTGACCGAGAAAACCTGGCAAGCCCTGCTCCAATATGTCGACGGTGGAGGCAACCTCTTCATCACTGGTCCGATCGCGCGCGACGAGCATTGGCACCGCGTTCTTCGTGCTCCCCGCGTCGGTCTTGAAGTGCAAGTCGAGCCGCTCACCTTCCATAACGCCGAGCTTCGTCTCGGGAATCGGAGTATTCCGCTGTCGTTTGATCAAAACGCGCAAAGCTGGCTCGAAGTACTCCGATTCAAGGATGGAACTGCCTTCCAGCAGACAACTCATGGCAAGGGCCGCATTTTTTGGTCTGCATACCCGCTGGAACTGGCCAACAACCTCGATGCGGCGGCCGCTGCGTACAAATTCGTGTTGAGCGAACTTGGCATCGCGCCGCCGTTTGAGCAAAAAAACGAAGTGACTCCCGGCGTGCTCATCTATCCGACGACCCTGCGGGATGCGGCGCTCTACGTCATCACTTCGGACGCCGCGGAAGATGCGTCCATCGACCTGATCGACAAGCGCAGCGGCGGCCACCTCGCATTTCGTTTGCCTGCTCAGCATGCCGCGCTCGCTCTGCTTCGAAAATCAGACGGAACCGTTATTGCAAAATATGGCTTCTAGTAGGCTTTGCAGTTCAGGGAGGGCGAACTCGTGAGCGAACAATTCCTGGTTGGCGTGGACATCGGCGGAACAAAAATCGCCGCTGGCCTCGTGAATCATCAGGGAGAAATCGTCAAGCACGTCCGGGCGCACATGGTCGCCAATTCCGGCCCGGCCGCCGGCCTCGACTGCGTCGTAAAAGCCATCCGCGAACTTCTCGAAGGCGTTCCGCCAAACCAGAAGCCGGCCGCGCTGGGCGTTTGCGCTCCCGGTCCTCTCGATCCGAAGAAAGGCGTCATCATCAATCCGCCGAACGTGCCCTGTTGGCGCAACTTTCCTCTCGCCGACGAGCTTCACAAGATCTTCCATTTGCCCGTGAAAGTGGAGAATGACGCGAAGGCCGCGGGGTTGGCCGAGGTTCTCTGGGGTGCCGGCGCAGACTACCACAACGTCTTTTACGCCACCATCGGCACTGGCATCGGCGCCGCAATCATCTTCAACGGCAAGATCTATCACGGCCGCACCGGTGCCGCCGCCGAGGCTGGTCACATGGGCATTCAGTTTGACGGTCCTCAATGCCCCTGCGGCAAGCGCGGCTGCATCGAATACCTCGCTTCCGGTCCCGCGATTGCCCGGCGCGCTCGGAAGAAATTACAGGAAAGTCCCAATTCCTCTCTTCTGCAAATGGCCGGCGGCAACCTCGAAAACGTCACCGGGGAAATGGTCGGAAAAGCATCCGCGGAAAAGGACGCCGTCGCCATGGAAGTGGTCCGCGAAACCGTGGACGTGCTCGCCTATTGGCTCGGCAACGTCGTCGATTTTCTCGAGCCGGACGTCATCATCCTGGGCGGCGGCGTTTCCTCGATGCTCGCGGCTCATCTCGACGAAATCCGCGCCCGGTGGAAAGGCGCCGTGCTCAATCCCTGGCCCGAGCGGATTCCCGTCCTCCTGGCACGCTACGGCGAGGAATCGGGAATCGCCGGCGCGGCTGCGCTCTGCAGAATGTGAAGCCGGCCCCTCGTTCGTGAACTCTCTCTCGAAGGAGAATATCCGATGATTCGCAAGGATTCCGCTCTTCCCGTTTTCCTCGCGTTTCTTGCCATGGGATTCGGAGATGCGGTCGGACCGTTTGTCGGCCTGGCACGCCAGCACTTCCAGCTTTCCAATTTCATGGCGCAGATGATTCCTTTCGTCGGCTTCGCGATGTTCGGACTGCTCTCGATTCCCATGGGTGTGTATCAGGACCGCAAAGGGAAGAAGTTCATTCTCCTGCTAGGTCTTCTCGTCATGCTCGCCGGTATGCTGATTCCCTCCCTAATGGGCCTCACCACCTTTCCGGTCTTCCTCGTCACGATTCTCTTGCTCGGCGCAGGCGCCACCACGCTTCAGGTTGCCGGCAATCCGGTCATGCGCGATGTCTCGCCAGAAGGCAAGTATGCTCGCAATCTTTCCCTCGGGCAGTTCGTTAAGGCGATCGGTTCGCTCTCCGGCCCGCTCATCCCCGTCATTGCGGAGCGCGCCGCGGGCAAAGCCTGGAACGTCATTTTCCCCATCTATTCCGCCGCCTTGCTCATCACTCTGATTTTTGTCAGTACGCTAAGACTCGAGGAACACAATCCCAAGGACCGCAAACCGACTACTTTTGGGTCCGCTTTGGCGCTCCTCAGGAACGGCTACGTCGCCATGATGGTCCTCGGCATCTTTTTCTATGTCGGCGCGGAAGTCTGCGTCAGCTCGGGCATCCCGATCTATCTCCACGATCGCTTCGGCCTTGACATCAACCGCATCGGCTTGCTCGGCACCGGCCTTTTCTTCCTCGCGCTCACGGTGGGCCGCTTTTCCGGCGGCGTGATTCTCAACTGGCTGAAGGCCGGCAGCTTTTTTCTCATCACCTGCGCCGTTTCCATCCTTGGGCTGCTCTGCATATTTGCGCCCAGCCAGCGCGTCGCCACTGCCGGCTTTCTTTTGATCGGGCTTGGTTTCGCGAACATCTTCCCGCTTATCTTTGCCCTCACTGTGGAAAGCATGCCGCAGGAAGCTAATGCTCTCTCCGGCTTGATGGTCACCGCGATTGTCGGCGGAGCGATTCTCCCGCCGGTCATGGGCTTGGTCGCGGATCGGTTGCGCTCTACGCAACTGGCTTTCTTCGTTCCCCTCGCCGCGATCTTGTACATTTGCGTCTTAGCCGTTGCGAATCGCAAGCCGCGAACCGCCGCTGTCTAGTCCCGTTGTCCACAGCGGGGGCTTGTATGCAGGACAAGTCGCAGGTTGCGTTGTAGGTGCTGAGGGCCGAGCAGTTCGCAGCCGAAGGGCCTCAACTGAGGCGGAAGCATTCAGCTCTGCCAGCTGCGATAACGTGTCGTTATACGATATAAACGTACTGGATCATGCGCAACCCCAAGAAGCTCTTTCAGGAATGGAAACACATCCGCGCCAGGGCCGCTCGCGCGCGGCGTCTCTTCCTTTTTTTGGATTTTGACGGCACCCTCGCTCCCATTCGTCCCCGCCCGGAGCAGGTCTGGCTTTCGCGCGCTCATCGGGTGCTTCTGGAACGCATTCGCCGCGGTGGCGCCGTTATCGCAATCATCAGCGGCAGGGCCCTGCCGGATATCCGCCGCCGCGCGGGTCTTCCCGGAATTTGGTACTCCGGAGCGCACGGCTTCTTTCTCCTTTCTCCTCGCAATCGAAGAATTTCGCTTCTGACGAGTTCGCAACGCACCCACGTCGAGCGCGCTTTGCGCCCTCTGCGCCGACGGTTGCGCGGCCTCAGAGGAATTCAACTCGAACCCAAACAAGCCACTATCGCCGTGCACTACCGTCGTGCGGCTGCTCATCGGCGGAAGCTTGCCTTCCATATTGTGCGAGAGCTTATCCGTAACGATCCACGTCTCAATCTGCTTAGCGGCAAAAAAGTCTGGGAAATCCTTCCCGCTGCGCGCATCGACAAGTGGACCGCCGTCCGCACCATCTTGGCCTATGAAAAATGGCGGGCTTCCAAGGATTTGCTTTTTTATGTAGGCGACGACACTACTGATGAGGCCGTCTTTCGCAAAATGAAGGGAATTCCTGTAGCGGTCGGCAAGCAGCGGGGAACTGCGGCACGTTACTTTCTTCGCAGCCACCGTGAAGTCAGGAAGCTTCTTGAGCGGTGGGACGAGATCTCCTTGTCTGCCTCAAACAAGAACCACACATCCTAAGGCTGCATGAATTTAACAAGGCTCTTTGCTTTCGCCACTCCAACATATTTGTCCGCCCCGCCATAATAGAAAAGCCAGTGATTCCCCTGTCGCGCCATCCCTTCCACAAACACGACGTTCGGCACCTGCCCCGTCTTCTCCCAGTCGAGCTCCGGCTGAAAAATAGGCCCTTCGCTGCGATACAAGACCTTTCTTGGATCCTTCCGGTCGAAGATTGCAATCCCCGTGCGATATACCAGCGAGTCGTCCGCGCCGTTGTACACCAGCACGATTCCATCTTTCGTCAAAACCGGCGGCGGGCCGGGCTCGACTACCCGCGAATCGAATTTTCCGGGCCGTCGCGGCAGCACCGGAGTGTCCATCGCCTCTTTCCAGTGGAGCAAATCCTCCGACTCCGCGATCCCCATTTGGTCCGTTTTGTCCCCTGCCGTTCCCAGCCAGTACATCCAGTATTTTCCGTCGATCTTCTCGGGCACGATCGCGCCGGACTTCGTCCATCCACGGTTCCAGGCGCCCTTGTACGCGGGAAGAATCACGCCGCGCCTTTCCCAATGTTCCAGGTCTTTCGAGGTTGCAAGGCACAGTTGCGCGTCCTTCTTGTTGTATCCCGTGTAGGTTAAATAGTACGTGCCGCCGATTTTCACGAGCCGCGGGTCTTCCACTCCGCCATCTTTTTCGTAACTCGTCTCCGGCGCCAGCGCCGGCCTATCTCTTCGCGTAAAGTGGATTCCATCATCGCTCTCCGCGTATCCGAGGCGCGACGTACCCGCGTGATCCTGCGCGCGGTAAAGCATCACGAATTTTCCATTGCGCACGATCACCGCAGGGTTGAACGTCCCCGCACTCTCCCAACCCGTGCCTTCGGGCGCAACGACGGGTTTCTCGCTCACACGTTCCCACGGGCCGAAAATCCTCGCGCTCTGTCCCGCCGTTCCTTCTCCCGCCGCCGCAAGAACAGCCGCAATGATCCAAATTCGCCGCGTTCGCTTTAGGCTAGCGCCCATGTTCGCACCTTCGCCTGCTTCGTCAGAAATTGCCGTTTGCTAGTATCGCTCGAAAGGGAAGAGAAACAGCGGATTTCCTCTGGGAGCTTTGCTCAGGCGAGTGTCTCCTGAAGCAGCTCGCGCAGCGCCCCCTGCTTCTGCAAGGAGAGCTTCGTTCCGTTCGAGGTCAGGTAAAACACGTCGATTGCCTTGAAGCCTTCGGTATCGATCAGCGCCACTTCGATGTTGCAGCCGAGCCGAGCCAGTGCCGCGCTCATGTCATAGAGAAGTCCGGGCCGGTCTTGCGCCACAACCTCCAGCAGCGTGCTGTGCGCGGAAGCCGTGTCGTCGAAGCTGATTCTCGTCTGCACCGGCACCTTCGGCGGTTTCGCGCGCCCTGCGTTGTCCCGGCTCTCTAGGCGCGGTTCAAGCGCCGCATGGCCGCCGAGCACGTCGCGCAAATTCCGCAGGAACCGCTCCCGCTCGCTGGGATTCAGCTCCAGCGTGCGGTGCAGGTCGGCAAAATGGAACGTATCGAGCACCACGCCGGCCGCGTTTGCGAACGCATCCGCCTTCAAAATGTTCATTCCCCAGCTTGCCAGCACGCCGGCGATTGTTGAAAAGAGCGCCGGCCGGTCCGCCGTCAGCAGCGTCAACGAAAAGCCGTGCCGCTCCGGCTTCAGTTCCGCCTGGATCCCTGCGCCTCCCAGCTTCTGATACAAGCCGAAGTGCGCCGCGATCTCCGCCGCCGAGTGCACCGCCAAATACCGCCGCGGGAATCCTTCGAGGAACCGCACGATCTCTTCCGTCCCCGCTCCCGTCGCGTGCGACCGCACCTGGTCCAGCAGCGAGCGCTCGTCAATCGCGTGCAACCGGTCGCGATCCAGCGTCCGGCTGAAATAGTTGGAAGTGGCCACAAAAAGCTGCCACAACATCTCCGCCTTCCACGGCGTCAGCGCTTCCGGATTCACCGCATGAATATCCGCGTAGGTCAGAAGACACAGCCGCTGCAATCTCTCCAGCGTTCCCACGCCCGCGGCAAACGCGGAAATCGTTGCCGGGTCAAAAATATCCCGCCGCTGCACGGTCGCCGACATGTCCAGATGGCGTTCAATCAGGAAGCGCGTCTCGGCTTCCTCTTCCGCATCGAGCCCCAGCCGCTGCGCCGCGCCCGCCAGCGCCTCCAGACTGCCCTGCACGTGGTTTTGCACTACCATGCCCTTGCCGACGTCGTGCAATAGTAGCGCGAAGATGAGCAACTCCCGCCGCTCCAGCGATTTCCACAGCGGCGCGAACGACGTTCCCCTCGCGTCCGGCGGCTCCGCCAGTTCCTGTAGATGCTCGATGGTGCGCAGCGAATGTTCATCCACCGTGTACCGGTGATAGAAGTCCCTCACAACCAGGGAGTCGATCGCCCGCATCTCAGGCAGGATGTCCGTCAGGATTCCCAGCCGGTGCATCGGCCGCAGCGCCACGCTGGGATAATCTCCCGCGAGAATCTCCTTGAGCATCTCCCAGGAAATCGCAGCGTTTTTTACCGGCAGTTCCGAATGCGACAGAACGTACGCGATGCTCCTCTCCGCGTCGCGGCTCAGCGGCGCTCCCTTCCGCGAGGACTCCACGAACATCGAATAAAGCACCGTCCGGTCGGAGAACGCCGGCAAATCCAGCACTTCCATCTGCCCGCTGCGAATCGCGTACCGCGATCCCGCTGATTCCGGTTCCGGCCGCGCCACGCTTCGCGCCGCACTAAAAAGCCGCTCTTTTAGGGAGAGCGGCGCGGCCATTTTTTGATCGAGGTAGCGCAGCAGTTGCCGGTTCAGCGTGCGAGCGTGGCGGAAATACAGTCGCATCCACTCCGCCGCGTTCCGCGCGACGCCGTCGGTGATTCCGAGCGACTTCTCCGCCGCCTCCGCTTGCTGCTCGTAGGTCAGCGTATTGTCGTTGCGGCCGTTGCTGTAATGCAGGAAACATCGGATCGCGCTGAGAAACTCCACCGCGCTCGCCGCCAGTTCCTCTTCCGCCGCGTTCACCCCGCGAAATTCCGGCCGCTCTCCCAGGATCTGCCGCAGCCAGTAAGCCGCCTGGTAATCCCGCAGCCCTCCCGGCGCTTCCTTCACATTCGGTTCGAGATGGAAAATGGTGTTGCCGTAGCGCGCCAGCCGTTCCTTCGTCAGCCGGTGAAGCTGCGAATACAGGAACGACCGCGCCTGCCTTTCCGAAGGCGGCAGGATGCGCTGATGCAGCTTCTCAAAGAGCTGCTCGTCTCCCGCCAGAAATCGTCGGTCCAGCAGCGCCAGATGAAACTCCGCGTTGTCCTCTTCGATTCTCTTGCACTCGTCCACCGTTCTGCCTGCCGAGCTCACCCGGAAGCCCAGATCCCACATCGTCCGGGCAAATTCCCCGATCGTTACCCGGAACTCTTCCTCGGCCTTTTCGTTCTCGAACAGGAACAGAATATCCAGGTCCGAATACGGGAACAGCATCCTCCTCCCGTATCCTCCGAGCGCCACCAGGCACACCCCTGCCGCTTCCGCCCGGCTCGCGCGCAGCGCTTCCCCGAAAACCCGGCGGAGCTGGCCGTCCGCCAGTTCGCAGAGCGCCTTCAGCGTAGCCCGCGCTCCCGCGCCTGCTTCGAATTCCCTGCGAATCCTCTGCCGCTCCTCCTCGCATTGCTGCCCGAGCAGGGACAGAGGAATTACGCTCCGTTCCACGGCTTGTGATGCTTTCGGATCCAAAATGAGCCCCGTGCGCTGCTCCCGCTGTTTTGCGGGCGCTCGCGCGAAAAGGGCCCTCCTGTTTTGGCGGGTCAAACTCTCAGAGCGCATTTTCTCCGCGCTCTTCGTTGCGGATGCGAACCGCCTCCTCTACCCGCGTTAAGAATATCTTACCGTCGCCAATCTTACCTGTCTTGGCCGACTTCAAAATCGTGTTCACCACCGTGTCCACCAGCCGGTCCGGTATCACCAGTTCCACCTTGATCTTGGGCAGCAGGTCCACCGTGTACTCCCTTCCCCGGTACACTTCCGTGTGCCCCTTCTGCCTCCCGTGCCCGCGCACTTCCGTAACCGTCATGCCCTCCACGCCCGCTTCGCGCAAGGCTTCCTTCACGGATTCGAATCTCGAAGGCTGTATCACCGCTTCCACTTTCATCATGGATGTTCCGCTCCGCCGGTTTCTCTGCTCGCTCCGTGCTTTTGCCCGGATCTAGAAACTCCTCTGCCTGGACGCTAATTCTCCAGGTAATACGCTTCTTCGCCGTGCTGCGTCACGTCCAGCCCTTGCACTTCGTGTTCTTCGCTCACCCGGAAGCCCGTCAGCAGGTCCGTAATCTTCAAGCTTACAATCGTCCCCACCAGCGCGAGTCCCCACGCGATTCCAATGCCCACCAACTGGTTCCCCACTTGGCCCCAATGGCGGTCGAGCGCTCCCACGCCATTCTCCGGCCCAAAAATCGGATTGATCACGCTTTGCGCAAAGACGCCCGTCAGCAGCGCTCCGACGGTTCCGCCTGCGCCATGCACCCCAAATGCGTCCAGCGCGTCATCGTAGGCGAACACGGCCTTCACCTTCGTGACCATCAAGTAGCAGCACACGCCCGCCACCAATCCGATCGCCAGCGCGGGCATCGGGGCCACGAATCCCGCTGCCGGCGTAATCGCCACAAGTCCGGCCACGGCTCCCGAAATCGCGCCCAGCGCGCTCGCTTTGCCGTTTCGAATCCACTCCGCCGCGCTCCAACTGAACGCCGCCCCCGCCGCGCCAAAGTGGGTCGCCACAAATGCGCTCGACGCCAGTCCGCCCGCCGCAAGCGCGCTCCCCGCGTTGAATCCGAACCATCCCACCCACAGCAGGCACGCTCCGATGAAGCTCAGCACCAGGCTGTGCGGCGGCATAGGCTGCTTGGGAAAGCCCAGCCGCTTCCCCATGTAGAGCGCGCACACCAGCGCCGAAACTCCCGAAGTGATGTGCACTACCGTCCCGCCCGCGAAATCCAGGCATGGAATTCTTCCGCCGTTGGCGTTCAGCAGTCCGCCCTTTCCCCATACCATGTGCGCAAGCGGCGCGTACACCAGGAAGAACCACAGCGTCATGAACAGCACCGTTCCGCTGAACTTCATTCGCTCTGCCGTCGCTCCCGTAATCAACGCCGGCGTAATTACCGCGAACATGAGCTGGTAAATCATGAACGTCAATTGCGGAATTGTCGCCGCGTAGTCCGGATTCGGGGCCACGCCCACGCCGCGCAAAAACGCGTGCGCGAAATCCCCGATGACCGGCCCGCTTCCCCCGAAGCACAGGCTGTAGCCCACCGTCGCCCACAGCACCGTAATCAGCCCCATCATGGCGAAGCTTTGCATCATGATCGCCAGCGTGTTCTTCCGCCGCACCAGCCCGCCGTAAAACAGCGCCAGCCCGGGACCCGTCATCAGCAGCACCATCGCCGCGCTCATCAGCATCCAGGCGTTGTCCCCGGAAGATTGCGCCGCCGCAACCTTTTGCTCGAGCGACTCCAGCTTTTCGCTGACTTCTTTGGGAACTTCAGGTTTCGCTGTCGTGAGGGAGGAGCTTGCCGGGGCGGGAGTTGCTGCGGAGACGCTCGGCTGCTGGGCCCAGACTGGTAACGCTCCCAGCGCCGTAATCACCGCAAGACTACACTGCAAAAGCGCGCGACTCATCTTTTCTTACACTCCGCTGTCGCAGATTCTGCTAGCCGAAACCATCCCCGTGGGAAGCCAGGATTATACGCGCCACGGCACTTGCGCATCGCTCGAAATTTTTATCCTCGCTATCCATTTTTCCAATCTCCGGACCTCCTCTACTTCGTTTGCCTGCCAACCAAGCTCTTCTTCACCTCGCTCACATACCGGTCCGCCTCCCGCGTCGGCTTCGGAATCCGCACTCCATCGCAGACCGCCAGCGTCATCCGGATCGCGGTCTCCAGCGTCACGCGGTGCCCCTGCGACACGTACACCGGCTTCACTCCGTCGCGGGTCCGCACCGCCGCGCCAATAGTCTCCCCGCCGTCCGTCAGCGCGCTCCAGCTCTCCGCTTTCTTGTCCAAAGCTCCGTAACTCCCAATCAACACACTCTTCGCGCAACCGATGGTCGGCCGATCCGCCAGCAAACCGAAATGGCAAGCCAGCCCGAATCGCCTCGGATGCGCGTATCCGTGCCCGTCGCAAAACAGCAAATCCGGCATCTTCTTCAATTTCCCCAGCGCCGCTAGCAGCACCGGCACTTCCCGAAAGCTCAGCAACCCGGGAACGTATGGAAACCTCAGCCGCTCGACGGCGTAGGCCCGCTCGACCTCTTCCATCTCCGGATACCGAAAAACCACGACCCCGCCAATCGCGCGGTTTGCCTCCCGCACCCGTTCCCAGCGCGAAATCTTCTTCAGAGCCTGCGAGCCCGTCAGCACAAACGCCGCATCCAGCCCCGCCACTGTCCGAATCTCCCCCAGGCGGTCCGCTCCCTCCCAGCGCTCCCTCAGTTTCTTCTGAATTTCCCGCGCTTCCTTTGGAGTGACCGTCCACCTATGCAGTTGCTGCAATCTCGTTTACTCTCTTCCCGCCTCGTCATCGTATAATGCCTTCCGGCCTTTGTCGCTCTCCGGGTCTTTGCGCTTGCCAGGCTGTGATTCCAAGCGCTGGGAGGCCCGCTTCACCGTGGGGCGCATTTTGCGAGGAGAATCTCTCTTCGCTTTCGGCTTCTCGGGGGCGGCTCCGTCAGACGGGTGGTTTTCGATTGCACATGACCCACTTCGCTCCCATCGAAATCAATCTCCGCGAGGATGCCGGCGTTCATTTCCTCGAACTCCACGGCCGCCTCACCATCGGCGACGCCGCCGACCAGTTGACCGAAGCTCTCCTGTCCGCGCTTAATAACGGCGCCCGCAAGGTCATTGTCAATCTCAACGGCGTCCCCCAGATTGACAGCTCCGGCATCTCGGCTCTTGTCCGCACTTCGGTCGCCCTTGGACGCGTCGGCGGCAAGCTCCATCTCGTGTGCGGTCCGGGCCGCGTCCGCGACGCCCTCACCGTCACTCGCCTCATCGAGGCTATCCCGACCTTCGACACCGAACCCGCCGCGCTCTCCTCCTTCGACTCATGATTGGGAGTTCGTCTGCTTCCGCAGAATCGCAACGTGCACCTTCATAAGGTGTGCTCTCTTCGCGCTGCCCGGTCGCTCGCAGCAGCCGGATTGAACCACAATCATCGGGCCGCTCGCGCAGAAGATTACAGAGTCGCACAAGCACAAAATCGCAGTTTTTTCCTCAGCAACAATTCGGAGAATCTCCCACTCGGCGTCTGGCGGCAAGGTGAATTGGTGCGGCACTTGCCCAGGCAGGCCCCAGCCTGCAGGCACTCGATGTGAGTACAGCCCATATTCCAACTAGCCGGAAGGATCCCAACTGGCATCCTGATTACGATCCGAAGGCATTAAGTCGCATCGCAAAAAACGTAGGAGCTGACATCATCATTACCGGGAGCTTTGCGCCATTTGGTGGCGGTCTGCCTATCTCATGGGCGGCAGAAAAAAGAGGACACAATGAATTTCTTGCCCAGCGTGCTGGAGAGATAGAAATGGTTCCAGAGATGGAAGCTCTACTGGCTAAAGCGCTGGATCTTGCTCCTCCGCGGGGACAGGGCCTACCGATCTGGCTAGGGCGGAATAGGCGCGCCACAATGCCTTTCTTGTCCGGACCCTTAATTTGCGGACGAAGTTCGGCACAAGAGAATCGAAGGAACGGTAGTTCTTTTCGTTGTGGTTGGCACCAACGGTTTGCCAGAAGAAATCGGACTGTTGACGAGTGACGACCCGGCTCTCACCCCGGTGGCTCTCAATGCCGTGAAGCGCTGGAGATTCGAACCTGTGCCTAGCCCAAGTGGGAAGCCCGTTCGCGTTAGTACTCCCATCGAAGTTACGTTCAGAATGTTGTTTTAAGTCGCGTCCCCTAACAGAGTCTTGAAAGTGCGGCTGACAATTAATCTGTGAGCCCTACCCACCCTTCTTCAACTCCGCCAGCACCAGCTTCGCAAGTTCCTTTAGCGTTTCGAACACGCCCACTCCCTGAATCGCCACGCCCTCCAGAATCGGCTCGCCTTTCTTCTGCAAGTGCTTTGCCAGCACGTCCACAGGCAGCGCGTTCGGCAAATCCCTCTTGTTCAGTTGCAGCACGTACGGAATCGTCGCGAAGTTCAGGTTGTGTTCCCTCAAATGTTCCTGCAGGTTTTCGAGCGTTTCGAAGTTCGCGTCCAACCGCTCTTCCTGCGAATCCGCGATGAACGCCACCCCATCCGCCCCCTTCAGGATCAGCTTCCGGCTCGCTTCATAGAACACCTGTCCGGGCACCGTATATAAATGGAAGCGCGTCTTGAACCCGCGCACCGTCCCCAGATCCAGCGGAAGAAAGTCGAAAAACAGCGTCCGGTCCGTCTCCGTCGCCAGAGACACCATCTTCCCCTTCTGGTTCTGCCCCGTATGGTCGTAGATCCACTGCAGGTTCGCGGTCTTTCCACCGAGCCCCGGCCCGTAGTACACGAGCTTGCAGTTAATTTCGCGCGCAGGAAAATTGATGAAAGGCACTTGTCGTCAACCCGAACTTTGGCCTCAAACTTATAGCATACGCGCATCGCGCCGGCCAACTTCGCCCCCACGCGCGTTGCCTGGTGGCCACGCTTTTAGTCTCCGCGAGATTGCCCTCTTCCTGTACCTCTATTTTCGCCCCTGCCGCCGTTCGGTAACGTCCGCCCCAGCTGGCCACTCTCCCTGGTGGCTGATCATCCCATTCCTTAGCCGCCCGCCGGCTGAAAGCTGTTCCTTCGCCCTGCGGTTGGTGAGAAAATGATACTTGGCCCGCAGTTCACGCCCTTACCGGAGGTCTTTCCCATGGCCAAGAACACCAGACTCGCTCGAGCCGCTTCCTCGGTCGGCGCCGCCGCAGGCCGCGCCACTCGCAACGCGAAGAAGGTCGCCAAAGCCGCCAAGGTCGCACGGGAGGAGCTCGAAGTGCTCACCAATCGTTTCGAGGCGCTCGCCCGTGACGTCAAAAAGGCCGGCATTCGTCTCCAGCGCGCCCTCCGCTGAACCCAAGAGCGCCAACACGCCTAATTTCATCGCGCAGGACCACCTGGGCTCCACGAGCGTGGTTTGAGGCCCTTGCGCTTGAGACGAAACACTTCATCAACAAAGGACGCACCATTGTGGTTGAGCAACAGGTCGAAAAAACGCCCCGCGCATTGTTCTTCACCTCAAGACGAATGCCGCGAAGCGAGAAATGGACCTGCATCCCGACATTGCAGAGTACCTGCGCAAAGACACAACCGGTAAGACGGGGTTGCTGTTTCACACGGCAAACAGGACTCCCTATCTCAACAACAAAATGGAAGGCCGCTGGCTCACTCCCAAACTCATAAGCATGGGGCTAGGCAGAAAGGCATGGGCTAGCACGCATTCAAGCAATTCCGAAAAAACATGGCTGCGTGGACAACGCTGTCTGGAGGACATCAGCAATTTCTGGATGGCGCATCGTCCGCAAACCATGTTCGAACTCTACTCACATCTTCAGGAGGAGTTGCAATTACGACTCGATGAAGCTGAGCGAGTGGGCTACGGATTCGCTCTTCCGGTGTCCAAAGATGCTTCTGTTGTACCGATTGTCCAGAAATCGCAGCAGAAAATGGAGCAGAAGTTGCAGCGTAAGTGTCGTAGAATGTTAGTAGTGCCATAGAAGTGGGCGTGTAGCTCAGCTGGGAGAGCACCTGCTTTGCAAGCAGGGGGTCGCCGGTTCGATCCCGGCCACGTCCACCAAATTCTTCCTGATTGCAAAAGACTTAGCGAAAACGTTCTGTCGCGACAGGTCGATTATTCGTGCACACTGTGCACGAACTGTGCACGAATGCGTCCTTGGACCACCTCTGTGCACAATAGCGCGGTCGAAAAAGCATCGGCCTCTCCCACTGGCGCCATTTCGTTGGCTCGACGGTTCAGCTTCTCCAGGGCTTCGCGCTTCATCCTCAGCTTCATTTGCGAATACTTCTTGAAGACTTGCGCGTCGCTCTGGCGAAGCAGTTGCGTCACCCACTCGTCGGCTACGCCTCCCGCGCTCAGCCTTGTGGCATAGGCCGAACGGAGATCGTAAATCCGAAAATAGGGAATCTTCGCCCGTCGCAGAGTTTTCTTCCAAACGGTTTTGAGTTTCTTGAGGTGCCCGGTTGGATTCAGATCGCTCGGAAACAAATACGGCCCCGTGCCTGAAATCGCCATCTGATTCTTCAAAGCCTCGACAGCGATAGGGGTAAGGGGCACGTCGGCGACGCCGTTCGGAGTTTTCGAATCCGGTATCCAGACAACCGCATTTTGCAAATCCACTTGGTCCTTTTTCATCGGAATCAGTTCCTTGTAGATCCGCAATCCCGTCTCCGTGATGATCCGAACGATGTTCCGTAGATACTGCGGAGCATGCGCCTCGATTCTTTGCTGTTCGGACCATGAAACGTAGTGCGGTCTGAACAAGCCTTTCACGGCAACCGGAAACTCAACACCTGAACAGGGATTTGTCGCAAGCAGCTTCTTGCGAACGGCCACGTTGAGCATACGCCGGAGAACTCTGAACTCCTGGTGTACCGTCGTGGACTTGACCGTTCGCAGTTCCTTGTAGCCAAGCTTGGCCTTGACAACGACGGGCGCGCGAAGGCGTTCGCGAAGGTAGCCGTCAATGGAATCGGCGGTGAGGTCCACCAGTCGGGTTTGACCAAATGCAGCCCGGAGGTGTTTGATGGACCGCTCGTTCGCACTGTGCGTGCCTGGGGCGCGCATGGGAGGCTTGGAATAGTTCTCCAAGAAAGAATCCGCCCATTGCGCGTAAGTCAAGGTCTCGCCCTTCTGTACGACTTCCAGGAGATTGGCGTCTCTCGCCAGAAGTCGTTCCCTGAGTTTCTTATTTGCTTCTTCCCAATCGGCGGTTTGGCTGGACTCTCTCCGGGCAATGCCCTTGCGATCCCGATAGCGAATCCACCAGATTTGCGTGCCAGCCCGCCGGTAAACTACACCGTCGTACTTTCGTGCTCTAGGCATTCTCCATCTCCTGTTACACTCCGTGGGTGTTCTGACAAACCCGGCAACAGTCAATAATCCACCCGGCTCAGGCGATGAAGAGATCGGTCTCAGTGATGAGCAGCTTTTGAGAGCGCGGGCCAACGCAACGAATGGTCGTTTTGGAGATTTGGGAAGCGCCTTGCGTTCTGAGCGAGATCGCACAGAAGGGCTGCTGCTTATATATCCGCTAAGCAAACAATCCCGCCCGCGTCAGAATTCAACGCAGCGTCTCCCATTGTTTGAGAATGCTGAACGCGATGGTTGCACGGTGGTGGGAATTGCTCTGGTATTCCCGCAGTCAGAAAGTGCCGCGACAATTGAATACATTGTGGGGTCAGTCGGAGATCGCGGAGAGCCTGAGCAATGATTTCCCCGGACTTGGAACGAGCTTGGTCAGAGCTTCCAAATGCCGAGTTTGGCGCATTGAGCGGTATTCGCGTGCCGGGCCTTCCTCCTCTCCATCCGGTCTACGTGGCGATTGACGCCGCCCGAAGACGCCAGCTGCTGGTGGCATTGCCGGACGGATCGGAACCCCTTAAGTCGACGATTACGCGCGGGCTTGAAGTTAAGACCGATGAACTACGCATCGGCGATTCCCCGGCACGAACTTATGTTCAACTGATATGTCTTCAATCGGCGCAGTATTCAACGTTTACCGCGCTGGGCGCAAACATAGTCGCCGCCGTTTCATCTGATCCCTCGGACCCCAAGGCCGCAGTAGCAAGATGCTTGGAACGGTGGCGGTCGTTTTGGGCCGTTGACCCGTCTGGGTTGACGCGCGAGGAGGCGCTCGGGTTATTCGGCGAACTATGGTTCCTCTTTCGATGGATGGGACCTCTGTCGGTCGCTCGGATTGACCGTTGGCAGGGTCCCCTTGGGGCCCGCCATGATTTTCAATGGCCGGCGTCTTCGGTGGAAGTCAAGGCGACGGCGTCAGCTTCCGGGGCGGCTCCTGTGCACGTCATAGCAAATCTGAACCAGCTGGATACACCGGAAACTGGGAAATTGTACATTTTCAGCTTGCACGTAGCCGATGACGCTCTGGCTTCAAACTCACTGCCAGCGTTAGTTGATCAGATAAACGGCGCGTTGACCGGCGATGTTGACGCCAGCGGCTTGTTCGCAGAGCGGCTGGCGAAGGCTGGATACAATCCAGCAGAAGCGAGTCGCTACGCACGTCCATTGCGAGTGCTTGCGGAAGAACTATATCGCGTAGATGAGTCATTCCCGAAGTTGACGCCAAAGAGCTTCGGTTCTGGCCTGCCCCTAGGCGTGGGCGATGTATCGTACTCACTTTCCATGGGAGCGTGCGTCCCTTGGCGAATAGCGATCTCGCCCACTGACGCAAGGGTGAATGTGCTCCAGATTTAGGTTTCGCGACCGAGCCAAAGGGCTTCGGCCTTGAACCGAAGCCCTCAAATCGAGGTGGGCTAGAACGGAGTATCCCCGGCTTCGCCCATTGCGCGCGGGGCCGTTGCGTTGAAGCTGGAAGCAAGTTGCTCCGGCTCCTTCTCGCCGCGATTTAACCTGCGAATTGAGTCAGCGCGAATCTGCCAAACCGTATGCTTCACGGTCGTGGCCTTCTTGCCCTTGCCGTATTCGCGCTCGTAGCTGCTGCTAACGAGCGTGCCTTCGACAAGAATGTGATCGCCCTGGCGAAGCGATGCGGCAATGCGCTCGCCCAAGCTGTTCCAGGC